>Ga0105249_10001941_pt1 | contig 17958 bp, 15 predicted proteins | sample KBSS44metaG_FD_81522 | JGI IMG/M metagenome (GOLD analysis project Ga0105249, IMG submission 81522) | Switchgrass rhizosphere microbial communities from Kellogg Biological Station, Michigan, USA - KBS S4-4 metaG | ecosystem: Host-associated > Plants > Roots > Rhizosphere > Soil | place...
GGTGGACGCCGGCGGGTGCCGAGCGCAGGGCGGATCGCGTCGGCGAAGCGGCGCACCTCGTCCAGCGGGAGCGCCGGGCAGTGGTTGCCGTTGATGCCCGTCATGGGGCCGGCCATGCACATCGAGTTGAGGATGGCCTCCTCGGTGGCCTCCATCACCGCCTCGTAGAGCGGGTCCAGTCGCTGATCGAGGAGGAACTTCACCTTGGTGACCATCTTCCGAGTGCGCCGCGGAATGAGGTTGGAGGTGGAGAAGCCCACCACGATCTCCCCCGAGCCGTGCGCGGCGTAGCTCCCCACCCGGGCGATTCCCAGCGCCACGCGGCGGCAGAGGCGGTTGATCTGGTTGGGGAGCAGCGGCGCGTCGGTGGCCACCACTCCGATGATGCTCCCGTAGGTGGCGGTGCGGCGCGGGATCTCCCGGAACCGGTCCTCCAGGAACTCGCCCAGGGGAAGGCCGCCCACCCGGAGGTTGTGCATCTTCCCGAAGTTCGACATCACCAGCACGCCGAGCGTGTAGCCCCCGTGTGACTCGGGGAGCTTCCGCGACGACGTGCCGATGCCGGCCTTAAAGTCGCAGGTCACCATCCCGGTGCCGCCGCCCACGCTCCCCTCGGCCACTGCACCCCCGGCCGCCGAGGCCACCGCGGCGCGCACGTGCTCCTCGCGGACGTGGCGCCCGGTGATGTCGTTGAGCCAGCTGTCGTCGCACTCCCCCACCACCGGGATGATGACGTCGTGCTCGTCGCCGATGCCCGGGTTCTCCTCCACCATGATGCGGGCCATCGCGTCGGAGACGACGCCGACGGACATGGTGTTGGTGAGGAGGATGGGGGTCTCCAGCAGTCCCCACTCCATCACCTGCGTGAGGCCCGAGACCTCGCCGGCGCCGTTGAGCACGAAGCCGCCGCCGTGCAGCCGCTCCATGAAGATGTTCCCGGCGCCGGGGACGATGGCGGTGACCCCGGTGCGGACCGGGCCCTTCCCCGGCCGGAGCGGTCCGTCGCCTTCGATGAGCGTGGTGTGGCCCACGCGCACGCCGGCGACGTCGGTGATGGCGTTGAAGCGCCCGGGGCGAAAGCGGCCCAGCGGCAGGTCCAGCGCGCGGGCCCGGACCCGTGGAGCGGCGGTCTCCTCGGCCATGATCGGGCGAGCTTACCCCGTCGCCCGCGCCGCCGGGCTCACCCCTTGCCCTCGCGCAGCTCGGAGCCGCCGAGGTCGACGGAGTGGAGCCCGCCGTTCCCGTTGCCGTTTCCGTTTCCGTTCGCGACCTGCGAGGGAAGGTCCGCGGCGGCGCGGCGCGACTGCTCGCGCTCCTTGTAGCGGCGGATCGCGCCGCTGAGAATCTCCCCGATGAGCGTCCGATAGTCCATGCCCGCGCCCTTGGCGATGAGCACCAGGTCGCTCCATCCCGGGGTGAGGCCGGGGAGCGGGTTGCACTCCAGGAAGTAGAAGCGCCCCCGGGCGTCCATCTTGAAGTCGATCCGCGCGACGTCGCGGCAGCCGAGCGCCATGAACGCGCCCCGGGCCGCGGTGCGGAGCTTCTCGGTCTGACCGGGCTCGAGCTTCGCCGGGACCTCGTAGCGGATGCGGTCGTTCCAGTCGAGCTTGTGCTGGAAGCTGTAGACGGGGTTCGGGTCGTCGGTGTCGACGAAGACGATCTCCATCGGTGGGAGCACGCGCGGCCGCCGCTCGCCGAGCAGCCCCACGGTGAACTCCCGGCCCCGGATGTACTCCTCCACCAGCGCCGGCTGCTGGTACTTGCTCACCAGCTCGCGCACCACCTCGCGGAGCTCGGCCTCGTTCTGCACCACGCTCTTGCTCACCACGCCCTTGCTCGAGCCCTCGGCCACGGGCTTCACCATCAGCGGGAACTCGGTGAACTCCCGGTTGAGCCTCTCCTTGCCGGTGGTGAAGAGCTGGAAGTTCGGCGTGTGGATGCCGTGCTGGCGGACGATCTTCTTTGCCAGCGCCTTGTCGAGGGCCAGCGAGAGGGTCGCCGGGTCGCTGCCGGTGTAGGGGATGTCGAGCAGCTCCAGCAGCGATGGGACCTGGGCCTCGCGGTTCCGCCCCTTCCAGCCCTCGGCGACGTTGAAGACCAGGTCGAGCGGCGTCACCGCGAGCACGGTGGGCAGCTCCTGGTTCGCCTCCAGGTCGATGACCTCGTGCCCCCAGCTGGCGATGGCCTCGCGGATCGCCTGGAGCGTGCTCGGGCTGTCGTACTCGGCCTCCGAGTCCTCCTCCCCGTCCTCGCTCGGCTTGATGCGCTTCACGTTGTAGGCGAAGCCGACGCGAAGCGGGCCGGTCTTGCGGGGCGGCTTCCCCTGACGGCGGGGGCTGTCCTTGATCCCGTAGCGGCGGGCGGCGGCCTGGATCACCGAGCCGATGACCGCGTCGAAGTGGAAGCCATCCAGCGCGGCGGAGGCGTAGATGCCGGCGCCGGGCTCGAGCGAGGGCAGCGCGTTGATCTCGAGGAAGTAGGGCACGCCGGCGTCGCTCATCCGGAAGTCGATGCGGCCGAGGTCGCGGCAGTCGGTGAGCCGGAACACGGTCTGCGCGGTGCGCCGCAGCTCGTCGGCGATGGCCGGAGTGATGGCCGCGGGCGCCTTCACGCTCACTGCCTTCTCCTCGGACGTCTTCAGCGCGTAGTCGTAGATGGAGTACCGGCGCTGCTTCGCGAGCTCCGGATCGATGACGTACTCCACCGGGGCCAGCACGCCGTCGTAGTCGTTCTCCACCGCGGCGAGGTACGGGACGGTGAGGTCACGCCCGGAGATGTACTCCTCCACCAGGATGCCGGCGGGGTAGCGCTCGAGCGCGCGGGCGACCTTCTCCTCCAGCTCCGCGACGGTCTCCGCGACCGAGTCCTGGGTGATGCCCTTGCTGCTCCCCTCGAAGTTGGGCTTGACGATGACCGGGAAGCGAAGCGCCGAGGCCTTCAGCTCGTCCACCTTCTCGATGTACTGCCACCCCGGCGTCCGGACGTCGTGGTCGCGGAGGATGAGCTTGGTGAGCTGCTTGTCCAGCGTGACCGCCAGGGCGTAGGCGTCGCTTCCCGTGTAGGGGAAGCCCAGCTCGTCGAAGAGCGCGGGGTAGAACGCCTCGCGGAACCGCCCTCGCCTTCCCTCGGCGGTGTTGAAGATGAGGTCCGGCGAGTAGGCCTCCAGCCGGGCCACGGTGCGGGAGGCGGGCCCCGACACCTCGAAGCGCTCGAGGCGGTGACCCAGCCGGTCGATGGCACCGGCCAGCGCGTCCACGGTCTGCTGGGTGTCGAACTCCGCCTCCTCCTCGGAATCCGAGAGGCGGAGGTTGTAGGTCAGCGCGATGCGCACGTGCTCAGCGTCCTCCCGGGGCGGTCCGGCGGTCGGTGTTTCCGGTCATCCAGCGCTCAGGTCCCACCGGCACGCTGGGGGCTCGAGCCAGGGCCTGCGAGCCCGAGACGACCTTCCCGTCCACCACCTGGGTCTGCGCCCAGACGTCTCCGAATCTGCGGCCGAGCGGGTCGCGGACCGCCTTCCAGGCCTCGACGGCGCCGATGACCAGGAGGCCGGCCGCACCGGCCCGCAGCCCGAGCGGCTCGGGCATCATCCGGAGGAGGACGACCAGCGCCAGGGGCGCGTTGCGCAGAGTGCTGTCCCGGAACCGGGCGTCGGTGCGCATGGGAAGGAAGACCGCCTTCACGCCGAAGATGCGCTTGCCCACGCTCTGGCCGTGGAAGATGCCGTCGGCGAGGAGCAGGTACAGCAGCGCCACCACGAAGCCGGCACGCCCGGCGGCCAGGCCGAGCGCGTAGGCGATGCCGATGTCCGCCAGCCGGGCCATCCCCCGGAGGAGGAACGAGCAGCGCGGGTACGGCGACTCGGGGATGCCGTCCTCGGGAACGAGCTGGAGCTTGGGTGCCCCGAAGGGAGCTCTGAGCCTGCTCATGATTCCTCCCCCTCGGCGGCCAGCGCGGCCAGCCGGCTCCAGGCGTCGACGGCCCGGGTCTCGGTCCTGCTCTCCGTCACGCGGGCGGCCTCTGCGGCCGTCGCCCCGTCGGTGCGGGTGAAGAAGACGAAGGCCATGGCCGGGCGCTTGGAGGATTCGCGCATCGCGAACTGTACGTTCTCCAGCCGCCACCCTTGCCGGACCCAGACGTTGACCGTGTGCTCGAGGCTTCCCTCGTCCACGGTGGAGAGCTCCACCACCTTGTAGTGGAGGGCGTCCGGTCCGGGCGGAGGCTTCCCGGTGCTCCTGCGCCTGCCCTTGCGCGCGCGGGTCACGAGTTCAGGAGCTCGGCGGCTTCCACCGCATGGTAGGTGAGGATGAGGTCGGCCCCGGCGCGCTTGATGGAGGTGAGGACCTCCATCATCACGCGCTGACCGTCGATCCATCCGTTGGCGGCGGCTGCCTTCACCATCGCGTACTCACCGGACACGTTGTACGCCGCGACGGGGACATCGAACCGTTCCTTCACCCGGGCGATGACGTCGAGGTAGCTGAGGGCGGGCTTCACCATCACCAGATCCGCCCCCTCCTCCAGGTCGAGCGCGACTTCCTTCAGCGCCTCGCGGACGTTGCCCGGGTCCATCTGGTAGCCGCGGCGGTCCCCGAACTGGGGAGTGCTCTGGGCGGCCTCGCGGAACGGTCCGTAGAAGCCCGAGGCGTACTTCGCCGCGTAGCTGAGGATGGGGGTGCCGGACAGCCCGGCCCGGTCCAGCGCGGTGCGGATGGCGGCCACCCGGCCGTCCATCATGTCCGAGGGAGCCACGATGTCAGCGCCCGCCCGGGCGCAGGAGACCGCCATCTGGGCCAGCAGCGGAAGGCTCTGGTCGTTGTCCACCTCGCCGCCGTGGACCACGCCGCAGTGGCCGTGGTCGGTGTACTCGCAGAGACAGACGTCCGCGACGAGCTGCAGCTCGGGGACGGACTCCCTCAGGGCCCGGAGCGCCTTCTGGACGATGCCGTCGTCCGCCCAGGCACCGGTGCCCCGCGGGTCCTTGTGGCCGGGGATGCCGAAGAGGATGACCGAGGGGATGCCCACCGCCCGGGCACGCTTCGCCTCCTCGACCGCCAGGTCCACCGACAGGTTGTCGATGCCGGGCATCGAGGGGACGGGCTTGCGGACTCCCCGGCCCTCCACGACGAAGAGCGGATAGATGAAGTCGGAGGGGCGGAGCTCGGTCTCGCGCACCATGCGCCGGAGGGCCTCTGTGCGGCGCAGCCGGCGTGGGCGGTGAATCGGAAAGGCCATACCTTGGATGCTCCGTTCTACCGCGACAGCATACCTCGTTGAACTGGACAGGTGCTCGATGCCCAGCGGCTTCTCCTGGACCGAGATCGGCGTCGACCCCGCCCGGGTCCGCGTCGTCCGGGACGCTCCCCTCCCCGCGCAGGGCGAGTACGTCCTCTACTGGTGCATGGTGAACCAGCGCGTGCCGCACAACCACGCGCTGCAGGCGGCCATCGCGCTGGGGAACAGGCTCCGCCTCCCGGTCGTCTGCTACCACGCGCTCCGTCCTGACTACCCGCATGCGTCCGATCGGCTCCACGCCTTCGTGCTGCAGGGCCTCGAGGAGCTGGGAGCGGCGATGCGCGCCCGCGGAGTGCCCTACTGGCTCGAGCTGCCGCGGAACGCTCGCCAGCACGTTCCCCGGCTGGCGGCGCTGGGACGGCGGGCGGCGGCGGTGGTGTCCGACTGGTTCCCAGCCTTCATCATTCCCGGGCACCTGCGTGGCGCGGCGAAGGCGCTGGAGGTTCCGCTGGTGGCGGTGGACGCCTCCTGCGTCGTGCCCATGCAGCGCATCGCGGAGAGGCAGGTGGGGGCCTACGCGCTCCGCCCGAAGCTCCGGAAGCTCTGGCCGGAGTACCTCGGACGACTTCCCCGGGGGCAGGATCCGGCGCACGCGCGTGCCGCGGAGCGAGTGGATCCGGGCTTCACGCCCGAGGAGCGTCCCGGTCGCCTCGCGGGCGCGCTGGACGGCTTCGACATCGACCACTCGGTGCAGCCGGTGGCGGGACGGCCGGGAGGGAGGGCCGCCGCTCTGAGAGTGCTGCGGGCGTTCGTCCGGGACTCCGTGGCGCGCTTCGACGAGGCCCGGAACGAGCCCGGCCAGCACGGGCAATCCGGCGTCTCACCGGCGCTCCACTGGGGGCTGCTCTTTGCCGGGGAGCTGGCGCAGGCGTGCATCGAGGCGCACGGCTCGAGGCACCCCGGGGTGGTGTCGTTCCTCGAGGAGCTGCTCGTCCGTCGCGAGCTGGGGTTCAACTACTGCCTGCACACCGAGGTGAAGGCGCAACTCAGAGTCTCCTCGCTGCCGCGCTGGGCGCAGCAGACTCTGGAAGAGCACGCCGGGGACCGGCGGGAGCACCTCTATGGTCTCGAGGAGCTGGACCGGGGGGAGACCGGCGATCCGCTGTGGAACGCGGCGCAGCGGGAGCTTCGCGAGGACGGCCGGATCCACGGGTATCTCCGGATGCTGTGGGGGAAGAAGATCCTGGAATGGAGCCGGACGCCGCAGGAGGCGCTGGAGCGGATGGCGCACCTCAATGACCGGTACGCGCTCGACGGCCGGGACGCGGTGAGCGTGGCCAACTTCATGTGGGTCCTCGGGTTGCACGACCGGCCCTTCCAGGAACGGCCGGTGCTCGGCAAGGTTCGGCCGATGAGCTCGCTCCGGACCGCGGAGAAATTCGACCTCGGACCGTACCTGGCCCGCTACGGTGGACCGGACGCGGCGGGGGTCAAGCTTCCGCGGCGCAAGAAGCGCGCTGCTCGCAAAGGAGCCTGAACGACGATGGGCAAGATCGACTTCCACGTGCCGCACACGCTCTCGCTGGCCGAGGCGAAGAAGCGGATGGAGAAGCTGACGCAGCACTGGGCCAAGCACGGCATCCAGTCCACGTGGTCCGGAGACGAGGCGACGCTCCGGGGCAAGGTGATGGGCATCGCGCTGGACGCGACGCTGCGGGTCACGGAGAAGACCGTCGGGGGAGAGGCGACCGACCCGGGCATGCTGCTCCGCGGTCAGGCGAAGAAGTACCTGACGAACAAGTTCGAGGCCTGGCTCGACCCGAGGAAGAGCATCGAGGAGCTGGAGAAGGCCTGAGCTCGCGGAGGGCGAGGGTCGGACCGCGACGTCTCGGGCATTCGGACGACGTGGTGGGCCGGTTTCGAGGGCAACCTCCTGGCGTCCGGGTGTCCGTGGGGAACATCCATGCCCTGCCTTCTCTTCTTGCTCGTCCCCCCCACCGGCTCGTCTCCGCCCCGTTGCGCTAGGGTCCCCGGCGATGCGTGACACCCGGATGAGCCTGGCCAGCTTCGAGCGACTCGCTGCACGCGGGAATCTCGTTCCGGTCTGGCGCGAGCTCCCCGGGGACACCGAGACGCCGGTCAGCGCCTTCCTCAAGCTCCCCAGCCCCTCCCACGCGTTTCTCCTCGAGTCCGTCCAGGGCGGCGAGCGCTGGGGCCGGTACTCCTTCCTCGGCGACGAGCCCATCGCCCTCGTCCGCCAGGGTCCGGAGGGAACCCTTCTCGAGCAGTCCGGCTCGCGGACCTTCGAGGACCAGCTCCCTCCCCTCGACTGCCTCCGCGAGCTGATGGACGCCTTCGAGTTCGTCCGCCCCGACGACGCTCCGCCCTTCGTCGGAGGCCTGGTCGGCTATCTGGGCCACGGCGCCGTCCGGTGGTTCGAGCCCCGCGTCCCTCAGCGGCACGGACCGGACCCGGACTTCCCCGACGGCGAGTGGATGCTCGTCGACCGCTGCGCCGTCTTCGACAACCTCAGCCACCGCCTGCGGATCTGGGCCTCGGTGCACCTGCCGCTGTACGCCACCGTCGAGGAGGCCTACCGGGCCGCGATGCGCCGTGCCGACGCCCTCGCCGAGTCCTTCCAGCGCCCGCTTCCGCCTCCGGCCCCCGCTCCCGAGCTCGGTGGCCTGGACGACGGCTGGGACCGCGCTGGCTTCGAGGCCGCCGTCACTCGCGCCCGCGAGTACATCGCCGCCGGAGACTGCTACCAGGTCGTGCTCTCCCGGCGGCTCTCTGCCGACTACCGAGGAGACCCCTTCGACCTCTACCGGTCGCTCCGCCGCGTCTCCCCCACCCCCTACCTCTTCTTCCTCCGCTTCGGGGACCGCGCCCTCGCCGGCGCCTCCCCCGAGCTCCTCGTCCGCCTCTCCGGCGAGACCGTCACCGTGCGCCCCATCGCTGGCACCCGGAAGCGCGGCGCCACGCCGGCGGAGGACGCGGCTCTCGAGGCCGAGCTCCAGGCCGACCCGAAGGAGCGCGCCGAGCACGTGATGCTCGTCGACCTCGGACGCAACGACGTCGGCCGCGTCAGCCGTCCGGGGACGGTGAAGGTGGAGGAGCGCGAGGTCATCGAGCGCTACAGCCACGTGATGCACATGGTCAGCCAGGTCTCGGGAACGCTCGACCCCGGTCTGGATGCCTGGGACGTCATCTCCGCCTCCTTCCCCGCCGGCACCGTGAGCGGCGCCCCGAAGGTGCGCGCGCTGGAGATCATCGACGAGCTCGAGCCACTCTCGCGCGGTCCGTACGCGGGCGCCGCCGGATACGTCGGCTTCGACGGGGACATGGACCTCGCGATCGTCATCCGCAGCGTCGCCCTCAGCGGGACGCGGCTCCGCTTCCAGGCCGGCGCCGGGATCGTCCACGACAGCACGCCCGAGGCCGAGTACCAGGAGACCGCGCACAAGCTCCGCGCCGCCCTGGTGGCCATCGCCGGAGACGAGGCAGGCCGGTGATCCTCGTCGTCGACAACTACGATTCGTTCACCTTCAATCTGGTCCAGGCGCTCCAGTCGCTCGGCGCCGAGGTGGAGGTCCACCGGAACGACGAGATCTCGGTGGAGGACGTCCGCGCGATGAAGCCGGACGCGCTGGTGCTCAGCCCCGGCCCCTGCACCCCGTCCGAGGCGGGCATCTCCGTTCCCCTGATCCGCTCGCTCAGCGGAACGCTGCCCATCCTCGGGGTCTGTCTCGGCCACCAGTCCATCGGCGCGGCGTTCGGCGGCGTCGTCCGGCGCGCCGGCCGGGTGGTGCACGGCAAGACCTCGCCGGTGGCGCACGAGGGCACTGGCCTCTTCACCGGACTTCCACGGCCGCTCCCGGTCGGGCGCTACCACTCGCTGGTGGTGGACCGGGCGACCATCCCGGACGTCCTCGAGGTCACCGCGCTCTCCAGCGACGACGCGGAGATCATGGCCCTCCGCCACCGGACGCACCCCACCGTCGGCGTCCAGTTCCATCCGGAGAGCGTGCTCACGCCGGACGGCCCCGCCCTCCTCCGCAACTTCCTCGAGGGACGGCTCGGTCCATGAAGGCCCTCGTGCAGAAGCTGGTGGACCGCCTCGACCTCACGCCCGAGGAGGTCGAAGGCGCCTTCGAGGCCATCTTCCAGGGCGAGGCCACCCCGGCGCAGATGGGCGCGTTCCTCGTGGCGCTCCGGATGAAGGGCGAGACCCCCGCGGAGATCGCCGCCGCCGCCACCGTGATGCGCCGCCGCGCCACTCCCGTCCGAACGCCGCCGGGACGCGTGGTGCTGGATACGTGTGGAACGGGCGGCGACGGCGCCGGGACGTTCAACATCTCCACCGCCGCGGCGCTGGTCGTGGCCGGGGCCGGCGTCACCGTCGCCAAGCACGGCAACCGGAGCGTCTCCTCCCGGAGCGGCAGCGCCGACCTCCTCACCGCCTGCGGGGTCACGGTGGACGCTCCGGTGGAGGTCGTCGAGCGCTGCCTCTCCGAGGTGCGCATCGGGTTCCTCTACGCCCCGGCACTTCACGGAGCCATGCGGCACGTGGGCCCCGTCCGCCGCGAGGTCGGCGTGCGCAGCATCTTCAATCTCCTCGGTCCCCTCGCCAACCCGGCGCGCGCCCCGCGCCAGCTGCTCGGTGTCTACGCCTCGGCACTGGTCCCGGTTGTGGCGGAGACGCTGGCCCGCCTCGGAACGGAGCGGGCGCTGGTCGTGCACGGCCTGGAGGGCCTGGACGAGATCTCGCCCAGCGGCCCCACCCGAGCCGCCTGGGTCGAGGCCGGCCAGGTCCGCGAGGTCGTCCTCCATCCGGAGGACGGAGGGCTGAAGCCCGTTCCCGCCGGAGCGCTCCAGGGCGGCACGCCGGAGGAGAACGCGCGGCTCCTCGCCACCCTGCTCGAGGGTCGCGACGGCCCGGTGCGGGACGCGGTGCTCCTGAACGCGGGCGCCGCGCTGTGGGTCGCGGATGCGGTCGACACGCTCGCCGAGGGCGTCCTCCGCGCCGCCGAGAGCATCGATTCCGGGGCCGCGCGCACCCGGCTGGAGCGCCTGGTCGCCCTGACCCGGGCGGGCGTGGCGGCGTGAGTGCCGGGGGCACGGACGGGCGCGCCTGGAGGCCACCCCGCGGCGCGCTCGCCGAGCTGGTCGCCGGCGCCGTCGAGGACTGTGCGCGTCGACGGCGCGAGCGGCCGACGCTCCTGGCCGAGGTCGCCAGCCGGCCGCGGCGCACCCCGCGGTTCGAGGGTTCCCTCCGGACCGGGCGCGGCTTTCCGCTGATCTGCGAGGTGAAGCGCTCGTCCCCGTCCGCGGGCGCCATCCGGGCCGTCGACGCCCCGGCGCAGGCCCGGGCCTACGTCGACGGCGGCGCCCGCTGCGTCAGCGTCCTCACCGAGGAGCGACGCTTCGGGGGACGGCTGGAGGACCTGCGCGCGGTTCGGGCCACGGTGGACGTCCCGCTCCTCCAGAAGGACTTCGTCGTCGAGGCCCACATGCTCGCCGAGGCCGTCGACGCCGGCGCGGACGCGGTGCTGCTCATCGCCGGGGCGCTCGAGCCGGCCCGGCTGGCCGAGCTGTGGGCCACCGCGCGCGGGCTGGGTCTCGACGTGCTGCTCGAGGTGGTCCAGCCGTTCGAGCTCGCGGCCCCGGACGCGCTCGGCGCCACGCTGGTCGGGGTGAACGCCCGCGATCTCGAGACCCTGGAGGTCGAGGACTCGCGCTTCCAGCGCCTCGCCCCCGCGCTCCGCCGCCCGGGCCGTGTCCTCGTGGCCGAGAGCGGCATCCGTTCCCCCGACGACGTTCGCCGCCTCGCCGCCGAGGGCGCCGGCGCGGCGCTGGTGGGCGAGAGCCTCATGCGCGCCCCGGATCCCGCCGCCGCGGTGCGGGCCCTCGTGGAGGCGCTGCCGTGAGGACTCGCATCAAGATGTGCGGCATCACCCGCCTCGAGGACGCGCTCACCTGCGTCGAGGCGGGCGTGGACGCGCTGGGCTTCAACTTCTGGTCGGGGAGCAAGCGCCATGTCACCCTCGCGCAGGCGGAGGAGATCGCCCGAGTCCTCCCCCCAGGCGTGCTGCGGGTCGGCGTGTTCGTCCGCGCGGCACCCGCCGAGGTCCGGGCCGCGGTCACCGCCGTGGGCCTGGGCGCGGTGCAGCTGCACGGCGACGAGGACCCCGCCGAGTACGCGACGGTGGGTGCCCCGCTCTGGCAGGTCCTCCGCATCGAGTCGGCGCTGCCCGAGGCGGCCTCGGCGCACGCCTCGGAGGTCCTCCTCGACGCGAAGGTGGAGGGCTTCGGCGGCGGCGGACGCGCCTTCGACTGGTCGCTCGCGCGGGGCGCCGGACGCTACGGCGTCCCCTTCTGGCTCGCCGGCGGGCTGACCCCCGCGAACGTGGGCGAGGCAGTCCGGAAGGCGAAGCCTCCGGGCGTCGACGTGGCCTCGGGCGTCGAGTCCCGCCCGGGGATGAAGGATCCGGCCCTGGTGAGGGCCTTCGTGGCCGCGGTGCGCGCGGCGGAGGAACGATGACCACCCCGGAGCAGGCGGGCCGGTTTGGCGAGTACGGCGGCCGCTACGTCCCCGAAACGCTCATCCCCGCTCTCGACGAGCTCGCCCGGGCCTGGGCCGAGGCGCGCGTGGATCCGGCCTACCGGGCCTCGGTCGCCGCGGACCTGCGCGACTGGGCCGGCCGCCCCACCCCGCTCACCTTCGCTGCCCGGCTGACCGAGGCGTTCGGCGGCGCGGAGGTGTGGCTGAAGCGCGAGGACCTCCTCCACACCGGCGCGCACAAGGTGAACAACACCGTGGGTCAGGTGCGGCTGGCGCTCCGGATGGGGAAGAGACGGATCATCGCCGAGACCGGCGCGGGCCAGCATGGCGTCGCCACCGCCGCCTCGTGCGCACGCCAGGGGCTGACCTGCGAGGTGTTCATGGGCGCCGAGGACGTGCGCCGCCAGGCACCCAACGTCCAGCGGATGCGCCTCTTCGGAGCCACGGTGCGCCCGGTGGAGAGCGGCAGTCGCACCCTCAAGGACGCGATGAACGAGGCGATCCGCGACTGGGTGACGAACGTCGAGAACACCTTCTACGTCATCGGCAGCGTCGCCGGTCCGCACCCCTATCCGAGCCTGGTGCGCGATCTGCAGCGAGTCATCGGCGACGAGGCGCGCGCGCAGTGGATCGAGCGCCTCGGCGGGCTGCCCGACGCCGTGGTCGCCTGCGTCGGCGGCGGCTCCAACGCCATGGGCGCCTTCACCGCCTTCCTGGCAGACCCCGGGGTGCAGCTGGTGGCGGTCGAGGCCGGGGGCGAGGGGCTCGCCACCGGCAAGCATGGCGCCTCGCTCACCGCGGGCAGGTTCGGGGTCCTTCACGGCAGCGCCAGCTCCGTGCTCCAGACCGACGACGGTCAGGTGGCCGAGGCGCACTCGGTGAGCGCGGGGCTCGACTACCCCGGGGTGGGGCCCGAGCTCGCCCACCTCCGGGACACCGGCCGGCTCGACGTCCGGACCGCGACCGACGAGGAGGCCCTGCGTGCGTTCCAGGAAACCTGTCGCCTCGAGGGCATCCTCCCGGCGCTGGAGACGGCCCACGCGCTCGCCCGGGCGCGGGACGTCGCGCGCGGGCTCGGACGCGGGAAGCGGCTGCTCGTGAACCTCTCCGGCCGGGGAGACAAGGATCTCGTCCACGCGCTCGCGGAGATCGAGCGGCGCGATCCGGGGTCACGGACATGACCGGGGACGTGGCTCCGGGGCGCCGCCTCGCAGGACCGGCCCTGGCGCTCGCCCTCGTCGTGGGCTGCGCCTCGACGCCCAGCGCGCCGCCCAGGAACGAGGCGCCCGACGCCGGCGCCGCCTCCATCGCTCCGGGTCCACCGCCCGGGCTCCGCCTGCCCACCGAGGTCCGTCCCACCGGAGAGCGCCTCTCGCTCCGCCTCGATCCGCGGGCCACGACCTTCACCGGCACGGCGCGCATCCAGCTCACCGTCGACGCCCCGGTCTCCGGGTTCTGGCTCCACGCGCAGGACCTCACCATCCGCCGCGCCAGCCTGATCCAGAACGGCGCCGAGCAGCCCGTGCGCACCGTGGTCACTCCGCCCGACCTGCTCCAAGTCGTTCCCGGCACACGGCTCGCCCCGGGGCAGGCGGAGCTGGTCCTGGAGTACGAGGGACCGCTCGATCGCGAGCGGAGCCGCGGGATCTACCGCGTCGACGAGCAGGACGGCCCGTACCTCTACACCTTCTTCGAGCCGGTCGATGCGCGGCGCGCCTTCCCCTCCTTCGATGAGCCCTCGTTCAAGATCCCCTGGGAGCTGGAGATCTCGGTGCCGCCGGGAAGCGGGGCGTTCGCGAACACCGCGGAGGCCGGGCGGCAGACCGGCGCCGACGGCTGGGTCACCGTGCGGTTCGAGCGCAGCCGTCCGCTGCCCACGTACCTCGTGGCCTTCGCCGCCGGACCGTTCGACGTCGTCCGCGGCGCGCCGGCCGGGCACCACCAGACTCCGCTGCGCTTCATCGTTCCGCCGGGCCACCGCGAGGAGCTGGCCTACGCGCAGAGCATCCTGCCGCGGACCATCTCGCTCCTGGAGGACGCCACCGAGGTCCCGTACCCCTACGGCAAGCTGGACGTGCTGGTCGTCCCGCGCTTCTGGGGAACGATGGAGCACCCGGGCCTGGTCGCGCTCGGACAGCCGCTCATGCTCTTCCCCACCGGCCGGGACGAGCTCTCCCGGCGGCAGTTCGGCGCCACCATCGCGGTCCACGAGCTCGCGCACTACTGGTACGGGGACCTGGTCACCACCGCCTGGTGGGACGACACCTGGCTGAACGAGGCGTTCGGAAGCTGGATCGACGGCAAGGTGACCGCGCGCCTCGAGCCTGGATGGCGGTGGGAACGGAGGGCGATCGGATTGAGGCAGCAGGCGTTCCGCGCCGATTCCGTGCCGGGCGCCAAGCGCATCCGCCAGCCGATCCACACCCGGGAGGACATCGAGGCGTCCTTCGACGCCCCGCTCACCTACTTCAAGGGTCGCACGGTCATCGCGATGTTCGAGCGCTGGATCGGCGAGGCCCCGTGGAGGAGCGCGCTGGCGACATACCTGAACGCCTACGCCGACCGGAACGCAACCTCCGAGGACCTCTTCAAGACGCTGGACGCCGCGCTCGGCCGGACCGTCTCCACCCCGATGGCGAGCTTCGTGGACCAGCCCGGGTTTCCACTCCTGCACGCCACCCTCGCCTGCCACGGGTCGGCGGCAGCGAGCCTCGAGCTCTCGCAGGAGCCCTTCGTCCCCGGCACCGATCGCACCTGGCAGTTCCCGGTCTGCGTCCGGGCGGGGACCGGAAAGCGGGTGGACCGCGCCTGTACCCTCCTCCAGGGCAAGACCGGCTCGCTGTCGCTGCCCGCGTCGCTGGGCTGCCCCGCCTGGGTCGCGGTGAACGACGGCGGGCTCGGCTACTACCGGGTGGCCCACGCGCCCGAGCTGCGCAAGAAGCTGCGGGCAACTCCCCGGGGCGTGCTGTCAGCCGAGGAGCAGGTGGCGGTGACCTCGGATCTGTCGGCCCTCGCCGAGCGGGGGGACGTCCCGGTGGCGGAGACGCTGGACCGCGCGGTCGCGATGACCCGACAGACCGACTCGGACGTGGCGATCGCCGGCTGGGAGACGCTGGAGGGCTGGCTGCGAGAGGACCGGTTGTCGCGCGAGGGCAACAGCCGACGCCGCGAGCTCTTCGGCCGCCTGGGCTCGGCCCGGGCACGATCCATCGGCTGGACGCCCCGTCCCGGAGACTCGCTCGACGTCCGCGAGACGCGCCGCGAGGTCGTCCCGGTGGTGGCCCGGGGCGCTGACGACCGGACGCTGCAGGCGGACGCCACCCGGCTCGCACGGCGCTGGCTGGAGGATCGCACCGGGCTCGACGAGGACGTGCTCGAGCCCGTGCTTCGCACCGCCGCCACCCGGGGGGACGCGACGCTCTTCGATCTGATGGTGCGGGAAGCGCAGGCGGCCCGGGTGCGCAACGATCGAACGCGGATCATCACCGCCCTCGGCTGGTTCGAGGACCCCGAGCTGGCCGCGCGTGCCCGCGCGCTGCTCGATGATTCCCGGTTCGAGCTCCGCGACACCGCCCAGGTGCTGGCCGAGCAGGTCTCCCGCAGCGAGACCCGGGACCAGGCGTGGCCCGTGCTCCGGGACCGCGCGGCGCAGCTCGCACCGCGGATGCGCGACGACGAGGCCCAGCGGCTGCTGGCCTCGATCAAGTGGTCCTGTGACCGGCGGCTCGCCGACGAGGCGAGGAAGACGCTCTCGCCGGTGATGGAGCAGCTCGGGGGAGGGCCGTTCGCGCTCCAGCAGGCGCTCGGGCAGATCGAGCGCTGCGCCGGCATCCACGACCGGACCGACCCGGCCATCCAGGCGTGGCTGAACGCCCGGACCGGGTCCGGGAGCGCGCCTCGGTGAACCGGCTGGAGCGCCACTTCGCGGGGAGGCGATCCGACGGGCGGAGATCGCTCGTCGTGTACCTCTGCGCCGGCGACCCGGACCTCGCCGCCACCGAGCGGCTGGTCCCCGCGCTGGCGGCGGCCGGGGCCGACGTCATCGAGCTAGGCGTGCCGTTCTCCGATCCGCTCGCCGATGGGCCCACCATCCAGGCGGCGGCCGAGCGCGCGCTCCGCTCGGGAACGACGCTCGCCGGCATCCTGGATCTCGTCGGCCGGCTGCGCCGCGGCGGGTGCGACGTTCCTCTGGCGCTGATGGGCTACATGAACCCCATCGTGCGAATGGGAATCGACGCCTTCGTCGGGCGCGCCGCCGAGGTCGGCGTCGACGGCATCATCGTCCCCGATCTCCCGCTGGAGGAGGCGGGCCCGCTCGGGGACGCCGCGACCGGCAGGGACCTCTCGCTCGTGCTCCTCGCGGCGCCCACCACCCCGCCGGACCGGCTCCGGCGCATCGGCGAGCGCACCCGGGGGTTCCTCTACTTCGTCAGCATCACCGGGGTGACCGGCGCCCGCGCCGCGCTGCCGGCGGATCTCCCCGGCCGCCTCGACGCGGTGAGGGCCGCGAGCCGGGCCCCGGTCGCCGTGGGCTTCGGGATCTCGGCACCGGAGCAGGCAGCGGCGCTCGCCGAGCACGCCGACGCCGTCGTCGTCGGGAGCGCCCTCGTCGCGGAGATCGCCCGGTCCGGCGGACGGACCGACGGACCCGTGGCGCTGGTCCGGTCGCTCGCCGAGGCCGTGCACGCCGTTCGCCCGCGCTGACCGCGAGGAGCAGCGAGGGACGAGTCGGACCCGGTGGTCTCGACGTCAGCCGCGGAGACGCTCGAGCAGCGCGTCCGCGAAACGCTCGGCCGCCTCGGGGCTCGGCCCCAGGAACAGCGACGGCTCCACGAGCTCGAGCTCCATCACCTCCAGGCGACCGCCGCGCACGACGCCGTCCACGCGCGCGTAGAGCGTGTCCTGCCCGGCGGCCTCGAGCGCACGGGCAGCCGCCTCGACGATGGCCGGAGCGGCCTCGGCAGGCACGACCACGCCCCCGAACTCCTCCTGGACCCGGAAGTCTCCGCGCTCGGGTCGCTTCAGGACCGCGTGGCTGTATGCCCCGAGGAAGAAGAGGAGCGACCACTCCCCCTCCGCCGCCAGCTCGGGCACGAACGGCTGCACCAGGCAGTCCATCCGGTCGAGCTGCCGGGCGAAGCGCGCCGCGTCCGAATCGCCGGTGCCGGCCCGCCAGGTCTCGAACGCGCCCCCGGAGACGCTCGGCTTCACCACCGCCTCGGCCCAGCCCGCGGCCTGGAGCAGCGCCGGCAGCTCGATGTCCGAGCCCCGCGACGCGTGGCGGGTCGGGACGATGGGAACGCCCCGGGCCTCCACCTCCAGGAGGTACCGCTTGTCGACGTTCCAGCGGATGGTCGCCGGTGGATTGAGCAGCGGGATGCGTGCCGCCTCGACCGCGTCCACCCAGGCGAGGAACTCGGAGAGCCGCAGGTGGTAGTCCCAGGTGGATCGAAGGACCAGCGCGTCGAGCCCGGGCGGCAAGGGCTCGGTCCAGACCACCGGCACCACCTCGACTGCCCGCGCCGCGAGGACCTGAACCACGCTGCGGTCGTCCGGCGTCAGGTCCCGGAGCTCGGCCGAGGTGACGAACCCCAGGCGCCCGATGCGTCTCATGCGCCGAGCCTAGCGAGGCCGTCCGGGCGAAAGCGGATCACTTCCGGGGATACACGACGTAGTGAATGCCGTGCTCGGTCTCGAAGGGAGTCCCCTCGTACCTCGCCGGCGAGAACTTGAGAGCGGGAAGTCGGCCGCCGACCCACTCGCTCAGCGGACCGGGCTCGACGATGCAGTCGTGGCCCCGGCCCTGGGTGGACACGACGCAGCTCGCGTACCCCTCCACCAGGGAGGGCACCGGAAAGCTGGGCTGCGGCAGCGCGTCGAGCAGCGCGGGGGCCACGAACGAGCGCTCCAGCCTCGCGCAGGCCGGCTCGTATCCTGCCTCGCAGGCCGCGCCCAGGAGCCGTGCGGCCCGGTCGACATCCGGGCTCCCCCCGTCCGGCCGCAGCAGCGAGAAGGCGACCTCGTTGCACACCGGCGCGTTCGAGCCGCGGCAGGATTCGCGCATCTGCTTGGGGACGACCGGGCGCCACCGCTGCGGCGGGCTCGGCTCCGCCGGCTTGCCATCTGCGGGGAGGCGGATGCTGTACACGTAGCGAACCCGAACC
>Ga0105249_10001942_pt1 | contig 17949 bp, 16 predicted proteins | sample KBSS44metaG_FD_81522 | JGI IMG/M metagenome (GOLD analysis project Ga0105249, IMG submission 81522) | Switchgrass rhizosphere microbial communities from Kellogg Biological Station, Michigan, USA - KBS S4-4 metaG | ecosystem: Host-associated > Plants > Roots > Rhizosphere > Soil | place...
CCAGCGCCTTGCTCGAGGTGCTGGACCCAGAACAGAACTCGACGTTTCGCGACAACTATCTCGGCGTGACTTTCGACCTGTCGAACGTGATGTTCATGACGACGGCGAATGTCCTCGACACGATTCAGCCGGCGCTTCGCGATCGAATGGAGATCATCTCGCTTTCCGGATACACCGAGGAGGAAAAGCACGAGATCGCCCGACGCCACCTGGTACCGAAACAGATCGAAGAGAACGGTCTCGAGAAAGACGATGTCAGGTTCGACCGCAGAGCACTCGGACGGATCGTCAGCGAGTACACGCGCGAAGCCGGGCTGCGACAGCTCGAACGAGAAATCGGAAAAGTGTGCCGAAAGGTTGCACGACAGAAAGCGGAGCTCGAGGATGGGTTCAAGGCAGTTCGTGTGACGGTTGATAACCTGAAGGACTTTCTGCGACAGCCGAAGATCTTCAACGAGACCGCACTCAAGAAAGACGTGATCGGGACCGTTACCGGACTTGCTTGGACTGCGGTCGGTGGTGACATCCTTTTCATTGAAGCGATCAAGACAAAAGGGAAGGGCAAGCTCATGCTTACCGGCCAGCTCGGCGATGTGATGATCGAATCCGCTCAGGCTGCGTTCTCGTTCGCGAAGGCCAGATCGAAAGAGCTTGGCATCGATGAGGAGGTGCTCGAGAACTTCGACATCCATATCCATCTTCCCGAGGGAGCGATCCCGAAAGACGGCCCTTCGGCTGGAATCACGATGGCGACAGCTCTGGTCTCGGTGCTTGCCCAAAGACCGGTCCGAAAGGATGTGGCCATGACGGGAGAGATCACATTACGGGGCAACGTCTTACCCGTCGGCGGAGTCAAAGAAAAGCTGCTCGCCGCTCGACGTGCGAAGCTCAAAATAGTGATTCTCCCAGAGCCAAATCGTCGGGATCTTGACGATCTGCCGCAGGAAGTACGGGACGATTTGAAGTTTGTATTTGTGGAGCACGTGCGCGAGGTTTTTGACGTAGCGTTGCTCGAGGCAAAACCGGCTGCAAAAGCCGCAAAACGTTGACCGGCATGGGCCTGTGTGATACTTTGAAGGTGGTTTGCGCGTCCGCAAGCCATGATCAAGAGGAACTTAATTGGATTTTCGGCGTTTGAGATTGTGACGCCATGGTTTTTAGGTCGTTTTGTGATTCGCCCTAACCCTGAAGAAGCCAGTCCGAAAGGAGTATAGACGAAGCTTAATGAAAACTGCCATATACAAGGGTTTTAGTACTTCTGCACTCATAATTTTAGCCCTCGCATCATTCGCTTTTGGCCAGACGCCTGAGGTCGAAAAGGCCCAGGCTCAGGTAAATAAGGTTCTCGAAGATTCCGGCCGCCATTTTCGTGAAGGCCTGACAGCCCTCAAAGCCAACCAACGATCCGAATCCGGAGACAAGTTCGACAAATCGGTTGAGGTGTTCCTCTATTCGACGCTGAATATTCAGAAAGATCAGAAGCTCCAGTCCTGCTATTCGCAGTTGATCGAGACGATCTATCTGATGGAATTTCCGTCGGAAACCAAACCGCCGCAACTTCGGACCCTGTCCGCCTCGTGCGGATGGCGCTGGAACGACGAAGATTTCAAGTTAGCTGACGCCGTCGTTGCGATGGTGAAGCCGTCATTGAAGAAGTCGGATTCTGCGATCGTCGCCGCCGCTGCCGGTGGAAAGATCGCGGCTCCGGTCGCTGATGCGGTTGGATTCAACTCACAGGAGTTCGAGCCGTCGCCGCTCGATGATCTGTCGAAGCTTGAGCTTACGACAGACGAACAGCAGATCGACAGCCCGATCGCTCAGGCTCAGTACCAATACATTCAGTACGCCGTCGCGAACAAGTCGCTTGGCTTTTCATTCCAGGTTCATCCGATGATCCAGCAATACATCAACTACTACCGCGGACGCGGTCGTGGAACGATGGAAATCGGACTGTATCGATCCGGAATGTTCATGTCGATGGCCCGTCGCATTTTCCGCGAAGAGGGAATTCCCGAAAACGTTGCGTGGCTCGCTCAGGTTGAAAGTACATGGAAACCGACTGCACTTTCATGGGCCGCTGCATCGGGATTGTGGCAGTTCATCCCGGGAACGGGTGCCCGCTACGGTCTCCGCCGAACGGCGTATATCGACGAACGAAATAGTTTTGACGAAGCGACGCGTGCATCAGCACGGTATCTGAAGTTCCTTTTCAACCGCTACGGAAACTGGGAGCTCGGCATGGCCGCATACAACTGCGGCGAAGGTAATGTCGATCGAGCTGTCCGTCGTGCGGGCGTAACGAATTTCTGGGCGGCGTATCCATACCTGCCGCAGGAGACTCGCAACTACGTTCCGAATATTCTGGCGACCATTTTGATCGCGAATAATCCGACGCAATACGGATTCGGACATGTCCGTCCGGCTCCGGCTCTTCGATACGATCGTATCCGCGTTCCGGCATCGACGAACATCAGCATTCTCGCTCAGGCTTCGGACACGAGTGTTCAGTACATTCGTTATCTGAATCCGCATCTTCGCAGCAACACGACTCCGCCGGAGCCGTACATCATCAACGTCCCGGCAGGTAAGGCCAATGATGTCGTCGCGGTGTTCAAGCGGATACCGGCTTCGAGGATCAATAATACGAATCTCGCGAATTCGGTGAATGGTGAGACCTGGCAGACTGTGGCAAACCGTACGGGTGTTGCCGTAGCTGACTTGATGGCTGCCAACCCTGGAATGAAAGAGCCGCGAGGCAAAGTCTTCGTTCCTGTCAGCGGTAACAGGGTCAATACGATCGCTTACGCACGTCCTGCGAATCAGTCAACGGCGACTGGACCGAAGGCTCAGATCGTGAAGGCGCAGGCTGGCGACACTGTTGCGAAACTTGCGACGCGTCATAATCTGGATCCGGTCGAGGTCGCGAAGTACAACGGTCTTCTTCCGAACTCTGTCCTCGGTGCTGGCCGCGAGATCAAACTGCCGCAAGCCGGTATGAAATGATCTTGTGAGCATGTTTTCAAAAGAAAGGCGGAGCCAGTCGGTTCCGCCTTTTTTATGCTTGATCCGGCGTCGGTTGATATGCAAAGTAGGCTTCTTTATCATTCGTGCTTGTGAAGATCTGGATCTCAAAAAATTCTGAAGTGCCGGTTCGCGATCAACTCATCGCGCAGATCACGCTCGCCATCGCCGCGAGCGACTTTGTCGTAGGAGAAAAACTTCCAAGTACTCGCGAGGTCGCACGCCGCTGTGACATTCATCCAAACACTGTCAGTGCCGTCTACCAGCGACTTGTCGATCAACGGCTGCTGGAGTTTAGAAAAGGCAGCGGATTTTACGTCGCCGAGCTCGCGAACGAAAGGATCGAGGGAACTCGTAAACTTGAAAGGTTGATCGAGGAACTTCTGGTCGCGGCCAGGGAGTTGGGCTTTGACGAGTCTGATATCGCTCGCCGCATTAGGAAGCAGTCCGAGACTCGCGGCACTAGCAAGCTGATCGTCGTCGAGTCCGACGAGGCATTGCGCGAGATACTTGTCCACGAACTAACCGAGCGATTCCCGGGTACGCGAGGAATATCGTTCGAAGACTTCCTCGGCAAAGCTCTTCCCGCAACCGCAGTGTTGACCGCGATGCCCGATGAAAAACAAAAGATCGATCCGCATCTCAAGCAAGGGCAGAGATGCGTTTACCTCCAGGGGCGCTCCGTGTCGGCATCGATGACAGGCCAAATGAGGCCGGGAGCGGACGAGACTGTGGCGGTCGTCTCGAAGTGGGAAAATTTTCTAACGTACGCCAAGATAATGCTGCTCGCCGCAGACCTGGATCCCGGGAACCTGATAGTTCGATCGACGATCGACGAAGGCTGGAGAACCGCGATCAGCCACGCTTCCGTGATCGTCTGCGATTCTCTTACCGCAAAGTCCCTCGCAGGCCTCGCTGGAGTAAAGCCGTTTCACATCATCTCAGACCCGTCGTTCGCCGAACTCGCCGCACTTCTCTGAAATAACCGATGTTCTAAATCGCTACGATAATTGCGGGCACGGCGGTTGCGACGTATGAGTCGAAACAGGAGGCTTTGTCCGATGAACGAATCGCAGCGATCACAGAATCCGGATGTGAATTCCTATCAACCTGACGCCGATCCGGGCGAGACACCGACGTCAAATCCATCATCCGGCGTCGAAGAAGCGAAAGAGCAAGACGTGATCCCCGTACCACCTGATGCAACTCCGGCCGCACCGGTCGAAGAGCCTGCGGGCAGTGACGGCCCACCGGTCGGCGATGTGGATGACAGTCCGAAGCGCATCGCTTGAATTTGCGCTTGACAACTCTGTCAATTGTAACTATCCTTGTTACAGTTATGGCGGCTAACAGTCAATTCTCAATGGCGGTGCATGTGCTGGCGATGCTGGCCGGATCGCGGGAAGAGAACGTAAAGTCAGATTTTCTTGCATGCAGCGTGAACACGAACGCCGTAGTTGTTCGACGTCTGCTGGGCCAACTCAATCAGGCTAACCTGGTGATTTCGCAAACTGGCGCGAACGGAGGTTCACGATTAGCGAGGTGTCCGAACGAGATAAATCTAGCTGAAATCTATAAGGCGATAAACTGTGGTGAGGTCTTCGCTCTCCACGCGAAAGCGCCGAGCAAGGATTGTCCGATAGGAAAAAATATCGAAGCGGTTCTCGGTTGTCTCCAGCGAGAGATCGATAAGGGAATCGAAGAAAAGTTATCGCGATACACGCTGCAAAACGTGTTCGAGATGGTCGAGCAGGGGAAGGTCTAATTCTTTTTTTTGGTTGTATTTGTATCAAGTTAGGTTACAGAAGGGTTAACGAACAATGGGAACAAGAGCAGTAGAGCAGAAGGATTCGCGACGTGATGCGGTCCTTGATCGGTTGAAATGGCGATACGCCGCGAAGGCGTATGACAAGTCGAAAAAGGTTTCGGCTGAGGATTTGGAGATACTCGAGGAGGCGATGCTTCTGGCACCTTCCGGATTTGGTCTCCAACCTTACAAGGTCTTTGTCATCGAGGATCCGGAGATTCGAGAAAAACTAAAACCGGCGGCGTACAACCAGCCGCCGATCACGGATGCGTCGCATGTTTTGGTCTTCGCATACAAGAAGACCGTTACAGATTCAGATATCGACATTTTTGTAGAGCGACACGTCGAGGTGCGCGGTCAAACTCGAGAGTCGCTCGCAGGCCTCGAGACTGCCGTAAAGGCGGCGATGCGGAATTCGGTCGAGAGTGGACAAATCGAGACGTGGAGTTCGAGGCAGCCGTATATCGCTCTCGGATTTCTTTTGGAGACCGCCGCCATGCTCGGGATCGATGCCACGCCAATGGAAGGTTTCGATCCGGAGAAGGTAAATGAGGTCCTCGGTCTGACGGATCATTCGGCAGTCGTGATCGCCGCACTCGGTTATCGCGATCATGAAAACGATTGGCTGGCGAAACTGCCAAAAGTTAGAAAGCCGAAGAGCGATCTGATCGAGCATATCTAAAAGCATCGATCGAACAAGGGAAGGAGCGAACAAGGGAAGGAGCGAACAAGGGAAGTATCGAACAGGGGAAGGATCGAGCGAAGGGAGGGTTTTTATGTCGAGTTTGATTACACATTGCATAAAGCAGTCGCTGCTCAGCGAGCCGCCGGATTTTGTACTTAACTGGACTTCCGAAATCGCGCGTTTGTACCCGTGGTTTTTGCGAGTCGGCTTAGTGATTCAGCGGTTAATGCAGTAGTGTTTTTAGAATAAATAATTTTATTGGGGGTCAGGATTCTATGAATAAGTTTGGTTTGGCTATTTTGTCTTTTTCGATATTTCTCGCGGCGTGCGAGGATCCGGCAGCTAACAAGGCGCGTGCGGTGACATCGAACGCATCGACTCCGGCGTCGAATGCCGCGGTCGCCGCACAGCCTGCTTCGAAAAGCGGCGAGACTCTTCCGGTCACGCCCGAGAACTCGAAAGTTCTTTTCACGGGCTCGAAGGTCACCGGCAAACACGAAGGCGGATTTAATAAATTCAACGGGTCGATTAACCTGGTAAATGGAAAGCCCGAGGAAAGCTCGGTGAGTGTGGATATCGAAACTCCTTCCGTTTTCACCGACACGGACGACCTGACCAAGCACTTGCAGACCGGCGACTTTTTCGAGAGCGCAAAATTCCCGAAAGCGTCATTCGCGTCGACCAAGATCGTGAGCGACTCTGCAAAAGGGGCGAACAATTACACGGTCACTGGCGACCTCGAGCTTCGCGGTGTTAAGAAATCCGTGACGTTCCCGGCGACCATTGTAGTCGACAACTCGAATGTCTCGGTCAAGTCGGAGTTCTCGATCAACCGTAAAGATTTCGGAATCGTCTACGCCGGAAAAGCTGACGACCTGATCCGCGATGATGTCGTGATCAAACTTGATCTCAACGCGTCACGAAAAAAATAGTCTCGACATTCCCGTGAAAGGGAGCGGTCGCGAGTGAATCTTTTTCCTGTCTAATTTTCACAACGCGGCCTCCTTTCACGGGAGATATTTATGAAGGCGTACGAAGTACAAAAATTCGGGATAGAAGATCTGGCACTTGTCGAACGCGATCAGCCGCAGGTGAAGCCGACCGAGGCGCTTGTGAAGTTTCACGCCGCGTCGTTGAACTATCGCGACTTGATGGTCGTCACCGGAACTTACAATCCGCGGATGAAGCTTCCCGCCGTCCCGCTTTCTGATGGTTCTGGCGAGGTCGTCGCGATCGGCGATTCAGTCACGAAGTGGAAAGTCGGTGACCGGGTGATGCCGATATTCGCGCAGCAGTGGTTTGACGGTGACACATCGGAAGAGAAACGACGAACGTCACTAGGTGCCGGAGCTCAATGGGATGGTGTGCTTCGTGAATTCGGAGCCTTCGATGAGACCGGCCTCGTGCGAATTCCGGATCATCTGTCGTTTGAAGAAGCAGCGTGTCTGCCGTGTGCGGGTGTAACCGCGTGGCACGCACTGGCAATGTCCGGAAGATTGAAGGCGGGTGAGACAGTGCTGACACTCGGCACTGGCGGTGTTTCGATTTTCGCGCTTCAGTTTGCAAAACTATTTGGAGCACGCGTGATCTCGACTACCGGCAGTGAGGAGAAAGTAGAACGACTTCGTCAGCTCGGGGCTGACGAGGTGATCAATTATCGTTCACGTGAAGATTGGGATTCAGCCGTCGTGGAAATGACGGACAAGAGAGGAGTCGATCATGTTGTCGAGGTTGGTGGATCCGGTACTTTGGGAAAATCCCTCGCGTCCGTTCGCCTCGGCGGGCATGTTGCGATGATCGGTGCACTGACCGGCCCGGGAGATTTCAATCCGATAACGGTCTTTATGAAAGCGGTTCGACTGCAGGGAATCTTCGTCGGATCAAAAGCTATGTTCGAAGACATGAACCGCGCGATCGAAGTCGCGAAACTCAAGCCGGTCGTTGATCGAGTATTTGGTTTCGGCGAAGCCCGCGAGGCGATGAAGTATATGCAGACCGGAGCGCATTTTGGAAAGGTCGTGATCAGCATCTGAGATATGGAACAGTTCTTATCGCCAACCGAATTTCTGGACAGCGATCACGACAGCGTTCGTGAGTACGCTGAGAAGAATACCGTCGGAGCTTCGAACGACACCGAGCGTGCGATCAAACTGTACTATGCGGTCCGCGACGATTTTCAGTACGATCCTTATGTTCTCGATCTGCGACGCGAATCGTTGCGTGCGAGCAAGCTTTTGACGAAGAAGCGGGGTTACTGTGTCGAGAAAGCGGTGCTGTTAGCGGCGGCTGCGAGGTCGGTCGGAATTCCGTCGCGACTGAGTTTCTATATCGTCCGCAATCACATCGCGACTGAGAAACTTGCGAAGGCGCTTGAGAAAGACTATTTGGTTTTTCATGGTGCGGCCGAAATGTTTCTCGAGGGAAAGTGGGTGAAGGCGACACCTGCATTCAATAGACGTCTTTGCGATTTCCTCGGCGTGGATCCGATCGAGTTTGATGGGACGAGCGATGCGATCTTTCAGGAATATGATCGCAAGGGAAACGTCTTCATGGAATATTTGCACGAGTACGGAGCATTTGATGATATGCCGTATCAGATGTTCCTCGATGAGTTGGAGAAACATTATCCACACATTACAAACAATCCGAGATTCGTGACAGATGGACTGATTTACGATTTTCGGAAATGAAAGGGTCGCGTAATACGCGTTATTGAGTAAGGAGAAATATGCCGGAGAGAAAAGCTAATGCTGAATGGAACGGAACACTAAAGGAAGGCTCGGGAAAGGTCAGGCTCGGCAGCGGACTTTTTGAGGGAGCATTCTCATTCGCAACTCGCATGGGCGATGAGCCGGGAACGAATCCGGAAGAGTTGCTCGGTGCGTCATTGGCCGGATGTTATGCGATGGCTCTCAACGCGACATTGGAGAAGGAAGGCAAACCGGCTAAGTCGGTGAAGACCGAAGCCCAAGTTCATTTCGGCAAGGACGATTCCGGATTCACGGTCGGCCGTATCGATCTCGCCGTTCAGGCAGAAGTCGATGACATCGAGGACGAGGAGTTTCAAACGATCGCGGAAAACGTGAAGAAAACGTGCCCGATCAGCAAGGCCCTGGCGGCGGTGCCGATAAAATTGACCGCTACGCTCGGACGTTCTAAAACGGCGAGCTAGAGCGAGCGAACTCGAAGCGACGATCTTAAACCGCGCGATTTGCGCTTCGATAACGCTTCGCTATAATTTACTTGTAATACATAGGAGATTCATATAATGGCGAACTTCGCAAAGGATATAACTGATAACAATTTTGAGAAAGACGTGCTCGGCGCTGATAAGCCCGTCCTCGTGGACTTTTGGGCTGAGTGGTGCGGACCGTGCCGTATGATCGCACCGTCGGTCGAGGCAGTCGCCGAAGAGTACGGCGAGAAAGCCGGCTTCTTCAAGATGAATGTCGACGAAAACATGAACGTCCCGCAACGCTACGGCATTCGCGGAATTCCGACTCTGATCCTCTTTAAGGGCGGTCAGGAGCAGGAACGTATCGTTGGAGCGGTATCGCGTGACGCGATCTCGAAAGTCGTCGGCAAGTACGTTTAATCAGTTGATAATTTGAAAGGGCCTTGCCGGACGAATAGTTCGGCGAGGCCTTTTCTTGTACGAGATGATGCTTCGTTGTATTTTACATCTGTCGGTAAGTCAGCAGGAGACCCAATGAACTTCAAGCAATTCTATCTCGGTTGTCTCGCCCACGCTTCTTATTACATCGGTTCGGAAAATGAAGCGGCGATCGTCGATCCGCAGCGCGATGTGCAGCAGTACTTAGATGAAGCTCAAGCGAATGGCCAGACGATCAAGTACATCATCGAGACGCATTCGCATGCTGACTTTGTAAGCGGCCATGTTGAGCTCGCAGCGAAGACCGGAGCTCAGATAGTTTATGGCCAGCGTGCCGAGACCGCCTTTCCGACTCTCAAGGTCGCGGATGGAGATAGGCTTTCCGTTGGATCGGTCGAGCTCAAGTTCATGGAAACTCCCGGACACACGCCCGAGAGCATCACCATCGTCGCTACTGATTCGAACGACGCGGATTCTCCTGCAAAGATGTTCACGGGCGACACGTTATTCTGCGGAGATGTCGGACGTCCGGACCTGATCGGCTCGAAAGGATTCACATCTGAGCAGATGGGCGGGATGTTGTATGACAGCCTGCGGGAGAAGATCCTGAAATATCCCGAGGAGACCGAGGTCTATCCGGCGCATGGAGCCGGCTCGTTGTGCGGAAAATCTTTGTCGAGCGAAACCTGGTCCACGCTCGGCGCGCAGAAGGCGACGAATTACGCGCTCAAGCCGATGAGCAAGGACGAGTTCATCAAGATCGTTGCGAGCGATCAGCCGCAGGTGCCGGCATACTTTCCAAAAAGCGCCGAACGCAATCTCGCGGGACCGGCGAGCATCGAAGACCTTCCGAAACCGAAAGAATTATCTTCGGACGAAGTCTCTAATTTTGACGGCATCGTCTTGGATGTTCGCACCGCCGCCGAGTTTGGCGCAGGCCATGTTCCGAATGCGATCAACATTGGACTCTCCGGAAAGTTCGCGACTTGGGCCGGGACGTTTATTCCCGTCGGGACTCCGCTGGCGATCGCGGCGAACACCAATGAGCAAGTCGATGAAGCATTCATGCGACTCGCTCGTGTCGGGCTGGAAACGGTTTCGGGGTTCGTCTTGATGAGCGAATATGACGGGGATGTGAACTCGATCGAACAGACGGCCGTCACCGATCTGCGAACCGAAACGGATTCTCAGTTTGTGGATGTGCGACAGCCTGGTGAATATGGAGCCGGACATGCGCACGGCGCGATCAATCTGCCTCTAAACACGCTCGCGAAAAATATCGACAAGCTCGATCCAACGAAACCCACGTTTGTGATCTGTCAAAGCGGATACAGGTCGAGCCTGGCGACGAGCTTGCTTGAGAATGCCGGATTCAAATCTGTTTGCAATGTCGCAGGCGGAACGAGCGCCTGGATTGCAGCGGATCTTCCGACAGACGAAGAGCAGTTGTCCTGCTCTGCGTAATATCTGCACCAGTCAAAATAAAAAAAGGCCTGAGCGGCTTAAGTCGCTCAGGCCCTTTGATCGTAATTAAACCGAGCTTGTTAGTGGCGATTGTAATTTGCCACGGGGTAGTCGCCGTTCTGGCCAAACGGAACACCGATCACTCCGCTTGTTGACCCGAGGGCCCAGAAAGCGCTTGCACCGGGAGTTGCACTCGGACGCCATATCGCAACATCCGTCTTGCCGTCGCCGTCGTAATCACCCTGCGTAAAGAAATCGGTCGCCGAGTTTCCAAAGATGGCAGACGGGCCTCCACTGATCGTCCCAGTCGAGCTTGGCCGAACGTACCAATTGTATGAACCACTAACGCCTCGAACAGTTGCGATGTCGGTTTTGCCGTCACCGTCATAGTCGCCGGGAACGATGACATCGGTCGGCGTGCCAAAGACAACCGAGGTGAAGCCGGCAGTCGTCTGGAGAAGCCAGAATCGCGCTTGTCCACCGCCGGCGTTCCGCTGGACGACAAAATCCGCTTTTCCATCACCGTCGTAATCGCCGGGGCCCGGAAAATCGCCATTTATGCCCCACGGAGCGAATGTCACATTCCCCGACGGATTGTTGAGCGAGCCGCGATAAAACCACGTGCTCTGGTCGCCCGAAAGTGCTCCCGCCCGATAGACCGCAGGATCCGCCTTTCCGTCTCCGTCGTAATCGTCGACGACTGACGGATCATCACCGGTCTGTCCGAATGGCTCGATCCGTACGGTGCTGGTTTGGCTTTGCAGAATGTAGAACGCGGCAGTCAGGGCAGGTCCGGAGCGCCACACTGCAATGTCGGTTTTGTTGTCGCCGTCGTAATCGACCGGGGTGAAAAAGTCACCCTGGACTCCCCACTGGTAAGCGCTCGTGGTGCCCGGTCCGTTCAGATTGTAGATCCACGTGATCTGTCCACCCGGGCCGCCGCCGGTATTTCGTACAACGGCGAAATCGGTTTTTCCATCACCATTGAAGTCAAGGACGTGTTGCGGCGGTGCGGCCGGAGCTGCTGTCACACTGATGTCGTCAACTCCAACCCATTCGTCGTTACCGGCCGCATTCGTAGTCATGACCCTGACCTCGACGAGTGGTTGATTATTCGCGCCTGCCGGCAGGGTGAGATTCAGTGCAGTTACCTGCGTGGCCGTGCCTCCGGTAGTTGCATCCGCGATGTAGCCGCCGGGAACAGAAGCGTAGTTGCCCGTTCCCCCGACCCGATACTGCACGTCAACCTGCTGAATCGCGTCGTCGGCCGAACCGTCGAGATCGCGGATGTTACAGGCGAAATGAATTGACGTCTGACCGGTCGTATTCAGATAAACGACGATGTGCGGAGCATCGGCGGTGCCCGATCCGTTCAAAGCTATGGAAGGGTTAGCGATCTGGAATTCTGCGACTCCGCCCGTCACAAGCGTGTCAGGAGTAGTTTGATTCGCGATGACGTCGATCGGCGTCGCGGATCCATCGGCTAAGATCGTTCGAGGATCGGTTGCGGTCACAGTCGTGAGATCATCGCCGCGGTATCCGACAATACCGGGAACGCCGCTCCAGTTATCGTCCGCCGTGATCAACCCGGTGTCCGTCCAGTTCTGGCTGAACGGTAAGGACTGCGGTGAGTTGGTTGCGAAGACCGGGACGTCATGGAGTCCCGCAAGAAAAAAGATGCTTGTTGCTGCCAGCACAGTAAAGCAGCAAACGGTTCTAAGTTTGTTCATATTCTCCCCTAAGTTGAGCGGATGGCTGGCGTTGAAGAGAGGACGCCAACGGCCGCTATGAAATTTGAAATTGCGATGAAAGATAATTCCGCCGCTTAGTAATTGGTGGCAACAGATTAGCACAACCCGGCCCGTCGATTAACGTAAATGCGGAAGCTGGGTTAACAAAAACTTAGCTTCCAAAAACGATTTTTGGTAAACTCATCCCGAATCCACATAGACGGGGATATTGATATGAAGTCGCGAACTCTTTGTCTGCTGTTCTTACTGGCGTCGAGTTTTTCGGCCACTGCAGTTGCGCAGAATAAGACGCCCGCGAAAAGTGAAGAAGACGAAGTCGTCCGCGTCGAGACCGAGCTCGTCGATGTGCCGGTTGTCGTTACCGACCGGGCGGGAAAGCCTGTTCTCAATCTCAAGCAAAATAACTTTACGGTATTCGAGGACGGCAAGACCCAGGAAGTCACGGACTTTGCCGCAACGAGCGCTCCGTTCGAAGTTGCTCTTCTGCTCGACACGTCCGGATCGACACGGTCGGATCTGACTTTGATCCAGCGATCAGCCCAAAGTTTTATCGATTCGCTTCGGCCGGGTGATCGTGTTTCGATAATCGCATTTAAGACGACGGACGATGGACAGCGCAAGATGGCGACGTCCGATCTCGTCGTCGGTCTGACAGACAATCGACCGGCGCTCAAATCGGCACTCGAGCGGGTTTCCACGAGCAACGGTACGCCGTACTACGACGGGCTGATGCAGGTCGTCGAGAAAGTTTTCGGATCAGCTCCCAAAGAGGAGTTTCGAGGACGGCGAGCGTTGGTTGCGCTGACCGACGGAGTGGACTCGACGAGTGTTTCCGGTTTTGATGAGGCACGCGAAGGATTGGAACAGGCGGGTATTGTCTGCTACTTCATCCAGGTCGATACGCGTCCCTTCTTCGAAGAAGGATTGCTCGGTCCATGTGAAGGCGCGACTCGATTCTCCGCAGCACAGATCCGGCGCTACTACCGCAGCTTTGGTTCAAAATCGAACGTCGAGCAGACAAGTAACTTCTGCGACCTCGGAGATTTTGAACGACTCGCGATCAGCAAGAAACTTTACGAGATCGCGGACTTGGAGATGAACGCGGTTGCCAAGCGATCTGGCGGCAAAGTATTTCCGGCGGCCGATCTCAGTGATGCACGTGCGGCATTCAAGAGCGTCGCCGCCGAGATCGGAACAAAGTACAGCCTCGGATACTATTCGTCGAACGGGAAGCGTGACGGCAGCTATCGAAAGATCCGCGTTGAGCTTCGCGGGCTGCCGGCAGGTGTCCAGGTTCGGGCGCGAGAAGGATACACGGCTCCTGCAAACTAGGGTCGACAATACGAAAGCAACACGAGTGCGAACGAGCGCGCGGACTGTCGGAATCAGACGCCCTCGTTTACACTCTTTTTTATTAAGCTTATGAAGTTCAATCGAATCTGTTTGATGGTCCTCGACTCGGCCGGTATAGGTGAAATGCCGGATGCGGCCGATTGGGGCGACGCGGGTGCCGACACATTAGGAAATATTTTGAAGAGTCGTAAGGTCGTGTTGCCAAATCTCCAGCGGCTCGGGCTCGGAAATATTCGTCAGCTTTCTGATCTGTCCGCCGTCGACCAACCGACCGGCTCATTTGGAAAGTGTGCGTTGATGTCGAATGGAAAAGACACGACGACCGGACATTGGGAGATGGCGGGCATCATTCTTAAGAAAGCTTTCCCAACTTACCCCGGCGGATTTCCTCCGGAGATCGTCGACGAGTTTGTCGAAAAGGCGAAGGTGCCGGGAATTCTCGGCAACGTTCCAGCGTCGGGTACTGAGATCATAAAGGAGCTTGGCGAAGAGCATGTCCGCACCGGTAAGCCGATCGTCTACACATCAGCCGATTCCGTTTTCCAGATCGCGGCACACGAGGAAGTGATCCCGCTCGAGCGGCTGTATGAGATGTCGCAGATCGCGAGGAAAATTCTCGACGGCGAACACCGAGTTGGACGCGTCATCGCGCGTCCGTTTCTCGGAACTGTGGCCGACAACTTTACGCGGACCGAGAATCGTCACGACTACGCCGTGCCTCCGCCGAACGAAAATCTTCTGCTGATCTTAAAAGAAAATGGTCTCGACGTCGTCTGCATCGGGAAGATCGCTTCGATATACGACAGCGTCGGCGTGACGGAAGATCTGACGGCGAAGAATAACGAGCAGACTGTCGATCAGACGATCAACGCGCTTCGGGCAGAATCGCGAGGTTTGATATTTTCGAACCTCGTCGACTTCGACATGCTCTACGGACATCGCAGAGATACGGCCGGATACGCCGCGGCGCTCGAGCGATTCGACGCTCGGCTGCCGGAGATAATTGACGCGATGAGACCGGATGATCTTTTGATCATGACGGCGGATCACGGCAACGATCCAACGCAGCCGGGAAGCGATCATACACGCGAGTATGCGCCGCTGCTAGTTTATGGAAAGTCGGCGAAGCCTGGCGTCGATCTTGGTACTCGAAGCAGTCTTGCGGACATCGGTCAGACGATCGCGGAGAATTTCGGAGTGGGGTTGAAGGCGGGGGAAAGTTTTCTAGGCGAGATTTGATTTTGTTTTGAGTCCCGCCTTTAGGCGGCTTCTCAAACTAGAAGAGCCCACCCGCTACCGCAGGCGGTACATACCTTCAATTCAAAATAAAAAAAACCGCGAAGTCTCGAAGACTTCGCGGTTTTTTTGCCGCCTGAAGGCGGGACTCAAAACTAAAATCTAATTACCAACGGTTTCCGCCGTAGCCTCCACCACCGCCACCGCCGTCGTAGCCACCACGTCCGCGATCGCGTCCGCCGCCGCCACCGAATCCGCCGCGTCCACCGCGGTTTTCCTGCGGCTTCGCTTCGTTGACTTTCAATTCACGGCCGTTAACTTCTTTACCATTGAGCTCGGCGATTGCGCGTTCGCCGTCTTCTTTGTTTGCCATTTCGACAAAACCAAAACCACGCGAGCGGCCCGTTTCACGATCTTCGATAACGTTGCATGACTCGACAGCGCCGATCTCTCCGAAAATGTCGTTTAGATCCTGATTGCTCGTACTGAAGGGAAGATTTCCCACATAAAGTTTCATTGACATGTTTACTTTTTAACTGCCCGGATTGTCGGGACTTTCCAAAAGAAGCGTCGAATCGGTGCGTCAAGCGAAGCCCGGATTTCGGATACTCAAAAAACTGAGAGCTACTTCTAAATTTTCTAACGCGTTACCTGCTCTCTCACTTATCCAAAACCGTTTAAGACGAAGCGCATCATAAAATCTGACGCGAGAGAAGGATTGATAAAAGTATGATGCACGTTCGGGTAGGAAATGGCAAGGGCGCCGCATTTGGGATTTCGGATTTGAGATTTCGGATTTCGCTACTCCGATAATCCCTGCGTTTGCGGAAGTAACTCCCGTTTTCCAATCCAAAATCCAAAATCCAAAATCCAAAATGGAAATCACTCATTCCTCCACTCGTCGGACCATTCTTTCATGTCTTCGATGTCTTCCTGTTGCTCCGTAACGATCGAGCCGGCCAGTTCCTTTAGCTCCGTTCTCTGCGTTCGATTAGGAAGGTCTCTCGCCATCTCGATCGCGCCTTCGTGATGCGGGATCATCTGCGTGACGAATTCCATGTCGAACTCCTTTCCGTTTAGCGTTCCGAGCTTCCCGAGATCCATTCCGCTCATGCCGTGCGACATGCCCGGGAGATCCATGTTGATCGCTGGCTGCGGCTTTTCCGGAAACCATGCGTTTCGCCAGTCGGTCAGCTTTGTGATCTCGGCTCCCTGATCTTCGATGACGTCGGTCGCGAGTTGTTTCAGATCGTCGTCATCCGCGCGGCCATCGGCCAATTTCGCCATATCGATCGCAGCCTGATGATGAGCGATCATTGTGTCGATGAATTGGAGATCGTATGGTGCTTCCGCGGCTCCGGGCGAACTCACCATTGCGGCATGATCCGTGTGAGCGGCGGCTTGAGTAGCGGAGTTCGTCGCCACTTCGTGTTTCGAGTGTTCGGCCTCGCGCGAACGCAGATTGCCGCACGCGATCAAAAGAGCGGACGCAAAAACTAACGCGGCATACTTTTTCATGCGCCTAGGGTACTGCTTTTCGAGATGGGCGGCAAAGTTTTTCCAAAACGTCAGAACTTATAAAATTTCCATGACGGGTGATAGTCCTTCTCGAGCTTTTGATTCGTCAGGATCGCACGCACCATCTCGACGGGGATCGGACCTTCTTTCAGGATCGAGTCGTGAAATGCGCGGTTGGTCATCTTCCCGCCGTCGACGAGATCGTGATGAAGATTGTAGAACTGGAGTCCGCCCATCATGTATGCGATCTGATAGAGCGGTCCATAGTCGCCGGAGAACGATCGCCGAACTTCGGCGGTGGCGTTGTCCCGTTCGTGACCGACGCGCTCGACGAGAAAATCTACGGCCTGTTGCGGAGACATTTTCTCGAGATGGAAATTCAAACTGAAAATGATGCGTGCACACCGGTGCATTCTCCAGAACAATGCACCGACGCGATCCTCGGGCGTTTTGTTGAATCCCCGGTCCCACAATAGAAACTCCCAGTACAACGCCCAGCCTTCGACCGAGAACGGAGTGCGGAACAGCTCACGATAAGGCCGGAAGCGTGCATTCATATAACGCTGCAGATGATGACCGGGGATCAGCTCGTGATGGGTCACCGCGTGCGTGAAGTGCGGATTGTTGCCGCGCATCGACATCATCTTTTGCTCATGCGTCATCGATGACGTCGGATAAGAAACGAGGATCGTTTCTCCGCCGAGGAAGAACGGACTTTGAAGTTGTCGCTCGGGCGACATCATTTCCATCCGCCACGATTCGCGGGCAAGCTTCGGCACGGTGACGAGATCATTTTTCTCGACGTACTCGATCGCTTCCATCGCCTGATCACGGATCAATTGATCCTGCTTGCCGGGCTCGACATATTTTTGCTTCACAACCTCGAGAGCTTTCTTCCAGTCGTCGCCGTATCCCATATCGCGCGACGCCTTTTTCATCTCGCCTTCGCACCATGCGAATTCCTTGTTCGCGATCTGAACGAGCTCTTCGGGCGTGTACGGGATCATCTCGAATTTCAGTTCGTCGATGAGAGCTTCGCGTCCGATCGGGTCTCCGATGATCGTCGTCTTGTCGTTTGGAGGAATTCCGATCAGCTTCGCGACGATGAACTCGGAATATTTCTGAAGCGAATCCTCGACGGCCTTGTACGGCTCGGCGTTCCACCACGTGAAAGTCGGATCGTACGCGTAGTGGAAGTTGTACCAATTGCGGAGCGTCGAGCGCAGACTCGCAAGCGTGCGAGCGGCGCGATTTGCTACGGTGCGTTTAGGTTTCTCGCGGCCATCATCGAGGGCCTTCTGGGTTGCATCGATCTGCTTACTTAGCTCGGTCAAAGCTGCTGCGCTCCCTGCCGAATCGATCGGCTCAAGACGTCGACGCTGATCTTCGAGATTGTTGATCACGTTCGCGAAGGGAAGTATCGGAGCCATTTCCGCGACCTGTTTTTCAAACCGCGCGAGTTCCTTCAGTTCGTGGTCAAGATAATTCTTGAAAAGTGTGA
>Ga0105249_10001944_pt1 | contig 17939 bp, 10 predicted proteins | sample KBSS44metaG_FD_81522 | JGI IMG/M metagenome (GOLD analysis project Ga0105249, IMG submission 81522) | Switchgrass rhizosphere microbial communities from Kellogg Biological Station, Michigan, USA - KBS S4-4 metaG | ecosystem: Host-associated > Plants > Roots > Rhizosphere > Soil | place...
ATCGGCACCGGCGGGCCGAGCGCAGTCGAGGAGACGCTGGCGTTCATCGCTGCATGGCAGGGCTACGCCGGCCGCAACGCGCATGTGTTCTCGCTCGTCGGCACGGCGGCGGACATCGACCGCGCGAAGAAGGAGCGCAAGATTGCCGTCATCATGGGCGTGCAGAACGCCGAGCATTTCCGCGAGCCCGGCGACGTCAAGAAGTTCTATCAGCTGGGGCAGCGCTGCGCGCAGCTCACTTACAACAGCCAGAACCTGCTCGGCTCCGGCAGCACGGACCGCGTCGATGGCGGCATCAGCGATTTCGGCGAGGCGGTCATCAAGGCGATGAACGAGGTGGGCATGCTGGTCGACGTTTCGCATTGCGGCGATCGCACTACGCTGGATGCCATCGAGCTGTCGCCGAAGCCGATCGCGATCACGCACTCGAACTGCCGCGCGCTCAACAATCACCCGCGCCTCAAGACCGACGAAGCGATCACCAAGCTCGCAGCGAAGGGCGGTGTGATAGGTATCACCGGCGTACGTATGTTTGTAAAGGACAAGGAGCCGACGACGCTCGAGAACATCGTCGATCACATTGACCATGTGGTGAAGCTGGTCGGCGTCGAGCACGTCGGCATCGGCTCGGATTCGGATCTGAATGGTTACGACGACATGCCACCGGATCAGTACAAGCAGCTGAAGGAGTCGTACAAGGCAAGCTACGGCTTCCGCGACAAGATCGACATCGAAGGCTTCGATCATCCGCGCAAGACGTTCGACCTCACCGAAGCGCTGATCCGCCGCGGCTACTCCGATGAGAATATCGGCGCGATCCTCGGCGGCAATTTCCGGCGCCTGCTCGGCGCCACCTGGACCTGAGGGGAGCGCAAGCGTGGAGTTGCCGCAGCCGTATCTGTTGTTTCTCGGAGATGTGACCGAGCCGACCTATGCCAAAACGGCATTCGGCCTGCGCGATTGGGCGCGCGAGCGGTGCATCGGCGAGTGGTCGTGCTCGGTTGGCACGGTCACGCTCGGGCTGCCGCGACTGAGTCCCGCGCAGGCACGTGCGTCGGGCGCACGCTCGATGGTGATTGGCGTCGCGAATATCGGCGGCAAGATCGTCGACAGCTGGCTGCCGCACCTGCTCGGTGCGTTGGAAGCAGGGCTCGATGTTGTGAGCGGCATGCACGCGCGGCTCGGCGACACGCCGGCGTTGAAGGCCGCGGCCGATCGACATCGGCGGCGACTGATCGATGTGAGAACGCCGCCTAGCAACATTCCGATCGCGAGCGGGCGCAAGCGCATTGGCAATCGGCTGCTGACGGTCGGCACAGACTGCGCGCTCGGGAAGAAGTACACCGCGCTCACGATCGCGCGCGCGCTGCAGGCGCGCGGTGTCGATGCGGACTTTCGTGCGACGGGCCAGACCGGGATCATGATCGCGGGCGCGGGCATGCCGATGGATGCTGTGGTTGCGGACTTCGAGGCGGGAGCAGCGGAGATGCTCAGCCCGGATGCAGCACCGGATCACTGGGATGTCATCGAAGGACAAGGGTCGTTGTCGCACCCTTCTTATGCGGCGGTCTCGCTGGGGCTGCTGCATGGGAGTCAGCCGGACGTGATCGTGGTGTGCCACGAGCCGGGACGCGAGCATTTGATCGGGCATCCCGAGCTGCCGGTGCCGAGTATCGAGCACACGATCGAGCTGAATCTCGCGCTCGGCCGCCGGACGAATGCGGCGATCCGCTGCGGTGGCGTCAGTCTCAATACTTCGCAGCTTTCGGATGGAGAAGCGCGGAGGCTGATCGCGAGCGAGTCGCAGCGGCTGGGGTTGCCTGTTGCAGATCCAGTGCGCGGAGGCGATGAGTTCGAGAGGCTGCTCGACAACTGTCTGCGAGGTGCGGTGTCGTGAGTCGGGTCCATGCGCTGAGAATCACGTTGGCATGTGCGCTTTGCGTCGCCAGCACGAGCTTCGCCGCGCCGCCGGCTGATCTCGATCGGTACGCGAAGCGCACGCTGGAAACGTTCTCTGTGCCCGGCATGGCCGTTGCGATCGTCGAGCAAGGGCGACCGGCCGATATTCGCAGTTACGGCGTGCGCAAGCTGGGCGAGCCGGCGACGGTCGACGCGCATACTCTGTTCGCGATCGGTTCCACTACGAAAGCATTCACCACGGCATTGCTCGCGATGCTGGTGGACGAAGGCAAGCTGACGTGGGAAACGAAAGTCGCCGACGTGCTGCCTGGCTTCAAGATGTACGACCCGTACGTGTCGAGCGAAATGACGGTGCGCGATCTGGTCGTTCACCGCAGCGGTTTGGGTCCCGGCGCGGGTGACTTGTTGTTCTTTCCCCCGACGAGCTTTACTCGCGCCGAGATCATTCACAAGCTGCGCTTCATCAAGCCGGTAACCAGCTTCCGCAGTGCCTTCGCGTACGACAATTTGCTGTACATCGTGGCCGGCGAAGTGATCGCGACGGTCGAGAAGTCGACATGGGAAGACGTGGTGCGCAAGCGGATTCTTGCGCCGCTGCAGATGAACGAGACCACCGCAACGTCCGCACTGCCTGCCGGCGCGAATCGTGCCTGGCCGCATGCAAGAGTTTCGACGGAGGTGCGTGGACTCGGGGCGATGAGTGCGCTTGCGGATGTCACGACTGTCGATGTAGCAGCGGCGGCGGGTGCCTTGAACTCGAACGGCGTAGAGATCGCACGTTGGCTGGAGCTGCAGCTCAACGGCGGCCAAGATGCGAAGACGAGTACGAGACTGTTCAGTGAGAGCCAGGCTCGAGAAATGTGGACGCCCCAGACGCTGCTGCCGCCTTCGCCGCCGATCAAAGGGCTCGAGCTGGCCCGCGCGCATTTTCGCGCGTACGCGCTTGGTTGGAGCATCAGCGAGTATCGCGGGGAGATGATCGTGTCACATGCCGGCGGCGTGCCCGGCATGGTTACGCTGTTCACGATCGTGCCGGAGCGGCATGTTGCGTTCGCGTTGTTCACGAATGCGGAAGAGCCGGGGGCGCTTTCGTCGATGCAGTTCAGGCTGCTGGATCATTATCTAGGGTTGAAGAGCCCGGATTGGATCGCTGCAGTCGACGAGACGTTCAAGGGAAGATTGGAGAAGGCGAAGGAGCAGCTCGCCGCGAGCAAGGAGGAAGCGAAGGATGAGCAGGGAAGCAAAGGTCCATCGCTGGCGATCGAGAAGTACGCAGGACGTTATCGCGATGCTTGGTATGGCACCGTGACGATCGAGCGCGCGGCCGATGGAGTGAACATCCGCTTCGATCACACGCCGGCGCTGACGGGGAAACTCGAGCATGTGCGCTACGACACGTTCCGCACGCGGTGGACGGATCGGAATGTCGAAGATGCGTATGTGACGTTCGCGCTGAATCCGGATGGGTCGATCGAGAGAATGACGATGCGGGCGATATCGCCGCTGGCGGATTTCAGTTATGACTATCAGGACTTGATGTTCGTGCCGGAGCCGCACTGACTAGCCTTGTGCCTGGACATGCTTGCAGCGCATCGGCATGAATCATGAATATGGTAAGCCGCGACCATCGCGGAACCTCGGACGGCGCCAGCGGCATATATATGTATACCTGAGCAGACACGTCGCCACATTTCCCTTCGTCTGGCAATAGCGCTGTTCGGGTTGGCCGAGCGGCGGCTACCCCGCTACATACGTGTTGACTCGCGAGCGGCCCGGGTGTGTCTAATTCCCGTGCAATGGGTTAAGTCAGACCCGTTGGCCGGTCAATCTGGCAGGGGCAATCAGCGAACATAAGGGGACTCTATGAAGCGGCTCCTGTCCGCCATGGTCGGTGCCATGATGGCTTTGGCTGCGGTTGTCGCAGATGCTGGCGGAACGCCCGGTGACAAGGAGGTCCTGTTTGCTATCGAGGCGAAGACGCTTGCGGGTGCTCTGGACCAGTGGGCACAGCAGACTGGATACCAGATTGTTTTGCGGAACTGGGACTTGGCGAAAAAGATCAATGCGCCAAGGCTGAAGGGTAGATTCAGCGCACGCGTAGCGTTAGACAAGCTTCTCGACGGTACGCCTCTTGGCTACTCCTGGGTGACTGACAAGGCAGTCTCCATCAGAGAGAAATCCTCGACGCTCCCGGCAGCGTTGCAGTCCGGTGGCCTCGCTGAGCACCGCCACCCGTTGAGGGTTGCGCAGCTGGATAGTGAATCGATCCCGCAGCATCCGGGGCGTCGGGATCGCACTCTGGAAGGCATGTCGCGGGACCTGTTCGAGGGCGAACAGATCACCGTGACGGGCAGCAGGATCGCAGGACATGGCGAGAGCGTTTCGCCTGTCACGACGTTCGACCGCAAGAAGTTGAGTGCGCTTGGCGTCACGACCGTCGGAGACGTCATGCGCTACGTTCCCCAGCAACCTTACACGCAAGCTCCCTTCTCCAATGCCGGCGGCGCGACGTTCGCCGAGTTGCGAGGGCTAGGCGTCGACGCGACGTTGATTCTGATCAACGGCCGACGAGTCGTCCCTTCGGCAGCTACCGTCAATCGCAATGGCTTCGACCTCAACAGCATCCCTCTCCCTGCCGTCGAGAGAATCGAAGTGCTGTCCGACTCGGCCTCTGCAGTTTACGGCGCTGACGCTGTCGGCGGTGTCGTCAACATCATCCTAAGGAAGGAGGTGGTCCAGCCAACTGTCGAAGTCAGCTACGGAGCGGCCGAAGGTGGGGCGGACGAGCGTCGCGCCTCTCTCACAGCAGGAGTGTCTGGTGAAATACTCAATGCGTCACTGATTGTCGACTATTTCGATCGCGGAATGCTGCTCGGCGGAGACCGTGAGCGCCTCCGTAACCAGGATTTTAGAAGATTCGGCTCGGCGGATCGGACGTCGACCGAGGCGGATCCCGGCAACGTGAGCTCATTGACAGGGGAGAACCTGCCTGGGCTGGATGCTCCGTTCGCAGCTGTCCCTGTGGGCTCGTCCGGCACGATGAGCGTTGGCGACTTTGCGGCTACTGCGGGCACAGAGAATCGCGACAGCCTCGAACGCTACATGGCGATCGTTCCGGAGGCGAAGCGCTTGAGCGCCGGTGCGTTTCTCGAGCTGAACCTGCCGCTCGACCGCGCAGCGGCGTTCGGTGAATTTTTGTACACCGATGGCGAATCGACCAGCCAGTTCTTTCCGCCGACGCCGTTTGGTTTCATTGTGTCGGCGGAAAATCCATACAACCCGTTTGGCGAGCCAGTATTCGTCAATCGACTCATCACGGAGCTCGGGCCGCAGCGCACCGAGATTGACTCGCGGATGTATCGCGCCGTCCTGGGATTGCGCTTGCCCGTGCGCAGCTGGGACCTCGAGCTGTCTGCACTCGTGAGTGAGGAGGACAGCACAGCTGTCCTGAGCCACCGCATGGACTTTGCGCAACTGGACGCAGCTGCTTCAGCAAGTGATCCGACCCGAGCGATCAATCCTTTCCAGGACGGTCCACTTGGAAGCGCGCAAGTGTTGGCGTCCTTGGAGGCTGCGCCCACCCGACACGCCTACGAGTCCAACGGATACCAAGGATCTGCGATCTTGCGCGGAGATCTGTTCGGGCTGCCTGCCGGCCAGGTTGCTCTTGCAGCCGGCGCCGAGTGGCGACAGGAAGAAATGCTATTCGATGATTTCATCCGCGCTGAGCACGATCGCACGGTCGCGGCGTCGTTTGCGGAGCTGCGTGTGCCAATCGTCAGCCGTAACCAAGCGATCCCGTGGTTCGAGGATGTCTGGGCGAGCGCTGCCATTCGCTATGACGACTATTCGGACTTTGGCGGGACCGTGAACCCACAAGTGGGCGTGGCATGGCGAACGGGTCCAAATCTGCTGCTTCGCGCCTCGTACGGGACTGCGTTCCGGCCACCCTCGTTGTACGAGCTTTATGCGCCGCAAGTTCCGCTGCCTGGATTTGCGATCGATCCACGGCGTGACAACGAGATTTCATTTCCGACCTATACCGTAGGCGGCAACTCAGAGCTGGAGCCGATCGAAGCGACGTCATTCAGCACCGGGTTCGTCATCACTCCGATCGCCGTGGCCGGACTGCGCATGAGTGCCAGCTACTGGAAAATCGGTCTCGAAGATCGTGTCGCATTCTTTGCGCCGGACTTGGTGCTCGCCAACGAGGCACGCTATCCCGAGCGGGTCACGCGCGCGGATCCGACTCCGGCCGACGTGGCCGCAGGACTGCCGGGCGCTCTCGTGGACATCAACATGACGCCCGTCAACTTCGGCACCCTCGATACCTCCGGTGTCGATTTCTCCACTGAGTATGCGTTCAACATTGGCGCAGCACGCCTCACACCGTTCCTCTCGGCAACGTGGGTCGCTAAGTATGACGCCGTCAATGTGCCTGATACGCCGGCAGAGAATCGTGTAGGCATCGCGAATGGCAACGGATCCATCACGCGCTGGAAGGGAATTGCTTCGCTCACGTGGGCGTGGAATGGCCTCAGCGTCGTCGCTACCGGCCGCTTTACGCCTTCGTATCGCGACTTCAATGCGGAAACTCAACTGCCGTCCGCGCGAATAATCAAGGCGCAAACGATCCTCGACATTCAGGCTATGCTGCAGACTGACGATATGCCCATGGGTGCGCCGGCATGGCTCACGGGTACTCAGCTCAGCTTAGGCGTGATCAATCTGTTCGATGACGCTCCGAGGTACTCGGACGTCGGGTTTGTCACTGGCTACGACCCTACGATTGGCGACTTGCGACAACGCTTCGCGTACCTGCGGATATCGAAAGCATTTTGAGCGCCGGCGATCCGCCTCTTTGTCCGCGCGTCCTCTCACGCCGGGTCGGTGCGCTGCTCCTGCTTGTCGCGGCCGCGCAAGCGGTGCCAGCTCGGGACAATGCCGGCAACGAGGCTCGTTACTCGCGCTCTGAGCCACTGACTACTCGAGCAGCCATTGCTACCGCGCGCTTTATGAGAGATACGAGCGGCGTCAGCGCGACGAGCCCGGATGGAGTGGCTTCCGTATCGCCCGACGGTTCCCGGTATGTGTTGCGCGTGGTGCACGGCGACGTCGAACGCAATGGTGTGTGGATTGATCTGCTCGTCGGTCAGCTGGGCTCCCTGAAACTCGCGTCGAAGCCGAAAATGCTGGGTCGGTTGTTTACCTCCGGCATTGGCTCGGGCGTCAATGACATCGGTGCCCACTACGATACGCTTGACTATCCGAGTCCCATCCGTTGGCTGGCAAACGATCAAATCGCCTTTCTCTGCAGCGACGAGCGTGGTATCCGCCAGGTCGTTGGCGTGGATCTGAATTCCGGTGAGATCAGGGCCATCACCCACCAGCCCACACATGTCATTGCGTTTGATGCCACGAAGAACGGAGTTGTCCTGCTCAACGCACAGGCGCCCTACCGGCCTGCTTCCTCGGTCGACAAGTTTCGCGAAGGCTACGCACTTTCGCCGGGCACAGATGCGTACAGCCTCTTCCATGGCGACCTCAGCGGGCTGGGCCTCTGGCAAAAAACTCTGGCCAGTGTCTGGTTTGTTCGAGAGGGATTGCAGCAGTCGGCTCGTCAGATGACCGCATTTGGCCAGCTGTCCCACGACAACCGGCATCGTATTTTTCTGGCGCCGAATGAGTCGCTCGCTCTGGTCAATGTATCCGCATCCAATGTGCCAGCATCCTGGGCCGACTACACGGACGCATTCTTGCTGGACGTTCTGAAGTCGCGGAGAACTCCGGAGCGCGAGGTATTGGGTCGGATCCTGCATCAGCTGACTGTCGTGGACTTACGCGCGAGCTATGCAAGACCGCTTTGGGATGCACCGATCCTCGGTCCTCTGTACGAGGCGAGTTGGTCTGCGGACAGCCAATCCGTGTTAGTCGGGCCAGTATTTCTGCCGACAACGGACTCGAGTCAGACCGGTCGCGCGGGGAGAAGCATTGCGATTGTCGATGTTGCTACAGGTCGTTACGAGTCCCTTCCGCTTGAGGTAGGTCGCTATGACGTGGCGGCCTTACGCTGGCTGTCGAACGACACGGTTGAAGTGTTCGAAACGAAGACCGGAATCCCGCAAGGACATCGTTTTCGTCGGCAAGGCGGCGCATGGAGTCGCATTGACTCCAGAACTCCGGCGACACGCCTGCGGTTCGAGATCCGCGAAGATCGCAATACGCCCCCGAAACTCGTCGTAATCGACTCTGGGACCGGCACGGTGGCCGAAGTTCTCGATCCGAATCCAGGCCTCAGTCGGCGGTACTCGCTCGGACATGTCGAGAGCATCGCAGGTAAGCTCAGTGACGATACACGTTGGGATGGTCTGCTCTTTTATCCGGTTGGATATCGACGCGGCGTTTGCTATCCGCTGGTGATCCAGAGCGTGTACGGTGCTGCGACCGGCATCACGAAAAACTCGTTTACTCTCTACGGCAACGCCGATATGGGCCTCGGACCGGCGGAGATCGCACCGTATGCAGCGCAGATGCTGGCAAATCGCGGTATGGCCGTCGCTCACATCCGGGTCGACGCTCCTTCTCAGGTGCCGTCGGAAGCGAAGGTCAGGGCAACGGCATTCGAGGAAATTGCTCGCGAGCTGTCTCGAAGGGGACTGGTCGATCTGCACAAGGTTGGCATCTCGGGATTCAGCCGCAATGGGTACTACGTGGAATTTGCCCTCACTCATTCGCAGTTTCCCTTCGCCGCAGCGGTTGCCGCCGACAATTGGGACCCGAGCTATTTTCCGCAGATCTTGCTGGGTTTCCCGGGCGGCGCGGAAGAAGTGAACGGTGGTTCGGCTCTTGGTGAAGGGTTGCAATCGTGGCTGGCGAACGCCCCGGGTTTCAACGTCGATGAGGTGCGGACGCCGCTGTGGAAAGTTGCACAGAGCGGCGGCCGTTTCAGCGTGCTCCTGGGATGGGAGATGTTCAGTCGGCTGCGCATATTAGGAAAGCCGGTCGAGTTCTACGTGATGCCGGACGCCGAGGAACATGGCTCACACAATACTCAGAACCCGAGGCAGATAGCGGCCGTCCAGGAAGCGACTGTCGATTGGTTCGATTTCTGGCTGAACGTCAGGGAAGATCCGAGCCCCTCCAAGGGCGAACAGTATCGTCGATGGCGGGTACTGAGAGACGAACGAGATAACGCTCGCACAGAGGTGCGCTGACGATCAATTCCGGTTACGAAGGAACGGTGGGTGCCACAGTGACACCCACCGTGTCACCGATCAGAACCTCTTTTGCGGCCCAAACTGGTTATCAAATACTGAACCGCTCTGAGTCGTCATCTTTGTCTCGACGGTTGCTTTTCCAAGGTCGATCAGTTTCATGGATGGTCTCCTTCAACAGATGGTGAGTGCCGGCCGCGGCGGCGACGTCACCATCCGCTTCGGGATGCGGACGGTCAAGATTGAGCGCCGCCATTGATTGCGCGCGAGCGAGTTGGCTCATCGTACGTATGGTCTTGTTCAACTCGCCAAGAACAGTTGACGTGCTATCGCCGGGCTTCGCATAACGCACATTTGTAGCCTCGTCATTTACTTAGCCTGAGAACGGTTGCTGCACAGTATTGCGACCGTGGTGATTTGATCGGACGTGCCAGCAGTCGCCGGAGATGGCCGCTTTGCCTGCGCGTGCAGTGACTGACCAGAATTGTTTGGTTTCGAAGCACTGCTATGCCGCAGCGCTCTGTCGGGGGGTGCTTAGCCACCGGCGCGCCCAAACCTCGGTGTCTAAATGAGCCAGAATCTCTCCAGGATAGACTTGAATGCGAGTGGGATCACCGGATAGGGCGTGCTCGACTGCCGAACGATTCAGCCACCCGTCGCGTACCAGAACACCATCCAGCAGGACTTCTCGGAGGAAGGGAAGATTTTTTTGAATGGCTTCGTAGTGAAGTCCTGGTGCGCGATCCTTCCATTCACGCTCGAGTATCGATGCTGGAACCTCTTGCCTGAAAGCTCGGCGCGCGAGCCCGCGGTCACGCCCGCCTTCGCAGAGGACGTACAGCGGAATCCGCAAAAGCGTTTCCATAACCGGTTGGGAGTACAGTGGCGCCAGTTCTTCCGCCTGCACCTGAGTTGGGTCAGGTCCGAAGTAGTATTCCACTACATAGACGAGCGCTCCGAGTCGCTCCTGGAATCCAGGAGTGGGCGCGGCGTCTCGGAACCAGGGATGCGGTCGCGTCCTGACCTTCCCAATCTTCCTTCGCAAGTCCTCGCTGACGAGCATCGATGACTGCAGTTCCTCCTCGATAGAGTCGACTGCAGGTTCTCCGGATATCCATTCCCGAAGCGAATGCACCAGCACTGCCAGTGTCGACATCTCTTTGCTGCGTGCCACTCGGGAAGCGAGTCGCAATGCGCCGCACCCGATGCCACTGTGTGCCAGCTGGTCGGCGAGCGTGTGAGTGAGCGAATGGCTGCCGAATACGCCGTCACCACCGTCCCCCGAGAATACGCCGGTCGCTCCAGTTGCCGCGGTGAGCTGCGTCTCCAGAGTGATCTTCTGTAAATGCATGAGCCCAATCGGTGGGTTCACCGTGGGGGCAGTGCTCTCTAGGAGAGACAAATCCAAGTCCTCGGCGGTCACTGCACACTCTACGTGTGCGAGACCGCAGTGAGCAGCAGCAAGTCTTGCCCAAGGGAGTTCCGACGAACGCCCGCGTGGCGTGAAGTAGGTGTAGCAGGTCACTTGACGCTCAGGCGCCATCTCGCGCAGACAGCCGGCCACTATCGAAGAATCCAGCCCGCCTGACAGTCTGAGCAGCAGATTGTCATGTTGTCGGGCAAGGCTGTGAGTTGCGCCACGGACGATTGAGCGCATTGCTTCGGCTGCCTCGGCGGGATCATGAATCGGATGGTCGGATTTCTGGAATGTCGAAGGTGTCCAGTAGAACTCCCTTGTGAATCGACCGGTTGCATCCCGGCGATAGTCGATGGAGAGGCACTCGCCGCCGTGAACTCTTGACACCTCGACCAATGCGTCCCGCTCGTAGGGATTGCTCTCCAGTATCAGTCTGGATTCTAAGTAGGAAGGGTTGGGAGTGAAGGTGAATCCGAGTGCTGCGATATCAGCAATGCAGGAAAAGACTATGGTCAGACCTCGAGCCTTCATCACGAAACATGGCAAGCTGCCGGTGGGATCCCTGAGAACCCGAATCGCCGGGTCTAAGCGGCCGCAAAGTACTGCAACGTAGTTACCCCAATACGTCTCGATGAGAGCCTTGCCTCCGCTGTCGATGATTTCTCTCGATTGTGCTTCAGTGAGGTGCTTCAGTCCTGTCGCACGGCCTTCAAGCGTGGCAATTCGGCGACGCAGGGTTCCAAGAACAATGCCTTGACCATCCAGCGCGAGGATGCCATGCGATCCGTCCTGACCGGCGCAATAGACGTGTAGGCCGCTGGCCTTGAGTGCAAGTCTCCAGTCGGGGCTCCTGTCTAGCAGCTGCTGTGCTAGAGCCTCTCCGACAGCCTTCTCATCCCGCGCGCGTTCGTTCCAAGCGATGCAGACGAATCGGAACATTTCCTTCACTAGATGCAGAGGATTGGAGTGAAGTTCACGACCTGCTCCGGCGTTGCGTCGAGCAGTAGGTTTCCATGTTGCACCCAGCTGTGTGCTGCCCACGGCGTGGTGCACACTCCGAGCGCCCATGTCGGAAAGACATCGTACAAAGACAGAAATCTCGTCAGTGCAAGCGCGTGAAACAGGCACTTGTCCTTGGAGGTGAACGTGAGAGCACGCAGTTCCTGAAAGACAGATACGAGCTCGAGCAGCTGCTCAGTATTGGTGATCGTACCTGCGTGCGACGTGGCGTGCTTCCTGTTGCTCACCTCGCAGGCAACCGAATAGAAGGATCGCAAACTCACAGCAAACCGGGCCCACACATAGGCACGCGCATGATTGGCGAGATGGTGAGATCGAACTGCAACGTGCCTCCTGCGCTCATAACCGAAGCTGGTCAGCTCGCCGTCGAGATGAACGGTAGCGGGCGTGATTCGTGTCGTCGGCGACTCGCGCACCAGTAGCCCGGATTCCAGCAAGTCGTGGGCAAGGGTTTGCGAGCCATCGCTCGGGTTGTCGTCAATGACTGCACCGCCACGATGGAGCAAACGCATCAATTCTGCGCTTTCCCGAAGCGGCAGGCCAAAGTAGCGATTGCGCTTCAGGTCCAGCAGCACTGCAGTGGTTTGCCAGCACGCGAACACGTGCGCAGGGAGCCAGTAGCTGCAACTCAATGGCTCAAGGTTGATGGCGCCGGCACTCACCGGGAGCGTCGCAATGGGGCGTGCCGAATGCATGGAGCAGTACTCGACCTTTCTTCAAGGGCAGGCAACCGTGCGCTTGGTTGCCAGGTCGGTCAATGAGCGAGTACGGATTGAGGTCGACACCCCCGGGGGATGACACTGTCGACGTATCGAGGACCCAGGTGATCAAATGGTTGTCAGTCCTGCGAACGCGTGAACGTCCTCGGTGAACGTCGCTGCAGTTCGCGTGACGGTGCCGCCCGTTCCCGGAGGAGTTGACAGAGTTGGACTATGGGAATGGCGAGGCGCGCCGGAGGTGACCGAACTCCGCCGGATACGCGGTTTCGAAGCTCGGTCGCCGTGCGTGCGTTCTAAGCGAGCGCTTTCCCAAACAACGCCAGCAACCTGCTCCACGCCTTCTCCGCCTTCTCTTCGTTGTACACCTGCGAATCCGGCGGGCACCACCCGTGCATTGTTCCCTCGTACACCTCTATCTCCGCAGGCAGATTCGCCTTCGCGAATGTTTCGCGCAGCACATTCTTGGCATCCGGCTGCTTCTCGTCATCGTTCGCCGCGATCGCGAACAGGTACGACGCCTTCATCTTCGGCACGAGCAGATGCGGGCTCTCCGGTTTATCGGTCACCAATCCGCCGCCATGGAACGACGCACCGGCACCGACGCGATTCGGAATCGCCGCGGCAGTCCGCATCGTGAGCGGTCCACCCATGCAATAACCCATCGTTCCCATCTTGCGCTTCTTGTCGACGGACGATTGCTTGTCGAGCCACGCGATGAAAGTCTTCGCATCCGTGTCAGCCGTATCCTTGCTGAGCGTGCCGGCAAGTTGCATCAACGCCGCGCGCACCGTCGGATCCTGGAAGCTCGCGCCTTCAGCCGCGACCGGTGCCTTCTTCGTCCGATAGAACGGATTGACGACGAGCACCGAGTAACCGGATTCGGCCAACCGCTTGCCCATCTTCCGGAATGCCGGTCGCAGTCCGAAGATGTCCGGCCAGATGAGCACGCCGGGATGCTTGCCATCCGCCGGATGCACGAAGTACGCATCGCATGTCCCATCCGGAGTCTTGATCTCGATCTCCGACTCCTTGACCTCGGCTGCATTCGCCAGCTTGGGCAGCATGAACATCAGTCCGGTTCCCACCGTCATCGCGCCGAACTGCCGGCGCGAGAGCTCGGCACGGCGCTGGAATTCGAGCATGTCGTGGATCGAGTCGTTGTCGCACATGATTCCCTCGCAGAGTTCTTGACGTTGTGGCGGCGAGTGGGCGTTCGCCGGCGCAACATGCTACTCCTGCGCGGGCCCGCAGCTGACCGTCCCGCTGTAAAGAATCGCAAGCCGGCAGTTTTTTGCAGAAATTGCGCGAGGTTGGCTGCGGTGGCGCTTCGTTGATCACGTATTTGGCGGCAGCCCGAAGGGTGCCTCACTTGCATCCCGCCAGCCGCCAAGTACTGTCGGCGCGCGACAACCACGAAGCATGGACAGGGAGCATGAGGCAGCCACTTTCGGACAGGTTCCAAAGCGTCAAGGCAGCCTTGGCGCTGATCTGGTTGCACACGGATCGCTTCGTGAAGGTCCGCCTGTTCCTGGCGGTCTCCTCGCTGGTACTCGCTTCGGTCTTCACTGCGCTCGGACCCTTGGCTCTCAAGAACGTGGTCGATGCGATCGCGGGCGACAGGACTGGCACGGAGGTGTCCATCACCGTGCTGGTCATCCTTTACGTGTTGACGCAATGGCTCGCTCGCGGGACTGGCGAGCTGCGAGCACTGCTCTACGCCTACGCAGAACGCCGCCTGTTCCGCACGTTGAGCGAGAAGCTGTTCGCGCACGTCATGAGGCTGCCGTTGCGATTTCACCTGGGCCGACAAACCGGGGCGATCGGTCAGACGCTGCAGAACGGCTTGGAGGGATACCAGCTGATCCTCCATCACCTGGTCTTCACCTTCCTGCCCGTTGTCGCAGAGCTCGCAACGATCGTGATCGTGCTCGTGCGCCTGGATCAGCCGATCTTCTTCGCGTTCTACGCTGGCGCGTCGCTGTGCTACGCGATCGTGTTCGGTGTCACGGTCTCGAGGGTGATGAAAACTGCAAATGCCGCGTCCGCCACCAGCATCGATGCGAGCGCGACGATGACCGACAGCATCCTGAACTACGAAACCGTGAAGTACTTTGCGGCCGAGCGCGTCGTGCAGGAGAAAGTCAGCCGCGCACTGCGGAAGACGGAGCGCGAATGGGTCAGCTTCTATCGGCTCTACTCGATGAGCGGGTTGGCAGTCGCCACGACCTATGCCGCGTTCCTCGCGCTCACGATCCTCTACGCAGTCAAGCAGGTGCAGGTCGGTGCGATGACCATCGGCGGCTTCGTGCTCGTCAACACCTACATGCTGCAGATCATCCGGCCGATCGAGATGCTCGGTTACGCCGTGCAGGGGTTCAGCCAAGGGATCGCGATGCTCGACAGCATGCTGAAGCTGCTGCAGGAGAGACCGGAGTCCGACGACGCAGCCGCGACTGTCGCAACGACGGGTCCCGGTAGCCTCGAGTTCGACTCCGTGTCAGTGTCCTATCGTTCTGACCGTACCATTCTCGACGGCGTCAGCTTCCGCATCCCTGCAGGCAAGACACTCGGCATCGTCGGGACGAGCGGCGCCGGGAAGTCGACAATCGTCCGACTCGTCACGCGCCTGCTCGAAGCGGATTCCGGCCGCATTCTGCTCGATGGCATGCCGATAGCGCAGATGCCGTTGTCCGCCGTGCGCCAGGCGATTGCCGTGGTTCCGCAAGACACCGTGCTGTTCAACGACACGATCGGCTACAACATCGCCTTCGGCAAAGAGGGCTGCACGCAGCAGGAGATCGAGGAGGCGGCCCGCTTGGCTCACCTCCACGAGTTCATAGTGAGCCTGCCGGACGGCTACGAGACGCCGGTCGGTGAGCGCGGCGTGAAGTTGTCGGGCGGCGAGAAGCAGAGAGTCTCCATCGCGCGGGCTGCGCTCAAGCATCCGCGCATCTATGTATTCGACGAGGCAACCTCGTCACTCGACAGCAAGACGGAGCGACAGATACTGCATAATCTCCGCGAGATCTCCAGCGAGCAGACGACTCTCGTCATCGCGCATCGCCTGTCCACGGTCGTGCATGCAGACGAAATAGTCGTGCTCGAACACGGAACGATCGTCGAACGTGGCACGCATGCGTCGCTGATCGAGCAGAACAACCGGTACGCAGCGCTTTGGCGTGCTCAGCAAGCAGCATCTCCCTTGGGCCCCGCGATGCAGACCGTGGTAGTCGTCGAAAACGGCAACGTCCCTTCATCCTGAAACGACGTCTCCGCAAATACCGCCGTATATCCCTCGGGTCCGCGCTCCGCCGAGCACGCGTAGCCCTCGCTTCCCTTCATGCACTGCCTCGCCGTCCACTTCGCGTCCCGAAAATCCTGCGTCGGGCTCTGCGCGCTCCACACCAGCACCTTGCGTGCCTCTCGATCCGCTTTGACCTGAACCCTCAGCTCACCCGGCGCAGACGCAAACGTCCACGTTGTATTCGGCATCGGCTTCGCCGCGGCAGCGTACCGATGCACGGCGCTCACACTCCCAATCACACGCTCGGCATCACGCAACCCATGCCCCTGGTTCGGCACGTACAACACACGCTTCGGCTCCGGCAGCTCCGACCAATACAGCTTCAACGCATCGAGCGGCCAGTAGCGATCGTTGGTGCTCAACAGGATCATCTTCGGCCGCGTCAGCTGCTGCCGGTAGCTGAACGGATCGACCATCGCCAGCAGCTCCTGCCCACGCTCGGTCTTCAATCGCGTCGGCAGGTCCAGCGCCGCGTAATCGCGAATTTCCTCCGACACCTCGCCCCACGTTTCGCGCTGATGATCCATCTGCGCGCCCATGTTCAAGACATCGATCACCATCGGGGCAACGGCCATCACGCGCTTGTCGACCGCCGCAGTCAGCCACGCAGTCCAGCCGCGCTTCGACGCGCCCGACACAGTGAAGGAATCGATCGGTGCACCCCAGCGCTCCTTCACGATGCTCTGCATCGCATCCATCGCACGCACCGCGCTCTTCACCATCGGCAGCAGCAGCGGCCAATCCTTCTCGCCGGTCTGCAGGTACTGATCGAACGTGTAAGCGATCAGCGCATCTTCGGTTCGATCGAACATCGGTGCGAACGGCACCTGGCGCAACACGCCGACCGGCGCGTGGATCGATTCGGCGAGACGAGCGAACAGCAGCGCTTCGCTCGGCAGCTGAGTCCTGCCGCGCTCGCCGTCATACTCCGCCTTCCAGCGCCCGCCGTGCACGAACAACAGCGCATGGCGCTCGTCGCTCGGCATGTTCGCCGGCCGCAATACGAACAGCTGATGCTTCCACTCGATGCCGCGCCACGTTTGCGACGTCAGGACGTACTCGACGTAGTCCGCCGTGCCGACTTTGCCGGCATCGACCTGGTGCCACGCGAGGCTTTTGTCGGAGCGCGCGACATAGCTCGCGAGCGCATCCGAGGGCGGATTCGCGCGCGACGTCGCCAGGGCAAGCGCGCAAGCGAGCGCAGCGCCCAGGACGACGGCGCAAGAGAGGACTCTTACCTTCGTCATCGGAAAACTTCGGAAACCTGCCCCAGTGGCGGCCATCGTAGCGGCACGACTGCTGCCGCAACATAGGCAAAAGAACCACCGCGCCGCGCGCGGCTGTCGCCGTCAAGCGACCGCTTTGTCGCTCGGCTCGATCAGATGCGCAATCGACGCTCGCAGGCGATGATTCGGCACCGGCTTGTGCAACAGCAGGAAACCGCTTTCCTGCGCTTCTTTCAGGCGATCCGCCGCGGTGTCGCCGGTGATCAGCATCCCCGGGATCTCGTCGTTGTACTCCGAGCGCAAGCGCTCGATCGCATCGATGCCGCTCGCGTTGTCGCGCAACCGGTAGTCGCTGATGATGAGTCGCGGAGCTTTGCCATGCGTCGCGATGCGCTCCAGCATCTCGTCGCAGGACCCCGCGGTGATCGCCTCGTAACCCCAGCTCTCCAGCAAGCTCTTCATCGCGATCTGAATCGCCACTTCGTCGTCGATTACCAGAATCAAGCCGACGCCGTGCGCCAGGAACGGCGAGGGGAATTCGCCAGTCTGACTGGCCGCGATGGCTGCAGCGTCCGCGTGCGGCGCGCGGATCGCGAAGACGCTGCCTTCGCCGACCTCCGACCGTACAGTCAGCGTGTGGCCGAGCAGCTGCGTGAGGCGGCGCACGATCGCGAGTCCCAGGCCAACGCCCTTGGTGCGATCGCGCTCGGGATTGCCGAGCTGATAGAACTCCTGGAACACGTGTTCCAGCTCGTGCTGCGGAATGCCGCGACCGGTGTCCCACACCTGGATGCTCAGCTGCCCGCGTACGCGGCGGCAGCCGACCACGACGCGACCGTGGTCCGTATAGGTGACCGCATTGGCGATGATGTTGCGCACGATGCGCTCGAGCAGCAGCGCATCGCTCATCACCGATAGCGAGCACTTGTGCAGCACGAGTCGCAGGCCTTTCGCATCCGCGAGCACTTCGAAGTCGCGGCACACTCTTTCGAGCAGCGGCTGCACGGCAACCGGGCCGCGGCTCGCTTCGACGACGCCGGCATCGAGTCGCGAGATGTCCAGCAGGCCGTTGAACAGGCCGCTCATCGCACGCACCGAGTCGTCGATGTGATCGAGCAG
>Ga0105249_10001947_pt1 | contig 17910 bp, 21 predicted proteins | sample KBSS44metaG_FD_81522 | JGI IMG/M metagenome (GOLD analysis project Ga0105249, IMG submission 81522) | Switchgrass rhizosphere microbial communities from Kellogg Biological Station, Michigan, USA - KBS S4-4 metaG | ecosystem: Host-associated > Plants > Roots > Rhizosphere > Soil | place...
GAAGCCCGGGCTCACCGGGCAGCGACTCGAAGCGCCCATTCGGCAGCATTCGCCGCAGCTCCTCGGCGAGCCCCCTCAGCTGCGGCGACCCAGCCGGTCGCTGCCCGACCTCCACCTGCCGCTCGACGAGCCGCCAAGCGGCGTCGGAATCGAAGCGGTCGACCTTCAGCCCACCCGCGGCGCCGCCCGAGTCATCGTCGCCGCCGCACCCGGTCACGGCGACCGCACCCACGCAGAGAACGAACGCGCACATCACAAGCCGCATCCCCGCAAGCCGCCGCCCGATCACGGCGCGAAGTGTGACGGGCGCTGCCGGCGGCGGGCGGTGGGGACCTAGGCGGCCACCAGCTGAAGCCGGGGCTCGACCGGGAGCACGCGGACGTAGGGTCGCCCGCGGCGAGTTACGAACACCTCGTTGCCGTCGGCGGCGCGCTCGATGTAGTACCCGAAGTGGTTGCGGAACTGATTCGCACCGACGCGCAGCACTTCGGGTGATGAGGGAGTGGAGCTGAGGGGACTCGAACCCCTGGCCCTCAGAGTGCCACTCTGATGCTCTACCAGCTGAGCTACAGCCCCAGAAAACTCGAATTCGTCAGCAAGATTAATGCATGCCCTCTGGCCGTTCTTCGGCGGTGTGAGCCTCAGGAAGATGGCTCGCCTGCCGGCAACGAGAGCGATCGGCAGAAGGTAGCAGCGGTCCAACGGGTGACAGTAGACGGCGACGAGGTCGATCTCTTCCTCCGAGTAGCTGCTCCTCACGTAACCGGCGGTTGGAGACAGCCAGGATCCTTGAAGTTGCACCTGGACGACGGCGCCTTCGTCGTCCAGGCGGCCCCACTTGCATTGCACCCGGACGATCTTCTCGCCGACATCGAAGCCGAGGTCGTAACGCGCATGCTCCGTGATCGGTCGAAGGACGGAAATGCCCAGTTCGATCGCAGCGGCCGCGATCTTCGCCTCGGCTATTGCCCCTTTTCGATCGCTCGACAGCACGAACACATGTTCGCACGAGGAGCGGACGGAAGCGGTCAGCCTACGGAGCGGGCGGGGGCTTCGCCCCAGAGATTTTCGAGCCTGTAGTACTCGCGTGCGTCGGGCGTGAAGATGTGCACTACCACGTCCCAGTAGTCCAGCAGGATCCAGCGGGCCTCGCGGTCGCCCTCGGTGCGGCGTGGCAGCAGGCGGCCGCCGGCGCCGTGCTTCAGCTCCTCGTGGATGCCGTCGTGGATCGCCTTCGCCTGGCGCTCCGTGTTGCCCGAGCAGATCACGAAGTAGTCCGTATAGGAGACGATGCCGCGCAGGTCGATCACGCGGATGTCGATCGCCTTCTTGTCGGACGCGATCTCCGCAATGCGCTCGGCCAGCGCGGTGGAATCCGGGGCGGGGGTGTCGGGCGTGCTCATGACGCCACCGCCTCCTTTTGGCTTCCCTGCTCCGCGTACAGCCCCTTCTTCTCGATGTAGTCCGCCACCTTGTCGGGCACCAGGTACCGGATCGGCGTGCCCGCACGCACCCGGCGCCGGATTGCCGACGACGACACCTGGATCAGCGGCATGTCGAGGTAGCGCACGTTCCGCGCGCCCCGCAGCCGCCCGATCTTGATCCCGATCCCGTTCCTGCCCCACGATTGCCGCTCGAACACCGCGACTGTCGATCGCTCCAGCACCTTCTCCGGCTCGTGCCAGGTCGCGAGCGCCGCCGCCTGGTCCCCGCCCAGGATCACGAACAGCTCGTCGTCCGGCGACTCCTTCGCGAGCTGCTCCAGCGTGTCCGACGTGTACGAGGGCCCGTCGCGGTCCACCTCCACCCGCGACGCCTCGAAGCGCTCGTCGTCAGCCACGGCCAGCTCGACCATCTCGAGCCGCACCTCCGCCCCCGGGTCCTGGTCGAGCTCCCGGTGCGGCGCGACGCCGACCGGCATGAACACGATCCGGTCCAGCTCCAGCTGCACGAACGCCTCCTGCGCGCACACCATGTGACCGATGTGCGGCGGGTTGAAAGCTCCTCCGAGGATCCCTACGCGCAAACCGGCTACTCGCGGACCTGCCCGGAGCCTTCGACCACGAACTTGTAGGTGGTGAGCTCGCGCAGCCCGATCGGGCCCCGCGCGTGCAGCTTCTGGGTCGAGTTGCCGATCTCGGCGCCCATCCCGAACACGGCGCCGTCGGTGAAGCGCGTGGACGCGTTCACGTACACCGCCGCGGCGTCCACCCGGCCGGTGAACGCCTGAGCCGACTCCGTGGACCCCGTCACGATCGCCTCCGAGTGCCCCGTGCCGTAGCGGTTCACGTGGTCGATCCCCTCCTCGAGCGAGTCGATCACCTTCACGGACAGGATCAGCGCGTGGTACTCGGTGGCCCAGTCCTCCTCGGTCGCCTCGGCGAGCGAGTCGCCGATCGATCCGGCCAGCGCCCTTGTGCGGCCGTCCACCCGCAGCTCCACGCCCGACTCACGCAGCTCGCCGAGCGCGCGCGGCAGGAACTCCGACGCGACGTCCGAGTGCACCAGCAGCGTCTCGATCGCGTTGCACACCGACGGCCGCTGCACCTTCGCGTTGACGGTGATCGCCACCGCGTCGTCCAGGTCGGCCGACGCGTCCACCAGCACGTGGCACACGCCCGCCGACGCGTACAGCACCGGCACGGTCGCGTGCTCCTTCAGCGCGTTCTTGAGGCCCTCGCCCCCGCGCGGGATAACGAGGTCGACCACGCCGTCCTGAGTGGCGAGCTGGCGCAGCTCGTCGCGGTCCCCGCCGCTCACGATCGAGATCGATCCGTCGGGGAGCCCGGCCCACTGGACGGCGCCCGCCGCGACCTGGGCCAGCACGGCGTTCGAGTGCGCCGCGGTCGACGACCCGCGCAGCACGATCGCGTTCCCGGACTTCAGGCACAGCGCCGAGCAGTCCACGGTCACATTCGGGCGCGCCTCGTAGACCACGGCCACCACGCCGAGCGGCACGCGCACGCGCCGCACGTCCAGCCCGTTCTCGAGCCGGTGGCCCTCGATCGTCTCGCCGACCGGATCCGGCAGCGCCGCGATCGTGCGCACGTCCGAGGCGATGCCGGCGAGGCGCTCCTCGGTCAGCTTCAGCCTGTCGAGCAGCCCCGAGTGGAGACCGGCCTCCTCACCCGCCTCCATGTCGCGTGCGTTCGCCTCGAGGATCTCGTGCGAGCGCGTGCGGAGCGCGTCCGCCATCGCCTCGAGCGCCGCGTTCTTCGTCGCCGTGTCGAGCATCGCGAGCTCGCGCGAGGCGAGCTTCGCCTGCGCACACAGCTCAACTACGGACTGGGCGGTCGTCGCCACGCAGACAAGGGTACCGGGCCATGCCGGCACTTCCGGCGCTACTCAAGGACGAAGTAGTCGCGGTGGACGGCCTCCTCGGTCGCTCGCGGAAGCAGCTCGCGCACCGCGTCGGTCTTGAGCCCCTTGATGCGCCGGAGCTCGGCGGCCGAGTAGTTCACGATCCCCTTGCCCACCGCGCGGCCGTCGCAGCGGACCTCAACCGCGTCGCCCGCCTCGAACTCGCCCTCGACCTCGACCACGCCAACCGGCAGCAGGCTCGTCCCGCGCTCGCGGAGCGCCCGCTCGGCCCCTTCGTCGATCACGAGCCGCCCGTGCGTCGGCTTCGCGTACTTCAGCCACAGCTTGAAGCTCGACACGCGTCCCTCCTGCGGCCGGAAGACCGTGCCGCTCGGCTCGCCTGCCAGAGCCGCGGCGATCGACTCCCGTTCCACCCCGCTCGCGATCGCCACCGGGATGCCCGCGGCCGTGGCCATCTCGGCCGCCACGACCTTCGAGCGCATCCCGCCCGACCCGAGCGGCGAGCGCGACAGCCCGATCTCGTACCCCTCGAGCTCCTCCACCCCCGCCACCTGCTCGACCAGCCGCGCATCGGGGTCGTGCCGCGGGTCGGCGCTGTACAGCCCTCCGGTGTCGGTGAGCAGGACGAGCCGGTCGGCGCCGAGCAGGATGGCGACCTGCGCGGCCAGGAAGTCGTTGTCGCCGAACGAGATCTCGTCGGTCGTGGTGGTGTCGTTCTCGTTGATCACCGGCAGCACGCGCCAGCGGAGCAGCGTCTGGAGCGTGTGGCGCGCGTTCAGGTAGTGCGTCCGCGCCGACATGTCGAAGAACGTCAGCAGCACCTGCGCGGAGGGCACGTCGCGTTCCTGGAGCAGCTCGTCGTAGATGCGGTAGAGCTTCCCCTGCCCCACCGCGGACGCGGCCTGAAGCTCCTCCATCGCGCTCGGGCGCATCGGCAGCTCCATCAGGCGCATCCCGCAGGCGATCGCGCCCGAGGTGACGATCACCACACGGTCGCCCGCCTTGTGCCGCGTGGCGACCTCGTCGCAGAGCTGTCCGAGCAGGTCGATGCGCGGCTCGCCGTCGTCGCCCGCGACGATGCTCGACCCCAGCTTGACGACGACCGTCGGCATCTACCCCGCGCCGGACAGCTTCCAGTCGCCGTCTTCCTTCTTCAGCCGATAGACCTGCTTGAGCCGCTGGCCCTGGCGCTCGATCACGGCTGTCACCGTTGCATCGTCCCCGCTCACCTTGGTGCTTTCGACCTTCACGAGCCGGACCTTCTCGAGGCTGGTCAGGCTGTTCAGCTCGCGCTTGCACGACTCCGTCGCCCTGTCGCCCGTGGCGCCGCTGAACTCACCGAGGAAGTCCTTGGTGACGAGGTCGTCGCAGAACGTGTCCGCGTCGCGCTTCTGCAACGCCGTAACGAAGTCGCGGACGGTCTGCTCGGCTTCCTGCTTGTCGTCACCCCCGCCGCACCCGGCCAGCAGCGCGAGCAGGCAGATCAGTGCGGCGAATCGGGCCACGGGAGGACTTGTATCAGCCGGGATCGAGCTCGAAGACGATCCCGCCGATCTCCACGTCGTCGCCCGGCTCGAAGCCGGCCGACTCCAGCGCCCTGATGACGCCGAGCGCGCGCAGCCGCTCCTCGACGTAGCGGAGCGCCTCGTCGTTGTCCACGTCGTGGCGCGCGATCAGGCGCTCGATCCGCTCGCCCTCCACTCGGAACGCGCCGGGTCCCGTGCGCTCGACGCGGTAGGCGTCGCCGCGGCCGGGGCGGTAGACCCTGTGGGTGGCGGGCGTCTCGGCGCTGTCCTCCACCCGCTCCTCCGGCGGCACGTCCCTGAAGATGGCGTTCGCGAGCTCCTCCAGCCCCTGGCCCGTGACCGCGGACGTGGCCATCACCTCCACGCCCAGACGGTCGCGCCAGCGCTCCACCGCGGCGGCCGCCTCCTCGGGCGGCACGAGGTCCGCCTTCGAGAGGGCGAGCAGGCGCGGGAGCGTCGCCAGGCCGTGCCCGTGCTCGCGAAGCTCGGCCTCGACGGTCTCGAAGTTCTCCTGCGGGTCCGAGCCGTCCAGCGGCTTCAGGTCGAGCACGTGCACCAGGAGCCGGCAGCGCTCGACGTGAGCGAGGAACTCGTGGCCGAGCCCGGCGCCGGCGCTGGCGCCCTCGATCAGCCCGGGGATGTCGGCGATCACGAGCTGACGGTCGTCGCGCTCGAGCGTGCCCAGGACCGGCTCGAGGGTCGTGAACGGATAGTCGGCCACCTTGGGCTGTGCGCGCGTGAGCCGCGCTATGAGCGAGGACTTGCCCGCGTTGGGCAGCCCGACCAGGCCGGCGTCGGCGCTGAGCTTCAGGTGCAGCTCGAGCGTGCGCTCCTCGCCGGGCAGCCCGCGCTCGGCAAAGCGCGGGCTCTGGCGCGTGGCGGTCGCGAACTGGCGGTTGCCGCGCCCACCACCCCCGCCGCGCGCGACCACGGCGCGCTCGCCCGGGGTAAGGAGGTCCCAGCGATCGCCCGAGTCCGTGTCCTCGACGACCGTCCCCGGCGGCACGCGGATCTCGAGCGTGTCGGGGGTCGCGCCGTGGCGGTTCGCGCCCTCGCCGTGGCCGCCGCGCTTTGCGTTGAACTGCGCTCCGCGGCGGAAGCCGGACAGGTCGCGGAGCGAGGGGTCGACGACCAGCGTCACGTCGCCCCCTCGGCCGCCGTCGCCGCCGTCGGGCCCGCCCTTGGGAACGTGCGCCTCGCGCCGGAACGAGGTCACGCCGTTGCCTCCGGCACCGCCTCGCACGTGGATGCGCGCGCGGTCGTGGAACATCGCTATGTCGGCGGCTCGGCGGGCTCCGATACGGCCCTGGTCCCGGCGAGGCGCCCGATCAGCTCGGGGTCGTCGGGGAACAGGCCCGCCGCCGGCAGGCGCTTCAGAAGCTCCACCCAGCCGGGGTGCGCCTGGAACGGCCTCTGCAGGACCCGGACCGCCTCCTCCTCGCGCCCGCTCCCGGCCAGCGCGAGGCCGTACCAGAACGTGAGCTCCAGGTTGTCCGGCTCCGCCCGGTGAGCCGCCTCGTATTCGACGAGCGCGCCCGCGAGGTCTCCGGCGCCGGCGAGATCGTCGCCCGCGCTCGCATGCGCGTAGGCGCGCTCGAGGCCAAGCAGCCGCCGCATCTCGCCGACCGGGTCGGCGTGGTCCTCCACGCGCAGGTCGACGGGACGATCCCGCGTGGGGCTGCCGGTCGGGCGCGCGGCGACCACGACCATGGCCGCCGACTGCCGGCCGCGAATGTCGCCCCCCTCGCCCTCGGCCGCCTCGAGCGCGCCGAGGAGCCGCTCGGACAGCGGCTGGCCGCTCGACTCGGAGTACGCGCGGATCATCGCCGCCGGCACGGTGTCCCGTTCCATCATGTTCGCCTGGGCGCTCACCTGTTCGCCCAGCGCATGTCCGGCGTGCGCGATGCAACGCATCCCCGTGTGCACCGCGACCCTGCCGCCGCCGTCCACCAGCGCCACCTGGCGCACCGCCTCTTCCTCGTCGCTCTCGATCATCTGCTGGAGCACGGCCGGGGCGCTGCTGCCGTCGCGCATGAGCTCGAGGCCGCGCGGGCCGAAGGCCGGCTCGACGAGCGACTGCGTCGCCACGGCGCCGACACCGGCCTCGGCCCAGCTCACGACCGAGCCGACGCCGAAGAAGTGCGACTGGACTGCGACGCCGAGCTCGCCGCTCGACGGGTCTCTGGCGACGATCGAGTAGGTCAGAGGCGGGGAGGGTATCCGTCGGGGCGCACTCGGCACCGCCGAGTGCTTCCGCAACTACTCGGCCGGTGCGACCGAGATCACGCGGCCGCGACGGCCGTGCGCGAACTGCACCGTGCCCGGGCGCGTGGCGAAGATCGTGTCGTCCTTGCCGATGCCGACGCCCTCGCCCGGCTTGAACCGCGTGCCGCGCTGGCGCACGATGATCTCGCCGCCTGTGACCGCCTGGCCCGCAAACACCTTCACGCCGAGGCGCTGGGCATTGGAGTCGCGGCCGTTGCGGCTGGATCCGAGTCCCTTCTTATGAGCCATCCGATGCCTTCTTCCTCGACGATCCACCCGTTACGGAGCTGATCTCAAGCCGGGTGAGGTGCGCGCGCGCGCCATAGCGGCGCTTGTAGCCACGCTTCGGCTTGAACTTCAGACCGTGGATCTTCTTTCCCTTCTCATGACCCGCGACCAGGGCCTGCACCTTCACACCCTTGCCGTCAAGCACGGACTTGTCGCCGTCGGCGAACAGCAGCGGCTCGAGGTCGACCTTGTCGCCCTCGTTCGCGGACATGCGGTCGACGAGGATCGAATCGCCCTCCTCGACGCGGTATTGCTTACCGCCGACTTTCACGATCGCGTAGCTCACGGCAGCGGCCGAGTCTAGCGACCAAGAGACAGGGGGTCTGACCCCCCGACAGCAAGCTGAGGGGCATAGCCGGCGATTGTGGGGTCAGACCCCTGCCGCGCCGCCGCCAGTCCCTCGAGCTCCTCGACCGCCAGATCGCGAGCCGTCTCGGCCGCGATCGCGTCGGCGATCCGGCGTGCGCCCGCCGCGAACGAGGGCTCGTCCAGGACGCGCCGCACGGCAGCCGCGATCCTGTCGCTGGACGCCTTCGGCTTCAGCTTCAGGCCGGCCCCGTGATGCACCACGCGAGCCGCGTTGTCCAGCTGGTCGCGGCCCAGCGGCAGCGCCACGACGGGCACCCCGGCCGCGAGCGACTTGATCACCGTCCCGTGGCCAGCGTGGGTCACGACCGCGGAGGCGTGGCGGAGCACCTCGCTGTGCGGCGCGCGCTCGACCAGGGTCACGTTGGGCGGTGCGTCGATCGACTCCACGGGGATCGCGCGGCCGGTGGTGACGAGACCCCGCACGGGCAGCTCCCCCAGTGCCGTCGTTGCGCGCTGCAACACGTCGCCGTGGTCCATGAAGGTGGAGCTCATCCCCACCAGCACGAGTGGGGAATCGCCGGGCGGCGGGGTCCAGTCGCCGGCCCACGCGGGGTCGTCGAGGCGCGGTCCCGTGATGCGCACGTTCGGCGGCGGCGAGTACTGCTCGTACTCGAACGCCCGGCTCGTGAGCAGCAGGAGGCGGTCGGCGCGCTCGAAGTTCTGGAGCACCGAGTCCATCGGCTCCAGGCCGTTCTCGCGCCGCACCTCGTTGAGCCGGCCGAGCCCCTTGTCGAAGAGGCGCGCCATCAGACGGTTGAGCGTGGCGTCGCGCGCGCGCCCGAGCCGCCCGCGCGCGGGCTTCAGCCCGGGCCCGAGCGGCGGCGTGTTCGAGCTCGGGAAGGAGAGGATGTTGGAGACCAGGAAGGCGAACGGCAAGCCCTCGGCCTCCGCGGCGATCTGGGCGCCGAACACGAAGAAGTTCGCTACGACGGCGTCGGCGGGACGGCGCTGGAGCTCCTCCCGTACGTCCGCCGCGAACAGGTCCGCCGGGCCGACCATGGCGCCGTCGCGCACACGGGCGAAGGCCTCGGACGGCGTCTTCGCGTCCCAGTCGTTGATGATCACGCTCTTCGGGTCCAGGTCGGGACGCTGGGGCGCACGGGTCCAGGGGATGTGCTCTGCGCCGGTCGACTCGACGTCGGGCGCGAGCACCCGGTCGGCCAGCACGCGGACGTCGTGGCCGCGCCCGACGAGGGCCCGGATCACCGACGTGTCGGCCGGCACGGTGCCGCCGCCGTCGATGATCGCGAACAGGTAGCGCTTGGGCGTGGTCATCGGGTCCTCCGTTCGAGTAGAGCTTCGACGATTTTCAGGATCGACGCGAACGTCTCGTCGCGGCTGAGCCCCTGGTCGCGGCGGAGCAGCTTCCAGGTGTAGACATCGGTTGCCACCACCAGCTCGGGCACGAGCTCCGGCGCTTGGAACATGGCCTCGACCCACTCGCGGTGGCCCTTCCGGCCGGCCGCGAGCACCGGGGCGAGCGACGGCACCTTCTCCTCGAGCGCGAGGAAGCGGACCACGGCGTCGCCGGTGATCTCGTAGTCCTCGACCAGCGCCTCGACGGCGCCGCGGACGTCGCCCGCCTCGGGCCGGTAGCGGCGCTCGACGAGCTCCTCTCCTAGCCGCTCGTGGGCGGCCGTGAAGAGCTGGTCCTTGCTCCCGAAGTGGTTGATCACGGTCTGGCCGGAGACGCCCGCCCGCTTCGCGACCGACGCGATCGTCACGTCGTCGTACCAGTGCTCGAGAAACGCCTCAGCGGCCGCGCCGAGGATGCGCTCGTACGTGGCCTCGGCGGCCGCCGCGCGGAGCTCCATGCTGTAGGCCCGCTGCGCTTTCACTTGTGTCCCGTCCAAACCATTTGAACGAGACTAAATTGAATTTACGGAATTGTCAAGCGGCGGCGGGCGCCGGCTCAGCCCGAGAGCGGCGCGACCACTGGGCGATGCCGAGGCCGGCCGCCACCAGCGCCGCCCCTCCCACCGCCCGCGCCGTGATCGGCTCGTCGTAGAGCAGGGCGCCGAAGATCAGCGCGCCGAACGGCAGCAGCATCGCCAGGAAGGCGACCGCCATCGCGCTGATGTGACGTAGGAGGACCGTCAGCGTGACGAACGCGATCGCCGAGCCGAACAGGGCGAGATAGGCGATCGAGCCGACCGACTCGGGGCTCCAGACGAAGTCGCCCCAGTTCTCCGACAGCGCGGACACCGGCAGCAGGAGCAGGCCGCCGGCCAGCATCGCCCAGCCGTTCAGCACGACCGCGTCCAGCGTGCCGGCCCGCAGCTTCTGCGCGATGCCCCCGACCGCCGCGCCGAGCGGCGCCAGCGCGAGGGCGCTCGCCCCGAGGGCAGCCTTCTCGGCCGACCCGAGCTCGACGCTCTCGAGGAACGCGAGCGACAGCCCGGCGATCCCGATCAGCACGCCGAAGAGCAGCGGTGCCCGCAGCGGCTCGTCATGCAGCAGCACGCTGCCGAGGAGCGCGGTGTAGAGCGGCAGGATCCCGAACAGCACGGCGGCGAGCCCAGACGGCACGTACTGCTCGCCCCAGTAGACGAGCCCGTACGCGAACGCGAACGGCGCGAGCGCGAGCACGCCCGCGAGCCGCCAGTCCGTCCACAGCGGCCGCCTCTGCACCGCCGCGACCCCGAGCAGAAGGAGGCCGGCAAGCGTGAACCGCACCCCCGCCCCGAGCAGCGCCGGGCAGTCCTCGAGCCCGATCTTGATGGCAACCCAGGTGCTGCTCCAGATCAATACGAGCAGTCCGTACATGCCGAAGACCAGCGGGCGATTCACGCCGATCGAGGCTACCGACGCCCCGGCGGGCGTCCCATGTCACACAAAGAGCACGTGTATCAGCTAGTTAGTCCCGCAGCCCGGCCGCGTCGAGCGCCTCCGCCTGGCTCTCGTAGAGCTTCCAATGGACGATGAGCCCGTCTCTGAAGGTGTAGAGGTGCGCGTACTTCCCGAGCGGCACCTCGATCTCCGTGGAGCGCCCGCGCATCCGCTGATCGACGAGCGCAACCACCTGGTCCCCGGCGTCGACGAGCTCGTACTCGAACTGGACCGTCTCCCAGGCGCCGAGCCACTCGCGCCAGAACTCCGCGACGCCGGCCGGGCCGTGGTACACGCGGCTGATGTCGAAGATCTGCGAGTTGGTGGCGTCCCACACGACGTCCGCGTGCAGGAGGTCGGTGCCCCACCCGTCCCTGCGCGCGAGGAATGCCTCGAAGCCCTCGCGCAGACGCTCCACGTTCTCCCGCGACATCGCTACTCCCGCTGCCCCGCGGCTTCGACGGCCTCGGCCTCGGTACGGAAGAAGGCCGACCACCACAGGCGGCCCTCGCGAAGCTCCGCGGCGTGCCAGATGTCCCGGTCGTAGGAGATGCCGCTCCCCGTGCCACGTCCCTCCGCCCGAACCCGCGACACCACGCATCGGCCGACGTCGCGCGAGTCCACGATCTGCGGGTTCCAGTCGGGGAACACCGTGAGCAGGCCGTCCCACCATCTGCGCATGCCCTCGTGCCCGCGATAGGTGCCCTCCACCTCGAGCACCAGCGACCTGTACTCGACATCGGGGTCGAAGCAGCCCAGGAACGCATCGAGGTCGCGCCTCTGGAAGGCCTCGAAGGTCGAGCGCACGACGTCCACGTTCTCCTGCGACATCGCGGCCCAGTATCGCGCTCTGTGCCGCGCTGGCGCGGCTCGCGCAAAGCGGCGATACTCGCGCAATGGCCACCGGCTCGGATGTTGACCGGCTTCGCGGGCTCTACGACATCGACTGGACCTCCGTCGGGCCACGTCAGAACGGGCTGGCGGCGGCAGCCGATGTGATGGCGCCCGACGTCAAGGCGCAGATCTCGCCGGAGGTCGGCGACCGTGTTCTCGACGGCGTTGGCGACTTCGCCACCTTCGTACAGGGCCTCGAGGAGGACTTCTCGGAGTTCCGCTACGTCGCGGAGGAGGTGAGGGAGAGCGCGCCCGGCGAATACGTGGTCACCGGCATGATCCACGCCCGCGGCCGCCTGAGCAACATGCCGCTGAGCTCGCCCTTCCGGCACCAGTGGACCTTCCGCGACGGCAGCGCCAGCCGCGTGGAGGCGGGGCTGGGCTAGCGGCCCGAGCGGTTGCCGAACCGCTCCACCGCGTCGTTCGCGTCGGCGGTCTGGGCGAGCAGCGCATAGGCGAAGCGCTCCAGGAGCAGCCCCGCCTCGCGCGACGAGTCCGGCATCGCGTCGATCGCCTGCTTCGCCGTCGTGAGCGCGAGCGCGGGCAGCTCGGCGAGCCGGGCGCCGAGCTCGAGCGAGCGCGGCAGCGCGTCTCCCTCGGCCACCGCCTCCGTCACGAGCCCCAGCTCGCGCGCCTCGGCGGCGCCGAAGCGCTCCCCCAGCAGCACGAGCTCCTTGGCGCGGGCCGGCCCGGCGATCCGAACCACGCGCAGGGTGCCGCCCGAGCTCGGCAGGATGCCCAGCCCGACCTCCGGGAAGCCGAAGACGGCGGTGGAGTCCGCGACTCGCAGATCGCAGGCGAGCGCGAGCTCGAGGCCGCCGCCGAGGCAGTAGCCGGAAATGGCGGCGATGGTCGGCTGGGGAAGATCGGCGACGCGCTCGTAGACCGCGCCCGTCGCCCGGTAGTAGGCGGCGATGGCGGCTGGGTCGAGGTCGGCGAACTCCTTCACGTCCGCGCCGGCCGAGAACGCGCGCCCGCTTCCGGTGAAGACGACGCAGCGGCTGCTTGTCACGCGCGCGTCGTCCAGGGCCTCGGCGAGCGCGCCCTCCAGCTCGGCCGACAGGGCGTTCAGCTTCTCCTCACGCCGCAGGCGCACGACGCAGACCTCACCGTGCTCGGTCAGCTCGACGAGCTCAGGCATCGATCCCGCCGTCCACGACGATCGTCGTCCCGTTCACGTAAGCGCCGCCGGTGGAGGCGAGGAATGCGATCACGCTCGCCACCTCCTCCGGATTGCCGAGCCGACCCAGCGGCACTCCCCTCTCCCACTCGTCCACGGCGTCCTCGCCGTATCTGCTCAGTGCCTCGGTGCGGATCGAGCCCGCGGCCACACAAACCGTGCGAATGCCGTGGCGGCTCCACTCGAGCGCCAGCGACGAGGCCAGGTTCCTGAGGGCCGCGCGCGCGGCGGAGCCGTGAGCGAAGCGGGCCATTCCCCGCAGCGGGCTGAAGCCGCTGAAGACGATCAGGCCGCCGTCGCCCGGGATCATCGACCGCGTCGCCACCTCGCGCGTCATGCTCCAGGCCGCCTCGACGCTGAGCCGGTGCACGGCCCGCCAGCCGTTCACGGAAATGTCCTCGGCGGCCGCCTCGAACTGGCCGCCGGCGTTGTTCACGAGGACGTCGACGTGGCCGAAGCGCTCGAGCGCGGAATCGACCACCCGCGCCACGTCCTCCTCCTCGCGCACGTCCGCCGGCACGGCGACGCACTCGCCGCCCGTCGCCTCGATCTGGGCGCGCGTCTCCTCGAGCGGGTCCGGGCGCCGCCCGCATACCACCACGCGCGCTCCGGTCCCGGCCAGCTCGAGCGCCGTGGCGCGACCGATCCCAGTCCCGCCGCCGCTGACGAGCGCCACCCTGCCGGCGTTGGCGTCAGCACGCAGCGGGGAGCGGTAGGCGTCCATCCGGCGTGAGCATCATATGAGGCCCTATTCTGGGCCTTGGCCATTGACTAAGGAAGGTGACTCGTGAGCAGCACCGAGACTCGCTGGGGCCCCGGCGTGAACGCCGAAGCGATCCAGGCCTGGGACGGTCCCCTCTTCGACAGCTTCGTCAAGTTCCGCCACATCGTCACGACCGGCCTCGGCGCGCACGGCAACGAGGCGCTCCGCCTTCACCCGCCGCAGGAGGGCGAGCGAGTGCTCGACGTGGGCTGCGGCTTCGGCGACACGACCCAGCAGATCGCCGCCCTGGTCGGGCCGACTGGCGAGGCGGTGGGCGTGGACGCGGCGCCGAAGTTCATCGACGCCGCCACCCAGGAGGCCAAGGAGGCCGGCGTGGGCAACGCCAGCTTCCTCGTCGCCGACGTCCAGACCGATCCGCTGAACGGCCCCTACGACCGCGCCTTCTCTCGCATGGGGACGATGTTCTTCGTCAGCCCGGTGGCGGCGCTGCGGAACGTCCGCGAATCGCTCGTGCCCGGCGGCGAGCTGTGCATGGTGGTCTGGCGCCGCCGCGAGGACAACACCTGGCTCTACCGCGCGCAGCAGATCGTCGAGGCCATCGTCCCGCGGCCCGAGGAGTACGACGAACCGACGTGCGGCCCCGGCCCCTTCTCGATGGCCAACGCGGACACCGTGACCGACCAGCTCCTGTATGCGGGCTGGGAGAGCATCTCGCTCCGGCGCTGCGACCTCGAGATCCTCGGCGGCAAGGATCTCGAGCAGGCGCTCGACCTGGTCATGTCGATCGGGCCCGCCGGCGAGATCCTGCGGCTCCAGGGCGACCGCGCGGCGCACCTCGTGCCGCAGGTCGAGGCCGCTCTGCGTGAGGGGCTCGCCGAGTACCAGCGCGAGGACGGCTCCATCTGGAGCATGGCCTCGACCTGGATCGTGAGCGCGAACGCGCCATAGACTCACAGCCCGATGGGTGGCGGGACCGAATCCGTCGAGGTCGACGGCCGCACGATCGCGTTCGAGCGGCGCGGCCAGGGCCCGCCCCTCGTCCTGGTGCACGGTGCCGTCGCCGACAGCCGTTACTGGCGTCGCGAGCTCGGCCGGCTCTCCGACGAGTTCACCGTCGTGGCGTGGGACGCGCCGGGTTGCGGGCGCTCCTTCGACCCGCCCGACGAGTACGGGCTCGACGGCTACGCGGACTGCCTGGCTGCCTTCATCGAAACGCTCGGCCTGGAGCGGCCGCACGTGCTCGGGCTCTCGTTCGGCTCGGGCGTCGCGCTTGAGCTGTTCAGGCGGCACCGAGGGGTCCCGCGCAGCCTCGTGCTCACGTCCGCCTACGCAGGCTGGCTCGGGTCGCTTGGCCGCGAGGTCGCGGAGGAGCGCCGCCGGTGGGGCCTGAGCGCGGCCGACCAACCGCGCGAGGAGTACGTGCGCGAGTTCAACGAGACGCTCTTCGTCAGCTCTGTCCCGGCTGATGTCGTGGACGCGATGGCGGAGATCGTGACGGAGCTCCACCCGGCAGGCCTGCGCGCGATGTCGAATGCGTTCGCGGACGCCGACCTACGCGACGTGCTGCCGGAGATCGACGTACCGACCCTGCTGATCTATGGCGACCTGGACAGGCGCTCGCCGCTGCCGGTGGGCGAGGAGCTGCATGCCCGGATCCCGAGCTCGCAGCTCGTGGTGATCCCCGGCGTTGGGCATGCGCTCAACCTGGAGGCCCCCGAACGCTTCGCCGACGAGGTGCGCGGCTTCCTGCGCCCGGCCGGCTAGATCAGGTGCTGCTTTCAGCCTTCTTCCGCCGCCCGCGCCCACCGCGCCGTCCGCGACGGCGACGGCGGCCGTTCGAGCTGCCGTCGCCTGAGTCGCCGGCGCTCGCGGAGGCTCGGGACGAGGTCACGCCCTCAGGCGGGTTGACGAGCGTCGCCTCGGCGGCGCTCCGGCCCACCTTCTCGATCCTGACCAGCGTCTTCTCGCCCACGAGGGGCGCCGCGCCGAGGACCGAGACGACGTAGCCGTCCAGCTTCGCCACCGCGTCGTCCTCGTTGTACATGTGCGGCTCCTCGATGTGCACGAGCACCTCCTCTCCCTCGCGGAAAGGCAGCGCGCGCTCCTCGATCTCGCCGGTCGTGCCCTCCAGCACGACCTCGAAGTGGTCGATCGGGAGCGCCTCGGTGCCCTCGAAGTGGAAGTGCCGCCCCGTCTCCTGCTCGATCTCGTGGATCGGGCCCTCGACGCCGTGGCCGCCGACGAGAATCGACGCCACCTTCGGGTGCACGCGGATCAGGAACGCGGGCGCGCTGGGCCGCTCGGCCGCCAGGTCGCGCAGCCAGCGGTCCACCTCGATCGCGACCGTCTCCTCGGAGAGCACCACGCCCTCGCCCTCGCAGACGGGGCACGGCTTGGTCATGATCTCGCGCACGCCGTCCGTGACGTTCTGGCGCGTCATCTCGACGAGCCCGAGCGGCGAGATCTCGACCACGTAGGTCTTGGTGCGGTCCTCGTCCAGCGACTTGCGCAGCGTCTTCAGCACCGTGTCGCGGTTGCGGGCGCGCGCCATGTCGATGAAGTCGATGACGATGATCCCGCCGATGTCGCGCAGCCTGAGCTGGCGCACGACCTCCTCGGCGGCCTCGAGGTTCGTCTTCGTAATCGTGTCCTCGAGCTTCGCGCCCTTGCCGCGGCCGGTGAACGAGCCGGAGTTCACGTCGATGACCGTCATCGCCTCGGCGTAGTCGATCATCAGGTAGCCGCCGCTCGGGAGGTCCACGCGGCGCCGCAGCACCGACTGGAAGGCGTCCTCCACGCCGTACTTCTCGAAGAGCGGCTCGTCGCCCTGGTAGTACTCGAGCCGCTCGAGCAGCTCCGGCGCGGTGCGGTTGAAGAAGGACTGGAGGCGGTGGTGCTGCTTCTCGTCGTCGACGATCGCCTTCTCGAACTCGCCCGAGAAGATGTCGCGCGCCACGCGCACCGAGAGGTCCGCCTCCTGGAAGACCATCTCCGGCGCCTGCGTCTCCTTGGCGCGCTGCTGCAGGACGTCGTGGAGCTTGTGGAGGTACTTGATCTCGCGCTCGAAGTCCTCGCGCTTGGCGCCCTGGGCCGCGGTGCGAACGATCACGCCGCCCTCGCCCATGTCGATCTTCTGCGCCGCCCGCCGCACGCGGTCGCGCTCCCTGTCCTCGAGCCGGCGCGAGACTCCGACGCCCTCGCCCTGCGGCACGTACACGAGGTAGCGGCCCGCGATCGAGAGCTGCATCGACAGGCGCGGCCCCTTCGTCTTCAGCGGATCCTTGATCGCCTGGACCAGGATCTCCTGGCCGGGCTTCAGGAGCTCCGTGATGCGCTTCCCCTTGCTGGGCCCGCGGCCGCTGCGCCCTCGGCGCGCCACCTCGACACCGGGGAAGACCACGTCGTCCGCGTGGAGGAAGCCGTTCTTGTCGAGCCCTATGTCGACGAAGGCGGCCTCGAGGCCGGGCAGGACGTTGTCGACCTTGCCCTTGTAGACGTTTCCGACGATCGAGCGGTTGCCCTTGCGCTCTATGTAGAGCTCGGCAACGCGCCAGTCGTCCGGCTGCTTCTGCTTCTGTCGCTTACCTCCGGAGGGGCTGCCCTCCGATTCCAGGATCGCGACTCTTGTTTCGCCTCGGTCCACCGAGACGAGCAACTGCTTTCTCAAGAAGATTTCCCTTCATAAAAGTCATAGGCGCTTCACCGCGGCCGTCTCGCGCGCCTGCGCGTGGATCGATTGCAGTAGGCCTATTGCCATAAGTGTTGTGATTACCGACGAGCCGCCGTAGCTGACGAGCGGCAGGGGGATGCCGGTGATGGGCATGATTCCGATCGTCATGCCCACGTTTACGAAGACCTGGAACATCAGCATCGCGGTGATGCCCCCTGCCACAAGTGCTCCGTAAAAATTCTTCGCAATCGTAAGGGTACGCAAAGCTCGCCAGATCAACAGGGCGAAGAGCGATAAGACGAGCGCCGCGCCCACGAACCCGAACTCCTCGCCCACCACCGAGAACACGAAGTCCGTGTGGTGCTCGGGCAGGAAATCGAGCTTCGTCTGTGTTGCTTCGTCGCCGCGGCCCGTCTTCCCCCCGGAGCCGATCGCCGTCAGCGACTGGTTGATCTGGTACGCCTCCTTGCCCTGGTTCTCCCCAGGGCTGAGGAAGGCCGTGAGCCTGTCCTTCTGGTACGGCTTCAGCACCTCGACGCCGGCCGCGGGTGCAGCTATCACCACCACCACGATCGCCGCCGCGGCGAGGCCGGTGAGCGCCGCGAAGTGAGTCCACGGCGTGCCGGCGATGAACAGGATCGCCACGAGGATCGCGATGTAGACGAGCCCCGAGCCGAGGTCCGGCTGCCCGATCACGAGCATCGCCGGGATGACCGCCAGGAGCACCATGCGGCTGGTCGTCTCGCGGTCGCCCAGGCGCCTGATCCGAGCGACCATGAAGCCCGCCAGCGCCACGATCAGGAACTGCTTGCCGAGCTCCGACGGCTGGAAGCTGAAGAACGGC
>Ga0105249_10001951_pt1 | contig 17896 bp, 13 predicted proteins | sample KBSS44metaG_FD_81522 | JGI IMG/M metagenome (GOLD analysis project Ga0105249, IMG submission 81522) | Switchgrass rhizosphere microbial communities from Kellogg Biological Station, Michigan, USA - KBS S4-4 metaG | ecosystem: Host-associated > Plants > Roots > Rhizosphere > Soil | place...
CAGGGGACGCACGGCGACCATCACGACCTGTGGGTCGACCCCGATGACGCGACGCATCTCGTCAACGGCAACGACGGTGGCGGCGCGATCTCGTATGAGACCGGCCGTCGCTGGAGCGGACAGGCCTTCCCGACGGCGCAGTTCTATCACGTCGTCACGACGAAGCACATCCCGTATCACGTCTGCGGGTCGCAGCAGGACAACAGCACGGCCTGCGTCTCGAGCGGTGGCGGCGGCGGTGGTGGTGGGGGGGGTGGCGGCGGTGGGGGCAGCAACCCCCTGTACACGGTGGGGGGCGGCGAGCCCGGGTACATCGCGCCCGATCCGAAGGACCTCGACGTCTTCTACGGGGGCACGAACAACGGCGGCTTCCTCACTCGATTCAATCGTCGCACGGGTCAGTTGCGCGAGGTGAATCCGTACCCGCGCATGTTCCAGGGCGAGCCGTCGAGCGACGTGAAGGAGCGCTGGCAGTGGACGTACCCGATCATCTTCTCCCCCGTCGACCCGAACGTGCTCTACACGTCGTCGCAGCACGTGTGGAAGACGACGAGCGGTGGCCAGAACTGGACGAAGATCAGCCCCGACCTGACGCGGCACGATCCGAAGACGATGGGTCCGTCCGGTGGACCGATCACGCACGACATGAACAGCCCGGAGATCTACGCCGTCGTGTTCGCGTTAGGCCCCGGCAAGAAGAACGTGAATGTCATCTGGGCGGGCTCGGACGATGGTCTCATGCACGTCACACGCAACGGCGGGCAGACGTGGACGAACGTCACCCCGAAGGACATGCCGGAGTTCGGTCGCGTGAGTCAGATCGACGCCGGCTCGTTCGAGGATGGGACGGCGTACATTGCCGTCAAACGGCCGCTGCTCAACGACGTCGCGCCGTACATCTTCCGCACGCACGATTTCGGCAAGACCTGGGCGAAGGTCGTGACCGGCATCCGGTCGAACGACTACGTGCACGCGGTTCGCGAGGATCCGACGCGACGCGGCCTGCTGTACGCCGGCGCACAGCACGGGATGTACATCTCGTACGACGATGGCGACACGTGGCAGAGCCTGTCGCTCAACCTGCCGGACATCCCCATCTCCGATGTGATGGTCGAGGCGAACTCCATCGCCATCGGGACGCACGGGCGGAGCTTCTACGTTCTCGACAACATCGAGGCGCTGCGGCAATTCACACCCGCCATTGCCTCGGCGAGTGAGCCGTATCTGTTCGCGCCCGCGCCCGCGATTCGGCCGGGGAACACCGTCGCCATTCGCTACTGGCTCAAGCAGCCGGCGCGGGCGCTCACCATCGACATTCTGGACGGGGCCGGCAAGGTCGTTCGGACCTTCAAGGGCGGACCACCGGACACGACGCGTCGCGGCGCCGGCGGGGACGAGGATGATGACAATCCGCGGAACCGGCAGCCACCCGCGGCGTCGATGGCGGCCGGACTCAACACCCAGGTGTGGGACCTGCGGTATGCATCGGCTACGACGTTCCCCGGGATGATCCTCTGGGGCGCGACGACGAACGGCCCGCTCGCGCTGCCGGGGAGCTACCGGGTTCGCCTAACGGTGGACGGCAAGACGCTGACGCGCCCGATCGCGATTCGGAAAAATCCGCTGATCACGGACGTGACGCTCGCGGATCTGCGCGAGCAGTTCGACCTCGCGATCCAGATTCGCGACAAGGTGAGCGAGGCGAACGAGGCCGTCATCAAGATCCGCGACCTGAAGAATCAGACGAAGGATCGCCTGACGAAATCGCAGGACCCGGCGCTCAAGGCGGCCGCGGATTCGTTCTCGAAGCACGTGAGCGACGTCGAGGAGGCGATCTATCAGGTGCGGAACCAGAGCGGTCAGGATCCGCTGAACTTCCCGATCAAGATCAATAACCGCCTGGCGACGCTGCTGCGCACGGTGACGACGGGCGACGGGAAGCCCATCGGCGCGGCGGCTCCGATTTTCGACGACCTCAAAGGAGAGCTGAAGGTCGAGACGGATCGTCTCGCGAAGGTTCTCGCCGATGATCTGACGAAGCTCAACGCCGAGCTTCGGAGACTGGGGCTTCAGGAGGTTACGCTGGTCAAGCCGCCGGTTTCGTAGGTAGGCGGTTAGAGATCGGGACGCCGGGGTCGGTGGAACTACGACAACCTCGGGATGCGGCGGCGTCCCGAGGTTGTTCTCATTTTCGGTCGCGGTGCCACGATGTGCGTCGGTCGCGATCTGATCCGGCCTGCGGCTACCTCCCCGTCGGCACGGTCAGCACGCTCCCTGCTTGGCGAGGGTGCTGCTGCACCGCCGACCGCGCCGCCCGCACCCACCAGGGCAGCGCTGCCTAGCGCAACGAGACGAAACGGCTTGCGCGCATGAGGCCCGCGGGAGGATCGCATGAGATCGCTGCCTGATACTTACGGCAGTCCGACAGCGCCGCAACCACCAGCGCCGTTGTGCGATCCCACCACTTGCCCTGGAAAACGCCATGCGCATGCGAATGCTCGCGCTCCTTCCTGCCACGCTCCTTGCAGCCGCCTCTAGCGCAGACCGCCCAACAGCTGCAGCCCCCGCCGACGCGGCGGTGGCATTCGACGCGGTCAAGTTCTGGGAGGCCGGCGCAACCGTAGCCTGGAACGAGCGGGCCAACGCCCTGGCGGCAGTCCGGGTGATAAGTGCGAATCGACTGTACACGGCTGCCCTAACGCGGGTAGCGGGAGCGGGTAGCGGGTAGCGGGTGACGGGTAGCGGGCTCGCTGTCATTCCGAGCGGAGCCGCGCAGCGGCGGAGGCGAGGAATCGCCATGGTCCCGGTCGACGGACAACCCTCTATCGGGAGGATGGCGATTCCTCGCCTCCATCCCCTCCGGCGCTGCGCTCGGAATGACAACGAACGCGCTACCCGCTACCCGCTACCCGTCACCCGCCACAGATTCTCCGGCATGACACTCTCGCGACGTGAATTCCTGGCGACATCGGCCGTCGCGGCTGGGGGGCTGAGTGTGGACGCCGATGAGGCGTCGGCCGCGCTGCTGCCGCGCGTTTCTTCGACGCAAACGCAGCGTGCGCCGCGTCCATCAGAGCCGTGGCTCGAGATCGACGCGGCGGCGCTGCGGCAAAACATCAAGGCGATCGCGCGCCTGGCCGGCGGAAGGCCGGTGATCGTGGTCGCAAAGAACAATGCCTACGGGCTCGGCCTTGGCGCCGTCGGGCCGATCTTCGATGGGATGTCCGAGGTGTTGGCGATCGCGGTCGTGCGCACCGACGAGGCCTTCGCGCTCCGCGACGCGGGCGTTCGAAAGCCAGTCCTGCTGATGGCGGGCGTGACGGCGACCGAGCTCGACGAGCTGATTGCACGCGACGTGCACGTCACGCCGCTCGACCTGGCGCTGATCCCCGAGCTGTCGCGACGCGCGCGTCAACGCGGCCGTCCGGCGGGCATTCACCTGTACGTCGACACCGGGATGCACCGGCTCGGTGTGCCGCTCGCTCAGGCGCCTAACGTAATCGCAGCACTCGCCGCCGACAAGACCGTCCGCGTGCACGGCCTGTTCACCGAGCTCACGGAGGACGTCGACTTCGACACGGCGCAGGCCGGGCGATTGCGTGCGGTCGCCGACGATGCGCGGCAGCGTGGTATCGCGATCGGCCCATTGCACGCCGCATCATCGCACGCCGTGTGGCACATCCCCGCTGCCCATCTCGACGCGGTTCGGCCGGGGCTCGCGGTGTACGGCGGCTACGTCTCCGAGGACGCTCGCAAGCGCGGCGAGCTTCGTGCGGCCTATCGGCTCATGGCGCCAGTGGTACGCGTGGAGCGACTGGAGAAAGGCGAAGGCATCAGCTACCACCGCCGATGGACGGCGACCGAGCCGACCTGGATCGCGACCTTGCCGGTCGGGCACGTCGACGGCTACCCGAGCGGGGCAGTGAAGGGCGGGGAAGTACTGCTTGGCGGCCGGCGCTACCCGGTCGTCGGAACGGTGAGCGCCAGCCACACCGTCGTCGCGTTAGGCGCGGATCGTGTCGCCGCGCCCGGCGACGTGGCGACACTCGTCGGACCGGACGATCCGGCGATTCATCCGAACGAGGTCGCGGTGCGTGCCGGGTGGTCGGAGTACAACATGTTCATGCACCTCAACCCGTTGCTCGCCCGCGTCGTCCGGGGGTGAAATTGGCTGCAGAGTCCCGGAAAACGTCGCTCAAACGATGTTTCGCCGAATCTGACCCATCGTTTCGGCGGCCCCGGCATCCGCGCGCGGCCTGATTCTTCCATCGGCCCTTCCGGATCTATTCGGAGAGTTGGCCAGATGCCAAGAGGCAACCAGGAACGAGAGGCGCTCGAGCTCGAGAGGCGCTTCTGGGATGCGATGAAAGCGAAGGACGGCCGGAGCGCCGCGCGCATGACCGACGACGGCTGCATCGTGGTGGGCGCACAGGGCGTCTCGTCCATCGACAGCGCGACGATGGAGAAGCTGACCGTCGAAGGTGATTGGGAGCTGAAGCAGTATGCGTTCGATGAAGAGAACGCTCAGGTACGGTTCATCGGCGACGACGTGGCGATCGTTGCCTATAAGGTGAACGAGCGCGTCGTGGTGGATGGAAAGATGCTGCCGGTCGACGCGAACGACGCATCGGTCTGGGTCCGACGCAATGGCGAATGGCTCTGCGCACTGCATACGGAGTCGCTGGCTGGTGACCCGTTCGGACGTGATAGAACGGGAAGGGGTAGCGAATAGGCCGCCTTCTCGGGGAGCGGGTAGCGGGTAGCGCGTTCGAGGTCATTCCGAGCGGAGCGCCGGAGGCGCGCAGGCGAGGAATCGCCATCGTCCCGACCGAGCGGCCCCTCTGCCGGGATGAGTGCGATTCCTCGCTTCCGCCGCTGCGCGGCTCCGCTCGGAATGACAGCCGCCGTTTCCCCGCTACCCGCTACCCGCTTACGGTATTGCCACCCCGTACTTCGCGCTGATCGCCTTCGCCGCCGCCGTCGCCAGGATGCTCTGACCGGCGGCACTCGGGTGCACGCCGTCGAGACTGATGTTCGAGCCGAACGGCGCGCTCGAGAACAGGATGCTCGTAAGACTCAGGCTCGGCTTCGGCAGCCCGTAGACCGCATCCAGGCTGAAGTACGCGTAGCCGTTCTCCGTCGCCTTCGCCTGCATCCGCGCGTTCATCTGTGCCATGCGGGCGTTGATGGTGCTGATGTCCGCCGACGTCAGCACGTAGTCCACGGCCCCCGGCACGTTTGCGCACGTGGCTGTCGTCGGCGCACGCGACACCAGGGTCAGCAGGTAGCCCGGCACGAACACGTAGTTCGAGCTCAGGTAGCAGTTCAGGCTGACGGTGATGCCCAGCGGGAGCAGGGCGGGCCACTCGTTGAAGAACTCGCGCGCGCGGCGGATGCTCGGGAAGTTCGCCGCGTTGTTAGGCAGGCCCACCAGCACGCCACGCGCACCGGTCGACTTGACCGCCGCCAGCACCTGGTCGTAGTCGCGCTCCCAGTCGGCGTAGGGCGTCATCGCCTCCACTCGGCCAGTGCTCGCCGGCAGCACCTCGTTCGCCGCCAGCTCCACCGACACGAACGTCGGGTGTTGCATGAGCATCGCGGTCACCTGCGTCTGCCCGGGCGGAAGCACTCGGTAGTAGAGCTCGCCCTTACGCGCAACGCGGGCGGCTTCCGTCTCGGGCGTGCTGCGGAGTGCGTCCCGAACCTTGGCGCCGGAAATTGCGACGCTGTTGGCTGGCAGCGTGACTCCAGCGCGCAGCGGCGCGCAGAAGTTCATGACGGAGGTGACCAGATCGTCGCCGAACGCCCCGACGAGGACGAGGTCCGAGACCAGTGGTGGAAGCAGCGGCGGCCCGCACCCCGGATCCTGCACGAGTGGCAGCGAGAACGCCACGCCCACCCGCCGCGCGAGCTCGGCCGGCCACGCGGCGCGCTGGCCCGCGGCGAAGATGCCGGCCGACTGCACGCCCTGGCTGTTGCTCGTGCCTAACGCTACGTACCGCGCGAAGATGTCCTGCGCCGTCGGCGCGGCGACGCTGCGACTTACCGTTGGGGGGGCGTCGCGCGGGGACGGCGGGGCGACGGGGTCGGTGCAGGCGGCGAACGCCAGCGACACACCAGCGACGACGAACACTCGTCTCATGGGACTGCTCCTGCCAGGCTGCCCGCGAGGTCCAACCGAACGCGGGGTGCCCTAACGACACCCGCGCGTCCCCGCGCCGCAGGTGTCCCGAAACTGCGGGCGTGCTACCGCTCTCGCAAGCGCGCCGCATGCTCCGCGGGCGCGGAAGATTGGGGTCAGACGGTCAGACTTGAATTGCATGGTTCGGTCTCAGTATGCATCAGCGACGAAACGAGAAGACGATTGAGCGGAAGGAGCGGAGCTGACGCATTGCTCCAGGGAGCGTGGGGTCGACGCGCAACGAGCCGGGATGAAGCAGAACCCCGCGGGACGCGAAAACCTCCCGAGGGTGTTCTCCTTTTTCATATCGGCTCGTTGCGGCGTCGGCCCTTCACAGTCCGGAGCAATCCGCCAAGCTCCGCTCCATCCGCCCGATCGTCTTCTCCTTCGTCGCTGATGCCGGTCTCGGATCGCTGATGCCAGCCCTCGGATCGCTGATGCCGGCCGTGCAACAGAACGGTGAAAATCGAGTCTGACCCCAATTTCTACCCAAATTTCCGCCCGCCGCGGATCAGCGCGCCGAGAGCTCCTGGTGCAGGATCCGCAGGAAGCGCTCGCGGTTGGTCGTCCACGACGCGTCGTACTCTGCCGTGATGGCCGACGCGAGCACCTGCTCGATCGTGTGCTTGGCCGCAATCTCCTTCCGCATGCGATCGCGGACGACCACCAACATGTCGTGATACGCCTGCAGGCGCGCACGATCGGCGAGCGGCCCGTGGCCGGGGATGATCCGCGTTCCAGCGTTGGTGGCGGCGAGGATCCGCTCGGCTGCCGCGATGATGCCGTGGATGGATCCGCCGCTCGACCGGTCGACGAAGGGGAAGCCAGCGCTCACGAACAGGTCGCCCGTGTGCACGACGTTCGCCCTGGTGAACAGGACCACTGCGTCGCCGTCCGTGTGGGCCGGCGCGACGTGGAACACGACGATCGAGTCGCCGTTCAGGTGGAACGAGACCGTGTCCGTGAACGTCACCACCGGCAAGGCGCCGCGCGGCGACGCCGGCTCCGTCCGATTGAGCGCTTCGATGAACTGGTCTTTGGACATCCTCCGCCGCACGTTCTCGTGCGCGAAGATGAGCGCGCCGGCCTTGCCCATGTTCTCGTTGCCGCCGGTATGATCGAAGTGCCAGTGTGTGTTCAGCACGAATCGCACGGGCTGCGGCGTGACCGACTTGATCGCGGCCAACACCTTCGGCGTGAGTGGCGCGAACTGATCATCGACGACGAAGACCGCATCGTCCCCGACGACGAGGCCGATGTTCCCGCCAGCGCCCTGGAGCATGTGTACGGCTCCGGCGACGGGCACGGCCCGCACCTGCACCGTGTCGAAGTTCTGGGCATGCAGCGAACTCGTCAGGGCCACGAAGGCCGCGACGGCCGCGACCGCTCCGAGTCGCGCCGAGACAGACATGGTCATGTGCGCTCCGTGAAATTGACCGCCAAATGTCAGGAACGACGGCAATCGGCGGAAGACGTCCCGAAGATCCGACCGCCGCTCCCTTCCGCTCGCCGCCCTCCCGCGGCTAGGTTCGCGAGGTGACCCAGCGGATGACCTCCAATACCCCGCCGGCCGGGACGAGCACATCGCCGCCGAAGCCGCGCGACGAGGAGCTCGACTTTTTCGGGATCACGCATCCCGGGAAGGTCCGGAGGGACAACCAGGATCACTACCTGGTGTCGACCCTTCATAAAACCGCGCGCGTCAGGTCGACGAGTCTGCCGAACCCCGAGCTGTTCGAGCTGCCGAGCCAGCGCATCGCGTCGTTCGGCATGGTGGCGGACGGTGTTGGCGGCCATCATGGCGGCGAGACGGCGAGCCGCGCGGCGATCGAGACGATCGCCGAGTACGTGAAGGAGACGATGAACGCGTTCTACGCGGCCGACGAGAACGACCCGGATGCGTTTCTCACCACGCTGCGTCAGGCGGCCGAGACGTGTCATGCCGCGGTGCTCGAGCGTGCGGACGCGGCGGGCCAGCCGTCCGCGGCGACGACGCTCACGCTCTACGTCGCGGTGTGGCCCGCGCTGTATACGCTGCACGTCGGTGACAGTCGCCTCTACCTGTATCGCGGCGGGGCGCTGCGTCAGCTCACGCGCGATCAGACGATGGCACAGGACCTCGTCGACGCCGGCGCGCTGCCGCCGGAGGTCGCGGCGCGGAGCCCGCTCGCCCACGTGCTCACGAGCGCGATGGGTGGGTCGGAGACCGTTCCCGATGTTGCTCGTACCCAGCTGCAGTGGGGCGACGTGCTGATGCTCTGCACGGACGGGCTGACGAAGCACGTGTCCGACGCCCGCATCGCGGAGCAGCTCGGACGATTGACGTCGTCCGAGCAGGTGGCGCGAGCGCTCCTGGATGACGCGCTCGCGGGCGGCGGGACCGACAACGTGACCGTGATCGTCGTCGCGGGAGTGCGACGGACCTAGCCGGCCTTCGCGGTCTTCGTCGTCATGATGTCGCGGAACGCCACCATGAAGCGGTTCATCTCGTCCGGCGTTCCGATCGACACGCGCAGGTGCTCGTTCAGCGGCGGGAACGGACGGCCGACGAGCACGCCCTTCTTCTTGAACTCGTCGATGACCGGCTGCACCGGCCGCTTGAGGTGCACCATGAAGAAGTTCGCGTCCGACGGCACCGACGCGTAGCCTAACGCGGCGAGGTCCTTCGTCGTCTTCGAACGCAGGTCGATCGTCGCCTTCTTCACCCACGCCTGCGATTCCGTGTCCCGCAGTGCGGCCACGCCGCCGTACTTCACCATCGCGTTGATGCTGCCCGTGCTGTACGGGCGCATACGCTGGATCAGCGGCTTCGGCGCGAGCGCGTAGCCGAGCCGCATGCCCGCGAGCGCGGCGATCTTGGAGAACGTCCGCGCGACGATCACCTGGCGCCCCTCGATCACGTACGGCACCGACGTCGCGTAGCTCGGATCGTCGACGAAGTGATGGTACGCCTCGTCGATGAGGACGGGGACGTCTTCCGGGATCCCGTCGAGCAGCTGCCGCACCTCGTCCTTCGTGACGAGCCGGCCCGTGGGGTTGTTGGGGTTGCAGAGGTACACGAGGCCGACGTCGCGATGGTTCTGGCGCGTCGCGCGGATCATCGCGGGAATGTCCTGCCGGAAGTCCGGGAGCAGCGGCAGCTTGATGATGTCGGACTTGAGCGACGTGGCGTGCGAGTAGAACACATTGTAGGACGGATCGACGCCGATGAGCAGCCGTCCGTCCTGCAGGAACGTCGTGCAGCAGACGTCGAGGATCTCGCCGGAGCCCGCGCCGAGCAGGATGTTCTCGGGCTTCACGCCGTGGTGCTTCGCGATCTCCTCGGTCAGGCCGCCGTCGGGGTAGCCGTAGCGATTCGCGTACTTGATGGCGCGCGTCATTGCCTTCATGACGGACTCGGGCGGGCCGTACGGGTTCTCGTTGTTCGCGAGCTTCGCGTAGCCGTCGTAGTCCTCTTCCGGCCCGAACGGCGCCGCCTCGTCCAGGCGGCGAACGCCGCGCGCCCAGAGCGTGGCGCCGGGCGCCATGCCCATCGCGCCTAACGCGGAAGCGACGCCGCCGACGAATCCTCGGCGGGACAGGGAGAGTCTCTCGGCCATACGAACGACCTCCATTCCAGGACCCGCGACGGGGCGTGAATGTGCAGCCTGCCACCTCGAAGTACGCATCGGTGCGGCGCGGACGCAACCGGGTCACGGCCAGGCGACGCATTGTCGACGTCGGCGGCCACGGGCTTGCCCGCTCCGCCGAGCCGAACCTATACTCGGCCCATGGCCTGTCCCATGCCGAGCCGGCCTCGTTTAGCGGCCACAGGGCCGGCATCAACGACGACACGATGAGACGATTGAGCGGATCGAGCGGAGTGGGCGGATTGCTCCGACGAGACCGAAAAGAAACGAAGCCACAACGAGGCCGAATTTTTCAACAGGGAACACCCTCGGGACGCAAACGCCTGCCGAGGGTGTTCCCCTTTCATTCGTCCCGTGGCGGCTTCGACCCTTGTACGCTCCCTGGAGCAATCCGTCAGCTTCCGCTCGATCCGCTCAATCGTCCCATCGTTTCGTCGTTGATGCCCGACCAGGATCGCTGATGCCGTGATCGATCGTCCGTCCGTCATTCACGGGAGCCGGGTTCTCACGCCCGATGGGATCCGGGCAGCCGCCGTGCACATCGAGGGCGGTCGCATCGTGCACGTGGGCGGAGCAACGGAGACTGCACCGGCCTCGGGAGACGTCATCGACGCGGGTGACCTCGTCGTCATGCCGGGTCTCGTGGACACCCATGTGCACGTCAACGAACCTGGCCGCACCGACTGGGAGGGATTCGAGACGGCGACGCGTGCGGCCGCGGCCGGCGGCGTGACGACGCTCCTCGACATGCCCCTCAACTCGATTCCGTCGACGACCACCGTGTCCGCACTGCACGAAAAGGCCGGCGCCGCGACGGGCCGGATCTGGGTGGACGTCGGATTCATTGGCGGCGTCGTGCCGGGTAACGCCCGGGCGTTAGGCGACCTCGCGCGCGCCGGCGTCCGGGCGTTCAAGTGCTTCCTGGTGCCCTCCGGCGTCCCCGAGTTCGAGCGTGTGACACCCGCCGACCTCCACGAGGCCATGCCGGTGCTTGCGTCGCTCGGTCTCCCGCTGATGGTCCACGCCGAGCTGCCGGCGCCCATCGAAGCGGCGACGCTCGAGGCGGCCGCCGGCGATCCGACCGTCTATGCGACCTACCTGGCCTCCCGGCCACCGGCCGCGGAACACGAGGCTGTCGCCCTCGTGATCCGGATGGCGGAGTCGACGCGCGCGCGCATTCACATCGTCCACGTCTCGAGCGCCGAGTCCGCCGCCATGGTCGCGCATGCGCGCGCTCGCGGCGTGCACGTAACGGCGGAGACCTGCCCGCACTATCTCTACTTCGACGCGGAGCACATCCCGCGCGGCGCGACCGAGTTCAAGTGCGCGCCGCCGATCCGGGATGCCGCTCACCGTCGCGCCCTGCAGGCGGCGCTCGTGTCCGGGCAGCTCGACATGGTTGCTTCCGACCACTCGCCCTGTCCTCCGATACTCAAGCGGCGCGACGTCGGCGACTTCTTTGTCGCGTGGGGAGGCATTGCATCACTGCAACTCGGCGCGTCGGCCGTGTGGACGGTCATGCGGCAACAGAGCTCGAAGCTCGAGCGTCTCTCGGAGTGGATGAGCGCGGCACCGGCGCGACTCGCGGGGCTCTCCGACACGAAGGGGCGCATTGCGACCGGGTACGATGCGGACATCGTGCTGTTCGATCCGGACGGCGAGCTCACGGTGCAGGCGGACATGCTCCTGCACAGACACTCGCTGACGCCGTACCTTGGTGCGACGCTGCGTGGAGCGGTCGAGGCGACGTTCGTGCGCGGCGCACTGGCGTACGAACGAGGCACCGGCCCCGCGCGGACGCCGCCAGGACGGCTCCTTCTTCCGCAGTCACTGCATCGATGACCGAGCACACCACGGAGTTCACGGATCTGATCGACCTGGCGTCCGAGCGAGCCGGCGGCGCCGTCCTTCTCGCGAACGACGAGTTCTTCGCGCCGAAGGAAGGGCTGATCAAGAGCACGCCGGCGGAATGGCGCGAGGGCGAGTATACGGAGCGCGGCAAGTGGATGGACGGATGGGAGACGCGCCGTCGCCGCACGCCGGGCTACGACTGGTGCATTCTGCGGCTCGGGATTCCCGGCATCGTGCGCGGCGTGGTCGTCGACACGAGCTTCTACCGCGGCAACTACCCCGAGTCGTGCTCGATCGAGGCGGCGACCGTCGACGGCATGCCCGATCCCGACACGATCGCGCAGACGGCGCAGTGGACAGAGATCCTGCCGCGCTCGCCACTGGAAGGCGATTCCCGAAACGCATTCGCCGCTCACGCCCCGCCTAACGCCCGACCGGTCACGCACCTGCGCCTCAACATCTACCCGGACGGTGGAGTCGCGCGCCTCCGGGTGCACGGCGAAGGCATGTTCGACGCGGCACGGCATCATCCCGGCTCCGAGATCGACCTCGCAGCGGCCGAGATCGGCGGACAGGTGCTGCTCTGCAGCGACATGTTCTTCGGGAACCGCCACCACCTCATCATGCCCGGTCGGTCGACGCACATGGGCAACGGATGGGAGACGCGCCGTCGTCGCGGCCCAGGCCATGACTGGACCATCGTGAAGCTCGCGACGCGAGGGACGCTGCATCGCGTCGAGATCGACACCGACCACTACAAGGGCAACGCCCCCGGGCGATGCATGGTGGAGATCTGCGACGCGCCGTCCGTGGCGAACGGCGACGTGTCGGCGCTGGCGGCGCGGGTTGGCGGCTGGCGCGTGATCGTCCACGAAACCGCGCTGCAGCCGCACGCCCGTCATCGGTTCACGGATCTGGCACACCACGCGCCGGCGACGCACGCGCGCCTCAACATCTATCCCGACGGTGGAATCGCACGAATGCGGCTCTACGGGATCCCGGAGAGCGCGTGAGCGAATCAGGCTCGCCATCGCCAGACGTCTCGGCGTTCGACGCGCTGCCGGAGCACGAAGCAGCCATGTTGCTCGAGACGTGCTGCGGCGCAAGCGCGTGGATCCACGCGATGGTGGTGCGCCGGCCGTTCGGAACGCTGCACGTGATGCTCGAGACCGCGGGTGAGGTCTGGTGGTCGCTGGGCCCGGACGACTGGCGTGAGGCGTTCGATCATCATCCGAGGATCGGTGAAGCCGCGGCGGCGGTGCCCCAGGGTGAGCGGTCGAGGGCGTGGTCGTCGGACGAGCAGCGCGGCACGTCCGTCGCGAGTGCGGATGTCCGTCAGACGCTGGCGGAGGGGAACCGTGAGTACGAGCGGCGGTTCGGGCACATCTACCTCGTGTGTGCGACGGGCCGATCGGCGGAAGATCTGCTGGCGACGCTTCGCACGCGCCTAACGAACGATCCGGCAACCGAGCTCCGCGTCGCCGCCGGAGAGCAGGCGAAGGTCACTCGGCTCCGACTCGAGAAGATGTTTGGTGTCCCCCCGGCCCGGCCCGACCGATGATCTCGACGCACGTCCTCGATACGGCGCACGGCCGCCCGGCCGCCGGCGTCCGGGTCACGCTTCAGCTGATTGCCGCGCCGGGCGAGCCCGCCACACGAGGCCGCGAGATCGCGCGCGGTACCACGGACGCGGACGGCCGTATCCGCGAGCTCGTCGCGCACGGGGCGTCGCTCGATGCCGGCACGTATTCCCTCCGGTTCGATACGGCCGCGTACTTCGCGTCGATTGGCATCGAGGCGTTCTATCCCGAGGTGTCGGTCGTGTTCGTCGTGCGCGACACGACGCAGCACTACCACGTGCCGCTCCTCCTCAGTCCGTACGGATACTCGACGTATCGGGGGAGCTGAGCAGCCGTCGCCACTTGATTGTCATTCCGAGCGGAGCGCCCAAGGCGCGGAGGCGAGGAATCCTTGGCGTCCCGGCTGAGAGGCCGGCCTCTCGACAAGGACAGCAAGGATTCCTCGCTCCGCTCGGAATGACAACCGCCTGCCGCTCAGGGGGTGCGCAGCGCGAGCGGATAGACCGACATCGCATACCCGCCCCGCCAAAGCTGCTGTCCGGCGCCGATGTCGAACCGCGCCGACAACGTCTTCAGATCGGCGGCCGCCTCGTTGTTAGGCAGCGCGAAGTACCAGGCCGTCGGCGGCAGCGGGACCGTGGCCTTCATCAACGACGTGACCTCCACGACCCCCGGGTGCACCACGGCGGTTTGCCGAAGCGTCCGCCGCTTCGACACCGGATCGATTGGCCCAATGAGAAACCAGTCCGCGTGGAACGGAATCACGACCACGGTGCTGTCGGTTGCCGCGACGGCATCGAGGCCGGCGTCCACGAGGTCGTTGAAGACCGTGAACTCGAGGCTGTAGGCCAGCTGGTCCCGCCCATACGTCTGACAGCACTCGTCGGTGAGCCGGGTCAGGTCGAGCATCTCGTTCGAGCCGGCCGAAAACGTGCCGAACACGAGGCGCGAGAGGGGATCGATCGTTCGCAGGCACGAGGCCAGCAGGAGCGCCACGTAGGCGCCAAGCACGGCGCGGCGCAGCACGGCAGGGATCTGCAGTCGGAGGAGCGTCGCGAGGAAAACGATCGAGATGAGCGCGATCGCCACCGCCACGTAGCGGACGTTGCTGAACGTGGCGAACCGCGTGAGAAAATAGGTGAAGACGACGGCAAGGACCGTGATGAACGCGACAGCCGTCTGATCCGAACCGAGCACCTCGCGCCGCGGCCGCCTACGGACGAGCTGAGCTGCTCCCACCGCTCCGTCCGCGAGAATGAAGGCGGCAGGGATCCACGAGAAGTTGAGCACGAGGACCATGAGCGTATTGCTGTGCGTCACCACGTTGACGCGCGGCACGAGGAACTGGCGCGCCATGGACCCCTCCGGCGAATACGACGACCATAGTACGTCAACCGTCGGGCGAAGGACGAGGAACGCGGCGATGTATGCGCCGAACGCAGCGAGCGGGAGGGCGAGCGGCAGCAACGGCACCAGGGCCCGCACGCGCCGGCCTAACGATCCGGGCTCGCGAACCAGGACGAAGAGGCCGTAGACGGCGCCCATCAGCCCGTACAGCAGTACCGCCGTTTCCTTCGAGAAGATGGCGAGCGTGGCAATCAGGATCGTCCACACCCACCGGCGCTCGAGGAGCGTGACAATGCACCAGAGCATCCCGACGAGCACGGGGAGATCGAGGTTCGGCTGGACGACCATCGCCAGGAACGACGGCTGGACCAGAAACGCCGCGGTCACTAGCGCGCGCTCGATGCCAAGCGCGGGTGACGGAAACGCGAAGCGGAGCAGACGGTGCACGGCAACCGCGCCGGCGCCGAACATCGCCGCATGAACGATGTGGAACATCAGCGGCGAACCGGGCATGACCAGGTACGCCATGCCGACGAGCACGATGTACGCGATAGACGAGTGGAGTCCGCAGCGCAGGTAGAACGGTCGGAAGCCACCGTTGGCGGCGTTGGCGGCGCAGTCCGCGTAGATGCGACCATCCCAGAGCGGAACGAAGCTCGCTCGACTCGCGAGGAGCAGCAGCGCGGCAACCGTCGCGGCCGCCAGGATCAGCATCGGCACGCGCCGGAGCGGCCGGACAGCAGTTGTTGTCACGGAATTCTCGCCGATGCTCGAGTCGCTGCCACCCGGCGACCTGTTCGCGGGCACGCCTCGCCGTTGCGCGCGGGCTAACTGCGAGCAGCCAGGCGGGTCGTTAGGAATGGTAGCGATGATCGAGCCAGCGCGGCGATGGCAGGCAATGCGCACGGCCATGGTGTGCGGAGCGTCAGCGAGTGCCAGTCGTTCCCTGCGGCTGAGCCAGCCAGCGCGCGAGCAGCGCGCGCTCGCGATCCGTCATGTTCGTACGGTTGCCCAACGGCATGGTGCGCGTGTCGATCGCGCGCACGCGAATGCGCGCCGCGAGCGCCCGAATGCGCGATGGGTCATCGAAGGACACGCCGCCCGGCGCGGCCCCGAACTCGGCGATGCCCGGCGTCGCCGAGTGGCACGCGGTGCACCGCCGGTCGATGATCGATCGCGCGTCCTCGAAGGTGACCTGCGCGGGAAGATCGCTGTCGGCACGCGCCGCAGCGGCGGATGAGCCCGCGTCGGGTCGGCCCTCGACGACCAGAAAGAGGAAGCTCCCCGCGACCGTCAGGCCGAGTGCGGGGACCCAGTACCGGAAAGTGTAGCGAATGTTGAGGAGGTGTCGGACCGCGGCGCCGACGCCCAGGATCGCGAGGAGGAGCAGCCAGCTCGCCCGGTGCCCGTAGACGCCCGGAAAGTGGTTGCTCAGCATCAGCGCGATGACCGGGAACGTCAGGTAGTTGTTGTGGATCGACCGGGTCTTGGCAGTGGCAGCAACCACGGGGTCCGGCGGCCGTCCGGCGGCGACCGCGTCCACCAGAACGCGCTGCGACGGCATGATCGTCATGGCGACGTTGCCGGCCATGATCGTCGCGAGCAGCGCGCCGACGTGCAGGAAGGCCGCGCGCCCGCTCAGCAGATGGGTGAGCGCATACACCAGCGCCACGAGCGCGATGACCGACAGCGCGCCCGCCGCCGTCGCCGAGCGAGGCGCCACGAACCGCCAGAGGAGGTCGTACACGAGCCAGCCGGTGACGATGCTCCCCACGGCGATCAGTAGCGCAATCCCCGGCGAAAGCGTCGACTTCGCCGGGTCGGTGAGCAGCGATCGACTGCCGAGGTAGTAGACGACGGCGAGGAGCGCGACGCCGCTCAGCCAGGTCGTGTACGCCTGCCACTTGAACCAGTGGAGCGGTTTCGGCATTGGCTGGCCGTCGAGCGACGTCTTCTCGACGAAGTAGAAGGCGCCGCTGTGAAGGAGCCAGATGTCGCCGTAGAGCTCGGGCGCACGTCGCGCGGCCGGGCGCAGATTCCGGTCGAGCCAGTTGAAGAGCAGCGAGTTGCCTATCCACATGATGCCGGCGATCACGTGGACCCACCGGAACGTGAGGTCGAGCAGCTCGACGATGCGCGACACGCGCCGTCTATGCCGGTACGGCGCCGGTGGCGCTGCCGGCGCCCCGACGATTCTTCAGGATCTGCACGAACGACCGGCCGCGCAGCTCGTCGAGCGTCACGCCCGTCATCGCGACCGCCTCGTCCTCGGTTACCGCACCGCAGTTGATCGCGCGGAAGAAGAAGTTCAGCAGTCCCTGACCCGTCGCCGCATCGTCGAACACATCGCCGACGAGGGTTGCCTGAGCGGCCCGCTCGACGAAGTTGCGAAGCCGCGCCCCCTGTTGCTCGAGGCCGGTGAGGAAAAAGGCGTAGACTGCCGCATAACGCGTCACGAGCTGGGCCGGGTGCAGATCCCACCCCTGATAGAAGCCGGACTCCAGCGAGTGCCGGACGTCCTCGTAGTGCATCCGCCACGCGTTATGTACGCTCGAGCGATTCTCGGCCGTCTGCTGCGCAGACAGCGCCGGTCCATTGGCCGCCCGTCGATGGAGGGGAACCGGCATGACCGTCGTGGAACCGTCCGAGAGCCACACGCCGGTGCCCGCGAGCGCCACCTGCATCACGCTCCGCGCGAAGTCGCACGCGGTGTGGCGCATGCGCTGATACGCCGCCGTGATGTTGAGCGACGCCGTGTAGTCGTACGTGCCGAAGTGCGCGCCGGTCAGTCGTCCGCGCCCCGCCTCGATGAGCGACGGGAGCAGTGAGCGACCGTTTGCATCGATGATGAGCTGCGGCGTCTCGACCATGGCCTCGAATCGCAGCGACTCCGCCGGCAACCCGAGACGCCGCTCGAGCTGCGCGAGCACGTCGACGAACGCAACGACCTGCTCGGTGGCCGAGATCTTCGGCAGGGTGATGAAGAACCGCTCGGGAAGACCACCGGCGGCGCGCACGAGCGTCGTCAGGAAGATGTCGAGGGTGCGGAAGCTTCTGGCGTGCAGGTCGGCCGTCAGCGGCTTCACACGGATGCCGATGAACGGCGAGAGCGTGCCGTCGCGCATCCCGCGAGCGATCGCCTGCGCGCCGGCCACCGCGTGACCATCTTCCTCCGCGTCGGGTCTCACGCCATATCCGTCCTCATAGTCGATCCGGAAGTCCTCGATGGCTTCTCGCTGGAGCTTGTCGCGCACGCGCGCGTGGACGGACCGGGCGAGGCCGACGTCTCGCTCGTCGCTCTGCGAAAG
>Ga0105249_10001952_pt1 | contig 17885 bp, 15 predicted proteins | sample KBSS44metaG_FD_81522 | JGI IMG/M metagenome (GOLD analysis project Ga0105249, IMG submission 81522) | Switchgrass rhizosphere microbial communities from Kellogg Biological Station, Michigan, USA - KBS S4-4 metaG | ecosystem: Host-associated > Plants > Roots > Rhizosphere > Soil | place...
ATTTTCAAAAGCAGAAATCGTGAGCCTTGCACTCACACCGCTTTTTTTATCAACAAACTCACTGCCTCTTGCTTCAAATGCCACCTGTTCAATAAGACGTTTGATAAGGTCACTGATCTTTACGTTTTGCTTTTGATCATCTGAAACAGTCGCTTCCTGTTCAGTAATCGCCAATGCATTCTCCAGGCTTTTTGGATAGTGAGTAAGTATCTGGCTTTCTATACGATCTTTTAGCGGCGTTACAATTGAACCGCGATTCGTATAATCTTCAGGATTAGCTGTAAACACAAACAGGATATCAAGCTTTAATCTCAGTTTGAATCCCCGTATTTGGATATCTCCCTCTTCTAATATATTAAACAAAGCAACCTGGATACGTGCCTGGAGATCAGGAAGTTCATTTATTACAAATATGCTGCGATTGCTGCGGGGGATGATGCCGTAATGGATAACTCTTTCATCGGCAAAACTGAGCTTTAGGTTAGCTGCTTTAATAGGGTCAATATCTCCGATCAGGTCAGCTACGCTTACATCGGGAGTCGCTAATTTTTCACCATAACGTTCACTGCGGTGGATCCAATGGATGGGTGTTTCATCACCATGTGTTGCTATTTCTTCAACGGCATATTTTGAAACAGGATTCAACGGATCATCATTCAGTTCACTTCCGGCAATGGCAGGAATGTATTCATCCATGAGTTCAGTCATGAGCCGGGCCATTCTTGTTTTGGCTTGTCCGCGAAGACCCAGGAACAAAATATTATGCTTGCTTAGCAATGCCCGTTCCACATCGGGTATTACTGTCTCTTCATAACCAATAATACCCGGAAAAGTTTCTTTACCATTCTTTAATTTGCCAATCAGGTTGTCCCGCAATTCTTCTTTAATGGTTTTTGATTTATAACCGCTTGCTTTTAGTTCTCCAAGGGTTGCTATATTTTTTATGTTCATAATTTTTTAATAAACAGTTTTCCTCTTTCCACTTTCAAAATCCTTGAATATAAATGCTCCCAATTTATCCAATGAAGCAAAAAATGCCTTCCCATGATTCATCTCTGTAAACTCCTGTACAAATTTTTGTAAATACGGATCGGTTGCGATCATGAATGTGGTGATCGGTATTTTTAATTTTTTACACTGCGCAGCCAGGTTGATACAGCGGTTCACCACTTTTCTATCCAGTCCGAACGCATTTTTATAATACCGCTTGCCGATCTTCAGACAGGTTGGCTTTCCATCCGTGATCATGAAGATCTGTTTATTCGGATTTTTTCTTCTGCGTAAAATATCCATTGCCAGTTCAAGCCCGGCTACTGTATTGGTATGATAAGGCCCTACCTGGAGATAAGGAAGATCTTTTATCTCAATAGGCCAGGCATCATTACCGAACACGACAATATCCAATGTGTCCTTGGGATATTTGGTTGTGATCAATTCACTCAGGGCCATCGCTACTTTTTTTGCGGGAGTTATCCGGTCCTCACCGTATAAGATCATAGAGTGTGAAATATCGATCATCAATACCGTACTCGTCTGTGATTTAAAATCGGTTTCCCTGATACTCAGATCATCTTCCTGCAAACGAAAGCTGTCGATGCCATGATTGATCTGTGCATTGCGGATGCTTTCGGTGAAGTCAATTTGTTCAGGCATATCACCAAATTGATAGGGTCTTGTTTCCGGGTTTACTTCATCGCCCAGGCCCGGTTTAAAACTATGGTGATCTCCTTTCTTTGTTTTCTTTAGTTTGCCGAATATTTCTTCTAAACTTCTTTTGCGAATACCTTGTTCAGTCTTTGGTGTTATTTTTATTTCTCCCCGTTGATTATCGTCAGTGATATATCCTTTTTGTTTGAGTTCATCGATAAAATCGCCCATACCATATTCATCATCGGTTAACTGGTATTTTTTATCCAGCTCATTCATCCAGGCCAATGCTTCACCTACATCACCAGCTGTATAAGTGAGTAATTGCATGAACAGATCGAGCAATTGTTCAAACCTGCTTTTGCCGGATGCATTCGGATCGTACTTGGTAAAATGAAAACCTTTCATGGTTAATTAAGCAAATTACTACAAATTATAATCCTGCCGCGATGCGGTGGACGGGGACGGCTTTCGAATTTTGTAAATTATTTCTTCTTTAACAGCCATTAAATAAAAAAAATCCCGTCCTGCTTAAGCGGAACGGGATAGAATTTTATTAAGCAAGAAGCTATTTCTTTATCACTGCCTTATCAGAACCTCCTAAAGGTTTGTTTTTGCCGATATCGACAAGAATTGGTGCAGCAACAAAGATGGATGAATACGTTCCTGTAACAACACCGATCAGCATTGCAAAGGCAAAACCCCTTGTAACCTCACCACCCACCAGGAAAAGAATAAGAATGGTAAGAAATACTGTTAATGATGTCATGATCGTACGGCTTAGCGTATCATTGATAGCACGATTGATAATGGTCTCTCTTGATTCTCCTTTCAGCACATGACTGTATTCACGGATCCTGTCAAATACGATAACCGTATCGTTCATGGAGAAACCGATAACCGTCAATACCGCCGCAATAAAATGCTGGTCGATCTCCAATGGAAATGGAACTATATTCTTCAGGAAAGAAAATACGGCTAGTGTTACTAACACGTCATGCAATAATGCCACAATCGTTCCAAATGAATAACGCCAGTCACGGAAACGAATAAGGATATAGATGAAAATGATCAATAATGCGAAAACTGTTGCCTTTACTGAATTCTTCTGCAGGTCATCGGCAATAGTTGGTAAAACGGTTGATGAGCTTTGTATCTCTGCTTTACCATGCGATGCTAAACCAGCCAGTAACTTTTCCCGGATAATTGAATCAACCTCGGGTCTCGGATCCTGGATAAGATAAGAAGTGGTGATATCAAGTGTTTGATTATTGCTAACTGTTTTAATACTGGGATTCTCACCGGCAAACGCCACTTTCAGCTCATCCCTTACTTTTTCAACATCTACATCTTTATCAAATCTTACTTTATATTGATGTCCCCCGGTAAACTCAACACCTTTTTTAAATCCATTGAAGTAAGAACCGATACCCAGCAATAAAACAATTACAGAAATGCCATAAGCAATTTTGCGGTATTCAATAAATTTGAATTGAGCATGTTTAAATACGCGACGGCTTACATTGGTAAAATATTCAAGATGCCGGTTCTTGCTGGTAAACCAATCAGTGACCCAACGGCTCACAAGGATACCGCAGAATAAAGAAAGGACGATACCCAGCATTTGTGTCGTTGCAAAACCACGAACCGGGCCTGTTTGATAATAGTTGAATAATAACAGGGCAGTCAGGAATGTAGTAACGTGGGCATCGATCACGGGGGGCAACGATCGTTTATAACCCTCATTGATCGCCGGTAAATAGCCTTTACCTTTTGTAAGCTCTTCCTTGATACGCTCATAAATAATTACGTTCGTATCTACGGCCATACCAATGGTCAATACCAGGCCCGCAATACCCGGCGCTGTTAATGTAGCGCCTAAACCTGCCAGTACACCAATAGTAAAAAGCAAGTTTAAGATCAATGCAATATTTGCGATCCATCCGCTGGTGTTATAATAAACAAGCATCAACAGGAAGATCACAATAAAAGAGATCAAAAACGCAAGCGCACCGCCATGGATCGCCTGTTTACCCAAGGTTGCACCCACCTGCTCATCCTGTACAATCTTGGCAGGAGCTTCCAGTCTTCCTAATTTTAAAATATTGGCAAGGTCTTTTGCTTCTTCAACTGTAAAAGAACCTTTGATCTCCGTATTGCCACCTGAAATCTTTTCGCTTGCCACAGGTGCAGAATAAACAAAGTTATCAACCTCGATAGCAATTTTAAATCCGTTGTCTTTGTTGCTGCTTCTTTCTGTAAGACGCTCCCAGATGCGCTGCCCACTTGTGTTCATGTTCAATGTCACATTCGGTTTGCCATCAACAGGATTATAGTCCTGTCTTGCTTCCGTCACAACATCACCTTGCATGGCTGCCTTATCATTTGTTGCTTTAAGAAAATAAAGCGGTAATGTTTTTTTATCCTTAGCATCATCCGGAATACCATAGGCGAATCTCGCATTCGAAGGCAGAAAACCTCTTAATGCGTCAGAGTTGAGGTATTCTCTTACGATTGCAGTATCATTAATACTTACTGTAAATCCAACAATGCTCTGCTGGTTAACTACGACTGGTTTAATAAATTCAAATATTGATCTTTTCTTAGCATCGGTTGAAGTCGGTTTCTTTAGAGTATCTTTTCCCGGAGTTTGATCTATATCAGATAATGAAACTGGTTTTTTCTTGCCTGTGTCAGGAGTTGGTGTAACCGTTTTGTTTTGAGCAGTATCATTTGAAGTTGCTGTATCAGAAGTAGTAACACCTTTTAAATAATTATCAAATACTGCATCCACTTTTGTAAGTGCAGTATATATTTCGGCCTCTCTGAATGTTTCCCAAAACTGGAGATTGGCAGATGATTGCAATAATTTCCGGACTCTTTCTTTGTCTTTAATACCCGGCAACTCCACCGTGATAATACCGCGTCCCGGCTCAGGGTTGACGTTGGGTTGTGCCACACCAAACTGGTCGATACGGCTTTTCAGGATTCTGAAAGTATTATCAAAAGCAACGCCTGCTTCTTCACGTAATACGCCAATTACTTTATCATCGCTGTCGCCGATCTTGATTTTATCTTTCCGGGCTGTTGCAAACAAGCCACTCATTTTGTTATTACCGGCCAGTCTTTGATATTCTTCTTTGAATAAAGAAATAAAATCAGCGTCGCTGTTTCTTTTTCGATTATTAGCATTAACGATTGCCTGGTTAAATTGCGGGTCTTTTGAATTACTGGCTAATGTGCGAAGCAAACCGGTCATCTCCACTTCCAGTGTTACGCTCATACCACCCTGCAGATCCAAACCCAGGTTCAATTCTTCTCCTTTTGCCTTTTGATAAGTGACTGCGCCATTGATACCATACGTAACCACTTTTGTTTTTGTACTGTCCAATAATCTTTTCAATCTCGCATCATAAAAATCTCTTGCAGCGCCCGTATAATCTGCCGGTTTTAATTTGTTCGTTTCGGGGAATTGCAAATGTGTATTTCTTTCAGCAATAGCTTCCATTTTCTTTTCATGGTTGCGAACAAACCAGGTAAAAGACAGTTGGTAAAGAGAATAGATGATAAGCAGAATGGTAAAGAATCGAACCAAACCTTTCAGTTGCATACGTTAGATTGTTTATAGTTTTTCCATGACACCACGGTTCTAATAGGGTGGGGCCTGTTTTTTTAAGGAGGGCAAAGATAGGGGTTTCGGTCTGAAAATCAGGGGAGATTTTGGGTCTTTGGCAAGACCGGAAATAACTTATTTACAAGTGGTTTGAGCTGGTGAGCCATCAAAAACAGTCTTAAAAATTCTTCCTATTTTAACCCCATGAAATATTTGTTTTACTATAGCCTTATTGGGTTTGCCTGTATAAACTGTTCGCCATCCCAAAAAACTGCGGGACAAAATACTACAGGAGTTGTTGCCGATACTGCATCAAGTGCTCAACCTTCAGCGGCGCTGATCAAAAATTCTCCTTTTCTCATCAAACTACTAAATGAGCACCCCGAATATTTTGATTCCATTTTAAAAAACAAAGACAGCCATGTTCAGATAATTTATACCAAAATCGACCGGGGAAGAAATGGCAATCCAAAATTTACTGATTATTTCTATAACGTAAACGATTCTGAATATTTCTATCCTGCTTCCACTGTTAAGCTCCCGGTTGCAGTGCTGGCTTTGCAAAAAATAAATGAACTCAATCTCCCGGGACTAAACCGGAATACAACCATGATCACTGAAACGGCATTCGATAAACAAACTGCTGTTTATAACGATCCGGCCTCAGCGGACGGAAGACCTACGATTGAAAATTACATAAAGAAAATATTCCTGGTCAGCGATAATGATGCATTTAACCGGTTGTATGAATTTCTTGGACAGGAATATATCAATAACAGCTTGCATAAAATGGGTTTTAATGATGTTCAATTGATCCACCGGTTAAGTATTGCAATGAATGAGGAGCAAAACAGGAATACAAACCCGGTAAAATTTTATGATGAAAACAGTAAGCTGATCTATGAAAAGCCAGCGGAAAGAAGCAACCTGGTTTACAAACAACGCAATACAAAAAAAGGTATTGGCTATTTCAGCGGTGACAAACTCATTAATGAACCTTTTGATTTTTCTTTAAAAAATAAAATAGGATTAGAAAGTCTACATAGCATATTAAAGAGTGTACTTTTTCCCGGGGTTGTTTCTAAGAAGCAACGATTTAATCTCATCGATGACGATTACCAATTTTTGTACAAATACATGTCCATGTGGCCGGCTGAATCAAAATATCCTGCGTATGATTCTGCTCATTATTGGGATAATTATGCGAAGTTCATATTGACAGGTTCAGAGAAAGCAAAGGCTGATCCGGATATAAGAATATTCAATAAAATAGGAGAGGCGTACGGTTATTTAACCGATGTCGCGTATGTTGTGGATTTCAAAAATAATATTGAATTTATGGTCGCGGCGACCATCAGTTGTAATAATGATGGCATTTATAATGACGATAAATATGATTATGATTCAGTTGGGTTGCCTTTTCTAAAAAACCTGGGAGAAGTTTTGTATGAATATGAATTGAAAAGGGAAAGGAAAGTAGTCCCGGATTTATCAAAATTGAAATTTGATTATAGTGAATTTGATTAGTGAGCGGTACCATTGACTATCGGCTAAAATGTGGATTCTTTTTATGTTTTGAAACAGGTGTTAGTGCGATGGAAATGTACCTTTGCGAAAATTTTAAACATGTCAGCAACAGCCGCTATGCAATTATCATCCTTACTGCAGCGATTTAATGAGCCCGAAACCCTTAAAATGGCCAAACTGGGTCGTGAGCTGAGAGCCAAAGGTGTTGATGTAATTGATCTGAGCCTTGGTGAACCGGATTTTGATACCCCGCAACATATTAAAGAAGCTGCCAAAAAAGCAATTGATGATAACTGGAGCCATTATCCGCCTGTTGCCGGTTATCCCGAATTGCGCCAGGCTGTTTGTGACAAATTAAAACGTGATAACGATCTTGATTATAAACCTGAGAACATTGTTGTATCGACAGGGGCCAAGCAGAGTTTAGCAAACGCTGTACTTGCAATCGTTGATGAAGGTGATGAAGTGATCATTCCTGCGCCATTTTGGGTTACTTACTCTGAATTGGTGAAGATCGCGGGGGGTGTGCCTGTAATTCTTCCATCGTTACTTGAAAATGATTATAAAGTGACAGCTGCCGAAGTTGCTGAAGCAATTACCGAGAGAACTAAATTGTTTTTATTTTCTTCCCCCTGTAACCCGTCCGGTGCTGTCTATAATAAAGCAGAATTAGAAGCGTTAGCAAAATTATTTGCAAACAATCCTGATCTATTGATCATTTCGGATGAGATCTATGAGTATATCAATTTTGTTGGAGCGCATGAAAGCATTGCACAGTTTGCTGAAATAAAAGAACGGATAATTATTGTAAATGGGTTGAGTAAAGGTTATGCAATGACCGGTTACCGGTTGGGCTATATTGCAGCTTCAGTTGAAGTTGCAAAAGCATGTGAAAAGATACAAGGACAATTTACCAGTGGCGCTAATGCTGTTACACAAAGAGCCGCGATCACTGCGCTCAATGGCGATATGCGCCCGACAAAAGAGATGGAAAAAGAATTTGAAAGAAGAAAGAAAAGAGTGATGGAATTACTTTCGGAAATTCCAGGCTGGAAGTGCAGCGAACCCGATGGAGCTTTCTATGTTTTTCCTGACGTGAGCGCCTATTTTGGAAAAACAGTTGATGGGCAAACGATCAGCAATGCTGATGATCTGTGTATGTATCTATTGAACACGGCCCATGTGTCAACGGTTACAGGCCGTGCATTCGGTTCACCGGATTGTATCCGCCTTTCTTTTGCAAACAGTTTACCTAAGATCGAAACGGCGTATGCGAGGATCAAGGAAGCATTAATTAGGTTGAAATAAATTGTTAGATGGTTAGATGGTTTGATTGTTTTTTAGCCATTTAGCAATTTAATCATCAAACAATCAAACTGTCACTTTTTACGCTGCTCAATAAAACTTTTGAGAATAAGATTATCATCTCCTGTCTTTATTCTTCTTAAAATACCTTCGGAATGATTAAGGATCGTCGTGTCGTGATCAAAAGGTAACCGGCTATACATTTTACCACCCGTAAAGTGACAAGGTGAACAGTGTTTAACAAGAATAGGCAGAACCTGTGCTGTAAAATCGATACTGTCATTTAATGCCTGGCCTGTTTTTATAGGGGATAAAGCTGCAGTTTTTTTGTTGCTCAATGTTAACCAGGCGGCAAACACAATAAGACATGCGATCAGCAACCACTTCATCGGTTTAAGTTAACTTCCTTAAAGTTACAATCAGAAAAAGCCGTTCAGTTTCCCATTCAACACAATTTTTATTACTTAAATTAGAATTATAAATTTTTTATAATGAAATGGATCGCTTTATTTCTGTTTATCCTTGCTTCTTGCAAAGAGAGAAATGATGATTCTCTGGCGAATGAAATTTCAGAAGGCAAATGGATCGACCTCACGTACGATTTTTCATCACAGACGCTTTATTGGCCGACCGCTGCAACATTCAGAATGGATACCGCATTTGAAGGAACAACAGCCGGTGGATTTTATTACTCAGCGTATAATTTCTGCGCAGCAGAACATGGCGGCACCCATTTGGATGCACCTGTTCATTTTGCAAAAGGTAAGTGGGCTGCCGATGAAATACCCCTCGATAAACTGACCGGGGAAGCAGTAGTTATAGATGTTGTTGATAAAGCAATGAAAAACGCAGACTATCTTATCTCCACGGATGATATACAAGCCTGGGAAAAAACAAATGGAAATATCCCGGAAAATTCGATCTTACTTTTCCGTACGGGTTATGGCGCTTATTATCCGGATGCCAAAAAGTATTTAGGAACTGATGAAAGAGGTGCAGACGCAGTTGCCAAACTTCATTTTCCTTCTATTCATCCTGCTGCTGCTGCATGGATTGTAAAGAACAGGAAAGTGAAAGCAGTGGGAATAGATGTAGCCAGTGTCGATTACGGGCAATCAAAAGATTTTAAAACGCATCAAATTTTATACGGAGAAAATATCCCGGGGTTTGAGAATGTGGCCAACCTGGATAAACTACCTGCAAAAGGTGCGTATGTGATAGCCTTACCCATGAAAATAAAAGGAGGAAGCGGTGGCCCTTTGCGGATCATTGCCTGGGTGAAGCATTAAGCTTTAAAAGTTCCTGGTGCAGCTGTACTACCTGCGGTGTCAACAATTCTTTTTCATCATTTATCAAAACAAAATCGCAAAGTTTCATTTTTTTATCTTCATCCATCTGGCCATTCATTCTTTTCAATACTTCTTCTTCCGTTACTTTGTCCCTGTCCATTGTTCTTTTGATACGCAGTTTTAGAGGAGCCCTAACACCGATCACATAATCCAAACGCTTATTTACATTCGCTTCAAATATTAAAGCAGCTTCATGAATGGCGTAAGGAGTTGTTTGTTTCAGCATCCAATCCTGTCCATATTGCATAGTCGCCGGGTGCGTCAATGAATTCAGGAGTTCCAATTTTTCTTTATCATTAAAAACGACAGATGCTATATAGGACCGGTTTAACTGGTCATCTTTATACGTCTCTGCTCCAAAATGCTTAATGAGGGATTCTTTTAAATTTTCATCCTCATTCATAATTCTTCTTGTTTCTATATCAGCATAAAAGACCGGGATACCCAGCACCTCAAAGATCCGGGCTACCGTGCTTTTACCGCTGCCAATACCACCTGTTAATCCAATACGAAGCATACTTGTGATTAAAGTCCGAAAATAAAAATCCGAAATCCGCTGGCTAAGCCGTTTCGAATTTCGGATTTCGAATTTATTTTTCTTTAATTATTTTTTCTCTCCTGTTACTGCAGCCGGTTTATTCAAATTATTCGTCCACTCCATGCTAACTGAACTTTTTTCAATTTTCATATAGCTGCCGGGGCTGGTTTCCAGGTTGATCGTTCCATCTTCATTGATCTTATTTATTACACCATGAATGCCGGCGATCGTTACCACCTTGGTCCCTTTTTGCAGATCAGTAATAAATTGTTTTTGTTGCTTGGCCTTTTTTGCCTGGGGCCGTATAAAGAATAGCCAGAATACGACGATCATCGCCCCCAGCATGATCAGCGTTCCATATCCGCCACCGGGTGACTGTTGCGCTTGTAATAAATAAAACATTGTTGTATTGTTTGTTGGTTTTAAAATTATTTTTCTACTTCAACTGAAAATGTGAGTACCTTATCGCTATTGGTATTGGCCAATACCGTTAATGTTTTTGTATTAGACCCCGTTTTACCATGGCTGTCAAATTTTGCTTTTATCAAACCTTCCATGCCGGGTAATATGGGTTGTTCAGGTTTTTCAGGAACAGTACAGCCACAGCTGGCAGAAACGTTTTGAACGATCAGCGGTTTACTGCCGATGTTTTTAAAACGGTAAGTTACTTCGATCACTTCGCCTTCTTTTATTTTCGGCAGGCTCTGATTTATTTTATCTATCCATTGAATAGCTGTGAAATTACTTGTATCAACGGCGTTGGCTCCTTCTGTATGGGCAGTAGGATTATCAACAGAATTAAAGGCCGGTGAGTCAGATGATTTACTTGCAACAGCTGCTTTTTTATCACCCGATTTGCAGGCAGCCATTCCGAATAAAATCACCAAAACAATAATAAGATTTTTCATATTTAAAAATTTCGAATTGCAAATTTAAGTGAAAGCAGATGAATGACTATTAACGAACGCGGCTGCACTCAGGCTTTCTTATACTCCACCTTTTGCATCTTTCCCTGCTGAACCAGTTCTTTATGAATATTATCCAGAATGCCATTTACAAACTGGCCACTTTGCTGTGTACTGTATTCTTTTGCCAGGTCAATATATTCATTGATCGTAACCTTGGGTGGAATAGTTTCAAAATACAGAAACTCTGCGACACCCATTTTCATCAGGATCATATCGAGTAAAGCTATTCTTTCCGGGTCCCAGTTCTTTAATTTGGGAATGATCAGCTCTTCGAGATATTTGCTTTTCTCTAAAACTGTTTTCGTCAATGATTCTGCAAAGCTTTTCTTATCGGCGCCCAGCATGTCCTTAAAATTAAAATGACCGGGCTTATGCAGATAATTCACCAGCAACTGTATCAGCATTTCAGCATCATCATCCCAATTGGTAAAAATTTCTTCGACATGAGAAGTAAAGGCTTCACTTGCCAGCATCATGTCATTTAAAATAAATTCCATGATCCCTTTTTCATCCTCCCTGTTGCGATTTTGCGCAGCGATATATTTTTTATACTCTTCTTTTTCCGCTAACTCAAGATAAATTTTACGAATCAGTTCCGGATCGGCTTTCAATTCGGGTTTTTCTTTTGCAAACTGTTCTTTCAGCGCGGGGTCATTCAGCATCTTCCATAAAAATTCATTGCCCGCAAGTTTGATGTTTACATTCAGGTCTTCTTTGGTAGGGAGATGTTTGCCGGCACGCTGATGTGCATCTTTTTCAGGATAACGGGCAATCTCACTAAGACACCATATTAAATAAACCAGTAAGGAACGGGTATTGTCGAAATGACGATTGAGAATAACAACCGGGTTATCGTTTTTAGATTTTTCTTTTTCACTTTCCAGTAGGGTTTGGTTGTAAATTGTCTGCATCACCTTCACCCTGATATTTCTTCTGCTGATCATGAATCAAGAACTATTTGAGGCGGCGAAGATAAGGGTTTATAGTATCTGGTTTTCTGTTTACAGGTTACAGTTTTTATGCACACCTGATGATTTATTTGAATCGTTCGGATCTTTTTTTATTGGTCAAACTGGCATATTGAAAATTAATTTTATGTTACTGTTATTCTGCGATAAAAGCCCACTCATGGAATTCCCTTCCGGTAACAAATTGGGTTTAAAGCCGGGTAGATTTGCTGAAGTACAGAGAGTCTGGTTAAGACGGAACGGACTATCCGGCAAAATCAAAAAACATCCAGCCGAAGTTTAATTCAGCCGCTATAGCAGGTTATCAAACGCAAAAATGTCACGCCACTTGAAAATTTTTCAGTTCAAACGGTAATGGCATATTATTTCCTGTACCTTCGCCGTCCCAAAATCCTGACATTCTGATGGATTGGGTAAATTTTTCAAAACCTAAAAATCAATACAAATTATGGCAAAGAAGCTCAGTATTACCCCGCTTCATGACAGGGTAATTGTGAAGCCCGCAGCTGCTGAAGAAAAAACAGCCGGTGGCATTATCATTCCTGACACTGCAAAAGAAAAACCACAGCGAGGTACGATCATGGCTGCTGGTCCCGGGAAAAAAGATGAACCTGTAACTGTGAAATCAGGTGATACGGTGCTGTATGGCAAATACGCCGGTACAGAAATCACAATTGATGGCGAAGATTTCCTGATCATGCGAGAGAGTGACATCTTAGCAATCGTTTAATTCGGTATTCAGTACTTAGATGTCAGTATTCAGACATCAGTACTAAGGTCAAAGTGAACTCTAATTCTAAATACTAAGTATTAAATACTTTAAATCTTAAAAAATGGCAAAGCAATTATTCTTCGATATTGACGCAAGAAATAAAATGAAGCGCGGCGTGGATGTTCTCGCCAACGCTGTAAAAGTGACCCTCGGTCCTAAAGGCCGTAATGTGGTACTGGAGAAAAAATTTGGTGCACCTTCTATTACTAAAGATGGTGTAACGGTGGCAAAAGAAATTGAACTGGAAGATGCAATCGAGAACATGGGTGCGCAAATGGTAAAAGAAGTAGCATCAAAAACTGCTGATATTGCCGGTGATGGTACAACTACTGCAACCGTACTGGCTCAATCAATTATCAGCGAAGGTTTGAAAATGGTCGCTGCCGGCGCCAATCCAATGGACCTGAAACGTGGTATTGACAAAGCTGTTGCTAAAGTTGTTGAACATTTAAACGGACAAAGCCAGACTGTAGGTAATGACAACAGCAAAATTCAGCAGGTAGCTGCTATTTCTGCAAACAACGATACTGCGATCGGCAAACTGATTGCAGAAGCGATGAAAAAAGTAGGTAAAGAGGGTGTGATAACTGTAGAAGAGGCAAGAGGTACTGATACTACTGTTGATGTAGTTGAAGGTATGCAATTCGACCGCGGATATATTTCTCCTTACTTTGTTACGAACAGCGAAAAAATGGAAGCTGAGCTGGAGAATCCCTACATTCTTATTTATGATAAGAAGATCAGCAATATGAAAGATATTCTTCATATCCTGGAGAAAGTTGCACAAGGCGGCCGTCCTTTATTGATCATTGCCGAAGATCTTGAAGGCGAAGCGTTGGCTACGTTGGTTGTAAACAAACTGCGTGGCACATTGAAAGTGGCCGCTGTAAAAGCACCCGGTTTTGGTGACCGCAGAAAAGAGATGCTTACCGATATCGCTATCCTTACAAAAGGTATTGTTATCAGCGAAGAGCAGGGTTATAAACTGGAGAATGCTGACCTGAGCTATTTGGGCGTTGCTTCTACCGTAACTATTGACAAAGACAATACAACAATCGTTGGTGGTAAGGGTAAGAAAGAAGATATCACTGCACGTATCAACCAGATCAAAGCACAGATCGAAACGACTACATCCGACTACGATAAAGAAAAGTTACAGGAGCGTTTGGCTAAATTAAGCGGTGGTGTAGCAGTATTGAAAATAGGTGCGGCTACAGAAATGGAAATGAAAGAAAAGAAAGACCGTGTAGATGATGCCCTGCATGCTACAAGAGCCGCTGTTGAAGAGGGTATTGTTCCCGGAGGTGGTGTTGCATTCATTCGTGCTATTGAAGCGCTGGATAAACTGAAAGGAGTTAATGAAGATGAAACAACGGGTGTTGCAATCGTTAAAAGAGCCTTGGAAGAGCCGCTTCGTCAAATTGTTGAGAATGCAGGTATCGAGGGCTCTATCGTTGTACAAAAAGTAAAAGAAGGCAAAGCTGATTATGGTTTTAATGCCCGTACAGATGAGTACGAGAACCTTTACAAAGCCGGTGTAATCGATCCTACAAAAGTTACACGTATCGCTTTAGAGAATGCTGCTTCAATTTCAGGTATGTTGCTCACTACAGAATGTGTGATCGCTGACAAACCTAAGAAAGAAGAACCTGCTGGTCATGCACATGGTGGCCCGGGTATGGGTGGAATGGACTATTAAGAAAATCAGGAGTTCGTAATTCGGAGTCGATAGACTGAATAACGTTCTTTGAAAATATAAGATCCCGTTGCAGGAATGTGGCGGGATCTTTATTTAATAACTCTAAAACCTGTAACCATGAAAAGGCTTATTTCAACTATTAGCCAATGGCTAAAGAACATCAGGGATAAATTTGATCGCGGCAGCGATGATTTTGATATGAACAATCCCTATCTCATTTTTTAAATCCCGCTTCTGGCGGGATTTATTTTTTATATTCGTTTAAACCACATTGCATGAGAAAGCCACTATTCATTCTATTGTCGTTTCTTTTTTGTTTTGATGCGTTTGCTCAAACAAGTAAAGAAGTTTTAAATAAGGTTGATGTTTTTGATAAATACATTCAGTCCTCCACGCCCTTATGGAAGACAACAGGTCTGTCAGTTGCTGTTGTAAAAGATGGAAAACTGATCTTTAAAAAAGGATATGGGGTTGCCAATATCAATACCCGGCAGCCTTTTACTACTTCTACAATTGCTTTCTGCGCATCTACTACCAAAGCAATGACGGCTGCCTGCATCGGTATGCTTGTCGATGAGGAAAAATTAAAATGGGACGATAAGCTAAAAAATATCCTTCCGGATTTCAGACTGTATGATCCTTATGTGAGTGATGAAATTACAGTTCGTGACCTGTTGCGTCATAATGCCGGCCTGGGAAATGGGGATCTGCTCTGGCTCTTTGGTTATTCGAGTGAAGAAATTGTACGGCGCATGCGGTACATGAAACCGGCTTATTCGATGCGCTCGTCTTTCATTTACCAAAACCTGATGTATGTGGTGGCGGGTGAAGTGATAAAGAAAGTTAGCGGCATACCCTGGCATGAGTTCATTCACAAAAGAATTTTCGAGCCGCTGGGGATGAACCATACTTATACCCGGTTTAAGGATGCCGCTAAAGAACCAAGCATAATGACGCCCCATTTTTATTATGGTGATACAGCGATAAAAACAATTGAGGCGATTGACTTTGGTGGCTATGATCCTGCCGGCAGCGTTGTGTCCTGCATTGATGATATAACAAAATGGATGCAGTTTTTGCAGGATAGCGCTAAAGTGAATGGTCAGCGATTGATCAAAGCGGAAACCTTTGCTGAATTTTTTAAACCGCAATCGATCGTAACGTATAACCAATTTTATCCAACGCAGGAAAAAACGCATCCGCATTGGACCACCTATGGACTGGGATGGTTTCAGCAGGATTACCGGGGTCGCATGTTCCAGTTTCATACCGGTAGTTTGGATGGCGCCGTTGCGATTTTTGGCTTTATGCCTGAAGAAAAATTTTCTATTTACATATTTAGCAATCTTGATCATACGGAGATCCGGCATGCGTTGATGTGGAAGGCAACAGACCTGTGGTGTTTTAATGATAACAGCCGGGATTGGAGCACCGAGCTGTATTATCATTACAAAAAGATAAGAGAGGATGGGTGGAAAAAAGAAAAAGAAAAGGAAGCTAAGCGGGTAATGAATACAAGTCCCTCTTTACCGCTAGATTCTTTAATCGGGAAATATACCAATGAGATCTATGGAGATGCTGCAATAATTAAGAGCGGAAATGAACTAAAAATAAATTTCCCCAATAAGATCAGTCTAAGCTTAAAACACTGGAATTATGACGTATTCCGTGGTTATTTTAATTATGAATGGTATGGTGATTCCTGGATAACTTTTTCATTGAATTCAGATGGAAAGATTGCGCAGTTTGATTGGGATGGAGTTGTATACAAAATGAAGTAGTAAAAGATTTTTTTTGGTTATGCAAAAATCAAAGAACTGGGCTTGGGGGTTTCTAATCATTTTAGTGTCAGGCATCATCTGCTTTGCTTTGTCAATGTCTAATCCAAGATTAGATCAAATGGAATTGGGCGCTTTATTGAACCTGGGTTTGCCTGTCATATCAACAATAATCGGGATATTAATTTTTTTAGTGGTCGGGTGGGCCTTAAAAAAAGAAAGCTGGTTAACAGTTTCCTCAATAATTTCAGCTATAAATATCTTATTAGGTATTGGCCTTCACAGGAATGGATAATTATATTTTAACATGGTTTCTGCTTCGTTGCTTAGCCTAGTTGTCTTACCTTTGCGCCTCATTAAAAAATGAGGTAGTACATATTATGATCAGTGTAAAAGACCTAAAACTCGCCTACGGTAAAAGAGTATTATTTGAAGAAGTGAATCTCAATTTCACCAAAGGCAATTGCTATGGTGTAATTGGAGCGAATGGCGCCGGCAAAAGTACTTTTCTGAAAATATTAAGTGGTGAAATCGAACCCAATAAAGGAACGGTTGAAATAACACCGGGCGAAAGACTGGCTGTATTGAAACAAAACCAATTTGAGTTTGATGAACATACTGTTTTAAACACAGTGATGATGGGCCACAGTAAGATGTGGAAGGTGATGAAGGAAAGAGAAAGCATTTATGCTTTGGCTGATTTTACCGAAGAAGATGGAATGAAAGCAGCCGAACTGGAACACGAGTTTGGTGAAATGGGAGGTTACACAGCAGAAAGCGATGCGGCTACATTATTGAGCGAGTTAGGGGTGCAAGAGGAATTTCATAACATGCTGATGAAAGATATTCCATCCAACTTAAAAGTCCGGGTATTACTGGCCCAATCACTTTTTGGTAATCCTGATATTCTTTTACTCGATGAGCCTACGAATGGCCTGGATATTGAAACGATCAGCTGGCTTGAAAACTTTTTAGCTGATTATGAGAATATCGTTTTGATTGTAAGTCACGACCGTCACTTTTTGGATGCGGTGTGCACACATGTGGCCGATGTTGACCGGCAAAAAATTAAAATTTTTACAGGTAATTATACATTTTGGTATGAGAGCAGCCAGTTGATGGCAAGACAGATTGGTGATAAGAACAAAAAGGTAGAAGAGAAGCGGCAAGCGCTATTAGACTTTATTGCACGATTCAGTGCGAATGCATCCAAGAGCAAACAAGCTACATCAAGAAAGAAAGCATTGGAAAAACTAACGATCGAGGAGATCGAACCAAGCTATCGCAAATATCCCGGTATCATCTTTCAGCCATTGCGTGAAGTTGGCAACCAGATTTTAAATACAGAGAAATTATCTAAATCAGTTGATGGACGTGTATTATTCAAAGATGTTACATTCACTGTCAATAAAGGAGATAAGATCGCCCTGCTGAGCCGCGATCCTTTGGCTGTTACCAATTTCTTTGACATTATTACTGCAAATGAAGTAGCGGACAACGGCTCTTATTCATGGGGTTCAACTGTTACGCATGCTTATTTACCAATTGAGAACAGCGAATTTTTCAAAGGCAAAGATAACCTGATGGAGTGGCTGCGGCAATATGTGCCGCCACATGTTACGGATGTTGATGAACCTTTTCTTCGCGGATTTTTGGGTAAGATGCTTTTCAGCGGTGATGATATCATGAAAAAAACAAATGTACTGAGCGGGGGAGAAAAG
>Ga0105249_10001960_pt1 | contig 17850 bp, 17 predicted proteins | sample KBSS44metaG_FD_81522 | JGI IMG/M metagenome (GOLD analysis project Ga0105249, IMG submission 81522) | Switchgrass rhizosphere microbial communities from Kellogg Biological Station, Michigan, USA - KBS S4-4 metaG | ecosystem: Host-associated > Plants > Roots > Rhizosphere > Soil | place...
GCCGTTGCTCCGCAGCACGGGGATCGCCTTCGACTCGAACGCGGCGACCGGGTCCTCGCCGACCGTCCGCTCGAACCGGGAGATCTCGGCGACGATCCGGCCGCCGTCCGTCTCCGGCGCATCCGGTCCCGGCCGTTCCGCCGGAGCGAGCGCGAAGCTCGGGGCGCGGCCCGCCGGCCGGAGCAGGAGCACGTCGTCGAACGCGATCATCGTGGCGTTCGCGGCGTCGCGGTTCTCACGCCACGCCGCGGACTCACCGTAGAAGGCGTGAAGCGAGCGCGCGCGCGACTCCATGTCGGGGAACCCGCGGATCCAGACGAAGGCGTCGGGATCTCCCCGCAGACGGAACTGTCCGACGACGCGAATCCCGAGCTCCTCCTGGCTGTCGACAAAGCACCGATCGAAGAGCTCGATCAGGTCGTCGCGCCGGCCCGGCACGAGCGCGTATCGGCGCAGCTCGTAGACTCCGCAGCGGTCCGTCATCTCGACTATTCTCCGCTGTCGGGAGGAAGCACGTGAACGTCACCGAGTTCTTTTCGGCGCAGCTGGAGCGGGAGATCGGCGGTACGCGGCGGGCGCTCGAGCGCGTCCCCCAGGGACGGCCGGACTGGAAGCCGCACGAGAAATCGATGACGCTCGGCTACCTGTCGAACCTGGTCGCGACGATGCCGGGCTGGATCGCGATGGCGATCGAGCGCAACGAGCTGGATCTCAACCCGCCGGGCGGTGGGGGGTACAAGCCTCCCGCGACCGATACGACCTCGAAACTGGTCCAGGCCTTCGACGACTCGGTCGCGCGGGCGCGCGCGGCGCTCCGCAGCACCACGGAGGCGCATCTGGCGACTCCCTGGAGGCTCCTCGTCGCCGGTCGGACGGTCGCGGAGAACGCCCGACACGTCGTCATCGCCGACACGTTCACGCACCTCGCGCATCACCGCGGCCAGCTGACCGTATACCTGCGCCTGAACGGAGTCCCGGTGCCGTCGCTCTATGGCCCGACCGCGGACGAGAAGGTGTTCTAGTCCCCCGGAGCGTCGAAAAAACCCGCAGGACGGGACCGAAAAATTCCGCTGGGAATGTCGAGCCGGCGGACCTCCGATCGTCGTGAGAGTAGGACTAAGAGTCCAGGTGCCGATCGGATAGCTTCGGGACACTGCAAAACACGAAAGGAGATTCCGGAATGCGTGTCATGGTGATCGTGAAGGCGGACAAGAACTCGGAGGCGGGGGTCCTCCCGGACCAGAAGCTCCTCGCGGACATGGGCAAATTCAACGAGGAGCTGACGAAGGCGGGCGTCATGCTCGCCGGCGAAGGGCTGCAGCCGAGCTCCAAGGGCGCCCGGGTCCGGTTCTCGGGAGGCAAGAAAACCGTAATCGACGGCCCTTTCGCGGAGTCGAAGGAGCTCGTGGCCGGCTTCTGGCTGTGGCAGGTGAAATCGATGGACGAGGCGATCGAGTGGCTGAAGCGCGCTCCGTTCGAGGGCACCGAGGTGGAAATCCGGCAGGTCTTCGAGGCGGAGGACTTCGGGGAGGCGTTCACGCCGGAACTGCGGGAGCAGGAGGAGCGCCTGCGCCGGCAGATCGAGCAGAACGCGAAGCGGTAGGACAGCCGGCCTTCCGCCGGAGGAGTGAAGATGGTGTGATCGGTCGCCGTGACGGCGACCGACACGCATCGTGCGATCGACGCGGTCTGGAGAATCGAGTCCGCCCGGCTGATCGCGAGTCTCGCGCGGATGGTGCGCGACGTCGGCCGGGCGGAAGACCTCGCCCACGACGCGCTCGTTGCGGCGCTCGAGCGGTGGCCGGAGACCGGAGTGCCCGACAAGCCCGGAGCGTGGCTGATGGCGACCGCGAAGCGGCGCGCGATCGATCTCCTCCGGCGGGACTCTCTCCTCGAGCGCAAGCACGCCGAGCTCGGCCGCGAGGTCGACGCCCGGCGCGAGGCCGAGATCGACGAGCTCGAGGCCGCGATCGACGACGACATCGGCGACGACCTGCTGCGCCTGATCTTCACCTCGTGCCACCCGGTGCTGTCGAAGGAAGCCCGGGTCGCGCTGACGCTCCGGCTCATGGGCGGTCTGACCACCGACGAGATTGCCCGCGCGTTCCTGGTTTCGGAGCCGACGATCGCGCAGCGAATCGTCCGGGCCAAGCGGGCGCTCTCCGAGGCGCAGGTCCCGTTCGAGGTCCCGCGCGAAGAGGAGCGAACCGTACGGCTCGCGTCGGTGCTCGAGGTGATCTACCTGATTTTCAACGAGGGGTATTCGGCGACCGCCGGCGACGACTGGATGCGCCCGGAGCTCTGCGACGACGCGCTGCGCCTGGGGAGGATCCTCGCGGAGCTCGTACCGGGGGAGGCCGAGGTCCACGGGCTCGTCGCGCTGATGGAGATCCAGGGGTCGCGTTCGCGGGCCCGCGTGGGCCCCGCGGGGGAGCCGATCCTCCTCCTCGAGCAGGATCGCTCGCGCTGGGATCACGTCCTGATCCGGCGCGGCCTCGCGGCGCTCGAGCGCGCCGCGAGGCTCGGCGGCGACCGCGGCTCCTACGTCCTGCAGGCGGAGATCGCGGCCTGCCACGCGCGGGCGCGGACGCCGGGAGAGACCGACTGGGCGCGCATGGCCGCCCTGTACGAAGAGCTCGCCCGGCTCGCGCCGTCGCCGGTCGTGGAGTTGAACCGCGCGGTCGCCGTGGGCTTCGCCTCCGGACCGGCGGCGGGGCTCGCCCTCGTCGACCGGCTGACCTCGGAGCCGGCGCTCCGGGACTACCACCTGCTGCCGGGAGTGCGCGGCGATCTTCTCGCGAGGCTCGGCCGTTTCGAGGAGGCCCGGGCGGAGCTCGAACGCGCGGCGTCCCTCACCCGGAACGAGGCGGAGCGGAAGCTCCTGCTCGAACGGGCGGCGGGATTGGCGCGGAAGGCGGAAGGGGGTAGACGGTAGGCGTCCTGCGGCAGGCGAATGTGCGCGTCTATCCGCAGGTTGTCGATCCATCGACAGTTACGCGTTCGCGGGGCCGTCCGGAGGAGTGGGAGATTAGTGGTTAAGTCCTTTTTTTCCAGTTTGTTAGAGTGGAATCCGACGGCTCGCCCGAGGCGGCACGGCTCCTGTATTGGGAGACCCCCGGAGAAAACCGAAAATGTCCCAGAGAGACGTCGAAAAGCTCCTCGGCAAGATCCTGACGGACGACGAGTTCCGGCAGTCGTTCTTTCCCGTCGGCCGGCGGAGCTTCGAGTTTGCCGCGGAATACGGACTGGAGCTGACGCCGATCGAGCGCAGCGCGCTGTCCTCGCTCAAGAGCCGCGCATTCGAGTGCCTCGCCCGCAGTCTGGATCCCCGGATCTCGCGATCGTCCGCGGCCGGGGAGACGATCGCCGCCCACGACGAAGGAGGATTCTGATGTTTCGCATCGCCCGTGTCGCTCTGACTTTCGCGGTGGCCCTCACGGTCGCGGCCGGGGCCCGCGCCCAGGCGCCGACGCCCACGCCGGTTCCCGCGCTCACTCCGCCGCCCACACCGGCCGCGGCATCCACGCTCTCGCTGACCCTCGTGGAGGCCACGCGGCGGGCTCTCGAGCGGAACACGACGCTCGCGGTCGAGCGCGAGACCGTCGAGCAGGCGGGCTTCGCGATCCTGGGCGCGCACGGCGCCTACGACATCGTGTGGAACGCGGACCTCGGCTGGCACCAGTACACGAACCCGGTCAACTCGGCGTTTTCGGGCGCCGCGGGCGGCGGCCTCGCGCCGGAGGTCGAGAGCCTGAACGCCACGACCTCGTTCTCGAAGCTTCTCCCCACGGGCGGCTCGGTTCAGGTATTCGGCGGCGGAGACCGGTCCACGACCGACAGCATCTTTACGATCCTGTCGCCGGCCTACTCCACGGACCTCGGCGTCGCCGTGCGGCAGCCCCTGTTGCGAAACCTCACCATCGATCCGACGCGCGAGGCGATCCGTGTGGCGATCGCGGACCGGAACGCCTCGGAAGCGCGGCTGACCGCTGTTGTCGCCGACACGATCCGCGACGTCGACGCCTCGTACTGGAGCCTGGTCGCGGCGCGGCGCGACGTCGCGTCGATCGGGAGCTCGGTCGCCCTCGCGGACAAGCAGCTCTCCGAGACGAAGACCCGCATCGAAGCGGGAACGCTCGGCGAAGTCGAGGCCGCGCAGCCCACCGCGGAGCGCGAGCGCCGAAAGGGAGACCTCGCGCTCGCCCGGCAGCGCGCTGCCGACGCCGAGAACACCCTGAAGCGGCTGGTTCTCGGGGACCCGAGAGATCCGTCGTGGTCCGCGGAAATCGTGCCCGCCGACGACCCGGAGGTTCCGACTACGTCGCCCGACGTCGAGAAGGCGGTACAGACGGCGCTCGCGCGGCGCGCCGAGATCGCCGAGGCAAAAGCCCGCTGGGCGCGCTTCGAGGTGCAGGTCGAAGGGCGGAAGAGCGACCTGAAGCCGAGGCTCGACCTCGTCGCGGCGTACGAGCGGCGGGGCCTCGCGGGGCGCCGGAACCCGGTCGCCACGGGATTCACGGGAGAGCCGGTCGTCGTCCCTCCGGCCCTCGACGGGACGTGGGGGCGCTCGTACGGCACGATCGCAGACAACGAGTTCCCGGACGCTTCGGTGGGAGTGTCTTTCTCGGTGCCGATCGGCAACCGCACCGCGCGGGCCAACCTCGCGACCGCGAAGTCGCAGCTCTCCCAGGCCACGCTCCAGGTATCCGGCCAGGAGCAGCAGGTGCAGGCCGAGGTGCGCAACGCGGCGTTCGCGCTGGAGTCCGCGCGCCAGCGGATCGAGGCGGCGCGGGCGGCCCGCGTGGCGGCGGAGACGCAGCTTTACGCGGAGCAGGAACGCTTCGCGGTCGGGATCTCGACGAACTTCCTGGTCCTGACGCGTCAGAACGACCTGACGAACGCGCGCGTCACGGAGACCTCGGCGCTGACCGACTACCGCAAGGCCGCCACCGAGTTCGCGCGGGCGACCGGCGTCCTGCTGGAGGAGCGCAACATCGAGGTTGCGAAGTGAGGTCGCGCCCCCGCTTCGAGAACGAATCGCCGCTCCGGCACTCCGGCTTCCTCGACGTCGTTCGGTGGATGGCCCACCGCGAGCCGGGTCCCTGGCGGAAGTGGACCGACGTCCCGCCCGCGCCGAATCCGCCGCTCCGACTGGGCGCGGGGGAAATGCGAGTCACGTTCGTCAACCACGCGACGACCCTCGTGCAGATGGACGGAGTGAACCTCCTCACCGACCCCATCTGGTCGGAGCGATGCAGTCCCGTCTCGTTCGCGGGACCCCGGCGCGCGGTCCCACCCGGCCTCCGACTCGATCAGCTTCCCCCGATCGACGTGGTCGTGATCAGCCACAACCACTACGACCACCTCGACCTCCCGACGCTCCGGGAAGTCGCGGCCGCGCACCGTCCGCGGATCCTGGTCCCGCGCGGCAACCGGAGCCTTCTCGACCGCTCGCGAATCCGAAACGTCGAGGAGCTCGACTGGTGGCAGTCCGTGGAAATCCGCGGCGGCGTGCGGATCGCGGCCGTCCCGGCCCAGCACTTCTCGGGGCGCGGCCTGTTCGACCGCGACCGAGCGCTCTGGGCCGGCTGGGTGGCGACGGGGGCGGCCGGCTCCGCCTACTTCGCGGGCGACACGGGTTTCGGTCCGCACTTCCGGGAGATCCGCGATCGGTTCGGCTCGCCGCGTCTCGCGCTGCTGCCGATCGGCGCCTACCGGCCGGAATGGTTCATGTCGCGGGTTCACATGTCGCCGGAGGAGGCGCTGCGCGCGCACGAGATCCTGGGCGCCGGCACGAGCGTCGGAATCCACTTCGGAACGTTCCGGCTCGCCGACGACGGACAGGACGAACCGGCCGCGCGGATCGAGGCGCTCACGCGCGAGAGCAGCCCGGCGGCGCCCCGCTTCTGGGTGCTCGGCTTCGGCGAGGGCCGCGACGTTCCGCGCGTGGTTGGAGCCGTGGCCGCAGCGGGGTAGCCACTCCGCTAGTCTCGTGCCGTGAAAGTCATCCTCTTCGGCTCGACCGGCATGGTCGGGCAGGGCGTCCTGCGCGAGTGTCTCCGCGACCCGCAAGTCGAGAGCGTGCTCACGATCGTCCGGAAGCCGGCGGGACAGCCGGAGGCAAAGGTCCGGGAGATCGTCCACGAGAACTTCCGGGACTTCTCGCCCATCGCGACCGAGCTTCGCGGCTACGACGCCTGTTTCTTCTGCCTCGGCGTATCGTCCGCGGGGATGAACGAGGCCGACTACCGCCGGGTGACGTACGACTTCACGATGGCGGCCGCGGGGACGCTCGTCCGGGAGAGCCCGAACCTGACGTTCGTCTACGTCTCGGGCGCCGGCACCGACAGCTCGGAGCGGGGACGCTCGATGTGGGCGCGTGTGAAGGGGATGACCGAGAACGCGCTTCTCGCGATGCCCTTCCGGGCGGCGTACATGTTCCGGCCGGCGTTCATCCAGCCGGGTAAGGGGATCACGTCGAAAACGCCCGCCTACCGCGTCTTCTACAAGCTGCTCGGCCCGCTTTTCCCGGCAGTGAGAGCACTTTTTCCACGTTTCGTCACGACGACCGGGGAGGTCGGCCGCGCGATGCTGGAGGTCGCCCGGCACGGCGCGCCGAAGCGCGTGCTGGAGAGCGCGGACATCGTGGAGCTGGGGCGCCGGTGAGGCAATTCCGGCGCGAATCGGGTGAAACGGAAGGGCGGTTTCCTTCGTATTACAGACAGACTCGATCCTTCCAACTGAGCCCACCAACTCTCCGCCCTGGCGGAGCCTCGATTCCGTGAAGCTCCGGAGATTGCGGGAGCTGCTCCCCGTCGTCGTGGACACGCCGCGCGGCAGTCCGATCAAGTTCAAGTACGACGTCGAACAGAAGCGCTACACGATCGCCCACGTCCTGCCGCCCGGCATGGTTTTCCCGTTCGACTTCGGGTCGGTGCCCGGCACGCTCGCCGACGACGGCGATCCGCTCGACGCGCTGATCCTCCTGGAAGCGCCGACGTTCGCGGGCTGCCTCGTGGAGGTCCGGCTGATCGGAGTCCTCGAGGCGAAGCAGACCCAGCGCGGCCGGACGATGCGCAACGACCGCCTGATCGGCGTGGCCGCCGAATCCCGCACCTACAAGAAGATCCGGAAGCTCTCGGACGTCCCGGGTCCTCTGCTCCGGTCGGTCGAACAGTTCTTCGTGACCTATAACGCCCAGCGGGGCCGCCGCTTCCGCGTGATCGCCCGCAGCGGTCCGATCCGGGCGCGGCGCCTCGTCCGCGCGGGGGAGCGGCGCTTCCGCGAGGCGGAGCGGGATTCCTGAGGATGCCGGAGGTCGTCCGTATCCCGATCGATCCGCCGTTTCTCCTCGCCCGCACGCCCGTCACCAACCGCCAGTTCGCCCCGTTTCTCGAGACCGGACGTGTCGCCGCACCGCCGTGGTGGACCGACCCGGGCTTCTCGGCGCCGGAGCAGCCGGTCGTCGGGATCACGTGGGACGACGCGATGGCGTTCTGCGCGTGGCTCTCGGAGTCGGACGGCGGCCGGTGGCGGCTGCCCGGCGAATCGGAGTGGGAGATCGCCGCGTGCGGCGGCCTCGACGCGCCGCGCACCGCATGGGGAGACGCGGTGCCCGTGGGGGAGATCCCGGAGGGTCCGATCTCCGGACCTTGGGAGGTCGGGCAGGGGACTCCCAACGGATACGGGCTGATGGACATGGGCACGATCGTCCACGAGTGGTGCCTCGACTGGGATCCCGCGCCTCGCGAGCCGCGCCGCCGGGCGAGCCGCGGCGGTTCCTGGCGGCACGAGGTCCGATGGTCCGCGCCCGCCGCGCGGACGAGCCTGCCGCCGTCGTTTCGGTACTCGGACTACGGGTTCCGCCCGCTGCGCGAAATCGACGCGCGCTGACCGCTACCGGATCTTCAGCGCGATCTTTCCGGGGACGTGTCCCTTCTTCACCTGCCGGTACGCGGCCGCGGCGCGCGCCAGGGGGTAAGTCTTCGCGATGGGGACCTCGACCTTCGCGCCGATCACGGCGCGGTTCAACCGTTCGAACTCGCGGACGCCCGGGATTCCGTCGTAGACGATCGTCTTCACGCCGCGGCGCTTCCGGGGAGCGGGTTCGACGCCGTTTGGCCAGGCGAGCCGGCCGCCGCGCTTCTTCAGCGCATCGAGGCAGCGGGCGAGCGGTTTCCCGCCGGCGAAGGCGAGCACGGCGTCCACCCCGGACGGAGCGAATCGCAGCGCGGCCGCGCGCAGGTCTCCCTGCTTCCCGTCCACCGCCACGTCCGCGCCGAGTCGCTTCGCCAGCCGGATTCCGGCCGGCCCCGACGCCGTCGCGAAGACGCGCGCTCCGCGCCACTTCGCGAACTGCAGCGCGAGCGTGCCGACGCCGCCGGACGCGCCGTGGATGATCACGTTCTCGCCCCGCTTCACGTGCAGCGCGTCGTCGACCCCCTGGAGCGCGGTGAGACCGGTCGTCGCGATCGCTCCGAATATCTCCGGGTCGCCGCCTTTCGGGACCCGCGCGACCTTCTTCGCATCGACCACGACCTCTTCCGCGTGGAACCCGCCCTTCCGGTTCTGGTAGCTGTAGGAGTAGACGCGGTCGCCCCGCCGGAACCGGCGGATCCGGGACCCCGTTTCGACGACGGTGCCGACGCCGTCGGTCCCCGGCACGACCCACGGGTCGTTCCCGTCGGGGCGCATCTTCGGGTCCCACCTCCCGACGCCCGCGGAATCGAGCGCGATCCGGACCTCGCGCCGGCCCACCGAGAGAACGGGAACGTCGCGGATCGACGCGACCCCTCGGCCATCGATCGTCACGGCGCGCATGACGCGGAAAGGCTGCACGATGTATGCCGCTCCGAAAAGAAACTTCGACATAATCCCGGTCAGGAGGTATCGAATGGCAGCGAAGAAATCCGGCTCGAGGACCACGCATCGGAGTTCGTCCGGCAAGAAGCTCTATGCCGTTCGCGACAGCTCCGGAAAATTCAAGGACATCCAGACCTACAAGCGCGCGCACGGCGCCGACTTGAAGCGCAAGAGCAAGGCCGAGACGAGCAAGAAGAAGTAACCGCGCCGGGCCGGCCGTCGAACCTTCCCGTCCCTTCGCCGTAGAGGAGATGCGGGAGGATTCATGATCAGAGCCCTCACTGTGTCAGGCTTTCTCATGGCGGCCGGGCTGACCCTGACGGCCGCGCCCGCGGACCTCGAGTCCCGCCGGAAGGCCATGAAGGACCTTCTCGCGGAGCAGTGGGAGTACACGCTCTCGCACAGCCCCGAGTTCGCTTCGGTCCTCGGCGACAAGCGGTGGAACGACAAGGTCTCGGACTTCTCCCAGGAGGAGATCGAGCGGGACCTGGCGAAGACGAAGGAGTTCCTGAACCGCTTCGAGGCGATCGACCCGACCGGCTTTCCGGAGCAGGAGGCGCTGACGCGCACGCTCCTCGTCCGGTCGTTCCGGGAGCAGCTGGAAGACGCCCGGTTCAAGAACTGGGAGATGCCGGTCACCCAGATCTACGGGATCCACCTCGACGCTCCGCAGCTCGTTTCGTTGCTCTCGTTCGAGACGGTCAAGGACTACGACGACTACGTCGCGCGCCTGAAGGCGCTTCCGGTCTTGATCGACCAGGTCGTGATCCAGATGCGCAAGGGAATGGCGGAGAAGCTCATGCCGCCGAGGTTCCTCCTGGAGAAGGTGGTGACGCAGGCGGAGGGAATCGCAAACGCGAAGGCGGAAGACTCACCGTTCGCGATGCCGCTCTCGAAGCTGCCCGCCTCGTTCTCGGGCGCGGACAAGGCCCGGATCCAGGGAGCCGTCCTGGGTGCGATCCGGGACTCGGTCACGCCGGCGTATGTCCGGTTCACGAGGTTCGTGAGGGAGGAGTACGCGCCGAAGGGAAGGACGGAGCCGGGGATGTGGTCGCTCCCGGACGGGGAGGCGCGTTACGCGAACGTCGTGCGGCGCCAGACCACGTCCAACCTCACGCCCGACGAGATCCACAGGATCGGGGTCGAGCAGGTCGCATCGATCGAGAAGGACATGACCGCCGACGCGAAGCGGCTCGGCTTCCCGACATGGAAGGCGCTTGCCGCGGCGATCGAGAAAGACCCGAAGCGCCACTTCCACTCGCGCGAGGAGATTCTCGCGGCGTACCGGAAGTTCATCGATCGGATGAAGCCGCAGCTCCCGAAGCTCTTCGGCAGGCTGCCGAAGAGCGACCTCGTCGTCATGCAGGTCGAGGAATTCCGGGAGAAGGAGGCGTCCGGCGCGCAGTACAACCAGGGGACTCCGGACGGCAAGCGGCCCGGGCACGTCATGGTCAACACGTCCGCGCCCGAGACCCGCAAGACGATCTCGACCGAGTCGACCGCTTACCACGAGGGCGTGCCGGGGCATCACCTCCAGATCGCGATCGCGCAGGAGCTCGAGGGCCTGCCGCCGCAGCGGCAGCAGGGGTTCTATGCCGCGTTCGTGGAGGGCTGGGCGCTCTACTCCGAGCGGCTCGGCAAGGAGATCGGGTTCTACGAGGACCCGTATAGCGACTTCGGGCGGCTGCAGGACGAGATGCTGCGCGCGATCCGGCTGGTGGTGGACACCGGATTCCACTCCAGGAGGTGGACGCGGCAGCAGGTGGTGGATTACTTCCACGCGCACTCCGCCATCGACGAGGTCGATGTCCAGACGGAGACCGACCGCTACATCTCGATTCCGGGCCAGGCGCTCTCGTACAAGGTCGGGCAGCTGAAGATCCTGGAGCTGCGGGAACGCGCGAAGAAGACGCTCGGCGCGAAGTTCGACATCCGGAAGTTCCACGACACCGTGCTGGACGCGGGCGCGTTGCCGCTCGACGTACTCGAGAGTCGCGTGGACGCCTGGATCGCGTCGGAGAAGTCGGGGCCGGCCGCGACGAGCTAGGAGCTCTCCCAGGCGCTTCCGGGCAGGTCCGAGAGAAACCGCATGCCGGTCGTCGCGAGGATGGCACCCCGGTCGGTGATCAGAACGCCTTCGACGTCGGGCGTCTCTTCGAGGAGCTCCCGGCCGGCTTCTTCGCCGAGGAGCAGCGCCGCGGTCGAATAGCAGCCGGCCCGAAACGCGGTCGCCGCGACGACCGTGGCGGATGCCACGCCCCGCGCGGGCCATCCCGTGGTCGCGTCCAGGATGTGGTGATAGCGCACGCCGTTCTTCACGAAGCTGCGCTCGTAGTCCCCGGAAGTGGCGATTCCGGCGTCTCCGATCACGCGGATCGAAAACGGGAAGCGGCCGGGGTTCCTCGGGTCGGCCACGCCCACCTTCCACGGGCGGCCGTCGCCTCGGTGGCCGATCGTTCGGACGTCTCCCGCGAAGGTCACGATGGCCGCGTGGATTCCCTCCGCCTTCAACAGCTCGGCGGCGCGGTCGACCGCGTATTCCTTGCCGACGCCTCCGAGGTCGATTTCCATCCCCGGGCGCCGGAGGAAGACCGTCCGGTCGCGGGTGGAAACCGCGCCGGCGTTCACCAGGGGCAGGTGCGCGGAGATCTCCTCGTCCGACGGAACGCGGCCGCTCCGGAAGTCCCAGACGCGCCGCAGCGCACCGACGGTCGGGTCGAACCGACCGCCCGTCAGGCGCGTCAGGTCGAGTGCCGATCGCACGAGCATTGCGGTCTCGTCGTCGACCGCGACCGGAGTCCGACCGGCGTTGCGGTTGATCTCGGAGACGACGCTCCTCTCGCGGTACCGCGAAAACTTGACCTCGATCCGCCGCGCTTCGCTCTCGACCGAGCGCGCGATCCGCTCGGCCTCCCCGCGTCCGCGGTCGTCGACGAACTGGACGAGCGCACCCCCGCCCATCAACGGGAAGCGCGTCTGGTAGAGAGCCGGTCCGTCCACGCGGTTCAGAAGCGCATCGTGAGGCCGGCCGTGATCGTGAAGACGGTCATGTCCGCGGCCGAGGCGGACGACGCCCGCGGGGCTTCGTCGTCGTTTACCCGCCCCGAGCGGGGAATCGGAATGATGCGATCGCGGCCGCGCTGATACTGGTACGTGCCGCCGAGGTTTGCCGAAAGCGTGTCGGTCAGCTTGCGCGTGACCGTGAGCCCGCCGAGCGCGCTGTCGAGCGGAGAGAGGCGGTAGTCCGAGGAAAGGAACGTGCGGGGGGACGAGAATCGGCTGCCGTAGAACGAGGCTCCGGTCTGCGTGTACAGCCGGATCTGGGGCGTCACCAGCCAGTTCGTGAACAGCCGCTGGTCGTAGACGACCTCGAGCGTGTGAGCCTGGATGGACCAGTCGTCGTTGTAGTACCGGTAGGTCACCTTCAGAGCGCGATCCCCCACGTAGTGGTGGCCGTACTTGATGACGATCGCCCGCCGCGATCGGGAGTCGGGGCGATGGTCCGGCAAGGTGTCCGTCCCGGGATCCCCGATGGGAACCACCTTGTACGGATCGTCCAGGTAGCCGGAGAGCTGCATCCACGAACCGGAGACGTCGACGAGGTCCCGTTCTCCGAGGACCCATGTGTACCCGAGCGAGAACCCGTTCTGCGTCTTCGGGAGGTGAAGGTGGTTCGTCACGGGCGAAACGATGTCGCGGGCGAACGATGCACCCAGGTGGATCGTCCCCAGGCCGTGGGCCACGGTCCATTCGTCCGAAATCCCCAGACTTCGCGCGGTGTAGTCGTTCTCCTTCGCGTAGGAGACGTCGACCGTCGGAAGGTGCGCCCCGAACTTGCGGCCGTAGGAAAGGGCCGCGGAGAACCGCGTGTCCCGGTAATCCGCCTGCGGAAAGGTGTTCGCGCTGACGAGCCGGCCGGACGCCGACGTGGTCACGTCGGACGTCGGATATCCGCCGGTGGGAGAGGCGCCGGAGATCGCGTCGTAGCCGACGACCAACCCGAGCTGCCCCCACTTCTCGCCGAGGTCCCTCTTGAAGAAGACCATCGGGTCGAGGACCTGAGTGCGGCCGCCCGACTCCTGGTAGAAGAGGACTCGGGTGTCGACCGAGGAGTCCTGCCCCAGGGCATTGCGTGCGGCAAGCGCTCCGACCCCGCCCGCGATCCAGGGGAGGTCCCGCCACAGCCGGCGCCCCCGCCGGCGCCGCTCGGCCCGCCGTGCCTTGCGGTCAGTTACAGCCACAGCCACCTCCGGTGGGACCGCCGTCTCCGGCCGCGCCTTCCTTGCTCGAGTGGACGTGCTCGCGCAGGAGACGGGTGAGCGGGTCCCCGTTCAGCTCCATGATCGGGTCCGCCAGGTAGCCGCGCTGCCACGCCCGAACGCCGCCCGTGGCTTTCACGCTCCCGGCGACGCGGACGTCCGCGCCGGGTGCGAGCGTTCCCCCCGAGACGACGGTCGCGACCGCGGCCTCCAGCTTCTCGTGCGCGCGCCGGTCCCCACCTTCGAAGTGCGCCAGAACCCGTCCGTCGCGGTCCAGGAGAAACGTGGTCGGCATCGCGACGACCCCGAACGCTTCACCGGCGCGGCCCGACGGATCCCGGGCGATCGTGAAACGGACCGGGACGGCGCGGAGGAATTCGTAAATCGCGTCCTCGTTGTCTTCCAGGGTCAACCCGACGACCCGCACTCCCCGGGCCCGGTACTTCTCCTGGAGCGCGTCGAGAAACGGAAAGCTCGCCCGGCAAGGCGCGCACCACGAAGCCCAGAAGTCGAGGACGAGGAAGCTGCCCTTCAGAGATTCGAGAGGCAGGGGGGCGCCATCGAGGGTCTTCATCGGCGCGTCCGGCGCCGGCGGGACGGCCCGGAGCGGAAACGCGCCGAGGGCGCAGATCAGCACGACCGAAATCAGGCAACTCTTCATCACGGATCTCCGTCCTCCATGAAAGTCCGGTCGCTCGACGAGGACCGGGCCTCGCCGGCGCCGGCGATCGTCGCCTCGAGCGGGATCTTCGCGGGCGCGAAGCACTGGCGTTCGTTGCAGGCCTGGTAGGAGAGATCTCCGGTCACCCGGACCTCGCCGGGGGCTCCCGCGGGAATCTGGAGATCGGCTTCGAACCGCACCGTCCTCTCGTAGACGCGCAGGGGCTTGTCGGCGAACTCGAACCGCCTTTCGACGTCCTTCGGGTAGCGGATGGGCGACAGGGTTCCGCGCGACGTGGTCAGCGCGAGGACCGTGGGAATCAGGTACGGCTCGGAGGGCGCGTGGCTGTTGACATGCCAATGCTCTCCGATCTTCATCTCGACGGTGAGAGTGACCTTCGATCCGGCGCCGACGCTCGGGGGGACGATCAGCTTCGCGCGGACATCCGGTTTCTCGACCGCCGTGAGCGCCCGGGGGAGAAGAAACGAGGCGAGGATCGCAGGGAGTAGCCAGGGTACCCGGAGCATCTTGCCGTCGGTTTCAACCGGGGTCGCGGCCCGGATATTCACTCCGATTCCAGATCGGAAGTCGGCCGCCGAGAGCCCGACTTGATATCGTTCGGCCGACCCACAATTTCCAGATCGAGGGAACGTATGAACCGTCGCGCGAGTGCTCTCTTTACGCTTCTGCTTGCCCTGCCGCTCTCCGCCGCCGCGGACCCCAGCATCACCGACACCCGCCTCCTGTCGGAGCCTGCGATCTCCGCGGATCGCATCGCGTTCATCTATGCCAACGACTTGTGGACGTGCGGCCTGGACGGCAAGAACGTCCGCCGCCTGACCTCGGACGTCGGCGTGGAGTCGTCGCCGGCCTTCTCCGCCGACGGCCGGTGGATCGCCTTCTCCGCGCAGTACGAGGGCAACACCGACGTGTACGTCGTGGGCGCGGACGGCGGCGTTCCGAAACGGCTGACGTGGCACCCCGGCAACGACGTCGCGGTGGGGTTCACGCCGGACAGCAAGTCGGTCCTCTTCACGTCGCCGCGCAACGTCTACACGGCGCGCTACACCCAGCTCTTCACGGTGCCGGTCGACGGGGGAGCCGAGGAGCTGCTCCCGATCCCGCACTCCGACCGCGCGGTCTACTCTCCCGACGGAAAGCGTATCGCCTACAACCCCCTGGGACCCCGCTTCCTGCAGTGGAAGCGTTACCGCGGCGGCACCGTCTCCCAGGTCTGGCTCTACGACACGGCGACGCACGCGATCGAGAAAGTCCCGCAGCCCGCGTCGCGCGTGAACGACGCCGGCCCGATGTGGCTGGGAGACTCCGTCTACTTCCGCTCCGACCGCGAGGGGGAGTTCAACCTCTGGTCCTACGACACGAAATCCAAGGCTCTGAAGCGCCTGACGAGCCACACCGACTTTCCGGTTCTGAACGCGTCCGCCGGCGCCGGGAAGATCGTCTACGAGCAGGCGGGGTACCTGCACCTCTTCGATCCGGCGAGCGGCAGTGCCAGGAAGCTGACGATCGGCGTTGCCGCGGACCTGCCCGAAACGCGGCCGCGTTTCGCGAAGGAGACCAAGGACCGCAAGTACATCCGGGACTTCTCCATTTCGCCGACCGGCGTGCGCGTCGCGATGGACTTCCGCGGCGAGATCGTCACGATCCCGGCGGAGAAGGGGGACGTCCGCAACCTGACGAACAGCCCGGGCGTTCACGAGCGCTCTCCCATCTGGTCGCCGGACGGCCGCTCGATCGCCTACTTCACGGACGACTCCGGGGAGTACGCGCTCTGGATCGAGTCGCAGAACGGCAAGGGTGAGCCGAAGAAGTTCAAGCTCTCCGGCGCCGGCTTCTACGAGTTCCCGGCCTGGTCGCCGGACAGCCGGAAGATCGCGTTCGTCGACAACTCGCGCACGCTGTACTGGCTCGACACCGGCACCGGCGCGATGAAGAAGGTGGCGTCGGACTACTTCTACGGGCCGATCAAGTACCTCCACCCGGCGTGGTCGCCGGACTCGAAATGGATTGCCTACGCGATCAACAACCCGGCGTACGTCAACCGCGTGTACGCCTACTCGCTCGAGCAGGACAAGGCGTTCCCGGTGACCGACGGTCTCTCGGACGCCTCCGAGCCGGTCTTCGACCGCAGCGGAAAATACCTCTACTTCCTGGCGTCGACCGATGCGGGTCCCGTCAACAACTGGTTCTCGCTCGAGACCAACGACCTCAAGATCACGCGGTCGATCTGGCTTGCGGTCCTGGACAAGAGCCTGCCGAACCCTCTCGTCAAGGAGTCCGACGAGGAGAAGGGAGCGGCGCCGGCCGACGAGTCGAAGGAGAAGAAGAAGGAGACCGCCGACGACGAGAAGGAAACGAAGAAGGGCAACGGCGACAAGACGGACGTCAAATCCGACGAAAAGCCGAAGAAGGCGGAGGCGGTCGCGCCGACCCGGATCGACTTCGACGGCATTGCGTACCGGATCATCGACCTGCCCGTCCCGGTGGCGGAGATCTCGAACCTCCAGGCCGGTCCGGAAGGCCAGGTCTTTTTCCTGCGCACTTCCGACGAGAAGAACGCGCTGCAGCGCTTCGACCTGAAGGACCGCAAGACGGAGACCATGCTGCCGGACGTCGACAACTACGAGATCTCGTCGGATGGCAAGAAGGTCGTTTACGTCGCGAAGGACGAGTGGGCGGTCGCCGGAACGTCGGGCAAGAAGATCGACACCTCCGAGGCGAAGTCTCTGAAGACGGCGGCGATCGAGGTGAAGGTCGATCCGCGCGCCGAATGGAAGGAGATGTTCGAGGACGCGTGGCGGATCAACCGGGACTACTTCTACGACCCGAACATGCACGGCGTGGACTGGAAGGCGATGCGGGCCCGGTACGCTCAGTTCCTCCCGGACATTGCGGTCCGGCAGGACCTGAACCGCGTCCTCCGCTGGATGCTGTCGGAGCTCACGGTCGGCCACAGCTACATCACGAACAATGGCGACACGACGGAGACCAAGAGCGTCCCGGGTGGGCTTCTCGGAGCGGACTACGAGATCGACAACGGCCGCTACCGCTTCCGGAAGGTGTACGGCGGCCTCAACTGGAACCCGAAGCTGCGCTCGCCGCTCACGGAGCCGGGCGTCAACGTGAAGGCGGGGGAGTACCTGCTCGCGGTGGGAGGCAAGGACGTGAAGCCGCCGGCGAACCTCTACGGCTTCTTCGAGAACACGTCCGGGAAGCTGATCGAGATCACGGTCGGTCCGAACGCCGACGGCAAGGGATCGCGGACCGTGTCGGTCGTGCCGGTCGAGTCCGAGCTCGCGCTGCGCAACCGCGACTGGGTGGAAGGCAATCTGAGGAAGGTCGACGCGGCCACGGGCGGCCGGGTCGCGTACGTCTACGTGCCGAACACGTCGACCGCCGGATACGCGTACTTCAAGCGCTACTTCTATCCGCAGGCGTACAAGGACGCGGTCATCCTGGACGAGCGTTTCAACGGCGGCGGATCGCTGGCGGATTACTACATCGACATGGTGTCGAAGAAGCTCATCGCGTACTGGGCGATGCGGTACGGGCCGGACATGAAGACGCCATCTGCGTCCATCCAGGGGCCGCGTGTGCTGATCCAGGACGAGAGCGCGGGAAGCGGCGGCGATCTCCTGCCGTGGATGTGGCGGAAGTTCGAGGTCGGGCCGATCGTCGGCACGCGCACGTGGGGCGGCCTGGTCGGCATCCTGGGGTACCCGGAGCTGATGGACGGCGGCGCGATCACGGCGCCGAACCTGGCGTTCTACGACCCGGACAAGGGCTGGGCCGTGGAGAACGAGGGCGTGGCGCCGGACATCGAGGTCGAGATGACGCCGGCCGACGTGATCGCCGGGCGCGATCCGCAGCTCGAGCGCGCGATCGCGATCGTGATGGACGGTCTGAAGAAGAACCCGCCGGTGCAGGCGAAGCGCCCCGCGTATCCGAACAAGACCGGGGTGAACGCCGCGCCGCAGCCGGCGGGGGGTGGGTCGAAGTGAGGAAGTCAACTCTCTGGACTTTCGCGTGTCTCGTCGGCCTGCTCGC
>Ga0105249_10001962_pt1 | contig 17842 bp, 14 predicted proteins | sample KBSS44metaG_FD_81522 | JGI IMG/M metagenome (GOLD analysis project Ga0105249, IMG submission 81522) | Switchgrass rhizosphere microbial communities from Kellogg Biological Station, Michigan, USA - KBS S4-4 metaG | ecosystem: Host-associated > Plants > Roots > Rhizosphere > Soil | place...
CGCTACAAGAACCGCTACGGCCGCACCCGGGCCTACCACACCACCTTCGAGGGGGTCGTCTCCTACCTCAACCGCCGCCACGCCGAGGCCGAGTCCGACGCCGTCCGCGAGCGGGTCGAGTCCTACATGCGCGAGGTGCCCTGCCCGACCTGCAAGGGCACCCGCCTGCGGCCCGAGAGCCTGGCCGTGACCATCGCCGGCCGCAACATCGCCGAGGTGGCGGCCATGTCGGTGGGGGACGCGGCCGCCTTCTTCACCGGCCTGGAGCTGTCGGACCGCGACGCCTTCATCGCCGCCCGGGTCCTCAAGGAGATCAACGCCCGGCTCGGGTTCCTGCTCGACGTCGGCCTCGACTACCTGAGCATCGACCGGGCATCGGCCACCCTGGCCGGCGGTGAGGCCCAGCGGATCCGGCTCGCCACCCAGATCGGCTCCGGGCTGACCGGGGTGCTGTACGTGCTCGACGAGCCCTCGATCGGGCTGCACCAGCGCGACAACCACCGCCTGATCGAGACCCTGGTCCGGCTGCGCGACCTCGGCAACACCCTGATCGTGGTCGAGCACGACGAGGCCACCATCCGCACCGCCGACTACCTGGTCGACATCGGCCCCGGGGCCGGCGAGCACGGCGGGGCCATCGTGGCCGAGGGCGCCCTGGCCGACCTGGAGCGGGTCGAGGCCTCGCTCACCGGCCAGTACATGGCCGGCAAGCGCTCGATCGCCGTCCCGGCGACCCGGCGCAAGCCGGGGGAGCGCTGGCTGGAGGTGGCCGGGGTGCGCGAGCACAACCTCAAGGAGCTCACCGTCCGGTTCCCCCTCGGGGTGTTCACCGTCGTCACCGGGGTCTCCGGGTCGGGCAAGTCCACCCTGGTCAACGACGTCCTCCTGAAGGCGCTGATGGCGACCGTGTACCGGTCGCGGACCTCGCCGGGCCGGTTCCGGTCCCTGTCGGGGGCCGAGCACCTGGACAAGGTGATCGACGTCGACCAGTCGCCGATCGGCCGCACCCCCCGGTCCAACCCGGCCACCTACACCGGCGTGTTCGACCACGTCCGGCGGCTGTTCGCGGCCACCAACGAGGCCAAGGTCCGCGGCTACCTGCCTGGCCGGTTCTCGTTCAACGTCCGCGGCGGCCGCTGCGAGGCCTGCGCTGGCGACGGGACGATCAAGATCGACATGCAGTTCCTGCCCGACATCTACGTCCCCTGCGAGGTCTGCAAGGGCAAGCGCTACAACCGCGAGACCCTCGAGGTCCACTACAAGGGGCACACCATCGCCGACGTGCTCGACATGTCGGTCGAGGAGGCCCTGGGACTGTTCGAGAACATCCCGCCGATCGCCCGCCACCTGATCACCCTGAACGACGTCGGCCTGGGCTACATCAAGCTCGGCCAGCCGGCCCCGACCCTGTCCGGGGGCGAGGCCCAGCGGGTCAAGCTGGCCAGTGAGCTGGCCAAGCGGGCCACCGGCCGGACCCTGTACGTGCTCGACGAGCCGACCACCGGGCTCCACTTCGAGGACGTCTCCAAGCTCCTGGGGGTGCTGCACCGGCTGGTCGACGCCGGCAACTCGGTGATCGTGATCGAGCACAACCTGGACGTGGTCAAGACGGCCGACTGGGTGATCGACCTCGGTCCCGAGGGCGGCCACCGCGGCGGCGAGGTCGTGGCCCAGGGCCCGCCCGAGCGGGTCGCCCGCACCCCCGGCTCCTACACCGGGCAGTTCCTGGCCGTGCCGCTCGGCCAGGAGCCGGTCCCCTTCGCCGACCCCCCGGCCGCCAACGGCACCAAGGCCAAGCGGCCCCGGCGGGCGAAGGCGGCCCGGACGGCCTCCTAGGCGAACGCCGCCTGGAGACGGCCGTCCCGCCCCGTCGTATGCTGGACCGGGCGAACCTCGCCGACGGAGCAATGCCGCCATGGACCAGGAACGACGACCCGAGAACCTGCTCGGGGTGGTGCTCGACGCCTACTGGACGTCGCTCGCCTCCGACCCGCTCTCCACCCTGCTGCTGACCGCCCTGGTGTCCCTGGGCGGGGTGCTGGTCGTCCTCCTCGGCCAGATCGTCGGCGACCTGGTCGCCCAGCTGGTCCGGGTGCTGTCCTGACATCTACAGCTGGGCGGCGCCGTTGACGGCCAGGGCCAGGCCGACGACCACGATCACCGAGGCGGTGGCCGCCGGGAGCAGCCGCCCGGCCCGGGCCGCCAGCGACCCGGCCTTGAGCTGGAGGCGCCCGTCCATCCGGGTCCGCAGGTGGGCCAGGAGCAGCCCGACCCCGGTGAGGGTCGCCGCCATCCCCAGCCCGTAGGCCACCACCAGGGCCACCCCGAACCAGGCCTGCCCGAGGGCGATCCCGCCCAGCAGCACCACCACCGCCGACGGGCTCGGCACCAGCCCTCCGGCCAGCCCCAGGGCCACCAGCCCCCGCCGGCCGAGCGGGCGCCCGGCCGGGCCGTGGTCATGGTGGTGTCCATGCGGGTGGGGATGGTCGTGGGGGTGGGGGTGGTGGCCGGCGCGGGCGCGGACGAGCAGGCCGGTGCCGACCCCGGCCAGGAGCAGGCCGCTGGCCAGGCCGAGCCAGGGGTAGAGGCGCTCGGACGCGACCGCCCGGGAGGTGGTCAGGACCAGCCCGAGCAGCAGGACCCCGGCGGTGTGGGTGATGGTGACCGTGGCCCCGATGACCGCCGCCTGCCGCAGGGTCCCGCGCAGGCCGACCAGGTAGGCCGCCATCACCGTCTTGCCATGCCCTGGCGCCAGGGCATGCGCCGCCCCCAGCCCCACCGCCAGCAGCAACGCCACCACCGCGAACCCCGGCGAGAGCGACCGCTCGCCCACCAGCGCCGTGAACACCGCCGTGGCCCGGTCAACCCCGCCCCGGGCAGGCGGCGCCGGTGCGCCGGTCCCGCCCGATGAGGGTGTGGACAACCGGGAGCACCCCGTGTCCGGTCCGGCTAGGCTCCCCCTCCGGGGGGCCTCGCAGCGGGAGGCCGGGTTCTGCTCTGCCGGCCGGGCCGCCGTGGCCGTCTGGGACGCTGAGGTGGCCGGCTGGGCTGCCGTGGTCGTCGGCTGGGCGGGGGCGGGGGGGCCGCCTGGGTGGAACCGCAGGCTGGCCGTGCGCTGGTCCAGGGGGGAGCTGAGCTCGTCCTTGGGGTAGGCGGTGAGGCGGGCGCTGGTGCTGGTGGCGGGGACGTCGGTGGACTCGAGGGTGGCGCGGTCGCCGACGGCGGTGATCTCGCGCCAGCCGACCCGGCCCTGGTGGTTCCCGTCGGCGTAGGTCAGGGAACGACCAGCCTCCCCAGCGGCCGGGAGGCGCCCGTCCAGGGCGCACTCCAGCCGCAGGGTCTCCAGGCCGCCGACACCCTTGGGGAAGGTGAGGGCCGACCCGGCGACCGACAGCGCCAGCGCCCGCCCGTCGACGGCGGCCCGGAGGCCGCCGGCCAGGCGAGGGCACTCCCGGTCGCGCCAGCTGGCGGCCTCGGCCGGGCCGACCGTGCCGTCGTGGTCGGTGTCGATGGCCTGGCGGGTCTGGAAGGTGGGGATCTCGGCCATGTCGACGACGTAGTCGACGCCCAGCCGGTCGGGCCCGACCCGGAGGCCGCTGGAGGTGTTGACCGTGAAGTTCCCCAGGGGATGGGCGGCCGCCCCGGTCGCCCCGGCCACGAGCAGGATGGCGGCCAGGGCGGCCAGGACAGCGCCGCGGCGCGCGACCGGCCTCATCGGCCGCTCGTCCGGCTTGGGGCGGGGAGGTGGAGCCGCCCGGCCAGGGCCAGCGCGTGTGGCTGGTCGCGCACGGTCAGGTAGGGGGAGATCGCGAACGCCTCGGCCAGGTGGCGGCGGGCGGCCGCGGTCATGCCGAGGTCGGCCTCGACGGCGGCCAGGTGGTACCAGAGCAGCGCGTCGCGGGTGCCGAGCCGGACCGCGGCCCGGGCGTGGGGGAGGGCCTCGCCGGGCGTCCCCGCCTGGCGCAGGGCCCAGCCGAGGGTGTCCTGGGCGTAGATGGTCGGCCGGTCGGCCAGGGCCCGCCGGGCCATGGCGACGACCCGCCGCCGGTCGCCGCCCGGGTCACGGGCGTGGTCGGCCTCGAACCGGGCCAGCTCCAGGTCGACGGCCACCCCGTTGGCCTGGTTGAGCCGCTCGATCACCCGGACCAGCCGGTACTGGGTGGCAGCGGCCGCACGGTCGCCCTGGGCGGCCCGGACGTCGCCGAGCAGGGCCACGGTGGCGGGCAGGGGCAGGCGGGCGGCCGCCGGCTCCAGCAGCCGGGCCGCCCCGGCCAGGTCCCCGCGGGCGGCCGCGACCCTGGCCATGCCGACCTCGGCCAGCCCGTAGCTGGCCAGCCCGTCCAGGGCCCGCCGGTAGGCGGCCTCGGCCGGGGCAAGGCGACCCGCCCCCAGGTGCAGGTTGCCGATCAGCGTCTGGACATAGGCCCGGTCGGCGGGCGAGTCGCCACCGGCGGCGGCCGCCTGGACCATGGCCGCGACCGCCCCGGCGGGGTCGCCGAGCAGCTCGCGGGCGTACGAGACCCGGGCCAGGCTGCCCTGGGCCGGCTTGCGGTCGACCATCGCCTGGGCGGTGACCACGGCCGCCTGGTAGCGGCCAAGCTCGACCTGGGCGTCGAAGATCACGCCGAGGGCGTCGGGCAGGTCCGGGTTGGCCCTGGCCGCCCTGGTGCCCCAGGTGAGGGCGGAACCGAAGTCGTGGCGGCCGAGGTCGAGCAGGCCACGGGCGACCATGGTGGCCGGGTCGTCAGGGTCGAGCTTGGATGCCTGCCCCAGCACCCCGGCCGCCTTGGCGTAGAAGGTCGGGTCGGCGGTCTCCCTGGCCCGGGCCACATAGGCGACGCCCAGCTGGGTGAGCAGGCGGGGCTCGCCGGGGCGCCGGCGCAGCTCTGTCTGGAGCCGGGCCAGCTCTGCCCCGGCGCCGGCCGCGGCGACCGGCCGGGGCGCCCGGGCCTCGCCGCCGTCCTCGCCGGCGACCAGGAACCGGCCGGCCAGCAGCCCGGCGGCCACGGTCACCACCACCACGGCGGCCAGGGCGGCACGGCCGGTGCGGGAACGAGCCGGCCTGGTGGGGAGGGGCCCGGAGGACCGGGCCCCTCCTCCCAGCGGCCGGCTACGGAGTCGTGGCGCTGCCACGGACGTAGTGCGGGTCGCTGGCGTACCCCTGGTGGGGGGTACCCACGTACGGGAACTGGTTGAGGAACGGCGTGTCGTTGGTGTTGACGCCGTCGCCCAGCTTGTTGTTGGGCGCGATGTTGAAGTCGGGCGTGAACGGGGTGCCCCCGGCCAGCGCGCGGAGCTCGACGTCGGTGGAGTCGTCGGCGAGCCGGCGGCCGTTCGGGAACCCGGCCATGTCGCCGCCCAGGAGCCCCAGCGGGCTGGGGTTCTTGCTCGGCGCGATGCCCATGTTGAGCCGGATCATCTCCGACGCCTTCACGTTCTTGGGCTGGTTGAGCCCGGGGATGCCGGTCAGGAAGATGGTGGCGATGTCGTTGCGTGGTGCCGCCGGCACCTTGACCCCCGGGTAGAGCACCGGGATCAGCCGGGCCACCTCGGGGTCGAGGACGAACTTGCCGAACTGGGCGTCGTCGGCCGGCTCGGAGGCGTTGAAGCGGTCCTTCTTGGCCAGCGGGATGACGACCTCGTTGACCAGCGGCATGCCCAGGCGCGAGACCTGGACCCACTTGCCCAGGCTGAACGGGTCGTTGCCGCTGGGCGACAGGACCTTGGTCTGCCGGCGCCAGGAGGCGGCGTACACGCCGATGACCGCGTCAGGGTCGTCGGACCCGGTGAGCGCCTTCTTGTCCCCGGTGAGCTGCTTGATGGGGACCTGGAGGACGATCGAGTGGGTGTTGTAGCCGCTGACCCCGTCGACCCCGGCCTCGGTGGGCCGTGGGATCAGGTGGGCCTGGTTGAAGGGCCGCAGGCCGGCCAGGTCGAAGACCGAGCCAAGGTCGACGAAGAACGGGTCGTCGCGGGGACCGGCGAAGACCTTGCTGCCGTCGCTCAGGCCGGCGACGGCCGCGGAGGCCAGCTGCTCGTAGTTGGGCGTCGAGCGCGGGCCGATGTTGGCCGGCGGCACGGGCAGCCCGGAGCCGATGACCGTGCGGCGGCCGTTCTCGACCTTGGCCACCGAGTAGGTCTGGCGGATGTTGAAGTCGGGGTCCGTCAGCGAGCTGATGGGACCGGTGTTGTACAGGAAGGTGTTGCCGTTCTGGACCTTGGTCGAGAAGCGGAACTCCCACACGATGTCGTCGACGGCGTCGCCGTCGTTGTCGACGTTGAGCGTGTACTTCACGTCGTCGCCGAAGTTGTGGAAGTTGGGCCCGCCGGCCGGCTCCTCCAGCGGGATCCAGTTCCCCACCAGAGTGACGGTGTCGGGCTTGTCGGGGCTGACGAAGGCGTAGGTGTCGGTGTTGTCGGCCACCGGGTCCTGCGAGATCTGCAGGGCCTCGCGGTGACTGGACGCCCCCGACGGCGCCAGGGTGCCCACGACGGTGACCAGCGCCAGCGTGGCCGCCAGACCCCCCACCGTCATGAGCTTGCGGAACTTGGACAACGGATCCTCCTCGGGAGGACGGATGGGACGGGACTTCGGGTGCGCGGAACCTCCTCTCATCGGGGTGTGACAGGGTCGGTGCCGAGGACGCGCCAGGCGTCGCCCAGCGGGCCCACGACCACCGAGAAGCGGCTGCGTGGGCCCTGGACCGGTACCAGCCGGGCCCAGGCGCCGACCTCGGGACCGAAGGCGGCCACATAGGCCTGCGGCTCGACGGCGGCGTCGAAGCCCTCGGGGGCGGCGACCGTCCAGCGGCCGCGCTCGGTGCAGGGCAGCTCGGCCAGGTCGGCCGGGCCGTACAGCTCGGCCCCGGCCTGGAGGCCGGCCGCGCCGGCGCGGTCGCAGCCGAGGAGCCGCTCGACCCAGGCCGAGACGGCCTCGGGGGCGCGGTCGTCGCCGGGCAGCTCGGCCCGGACCGACACCGGGTCGGCGGCGACCCGCCAGCGGCCGTCCTGGCGGCTGGCCCGCCAGACCTCGACCGTGCGGGCCGGGACCAGCCCGGTGAAGGGGTCGATGGCGGCCGGGTGGCCGAGGGTGACGGTGACCTCGGCCCGGCCGTCCCCGGCCCGGCGCTCGGCCCCGGCCCGGACGGCGGTGACCCGGGCCCGGTCGGCCTGGGCCCGGGTGAAGCGGGCCAGCGACGGGTAGCGCTTCCGGCCCGCCTGGTCGAGCAGCCCGTAGGCGACCTCGACGTCGCCGTCGGCGCCGGCCTGGAGGTACCGCCGCACGGCCGCCCTGGCCGTCCCGGCCGCGACCGGCGTGGCCGCGCCGGCCCGGCCGCTGCCCGCGGGCGCAGCCGCCGGGGCGGCGGCCGGTAGGTCGAGACGCTGGACCGACGCGGCCCGCTCGGGGCGCCCCCCGAGCCCGTGGACGGCCAGAGTGGCCCCGACCCCGACGGCGAGCCCGAGCACCCCGGCACCAGCCACGCGGAGCAGTCGGCGGCGATCCGGGCGTGCGGCGAACAAGGGCACGGCGAAACCTCCTCGGCTCGATCAGGAGCGCTACAGAACAGGGAGGCGCCGGGCCCTGGCGCGATCCACCGGGCGGCGGACCTCGCCCGGCTGGTTGCTTGTCTTCGTGTCCTGTTCGTTCCCGACGCCGAAACCGTTTGCTCCGACGCCGACGTAATTGGGACTCATCGCTTTGCTGTAGCTCGCCTGGTCCACGAATAGAATTGGGGTATGACCGTCGCGACCAGCCCAAGACCGAAGCCGGAGGCCATTCCCGACCATCCCGGCGTGTACCTGTTCCGTGACCGGAACGGGCGGGTGATCTACGTCGGCAAGGCGATCTCGCTGCGCAAGCGGACCGCCAGCTACTTCCAGCCGATGCGCAACCTGCACCCGCGCACCGCGGCCATGGTCGAGGCCTCGGCGTCGCTGGAGTGGATGCTCGTCCAGAGCGAGGTCGAGGCCCTCCAGCTCGAGTACAACCTGATCAAGCAGCACCGGCCCCGGTACAACGTCCGCTACCGGGACGACAAGTCGTACCCGTGGCTGGCCGTGCCGCTGGCCGACGAGATCCCCCGGCCCCGGGTGGAACGTGGGCCCAAGCGCAAGGGGACCCGCTACTTCGGGCCGTACGCCCACGCCTACGCGATCCGCGAGACCCTTGACCTGCTGCTGCGCACCTTCCCCATGCGGACCTGCTCCAAGGGGGTGTTCGACCGGCACCGGCGCCTGGGCCGGCCGTGCATCCTGTTCGACATCAACAAATGCTCGGGGCCGTGCGTCGGCAAGGTCACGCCCGCGGAGCACCGGCGGATCGTCGAGGACTTCGTGGCCTTCATGGACGGGCGCACCCGCCCGACCCTGCAGCGCCTGGAGGCCGAGATGCGCCAGGCCGCCGAGCAGCTCAACTTCGAGCTGGCGGCCCGGCTCCGCGACCAGCTGGGCAGCGTCCGCAAGGCCATGGAGCGCCAGCAGATGGTGTCCTCGACCCCGGAGGACTTCGACATCGCCGCCTTCGCCGAGGACGACCTGGAGGCGGCCGTGCAGGTGTTCTTCGTCCGCCGGGGCCGGGTGGTGGGCCGGCGCGGGTTCGTGGTCGACAAGGTCGAGGCCCTCGACACCGCCGCCCTGGCCGCCACCTTCGTCCAGCAGCTCTACGGCGACCGGGGCGACGAGGTCCCCCGGGAGGTGTTCCTGCCCGTCCTGCCCGACGGCGCCGACGCCCTCCGGGCCTGGCTGGCCGGGCTCCGCAGCGGCCCGGTCGACTTCCGCGTGCCGCAGCGGGGCGAGAAGCGGGCCCTGCTGGAGACGGTCGCGGCCAACGCCCGCGAGGCCTTCGCCACCCACAAGCTCAAGCGGGCCAGCGACTTCGACGCCCGGGCCCGCGGCCTCAAGGAGCTCCAGGAGGCCCTCGACCTGCCCGAGGCCCCGCTGCGGATCGAGTGCTACGACATCTCCAACCTCCAGGGCAGCCAGGTGGTCGGCTCCATGGTGGTGTTCGAGGACGGCCTGGCCCGCAAGAGCGAGTACCGCCGCTTCGAGGTCCGCTCGGTCGAGGGCCAGGACGACGTGGCCTCCCTGCGGGAGGTCCTCTCCCGCCGCCTGGCCCGCCTGGCCAGCGAACGCGACCAGCCGGAGGAGCCGGAGGGGTCCGGGGAACCCCGAGGGGGTGCCCCGGTGAGTCGGAAGGGGTCCGGGGAACCCCAAGGGGGCGCCCCGGTCGATCGGGAGCGGCGCAAGAAGTTCGCCTACCCGCCGAACCTGATCGTGGTCGACGGGGGCCGGCCCCAGCTGGCCGCCGCCCTCGAGGCGGTGCGGGCCTCGGCCAGCCCCGACCTGCCGGTGGTCTCGCTGGCCAAGCGGATGGAGGAGGTCTACCTGCCGGGCATGGCCGACCCGGTGGTCATCCCCCGGACCAGCGAGGCCCTGTACCTGCTGCAGCGGGTCCGCGACGAGGCCCACCGGTTCGCCATCACCTACCACCGCAAGCTGCGCGACCGGTCGATGACCCGCAGCGTGCTCGACGGCATCCCCGGGGTGGGGGAGACCCGCCGCCGCCAGCTGGTCCGCCATTTCGGGTCGGCCCGCAAGGCCGCCCAGGCCAGCCTGGAGGAGCTGGAGCAGGTTCCCGGCGTCGGCCCCCAGCTTGCTAAGGTGGTGTACGACCATCTCCATGGGGCCGCCGGGGGGGCGACCAGGACATGACACAGGAGTTGCGGACAGAGGACCGCCTGCGGGCGGCCGCGGTCGAGTTCGTGGTGATCACCGGGCTGTCCGGTGCCGGCCGCTCGGAGGCGGCCAAGGTGCTGGAGGACCTCGGCTACTTCGTGATCGACAACCTGCCGCCGTCGCTGATCGGCCGGGTCGCCGAGCTGGCCGTCGTCGGCCGCGACCCGACCCGGGTGGCGCTGGTCATGGACGCCCGCGGCGGCGCGTTCACCACCGACGTGTCCGAGCTGTCGACCGCCCTCGACCAGCTCCGGTCCCAGGACATCAACCTGCGGGTGCTGTTCCTCGAGGCCTCCGACGAGGTGCTGATCCGCCGTTTCGAGGCCACCCGGCGACGCCACCCGGTGGCCGGCGAGCGGGTCGCCGAGTCGATCGCGCTCGAGCGCAACCTGCTGCGTGAGCTGCGGGCCGACGCCGACCTGGTGCTCGACACCAGCGACCTCAACGTGCACGAGCTGCGGTCCAAGATCCTGGCCGCGTTCGCCGACGAGGCGGCCGGCCTGCTCGTCACGGTGGCCTCCTTCGGCTTCAAGTACGGGCTGCCCCTCGACGCCGACATGGTGGTCGACGTCCGCTTCCTGCCCAACCCGCACTGGGTGCCGGAGCTGCGCCCGCTGAAGGGCACCGACCCGGCCGTGCGCGACTACGTGCTCGCCCAGAGCGACACCGGCCTGTTCCTGGCCCGGCTGGAGGCGCTGCTGGAGACGGCCCTGCCCGGGTACGTCCAGGAGGGCAAGCACTACCTGACCGTGGCCGTCGGCTGCACCGGCGGCAAGCACCGCAGCGTCGTCCTGGCCGAGGAGCTGGCCAGCTGGCTGACCGACAAGGGCTACCGGGCCCACGTCGCCCACCGGGACGTGGAGCGCGAGTGAGAGTTGTCGCGCTCGGGGGCGGCCGCGGGCTGGCCGTCACCCTGACCGCCCTGCGGCTGCTCGGGGTGGAGCCGACGGCGGTGGTGGCCGTGGCCGACGACGGCGGCTCCTCGGGGCGCCTGCGCCGCGACCTCGGGCTGCTCCCGCCGGGCGACCTGCGCAAGGCCATGCTCGCCCTGGCCGACCCGGCGGCCGAGGTCCGCGAGCTGTTCGCCTACCGGTTCGAGCGGGGCGACCTGGCCGGCCACAACCTGGGCAACCTGGCCCTGGCCGCCCTCGCCGACCTCAAGGGCGGGTTCATGGCCGCGCTCGGGGAGGCGTCCCGCTGGCTGGGGGTCCACGGGCAGGTGCTGCCGGCCACCCTGGTCCCGGTGCGGCTCTGCGGCCGGGTCGACGGCCGCCCCGTCGAGGGCCAGGTGGCCATCATGACAGCCACCGGCCGGGTCGAGTCGGTCTGGCTGGAGCCGCGCGACCCGGCGGCCGTCCCCGCCGCCGTCCAGGCCGTCCGCGAGGCCGACCTGGTCCTGCTCGGCCCCGGCTCCACCTTCACCTCGGTGGTCCCCAACCTGCTCGTCCCCGACCTGGCCGCGGCCCTGGTCGAGGACCCCGAGCGCATCGTCTACATCTGCAACCTCGAGGCCCAGCCGGGGGAGACCACCGGCTTCGCGCCCGAGGCCCACCTGGCCGCCATCCTGGCCCACTGCCCGGGCCTGCGGGTGGCCACCGTGCTCTGCCAGCGGCCCCGGGACGCGGCCGGCGCCGCCCGGGAGCTGGAGGCCTTCGCCGAGCTGGGGGCGGCCGTGGTCCACGCCGAGCTGGCCGCCGACGACCACACCGGCACCCACGACGCCGCCCGCCTGGCCACCGCCCTCAAGGAGCTGACCTAGCCAGCAGATGAACCGAGGCGAGTTCACCGTCCGGGTGAAGGAGGAGCTGGCGGCGCTGCGACCCGCCGCCCCCGCCGAGCGCCGCGCCCTGCTGGCCGCCCTGCTCCGCTTCGCCGCCACCCTCCACATCGGCGGCACCCTCGGCCCCCGCTACACCCTGATCCTGGCCACCGGGTCGGGCGGGGTGGCCCGCCTGGCCTTCTGGCTGCTCCACACCGGCTACGGCGTCCGGCCCGACTTCCGGGTCCGGGAGGCCGGCGCCCTGGCCCCCCGGCCCCGCTACGAGCTGGTCCTGGCCGACCGGGTCGAGCGGGTGCTGACCGACAGCGGCGTCCTCGACGGCGCCGGCCGGCTCAGCTTCGGGGTCGCCGGCGGCCTGGTCCGGGGCCGGGACGCGGCCGCCTGCTTCGTCCGGGGGGCGTTCCTGGGCCGCGGCTCGATCTCGGCCCCGACCCGCGAGCCCCACCTGGAGATCGGCGCACCCGAAGAGCGCAGCGCCGCCGACCTGGCCGCCGTCCTGACCCGCCTCGGCCTGCCGGCCCGGACCGGGGCCCGCGGGCCCGACGAGCACCGGGTGGTGGTCAAGGGCGGCGAGGCCATCGGCCGGGCCCTGCTGGTCATGGGCGCCCAGGCCGCCTACCTGGCCCTTGAGGACGGCCGCATCCGCCGCGAGGTGCGCCGCGAGGCGGTGCGGCTGGCCAACGCCGACCACGCCAACCTGCGCCGCAGCGTGGCCGCGGCCATGTCCCAGGTCGCCGCCGTCGAGCAGGCGGTGGCCCGGCTGGGCTGGGACGGCCTGCCGGTCGACCTGGCCGAGGTGGCCACCCTGCGCCTGGCCCACCCCGATGCCAGCCTGGCCGAGCTAGGGGCTATGCTCGACCCGCCCCGCTCCAAGGGCGGGGTGCTGGGACGTCTTCGCCGAATCCAGGCGTTGACGGCACCGGTTGCGGGTAGTGAAGAATGAGCCGGATCGTTCAACCTCCCAGGGAGGACACCATGACCGTCCGCGTCGGCATCAACGGCTTCGGCCGCATCGGCCGCAACTACCTCAGGGCCGCCAAGGGCAAGGATGTCGAGATCGTCGCCGTCAACGACCTGACCGACAACAAGACCCTCGCCCACCTGCTCAAGTACGACTCGACCTTCGGCCGCCTCGACGGCGACGTGTCGTATGACGAGGAGTCGATCACCGTCGGCGGCCAGAAGATCGCGGCCAGCGCGCAGCGGGACCCGGCCCAGCTCCCCTGGGGCGACCTCGGCGTCGACGTGGTCATCGAGTCCACCGGCATTTTCACCAAGCGCGACGACGCCGCCCTCCACCTCAAGGGCGGGGCCAGGAAGGTCATCATCTCGGCCCCGGCCAAGGACGAGGACGTCACCATCGTCATGGGGGTCAACGACGACAAGTACGACCCGGCCAGCCACGACATCATCTCCAACGCCTCCTGCACCACCAACTCGGTGGTCCCCCTGGCCAAGGTCCTGCTCGACACCTTCGGGATCGAGAAGGGCTTCATGACCACCATCCACGCCTACACCAACGACCAGGTGATTCTCGACTTCCCGCACAAGGACCTGCGCCGGGCCCGCTCGGCCGCGGTCAACACCATCCCCACCTCGACCGGCGCGGCCAAGGCCGCCTCCCTGGTCATCCCCGAGCTCAAGGGCAAGCTGGACGGCATCGCCCTGCGGGTGCCGGTGGAGGACGGCTCGCTGACCGACCTGGCCGTGGTCCTGAGCCGCGACGCCACCGTCGAGGAGATCAACGACGCCTACCGGCAGGCCAGCGAGGGCCCGCTGGCGGGGATCATCCGCTACTCGACCGACCCGATCGTCTCCCGCGACATCGTCGGCGACGACGCCTCCTGCATCTTCGACTCGCCCCTGACCCAGGCCAACGGCAACCTGGCCAAGGTCTTCGGCTGGTACGACAACGAGTGGGGCTACTCGAGCCGGCTTGTCGACCTGACCGTGCTGGTCGGCCGGCAGCTCTAGTCCGGTGGAGCTGCGCACGGTCGACCGGGCCGACGTCGCCGGCAGGAGGGTGCTGGTCCGCAACGACTTCAACGTGCCCCTGGAGGACGGCGAGGTCACCGACGACCTGCGGATCCGGGCCGCCGTCCCGACCCTGCGGTGGCTGCTGGACCACGGTGCCCGGGTGATCTGCTGCTCCCACCTGGGCCGGCCCAAGGGCAGGCGCGACCCCAAGTACTCCCTGGAGCCGGTCCGGCCCGTGCTGGCCGAGCGCCTCGGCGTCGAGGTCGCCTTCGTCGACGACGTCGCCGGCGACCAGGCCCGCCAGGCCGCCGAGGCGCTCGGCGACGGCCAGGTGCTGCTGCTCCAGAACCTCCGCTACGAGCCCGGCGAGGAGAAGAACGACCCCGAGCTGGCCGACCGGCTGGCCGCCCTGGCCGAGCTGTACGTGGACGACGCCTTCGGGGCCGCCCACCGGGCTCACGCCTCGGTGGTCGGGGTGGCCGAGCGGCTGCCCGCCTACGCCGGCTTCCTGCTGGCCGGCGAGGTCAAGGAGCTGTCGCGGCTGCTGGAGGACCCCGAGCGGCCGTTCACGGCCGTGCTCGGGGGCAGCAAGGTCTCCGACAAGCTGGCCGTGCTCGACAACCTCCTCGGCCGGGTCGACAGCCTGGTCGTGGGCGGCGGCATGTGCTTCACCTTCCTGGCCGCCCAGGGCTACGAGATCGGCGACTCGCTGTTCGAGCCCGAGCAGCTGGAGGCCGTCCGCCAGCTGCTGGAGACGGCCTCCAGCCAGCACAAGTCGGTGCTGCTGCCCACCGACGTGGTCGTGGCCCGCGAGGTCAGCGCGGACGCCGAGGCCCGCACCGTGCCCGCCGACGGGATGGAGGCCGGCTGGAAGGGCCTGGACATCGGCCCGGAGACGGCCAAGACGTTCGCCGTCGCCGTCTCCGAGGCCCGCACCGTGTTCTGGAACGGGCCCATGGGCGTGTTCGAGCTGGAGCCGTTCGCCGCCGGCACCAAGGCGGTCGCCGAGGCGGTGGCCGCCGCCGACGGCTACACGGTGGTCGGCGGGGGCGACTCGGCCGCCGCCCTGGCCCAGCTCGGCCTGGCCGACCGGGTCGACCACCTGTCCACCGGCGGCGGGGCCAGCCTCGAGCTGCTCGAGGGCAAGACCCTGCCCGGCGTCGCCGCCATCCCACCCGTCTGAAGGAGGGCCCGCCGTGGCGCGCCGCCCGCTGATCGCCGGTAACTGGAAGATGCACAAGAACCACCTGGAGGGCGTCCAGCTGACCCAGAAGCTGGCCTGGGCGCTGAGCCGCGAGGACACCGAGGCCGTCGACGTCGCGGTCTGCCCGCCCTTCACCGCCCTCCGCAGCGTCGGCACCCTGATCGACGGCGACAAGCTGCCGATCGCCCTCGGCGCCCAGGACTGCCACCCCGAGCCCCAGGGCGCCTACACCGGCGAGATCTCGGCCCCGATGCTGGCCAAGCTGGGCGTCCAGTACGTGATCGTCGGCCACTCCGAACGCCGCCAGTACGCGGGCGAGGACGACGAGCTGGTCAACCGCAAGGCCAGGGCCGTCCTGGGGGCCGACATGCGCCCCATCGTGTGCGTCGGCGAGGTCCTCTCCGAACGCGAGTCCGGCCGCACCGCCGAGGTCGTCCAGACCCAGATCCGCGGCTCCCTGGCCGGCCTCAGCGGCGACCAGGTGGCCAGCCTGGTCGTCGCCTATGAGCCAGTGTGGGCCATCGGCACAGGCCGTGCCGCCACCGCCGACGACGCCCAGGAGACGATCGCCGTCATCCGCGCCACCGTCGCCGACCTGGTCGGCCAGTCCGCCGCCGACGAGCTCCGCATCCAGTACGGCGGCAGCGTCAAGTCCTCCAACGCCGAGGAGCTGGCCACCAAGCCCGACGTCGACGGCGCCCTGGTCGGCGGGGCCAGCCTCGACGCCGACGAGTTCGCCCTGATCATCAAGGGCTCAGCCCGCCGCGCCCGCTGATACACTCGCCCGGTCTTGCCGGTCATCCCCGCGCGCCTAAGGACTGCCCGATGATCCCGCTGCTGATCGTCATCGACGTGATCGCGTCGCTCACCCTGATCCTGTTCATCCTCCTCCACGCCGGCCGCGGCGGCGGCCTCTCCGACATGTTCGGCGGCGGCATGAACACCAGCCTCGGCGGCTCCACCGTGGTCGAACGCAACCTCGACCGCCTGACCGTCGCCGCCGCCACCCTGTTCGGCATCACCAGCGTCCTGCTCGCCCTCATGCTCCAGCCGTAGGCACGAGGCGGCAGGCGGCGCCGAGACCGGGGGTCCCGTGGCCCTGGTTCGCTGGCTGCTGGTGGTGGCCCTCATCGCCGTCGCCGGGTGCACGAACGGCGGCGGGTCGGCTGGCCCCGGCAACTCCGGCGGGCCCGGCGGGGGAGCGGCGCGCCAGGGCCGGAGCGGCGGGACCCTGGCCATCGCCCTGCTCGACCCAGGGCCCCTCGACCCGACACGGGCGGAAGGCCTCGAGGACGAGGTCGTCCTCGGCAACCTGTTCGACGGCCTCACCACCATCGACCCCTCCGGCGCCGTCCACCCCGCCGTCGCCGTCTCCTGGACCAGCGACCCGGCCCTGCGCCGCTGGGAGTTCCACCTCCGCCCCGAGGCCCGCTGGTCCGACGGCTCCCCCCTGCGCTCCACCGACTTCACCTTCGCCTGGCACCGCCTCGCCGACCCGAAGACCAAGCCCGCCCCCTCGCCAGCCGCCCGCACCCTGCTGTCGGCCGTCACCGGCTACCGTTCGTTCGCCGCCGGCCGCGCCCGCTCGATCACCGGCCTCGAGGCCCCCAACCCGACCACCCTGGTGGTCCAGCTCGACCACCCGTTCGCCGACCTCCCCGCCCTGGTCGCCGCCCTTCCCCTGTCCCCTCTGCCCTCGGCGGTGGTCCGCCCCGACCCAGCCGCCTACCTGGCCCAGCCGGTCGGGAACGGCCCCTTCCGCCTGACCACCCCAGCCCGACCGGGTCGCTCCCTGACCCTCGACCGCAACCCGATCTACTGGGGCTCCCCGGCCCTCCTCGACAAGGTCAGCGTGCATGTGGTGCCCGACGAGCAGACCGGCTGGCTGGAACTTCAGAACGGCCGGGTCTCGTTCGCCCCCGTCCCCCACGACCAGCTCGCCGCCGCCCAGACCGTCTACGGCTCGTCATCCGACGGCCGCACCGCCCCCGGCCTCCTCCAGAGCCCAACCCTCACCACCTGGCAACTCACCTTCAACCTCAAGTCGAAGCTGGTTCGCGACCCCCGCTGGAGGCAGGCCGTCTCCCTCGCCATCGACCGCGACCAGATCGCCACCGCGATGGCCGGGTCGCCAGCGACGAGCCTGATTCCTCCCACCGTCCCAGGGTTCGCAGTTGGCGCGTCGTCCGGGGTCGCCCCTGGCTGCCCGGTCTGCACCTACGACCCGACCAAGGCCCAGGCCCTGTTCGCCAAACCCGGTTCGGGCGAGGGCCCAGTCAGCCTCGCCGTCCCGTCAGGCGCCGACGCCCACCGGATCGCCGCCCTCGTCGCCGCCGACCTCACCGCCGCCGGGGTCAAGGTCGCCCGCTCGACGGCGTTGACCGGCGGGTCTCAGCTGACGCTGGTACGCGGGGTCGCCCCCTACCCCCGCCCCGACCCGTTCCTCGCCACCCCGTCCTCGACCAGCCCGCCGGCCGAGCGTCTCCTCGACCAGGCCCGCGCCACCCCCGACGACCCCGCCCGCACCACCCTCTACCAACAGGCCGAAGCCGCCATCCTGACCGACCTCACCACAACCCCCCTCGTCACCGAGCACCACGCCGCCGTCCTCACCCCCGGCCTCCAGGGCTTCAACCTCACCCCGTGGAACACCCTCGACCTGGCCGCCATCAGCCTCCCCGCCTGACCCCTTCGACTCCCCAAGCCCTTTGCTACAATCCGCCCGCACCCAGATGCACCACGTCGGAGTGGCGGAATAGGCAGACGCGCTAGGTTGAGGGCCTAGTGCCCTCATAGGGCGTGGGGGTTCAAGTCCCCCCTCCGACACCCTACTTGAGCAGGGGCTTCGCGCCTTCACCTCCTCTCACCTCTCGGAGCGCTAGGCTCGGTTGTCAATGGGTTGTCAATGGGACGGTGCATCGTCCTGTTGTCGCCGTCATCGCCGAGGATTAGACCGGCGACGGTGTGCGCGGCCAGCTCGTCCATCCCGGGGATGACGTGCGAGTAGATGTCGAGCGTGATGGATACCGACGCGTGTCCGAGCATCTCGCTGACGACCTTAGGATTAACGCGTGCGATCAACAAGAGCGGCGCGCAGGTATGGCGCAGATCGTGGAAGCGCACACGGGGCAGCCCCGCACGGCCGA
>Ga0105249_10001965_pt1 | contig 17835 bp, 20 predicted proteins | sample KBSS44metaG_FD_81522 | JGI IMG/M metagenome (GOLD analysis project Ga0105249, IMG submission 81522) | Switchgrass rhizosphere microbial communities from Kellogg Biological Station, Michigan, USA - KBS S4-4 metaG | ecosystem: Host-associated > Plants > Roots > Rhizosphere > Soil | place...
AACATTGGGTTTACCCTGTCAGGTAAATAAACAGAGGTCGCCCGTGTGTACGCATCAGCATCCAGCGCAGTATCCGCTTCCACATAGTGACTCACATCAGCAATATGTACACCAATTTCAAATAACCCATTTTTCAGTTCACGAAATGAGATCGCATCATCAAAATCTTTTGCATCCACCGGGTCAATTGTAAACGTCAGTATAGATCTGCAATCTTTCCTTTTTATAATTTCTTCCTGTGTTATCGTATCGGGGATCCTGGCGGCTACTTCCAATGCATCATCGGCAAACTCTAACGGAAACCCATTGTCCAGTAATATTTCTTTCATGGCCATATCATTCACATCTTCCGCATTCAAGACATGCACTACTTCTCCTTCAGGTCTTTTATCTCCCGATTCCCATTGAAGCAATCGCACCACTACCCTGTCATTATCTTTTGCTCCATGTATGTTTTGCTGAGGAATATAGATGTCAGGCATGGGCCGTTCCATCTCCGGAACAAAAAACGCAAAGTTCTTGTTCATCTCAAGATGTCCAACAAACTCTTTTCTTTTGCGGCTTACTATTTTTATAATTTCACCTTGCATACGGCCGGCGCCCTCTCTTCCTTTCGTAATTTGCACCCATACGAGGTCACCGTGCAGGGCTGTATTCATATCTGCAGGCCGCACCATAATGTCATTGGTCAGGTTTTCAACAGTAATGTATGCAACGCCGGATCTTGTCACATCCACCGTGCCTTTATACATTTTAGCTGACGGCGCTTTTTGTTTATCTTTTCTTTTCTTTGAATTTTTTCTTCCCATATTTAATTCCTTTCAAAATTTTTAATAAATGATTCAATGCTGCTGTTAAATTTTTTTCCCTCATTAAATAAAAAATGATGCCGGATCGGGATCACATACAGGGGTAATCCCTCCAGCTCTTGTCCAAATTTGGCGAGACGCACTGCATCTTTTTCCGTAGTGAGAATTATTTTGTCCGCCGCATCGACCGCTTCAAATCTTTCCCGTATATTTTTCAGATCATCAATGGTGAAAATATGATGATCGGGATATTGAAGCATAAAATACTGTTCGCAATATTTTTCCAACAGTTTTTTGAGTGGCGATGGATTTGCAATACCCGTTAACAGTATTACAGTGGTTGAACTTTTTAGCTCAAATCCTTTTTTGGTTAGCAGGCTGTAACATTGGCCATATTCTATCGCGGTAAAATAAATTTCCTGGTGTGGCTGTGGATTTATTTGGTCAATTATTTTGTTTTTTTCTTCACCCGACAGCTCGGGGTGACATTTGGTTACGACAATGATCTTTGCCCGTTTATAAGATGATTTAAGATCCCTTAGATCACCGGTCGGCAAATAAAAATCATGCACAAATAAATTATCATGGTCGGTCAGCAAAATATCGATACCTGCTTTTATAGCACGATGTTGAAATGCATCATCCAGGATGACCAGCTGCGTTCCCGGTCTGTCGTGCAACAATTGCGGAATAGCAAAGATGCGTTCTTCACCAACTGCCACAGCAATATCAGGAAATTTTAAATGAAACTGCATGGGTTCATCACCTATTTCCAATGCTGTTGAATTTTCATGAGCTAATTCATAGCCTCGTGTTTTACGTTTATATCCCCTGCTCAGCGTTGCTATCTTATATTTATTTTTTAATAAACCGATAAGGTACTCGACCATTGGCGATTTACCTGTTCCGCCCACTGAAAGGTTTCCAACCGAAATAATCGGGAGCCCAAAACTTGTTGAACGAAAAATTTTCAGATCATACAATTTATTGATGATCCATATAATGAACCAATAAACAAAAGCGAAAGGCAATAAAAGTATCCGGAATGAACGCAGGAAAAAATCAAAAATCATAAACCTTATGTGGCGTGATACAAGTGGTTAAAGGTACATCAAAATTATTGCGATCTTCCAACTTATCTATTGGCTCAAAATAACAGAAGCCAACGAGAATACATTCACGGCTGCACAAATAAAGATAACGATCATAAAATCCTTTGCCATATCCTAACCGGAATCCGTCTTCGTCCACACATAATAGCGGAACAAATATAAGATCAATCTCACCCGGCAATAATACGTCACCATTCACAGGTTCATAAACGTTGTATTCACTTTTTTTAAACCGTGTTTCTTCATTCGTGATCACGGCAGTCATTGCTATCTTCTTAAAATCAGATTTTGGATAACATATTTTTACTTCAGGGTTTTTGAATTCAATGTAATCTGTGAAAAGATGTGTATTGGGTTCTTTATTCTCTTCAATCGGCCAATAAGAAAGCAGGCTGTTAATAAAAGGAAGTTTTAAAGTCTGAAACTGTATCAAAAGCAAGTCATCCAGTTTTGATCGTTCAGCATTTGTCAATTGCATTCGTTTCTCACGATAATATTGTCGGGCATCCGCCTTGAGCATACTTGTAAGATACAAAAAGAGATAATAACCGGTAACTATGAAGATGACAGTAAACAAAGAAAACTATTATCTCAAACCACTTTCTACAAAAACGGAGAATACAGTCGTTCCGTAATTTCTTTCGGTTTTAAAAAAGGGGAATGTCTTGTAATCATTCCGGGGAGTATGTTCCAATACAAACCAGCCGTCTTTATTCATTAATTGTTTTTCAAAGATCAGCCGCGGCAGATCATCAATATTTGCAAGAGCATAAGGAGGGCCTGCAAAAATGAAATCAAATTTGTCGATACAATTTTCTATAAATCGAAAAACATCGGATTTGATCACTTTAAAATTTTCTAACTTCAGTGCTGCAGATGTTTTTTTAATGAAATCATACATCTGGTTATCTTTTTCAACAATAGTAAGATCCGGTACCCCTCTTGAAGCCAGTTCATAACTAATGCTCCCCGTGCCGCCAAACAGGTCAAGTGTCTTCAGATTTTCAAAGTCAAGATTATTTTGAAGAATATTGAACAACCCTTCTTTTGCCACATCTGTTGTCGGCCGGGTGTAAGGCATTTTTGATGGTGGATTAAATCGCCTGCCTCCATGTTCACCTGCTATGATGCGCATTGGGCAATATCATTTAATTGAGTGAAGAAATGCAAAGGATAGTCGGGATGAGACCAGCTTGCCTCCCGGAAATTGATATTCAGAAAGTATTGGTATAACTCTTTATATAATGTTGAATCTTTATCAACCAATCCGGAAATTTTCAGTTGAACTTCGTATTGTGATAAGTTATATTGTTCACAAATATTCAATAAATAATAGATCACATCATGTGGTGTTGAATATTCAAATTGCTCCGCAAGCAGTAATTGGCCCTGTTTAATAACGATCACCTCAAATTCGTCAACTGCAAAGTTGACCTGCAACGTCTCTTTCGGATCAGTTATTTGTTTCTGTTTTAGCGCCAGGGTTGAAAAGTGTTTAAATGACGCGGTTGGATATCTTCTTGATAAAAATTGCTGAACATCCTGTGGAATCGCATAAACTGAATTCAACTGCCATTCCATTGCCGGCTCCGAAACAATATTTTTAGATGAAGAAGTCCCGTAGACAGCTTTCCAGAGTTCACTAAAATTTTCTGTGTTATAATATTCCTGAGGCACCAGTACATGCTGTGAATACTGATAACAAACAGCTACTTTATAAAAGCTTGCACTGGCTTCGGGGTGCTGGCTAAGTATTTCAGCGATTGTATCAGGAGTCATATCATCTGCAGAAAAACTGGCGAGATAGTATAACTGGTTAGCCTGGCCATTCGCGATAGCGAACGAAAAATTTTTTGCACCGATGCTCATTGAAAGCACCGGCTGGATCATTTCTGTTTGCTCATTTGATATTTGAAACAGTTTTTTCATCAATAACTCGTTGCAATGTTAGGATAAAATCAAAAGATAATAAAGAAAACAAACTAATGCCCATCTTGTCCATTTTATTGTAGGTTTGCAAACTTTTAACTAATGAATGCTGAAACCAACTATAACAACCTGCAAATGCAGGTGACCAATAAGCAAATTCTCAAACTGACGTTGCCGATAAGTTTTGCTATCCTGGTTCCTCAATTCAATTTTATAATCAATAATATCTTCCTTGGTCATTACTCCTCCACAGCGCTGGCCGTTGCAAGTATAACAGGCGTCTATTATCTCATTTTTGCATCGATCGGTTTTGGATTTAATAATGGTTTGCAATCACTCATCAGCCGCAGGGCGGGCGAAAACAAACCTGGTGAAATTGGAAAATTGTTTAACCAGGGAATTTTGATAACCATACTGATTGCAACTGCAGGTATTATTCTTACCTATACAGTTACACCTTTACTTTTTCATAACATATTGCATGAACAGCAGAAAGCAGGTATGGCTATCTCTTTTCTGCAGATACGTATCTGGGGCCTGCCCTTTTTATACATCTACCAGATGCGGAATGCGTTGCTTGTCGGCACGAATCAAAGTAAATACCTCGTGATGGGTACGATCGCTGAAGCATTTGCGAATGTTTTCTTTGACTACACTTTCATCTTTGGCAAGTTAGGCTTCCCGGAAATGGGCTTTAATGGAGCCGCCGTTGCATCTATTCTTGCCGAATTCACCGGCATGTTTGTTATCTATATTGTGATACATCAAAAAGGAATTGCCAAACGTTTCTCTATTTTTAAAAATATAAGATGGGACAAGCATAATGCTGCACTTATTACAAATATGTCTGCACCCCTCGTATTTCAGCATGGTATTAGTATCGCAACCTGGGAATTCTTTTTTATTCTCATTGAACGCAACCAGCCTTCCGATACGCCACAGGCTATTTCGAATGTGATGCGAAATGTGTTTGGTATTTTTGGTTGTGTGAGCTGGGCTTTTGCTTCCACCTGCAACAGTATGGTAAGTAATGTTATCGGGCAGGGCAAAAAAGATGAGGTAATACATGTTATCAGAAAAATTGTTACGCTCAGCACTGGCATCGCTGTGTGCTTCTGTATAGTGCTTAATCTTATCCCTGGTATATTCCTTTCAGTTTTTGGGCAGGGAAAAGATTTTATTGAGCAGGGACTGCCGGTGGTCAGGGTCATTTCTTTTGCAATGGTATTAATGTCATTCTCTATTATATGGTTATTTTCAGTGACCGGCACCGGTAATACCCGGGTCACTTTTCTTATAGAGCTATTTACCATTACTCTTTATAGCATTTTTGTGTACGTGGTATTGGAAAAACTTAAACTCTCAATTACGATTGGCTGGATGAGTGAGTGGTTGTATTGGATCTGTATGTTTATTCCATCATTCTTCTATATCAGGAGTAACCGATGGAGAAAGAAAGTCATCTGATCATTCATCTTTGTGTTTCAGGTGATAAAAAATAAGATTGGTATTGATCACTAATGAAAATTGATGTTTCCGGATAGTCGGAAAAGGATAGTTATTGGTAGATATGTTATAACCATAAAAGAGATTTGCCAGCCCGATCCCAAAACCCAATTTTGGAGTAATAACAATATCATCAGTTTCATCGTTAACCTGGTATTTAATTTCTATTCCACCCCCGCCGCCATTATTTATTACTTCATAGCCCAGTTTAGCGCCGTAGACCGCTTTCTCACCCTGCGTTGAAGGTTTCCATTCGAAACTAGTGTATGCGGTGAGTACCATAAATCCATGTCTTGCTTCGTAGATATTTTTTTGAAGCGAGAAACCAAGCTCTGAATAAAATGACCTTTGCGCTCCAATTCCGATTCTTGGGCTGAGATTGAATTTCTTCCAGGTTTTTGGAATGTCTCTATTAGCAGTGTCTGCCGTTTGACCTTTTGCAACACCCAGGCTTAGGAAAAAAAATAATAAGTGGAATGATAGTTTCATAGCTTCTTAAGATCAATCTTCCAATTTCTTCAACAACTGTTTTCCTTCTTCTCTTATGCGCACATCATCTTCTGTTTTAGGTGGTAAGAAAGGCAATTGTCTGAGCAGTTCAATCGCTTTTAACTCCTCGCCATTACGATGATAAGCTTTTGCTAACTCAAGATTATTCAAAGCAAACACCGGCTCCAGTTGTTTTGCTTTTTCATAACAATGGATGGATTCTTTTAAGGAAGCTTTAGGCAAGCCGCCGTATAGAAGCTTCAATGCTGCCTTTTCAAGGCTATTTAAATTACTTACCTCGTAGTTCCATTTACCCAATACATGCCATGCACGGCCATGATTAGGATTGATCAAAATGGCCTTATCCGCATTGGTTTTAATCTCCTTCACTGCCTTTATTCTTTCATTACCACTTTCAATCAGGGCTTTTCTGCCCATCGCAACAGATAAAGCATAATAACCATCAGCTTGTTTTGGATTTACTTTTATTGCTGTCTCCGCATAAATTCGTCCTGCTTTGAAATAATCAATCTTTGATTCTTTTGTTTTTTGACGATTGCCGATACGGCTGCAAAGTTCACTGCACTTCCATAATGAATAATAATTGCGGGGATCAATTTTTAAAACCTGTTTGAACGTTTCATAAGCAGGTGATTCTTTTAAAGCAGCTTCAAGACTGTCGGCTCTTTTAATTAACATCGTTACATCCTGTGCTGAAAGTCCAGCGGATGCCAGGAAAGATAAGACAAGGAAAATATTTTTCATACTACACTAAAACTGCTTTCTATATGTAACGGATGTGCTGCCAATAAAGTTTACAATAGGAGGATTTAATTTGGCAATACGCATGTTAATATCCCTTACATGAGGGAACTCACCATGTATCTTTTCGGCTATTTCCATCAATAAAGTTTCAAGTAATCGCCTTGGCTTTTTCATCTCTTCTTTTACCAATGCATGCAATCGTGCATAATTCACCGTTTCATCTAATTCGGTTATCAGCTTATTTTCCTCCCAGCTTACCGATAAGTTAATATCATAATCACTGCCGCTTTTTTGCTCTTCTGCATATAAACCATGAAAAGCATGGAAGCGTACATTTTTTAATTCAACAGTAATCATCAGTTTTTTTTAAATCCGACAGATTAAGTACTAAAAAACCAGAAACCGGTAACCAGCAACTAGTGTATTCCTTTTGCGGCAAGATAACGTTCCGCATCCAAAGCAGCCATACAACCCGTACCAGCGGCAGTAACAGCCTGCCGGTAAATTTTATCCTGTACATCGCCGCTTGCAAATACACCCTCTATATTCGTCCTGGATGAACCGGGTACTGTTTTGATATAGCCGGCATCATCCATATCAATAAACTCCTTGAATATTTCTGAATTCGGCTGATGACCGATCGCCACAAAGAATCCATTGACCGGTATCTCCTGTTTTTCTCCTGTCTTCACGTTTTTTATTCTTACTCCACTTACTGTTTTATCTCCCAATACTTCGTCGGTTTCAGTGTTCCAGTATATTTTAATATTGGATGTATTCTTAACCCTGTCCGCCATCACTTTCGATGCACGCATTTCATCGCGGCGTACAAACATGTGGACAGTTGTACAAAGCTTCGACAGGTACAAGGCCTCTTCCGCGGCTGTATCTCCTGCGCCTACAATCGCTACTTCTTTTCCACGAAAGAAAAAACCATCGCACACGGCGCATGCACTCACACCATATCCATTCAATCGCTGCTCACTTTCCAATCCAAGCCATTTTGCTGATGCACCTGTTGAAATGATCACCGCATCTGCTTCGATCAGTTTTTCCTCATCGATCCAAACTTTATGTGGCAATGTTGCAAAATCAACTTTAGTAGCAATCCCAAAACGAATGTCTGCACCCATCCGATGCGCCTGCCTTTCGAAATGAACCATCATTTCCGGGCCTTGTACACCATCAGCATATCCCGGATAATTTTCTACTTCAGTCGTAATTGTTAACTGGCCACCGGGCTGAATGCCCTGGTAAAGCACAGGCTTTAAATTAGCCCTGGCAGCATAAATAGCTGCCGTATATCCTGCCGGTCCTGATCCAATGATCAAACATTTTACCCTTTCACTGGCTGTCTCCATATTCATCTGTTTAAATAATTGGCAAAAATAAAAGTAAATGGGCTAACAATAGTGTTTGGTGTACGACAGAAGACCTTTTGTGTACAACCAAAGCCAGTTTGTGTACAAATCTCAATCCCGCATAATGATGGTCTTATATTGAGATGCGTACCCTCCAAAATAACCCAGTGCGCCCCCGCTGACATTGCTTAACACTTTTGTTGGAGATGAAAAGGGATTACCTACTGTAGTATAAGTATATTCCATCGTTCTCCAAAAATCAAAAGTTACTTTATCTATATTGGAAAGCTTAAGGGTTACCGTATCCAGCTTATCAAAATAGCTATAATCATCATTTCGTTTTACATTCCTGTCAACACCCCGTTCAATTTCTACAGAATAGGTTGTACCGTCAATGATCTGATCATCAAAAACAGAATTAAGAGCCGGGTAAAAAGGTTCACTGTTCCTTTTTGTGAAATAACGGATATAATCCCCATAACCCGGAGGATCGGTTGCTTTGATCATTAATACTCTTTTATCCGGATCATCAGAACCGGGCACAGGTTTGCCCCATAACGAATCAATATGTTTTGTGATACCAGGAATTGTTGTATTCGCATTATATTCCTTATTGCCAACTATGATTTTTAATGTGTATTGTTTATTCAATTCTCCTTTGAAAGCTGTTGCAAGATTAGAAGAGTCAACTGTATAGTAAAACAAAACGCCACCCTGGACGGAGAGCTGATATTCTTTTAATAGATGAGCTTTTATTCCATTGGAAACTGTGACGATGGCGCTATGAACAAAACTCTGCTGAATAGCATTGGGATCAAGTGTTGAGAAATAATTCAGACTGTTACTCAGAAAAACGATCGGCCAGCCATCATTCTCAATAGTTGCTTCTACTACTAATTTTGGCTCCGGATCTTTCAATTTGAAATCCACTGATTTTTCGCAGGAGATCAGCCCTATAACCAGGAAAAGTAATAAACTGTTTTTGGAAAAATTCACGCGGCAAAATTACGAATCGAGGAGTTTGATTAAGATTAAAAAAACAATCACGCCTGCGGCGTGACTGCTTTTTTTAAAAACCCACCAATTTGGTTTTTAGTTATTATCCCGCTAAAAGCAGGACAATAATATATTTAGCCTAAATAGGCTTTTAATGCACTACTGTAACGAGCTTTTTGCAAACGTTTGATAGCTCTTTCCTTGATCTGGCGAATACGTTCTTTGGTAAGATCATATTTATGACCTATTTGCTCGATCGTAACACCATTCTCACCATCCAGTCCAAAATAAGCATTTACAATTTCAGCTTCACGGGGTGAAAGTGATTTCAATACACGGCGAATTTCATTTCTCAATGAGTCCTTCATCACATCATCATCTGTATCCTCACTTCCTTCAAGCAGATCCCCCATGGCTACATCTTCTGCTTCATGAACCGGTGCATCCAGTGAAGTATGGCGGGTGTTGCTCTGGAAAATATTATTGATCTCCGTTTCACTCATTTCCAGGATATCAGCCAATTCTTCTGTAGATGGTTCCCTTTCATGTTCCTGCTCAAAAGCCATATAAGCTTTATTCGCTTTGTTATAGGTGCCAATTTTGTTTTGAGGCAGGCGGACTAATCTGCCCTGCTCTGCCAACGCCTGAAGGATAGACTGGCGAATCCACCAAACAGCGTAAGAAATAAATTTGAAACCCTTGGTTTCATCAAAGCGTTGTGCCGCTTTTATCAATCCGAGGTTACCCTCGTTAATCAGATCGCTAAGAGAAAGTCCCTGGTGCTGGTACTGCTTAGCCACAGATACCACGAAACGAAGGTTCGCTTGCACTAATTTGTCTAATGCCCGCTGATCACCCATTTTGATTCGCTGAGCCAGTGTTGTTTCCTCTTCGGGAGTGATCATCGGAATTTTAGAAATTTCCTGCAGATACTTTTCAACGGCTTGGGAATCACGATTAGTGATCTGGGTAGCAATTTTAAGCTGCCTCATAATTAAAATCCTCTCTTTTTAAATAACGAAATAAAGACCGGGCTGGTTCAAAGGATGTTGCAAATGGTAAGTTAAGAATCAATCCGTCCAATTCTATCTGCAAAAATACACCCCAATCGCCGTTTCTCATAGTGTTTGGGGATAAAAATTTGGTCCAACATCCATTTACAACGCTTGCACCAATAATGTGTTCTGCAAAATCCTTACCGGATAAGGGTTTTGCAGAACATTTAAGTAGAATAAATTTTTAAGCTGTGCTGAGGATCGCAAGCTAATCAGTACATCAGGTGGTTTTCATCCTCCTTTTACGTGAAAGAATAATCCAGATCAATAATCCTGAAATGAATAGCAAAAAAGAAATTAATTCTGCCTGTGTCATTCTTAATCCAAATATGGACATAGTGGAGTTCACCCTGATTTTTTCTATAAAAAACCGTTCAAATCCATTCAGCATCAGGTAGAGTCCAAATAAAGCTCCGGGTATTTTTATTCTTTTTCTTACACCCCATAATATAAAAAAGAATATACTACATGCGATTGTTTCATAAAAGGAAGTTGGAAATACCGGTGATGGGAGATAGTTACAATGTTCCTCTTTGCAATTGGGAAGTGGGATACCTTCTTTGTTTACATTGTTAGGAAAATGATAAGCAAACATCCAATTAGGCAAAAAGTTAAGACTACCGGGTTTTTTAAAATTAGCAACAGGGACATTTGAAAGACTATCAAAATTTCGGATAAAATAATCGGGATACTGTTTCAATTTATTTTCAAAATCTCCTGGCTGAGCAGCAACAATTTTTGCATTTTCATTGACCGTATAAGCTGAATTAAAAATCCCCCAATCACCATCACCTGCTACCTGACAGCCTATGCGGCCAACCGCATACGCGATCATTAATGCAGGTGCGGCAGCATCATTAAGATGCCAGAATGAGATCTTATGCCTTTTAGCATACCACCAGATGGCAAGTGCAGCACAAATTAAACCACCGTACATGGTTAATCCTTCGGCTGAGAAAAAGTTGCCAACCGGATCTTTTACAAATGAATCCCAGGTTTCAAATGAATTGAAAATTTTAGCGCCAATTAATCCAAATACCAATGCAAGAATTGTGATCTCTCCTACTCTGTCATGCGGCCATATTCTTACTGTTCTTTTTTCGGGTTTGGGCAAAAGATTTTTCTTTTTCTCCCACCATTTTAAACCTGCAAACAACAGTCCTAATACGATGCCTGCCGGCCAACTTCCATTGGATGAAAAAATGAATGCCTGGGGGTCATGCGTAACGGATTTATTAAGCAGAAACAATGCAAGAATTTTATATCCTAATAAAAATCCCAATAAGAAATTTAATAACAGGTCGCTAAATTTAGCCGGCTCGCCAACCATTATCTGCATTTCAGTGGGTTGAAAAAAACCCTGTCCACTTTTACGTTGAAGTTCCTTGGATAAAATAACGGCTGCAATGATAAAAGCTATCGCAACAAAAAAACCGAAACAATTAATAAACCGGAGACCTTCTATTTCAACACCAAACCAATCTTTGAAAACGTAATATAAATTTGGATACATTCAGCAATGGCTTTAGAATTAGCGAATATAACAAACAATGGTTATACTGCTGGAATAAAAACAAAACCTCCTGCATGAAAAATGAAGGAGGTTATATACGGAGGTTTATCTTAATTACAATGTTGTTCAAAAGCACCGATCAGGTTTTGTGCTATTACCTGTGCGGGTCTTCCTTCGATTTGATGACGTTCGATAAAATGCACCAATTGACCATCCTTAAATAAGGCTATAGAAGGCGAAGACGGAGGATAAGGCAATAAATGTTCCCTCAATTTTTTTACAGCCTCTACATCAAAGCCCGCAAAAGTTGTGGTCAGGTAATCAGGTTTTTTTTCTGCATGATGAACAGCTAATATTACACCCGGTCTTGCGGTACCTGCAGAACATCCGCAAACAGAGTTGATCATTACCAGTGTAGTACCTTTTTTAGCCAACTGATCCTCAACTTCGCCAGAAGTTAGCAGTTCCTCGAAGCCATTTTCAGTAAGCTCCTCTTTCATAGGCATCACAATTTCCGGTGGATACATAATTGATTTTTTAATTTAAAAATATCCGCAAAAATATACAATGCTGCGATAACAAATTCATTGCAGAAACTCTGTCACCCTAATATTCCTCATTTCGGAAATATTGTCGTTGAATCAAACCAGTATTGCTCAATTTGTCGGGTAATATCAGGATGGCGTATAGTTTGAAATAGTAGTGTCGTCAACAAATTTTTTAAAAAAATTAAACGACAGATTTATGACACAAGTAAAATTCAACTTCCAGCCATTTGAAAAGAATTTAAACAGCTTAATGGAGGATTTGTTTACTGATTTACCAGAGCTTTTCAAAAATGATTTTAACAAATCGGCGTGGAAGGGATTTGCTCCTGTCAACGTCCAAGAATATGACAATGCTTACGAATTGGAACTTGTAGCTCCGGGATTTTCAAAAGAAGATTTTAAGATCAACCTTGAAAACGATATTCTCACTGTTTCTGCAGAGAAAAAAGCTGAAGAAAAAAAGGAGAATGTAAAACAAGTTCGCAGCGAATATAGCTTCAGATCCTTTAAGAGATCTTTTACAATTAATGAAAAAATTGATGCAACTACTATCGATGCTAAATACGTCAATGGAGTATTGATATTAAACCTTCCGAAGAAAGCGGAAGTCAAAGCATCGGCAAAAGAAATTAAAATTCAGTAATTAGTTCTTTTCTACATAAAAGTTTTCTCATAAGCAGTTGGTTTTGGTTTACACCCTCCGTTTCTACGGAGGGTTTCTTTTTTACCTCATCCCTAACCACTCCTGAAGGAGAAGGCGTCAACCCACAGCCCTGATGCTATCGAAAAGTTTACAATTACTATTGCGTACAACCCTGCCTTCTTCGTGTATCAATCAGGTATTGTATCTTCCATTCGCCTTTTAATCGTACCAATTGAAAAGAATTAGCTCCGCAATGACTGAATTTCCCGCCGGCATAAAAGTTATAAGGGGTCCATACACTTGCTAATGCACCATCGATCTTTACAGAACCGAATGTTATTCTTTCATCGGCGTCCCCTTTTGGTTGCTTACCTACGAAATCAATAAAATCTTTTACTTCTTCAGTTCGAACGATCGTATTGCCATCCTTATCCCGGCTAACTGTTTGAAAAATCGCTTCATTCGCCAGGGTGCTTCTTAACAAAGCAGTATCGGCATTTTTCATCGCAGTGAAAAGGTTATTTACGATTGTTTTTACGGAATCCTCTGCCGTTTGGGCGTTGGAAAATAGCGATGTGAAAGTTGTAATTAACGTTAATAAAAATAAAATCTTACGCATCGGTTTTATTTTGAATTAGTCCGGCAAAATAATTGACTTATAAATGTAAATGCCCAAACCATGAAAGCAAATAAATTTTTACAGGCGGCAATCTTGTTTGCAATAATTGCACTGGCTGCAAGTTGCCGGACAAGTCGTACAGATCGTCCTACCCGTGATTATCCTTCTACAACAAAAAGGTATCCCTACCCGGATCAATCGCCTTATCCTGATGATCGCCGGGTAATAGTTACTAATGATCCAAACCCACAAAATCTCCCCCCGGGACAAGCAAAAAAAATTTATGGTGGTAAGTCAGCCCGCCCTTATGCGCCTGGTCAAAGAAAAAAAATGAATAGTTATGCGTACCGCAGAGTACCATTGATCATAACAAGAACTCCGGATATTATCATCACCAGAAATAATGATGGCCGCTATTATCACCGGAATACGGATGGATATTTATACTGGCAGGGATATGACAATAGATTTTACATTGATAAAGCTTACCTGGATAAAATTAAATATGACGAGAAAGAGTATAAAGAATGGTCCGATAAAGGAAAGAACGGAAATGGCAATGATGCCAAAGTAACCGGGAAAGGAAACAGTCAAAAAAATAACAATGGAAAATCGAATAATGGTCATGGAAAAGGAAACAATGGCCACGGACATCAATAATCAAAGAACTTTTAAAAATACCAAGCCTTTTCCTAAACTGATTTACAGGTCGCCGGATGACGAAAATATTTCAGTTAAAAGAAAGGGCTTCTTTATTACATCTATTTAGCATATCCAAGAATCTTAAGCATACTCTGGGCAGATTGCTGCTTTGCATACACCCAGTCAATAAGCTTACCATTTTTATCATGTCCGATAATTATATGTTTGGGTGAAGGAATTAAACAGTGTTTAATTCCTCCATAACCGCTTATTTGATCCTGGTATGCGCCGGTATGAAAGAATCCAACGTACAAAGGTTCACCATTTACAATCTTAGGCAGAAAAACCTCGTTAATATGTTCTTCGCTATCATAATAATCATGACTATCGCAGGTAATACCTCCCAACACTACACGATGATATTCTTTATCCCATTTATTAACGGGCAGCATTAAAAACTTCTCACCAATACCCCATGTGTCAGGCAGCGTAGTAATAAATGATGAATCGATCATATACCAGGTTTCTCTGTCATTCTGATTCTTTTGGCCGATCACACTAAAGATGTGCATCATACTTTCCCCGACTGTATAACTGCCGAATTCAGTAAAGATATGCGGCATGGGCACTTTATTTCTTTTACAGGCCGCTTTAATATTTCTAACAATTTCATTGATCATGAATTGATAATCGTACTCAAAACCTAAAGAGTGCTTGATGGGGAAGCCACCACCAATATTTATGCTGTCGAGTTCTGGACAGATCTTTTTTAACTGACAATAAAGATTGATGATCTTATTCAATTCGCTCCAGTAATAAATATCATCTTTGATCCCTTTGTTCAGGAAAATATGAAGCATTTTAAGCTGAAACTTACTTTCATATCCTTCAATTCTATCTACATAGAATTCCAATATATCTTTTGCACGTATCCCTAATCTTGACGTATAAAAAGGAAAAGTCGGCTCTTCTTCTGCGGCAACCCGTATCCCTAGCTTAAAAGGGACTCTTACTGCTTTTGCATACTCCTTTAATTCCTCCTTATTATCTAAAATTGGGATCACATTTTGAAATCCCGAATTTAATAAGCCTGCGATTCGTCTTACATAGCCCTTTTGCTTGTAACCATTACAAATGATGAATGTTTCTTTACTGATCTTCTTTTTCTCATAAAGCTTCTTCACGATCTCGATATCGTAAGCATAAGACGTTTCAATATGAATATCCTGCTTTAAAGCCTCCTCCAGTACGAAACTAAAATGTGAGCTTTTGGTGCAGTAGCAATAATGATATTTGCCCTCATACTTATGTTTCTTAAAAGCTGTGGCAAACATTTGTCTTGCTTTTTTTATCTGCGTTCCTATCTTGGGCAGATAACTGATCTTCATCGGCGTCCCATATTTAGCGATGAGAGCTTTCAGATCAATACCGTTAAAATAAAGATTGCCTTCTTCTACCTCGATGCCTTCCTGCGGGAAATTGAAAGTTTGCTTTACAAGATCCAGGTAGGTATTATTCATGTTTTCCAAAATATGAATGGGTTATTGGGTGGAAAAAAATTTTGAAGCAAAAGTAATAGTTACATAAATACAAATAACAGTAATTAATCCACCAAAAAGCCCCACAATGGCGGCGCTTCGAAATTAGCACGAGGCTTATGTAAAGTTTTGCCTGAGGAATGCTACAGCATTATTGTAAAAAATATTATTCATTAAAGTTCTCGGAGCAATTTTATCAGATATTTTTATTTTGGTGATCTGACTGAATTCAAACTCCAATTCTTTAAAGTTAGCAATCAGGTAATCTCTAAAGCTTTCAAACTTTGTTGTATTGGGACATGTATCTACAGGATGGATAAATCCATCAAAGTCGGAACCGATACAAATTTTTTGAGACATTTCTTCAAAAGATGTCCCGAATTTATTGGCAAGAAAGAAAAAATGGAACACCTGGTTCATGAAATGTTTCGCATGATAAGCGGGAAAATCTCTTAGGTCATCATCATTGATCAGATCCATCGTTTTAAGAATTTCAGAATCTGTCGCATAACCAGTATGCTCTTTAAAATATTCTTCCTTCTCTCCAGGGCTTAAGACTTCTTCATCATAAATATCACCGATATAACCCGGTGTGAGCATTTCATCAGCAGCGACACCCAGTATCCGTTGATCCATTGACAAACCAATAATGCCACCTGAGTCAATTACCTCGATTACATCCTCGTCATATAGATTAATACTGCAGGCGTTGAAAGCAGTGCCATTCAGGTAACCATAAGGTTTAAGATTCCTAATCTTTAAAAAGCCTCCGTCAAGATTAGATTCCTCAACAACATATTTTCTTCTTACTTCCCTTGAGATGCCCGTTAAGCCAGCATGCGTACAAACCATGGGAAGGTAATCTTCATCCATTCGGTATTTATACAATTGTCTGCGTGAATGTAGACTCATGTGTTTTACGTCAACCATTATCTTCTTCTGCTCCAGTCTCTGTAATAGTTTAAACCCATCCTCTGATATGCCTTTTTTAGAAGGGTAAAAAGGTCTTTCGTCAAAAATCTGGATACCAAAAGCATGATTGCAAAAATCATTATCCTGCAAATGAGCAATGTTCATTGACAAGATGCGGTTAGCAGCTGTAAAAATTTCAAAATTGTTCCAGAACTCCTGCCATATCTGTTCCGGCGTTTTGCCTTGTTTGATACCGAAAAAAGCGTGTGGGCCTTCAACGATCAACACAGCATGAACTGTATTAAGATCAGTTGCTTTGTACTGTGAAATGTTGTCAATTATCTTTAATCGTTTCCCGTTAGATGATAAATTACTCCTGAGATTCTTCAACTCATTATTCAGATCGATAAAATAAAATTCACCGGTGCTGATATCTCTTACCCTGGCAAGATTTATATAGTTTGTCTGTTCATCTTCTGCTATTGTCCGGATCAATCTCGCCTGCATCATATTCGATTCAACCGGGTGAAGTACCAATCCTATCAAGTTGACATTTCCTTTTATTAATTGACTTAATGAGGCCTGCGAGTCGATCACTTTATTTATGCCCTGGCATTTTAAAACAGTTGTAATAAGATTGGGATGCGCAAATTTTACTTTTACTATATCCCATGGTGTAGGTAAACTGGCTGGATTGCCCATCTGCGCTTTAAGTGCAGGATGAACATGAAAATCGAATACTGGCATAGGCAATGGTTTGATTATAGGAAAGATACAAAGCATTGTGTTGTCACCAATACTACGTTGATAAATAAAAAAACCGCTCCACGATGTGGAGCGGTTAACCAGTTTATCACGAAAAGTTTATTTTACCTGTGCAACAAGATTTTTAAAAGTCTCAGGATTATTCATGGCTAAATCCGCCAATACTTTTCTGTCAAGCGTAATGCCTTTCTTCGAAAGACGGTTGATGAATTCAGAATAGGTTAATCCTTCTTCCCGAACCGCCGCATTGATACGAGCAATCCATAATGTGCGGTATTCTCTTTTCTTCAGCTTGCGACCTACGAACATATAGGTCATTCCTTTTTCTACTACGTTTTTGGCAACGGTGTAAACATTTTTACGTTTGCCATAAAAGCCTTTGGCCTGCTTTAATATTTTTTTACGGCGTGCTTTGCTTGCAACCGAATTAACTGAACGTGGCATATCTTAATTTTTTAAATTTTTAGATTGTTGATTTGAAGATCGAAGTATGAAGTATGAGGTATGAAGTCTGATTCAGACTTCATACTTCTTATTTCAATCTTAGCAGGAACTTCACGAAGTTCATGTTGGATTTATCCACCACGCCGTCATGGCCTAAAGCCCTTTTACGTTTTTTTGATTTTTTCGTCA
>Ga0105249_10001966_pt1 | contig 17834 bp, 9 predicted proteins | sample KBSS44metaG_FD_81522 | JGI IMG/M metagenome (GOLD analysis project Ga0105249, IMG submission 81522) | Switchgrass rhizosphere microbial communities from Kellogg Biological Station, Michigan, USA - KBS S4-4 metaG | ecosystem: Host-associated > Plants > Roots > Rhizosphere > Soil | place...
AAGACCAGAAGCCCGACCACTATCAAAAAAACAGGACGCACACCAATGTCAACAACACCCAGTCAAAACGGGAAATCGACCCAAACGAGTTCCCAACCCCTTATTCACCTTTCCGACGTTAAGAAAGTTTTCTATACCGACGAAGTAGAAACACACGCGCTTTCGGGCATTCACCTCGACATTAACAAAGGTGAGTACATCTCCATCGCGGGCCCTTCTGGATGCGGTAAATCAACTCTGCTCTCCATCCTCGGACTACTCGATACACCGACCGATGGTGAGTACGTGCTGAACGAACATCCGGTTGAGAACCTTTCGATGTCAGAGCGCGCGCGTATTCGAAATCGTGAGGTTGGTTTCATTTTCCAAAGTTTCAACCTGATCGGCGATCTAACGGTTTATGAGAACGTCGAGCTGCCGCTGACGTATCGTGGCATGAACTCGAGTGAACGCAAGAAGCGCACGACCGAAGCCCTGGAACGCGTTGGCATGGCCCATCGTGCCAAGCACTTACCCAGTCAATTGTCCGGAGGTCAACAGCAGCGTGTTGCAGTCGCGCGTGCTGTCGGCGGCGAACCCAGCATTTTGCTGGCAGACGAGCCAACCGGAAATCTCGACTCAACCAACGGCGAAGCAGTCATGGAATTGCTGCGCGAGCTGCATCGCAACGGAGCGACCATCTGCATGGTCACTCACGACCCTCGTTATGCACAGCATGCTGATCGCATCGTGCATCTCTTCGATGGCTTGATCGTTGAAGAAGAGACTGGTTCTGCCAGTCGAAAGGCTGAAATTGAAGCAGCGAAACGAGAACTTAAAGAAAGCGGCTTCACCGAGGTCCAATGATCAGTCTGCGCAACGTTGAAAAGGCGTTTTCTCATGGTCCCGCGAAAACTTATGTGTTGCGCCGGATCGATCTCGATATCAAACCTGGCGAGTTTGTCTCGATTATGGGGCCGTCAGGCGCAGGCAAGTCGACGCTGCTTCACATCCTGGGGATGCACGATCAGAGTTGGAGCGGCGAATACTTCTTCGACGACGTTCCGGTTCACGCGCTCGACGGCAAGAAGCGGGCAGCGATACGAAACCAAAACATCGGCTTCGTGTTTCAGAGCTATCACCTGCTTGACGATCAAACGGTGTTTGAAAACCTGGAATTACCGCTGTCGTACCGCGATGTAAGTCGAAAGGATCGGCAGTCGATCGTTTGCGACACCCTTGATCGATTTCAACTCGTCGGAAAAAAGGACCTATACCCCACGCAACTTTCGGGCGGACAACAACAGTTAGTCGGTATTGCACGAGCAGTCGTCGCGAACCCGCGAGTGATTCTTGCTGATGAACCAACGGGGAATCTTCATTCGAGTCAAGGACAGGAAATCATGGGGCTGTTCAAGCGACTCAATGAAGAGGGAACTACGATTGTGCAAGTCACTCATTCGGAAACCAATGCGACGTACGGGAACCGCATTGTGAGGCTGGAAGACGGCTGGATAGTTAACTCTTAACCCCTGCATTGCTCTTATCGATTGATTAATGAGCGTCGCCGATCTATCCGGCAACGTTGACGTCACCCGTGTGTTTACTGGGACTGAAGAGGAGCAAACGCGATGGATAGCTTTGTCAGCGACATTCGGTACGCTGTACGCAATCTAATAAAGCGACCAGGCTTCACCGCGATCGCTGTCCTTACACTCGCAATTGGTATCGGCGCAAATAGCACGATCTTCAGCGCTGTCAACGCACTCCTTCTAAAACCACTTCCATTTCCTGAACTCGATCGGGTCGTTGCTATCTGGGACAAGGATCCCATTCGTGGCTATGAACACAACGAGGTTGCTTTTGCGAATTATCTCGACTGGCGCAATCAAAATCAATCGTACGAGAAGTTAAGTTTGTATCGGTGGTGGAGCGCGAATCTTACCGGTGTCGAACCACCTGAAAGGCTCCAGGGTTTTCTTGTTACGGGAAACTTCTTCGACGTAATCGGGACCAAGCCGATTATGGGCCGCACCTTTCTTGAACATGAGAATCAGCCGGGCAGCGACGGCGTTGCAGTGATTACGCACAGCTTGTGGCAACGACGGTTTGGTGGCGATCCGAACATCATCAACAAAACTCTCTCGCTAAACGGAGTCGCGCGAACAATCATCGGCGTGATGCCCGAACACTTCAATTTTCCGAAAGGCTCGGATGTTTACGCGCCTCTCCCCTTCACTCCTGAACTCCTCGGGAATAGGCAAAGTCATTCTTATTACGTGATCGGTCGTCTGAAACCCGGCGTCACAATTGCGGGCGCACAGTCAGAGATCGACACGATCACGAAACGACTGGGAGCGCAATATCCCGAGACCAACAACAGTCTTGGTGCGAATGTTTATCCGATAGTGAAAGACACAGTGCGGAAGTATGACACTGCGCTTTGGATCATGATGGCTGCTGTTGGTTTCGTGCTTTTGATTTCATGCGCCAACGTAGCGAACCTCATGCTTGCCCGCGCGACCGGCCGGCAAAAAGAGATCGCATTGAGATCGGCTCTTGGTGCGAGCCGTTGGAGAATCATTCGCCAGTTACTAACCGAGAGCGTAATCGTAGCGCTGATTGGTGGCGTACTTGGAACCCTGGTCGCGTTCTGGGGCATCGATCTGCTGCGGGCAGCAAACCCTGGTGAGGCGGCGAGGTTTGCACCAGGTTGGCACAATCTCGGAATCAACCCGTCAGTGCTCGGCTTCACTCTCGCACTTTCGTTCATCAGCGGAATAGTTTTTGGACTTGCGCCTGCGTGGCAAGTATCGAAGCCAAATCTAAATAACGCATTAAAAGAAGGTGGCAGGCAGACGAGTTCTGGATCGCACCGGCTTCGCGGATCGCTGGTGGTCGTTGAGGTGGCGCTCTCCTTAGTTCTGCTTGTGGGTGCGGGACTTTTGGTCCGGAGTTTTCTTGCCCTGATGAAAACCGATGCAGGCTTCAATCCGGATAGCCTGTTGACGATGAGTCTTATCCTGCCGCGCGCAAAATACGCAGAAGAGCCGCAGCGAGCCGCATTCTATTCCGACCTGGTTAATCGTGTGAAGGCAATACCAGGAGTTCAATCAACCGCGCTGGTGAACTACCTACCACTCGGTGGGTCTAACTCATCGGATGCATTTCTTGTCGAAGGTTTTCCGGAACCACCGCCGGGTCAGGAGGTAGTCGGTCGTTACCGCGTGTGCAGTCCCGATTACTTTCAAACTATGGGCATCACGGTGATCAAGGGTCGCGCCTTTAACGATCAGGACAAGGCTGGCGCACCGCCTGTCGTGATTGTGAACGAGACGCTGGCGCAAAGGTATTGGCCCAACGATGCCCCAATTGGTAAGCGCATACGTTTTAACGGCCCCATCGATCGCGCGCCGTGGATGCAGGTTGTTGGTGTGATACGCGACGTTAAGCATGAACTGGATATTCCGGTCACTCCTGAGTACTACCTGCCTCATGCTCAAGATGCTTGGAGCTCGATGGTCCTCGTTACCAAGACAGCCGGAGATCCGGCCGCGATGGCGGGAGTCTTGCGACAACAGGTTTGGGCCATTGATAAAGATCAACCGGTATTTGACGTGCGCACAATGCACGAAGTGCGCTCGATCTCTGTTGCGGTTTATTCATTCTCTTCAGTGACTCTCGGTATCTTCGCGGGTCTCGCGTTGTTGCTTGCTTCCATTGGCATTTACGGCGTGATGGCCTTTGCCGTTACGCAACGAACACATGAGATTGGTGTCCGCATGGCATTAGGAGCGAAGTCTCGTGATGTGTTGCGGCTCGTTGTGATGAACGGGATGAAGCTAGCGCTGCTAGGAGTTGCGATTGGCTTAACTGGAGCGTGGGCATTGTCACGGTTCATGAAGACTCTGCTGTTTGGCGTTCCGCCGACTGATGTTCTTACCTTCAGCTTGGTTTCAGTTTGTTTGTTGGTCGCTGCGCTATTGGCTTGTTACCTGCCGGCACGACGCGCGACGAAAGTCGATCCACTGATTGCTTTGAGATACGAATAGGAGTGGACTATGGAAACACTAGTCAAAGATCTTCGCTACGGTTTCAGAAGTCTACTGAGGCGTCCAGGATTTACGTTGATTGCGCTCATCGCACTGGCGCTCGGCATTGGTGCCAACACCGCGATCTTCAGTTTAGTAAATGCCGTACTCCTCAAGCCGCTACCCTTTCCGGAACCTGATCAGTTGGTCTGGGCTTGGGGAAACATTCGCAACGCTGGCAATCGAGCAAGCGTTTCCCCTCCCGATTTCCTTGACTTCCGCAGTCAGAACAAAACGTTCGAACAATTTGCCGCTTCAGGCACCTTACCGTTAGCTGTGAACCTGACTGGCAGTGGCGAACCCGAGCGTTTGAGCGCTTCAGGTGTTACAGGCAACTACTTTCAAGCCTTACGTGTGCAGCCTTCACTCGGGCGAGGATTCACTTTAGAAAATGAACGCCCCGGTCAGGATCTGGTGGCCGTTCTGAGTTATGCGCTCTGGCAGAGTCGCTTTGCGGGCGACGCCTCAATCGTTAACAAGAGCATCGTGCTTGACGGCAGAAGCTTCCAGGTCATTGGAGTAATGCCGAAGAACTTCACGTTTCCACAGAGCGCTGATCTATGGGTTCCACTCAATTTCGACAGCGACCCCGAGATGAAACTACGCAAAGCGCATTTCTTGCGGCCAATAGGGAGGCTGAAACCAGGCGTCACCCTTTCTGAAGCGCAGGCCGATACAGATGCAATCTCTCTGGGACTTGAGAATGTCTATCCAGATTCAAACACCGGTTGGAGCCTCCGACTCGTGTCATTAAGAGAGCAGCTCGTAGGAAACACGAGGGGGACGTTGTTCATTTTGTTCGGTGCAGTTGGTTTTGTGCTGCTCATCGCGTGCGCCAACGTTGCTAATTTGATGTTGGTGCGAGCGGCTACACGACAAAAAGAGATCGCATTGCGTGCGGCACTTGGTGCTAGTCGCATTCGACTCATTCGCCAGATGCTCACTGAAAGTGTGCTGCTTGCAGTGATTGGGGGTGCGTTGGGCGTTCTGATCGCGGTGTTTGGCGTTGATCTGCTCTTAAAGCTTAGTGAAGGAAGTATCCCGATCACGGCAGACGTCAAGATCGATGCAACTGTGATGATGTTTACGCTGTTGCTTTCACTCGGCACGGGCTTGTTGTTTGGTCTTGTTCCGGCCTTCCGCACTTTAAGATCAGGTCTTACTGATTCTCTTAAGGAAGCAGGGAGAACTGGGGGCGGCCAACTACGCAGCAGAACACGTAGCTTGCTGGTGGTATTCGAATGTGCGGTTGCGGTGGTTCTGTTGATTGGTGCGGGCCTTTTGGTCAGAAGTCTTGTTGAGCTACTCAAGACAAACCCCGGATTCGAGACGGATGGAGTCTTGACTATGCGGCTTGACCTGGCGCGAAAGAAATATGACACGCCGGAAAAGGCTGCGCGGTTTTTCGGCGGACTTGAAAGTCAGATCGGCCGCCTGCCCGGTGTTGAGGCTGTCGGACTTATCACCGAACTTCCGCTAAGTGGTCAGCTCAACGACATGCCTTTCACAGTCGAAGGCCGTCCACCAGTTTCGATCGATCAAGCTTTCGACTTCGACTTCCGTCGTGTGAATCGTGATTACTTCAAAGCCTTACAAATACCATTGCTGCGTGGACGCAACTTTACCGAACAGGAAGTGGAACAAAGCAGCAAAGTGTTGCTCGTGAGTGAACAACTCGTTACCGCCGTCTTCCCAAATGAAGATCCTATCGGTAAGCGATTACAGCTCGTGATGGGACCAGATTTGTGGGAGATCATCGGAGTTGTAGGCGACATACGTGACCGCTCGTTAAACGCCCAGCCGTTTGGGGCGATGTATATGCCGACGCGGCAAACGGGTAGGAGCAATCTCGTCGTCCGCACGCAGGGTGATCCATTGAACCTCGTTGGCGCGATAAGAAGAGAGGTTCATGCGATCGATCCAGAGCAGCCCATCTCTGCGATAAGAACAATGAACGACTGGATCGATACCTCAGTCGCAGCGCCGCGCTTTAACACTCTGCTGCTGGGACTATTCGCGGGCGTAGCGCTGTTGTTAGCGACAACTGGAATCTACGGAGTGATGTCGTACGTCGTAGCGCAACGCACTCACGAGATTGGTGTGCGCATGGCATTGGGAGCTGGCCGCTGGAATGTCTTGAATCTTGTACTTCGGCAAGGAATGGGTTTGGTGTTGGTTGGAGTAGTTCTCGGTTTGTTTGGCGCCTTTGCCCTGACACGAGTTATGTCAGCTCTGTTGTTCGGCGTAACAGCGAAAGATCCGTTTACGTTTGCAGCCGTGGCTATGTTGCTGGCCCTGGTCGCTTTCGTTGCTTGCTACATCCCGGCACGGCGAGCAACGAAAGTCGATCCGTTGGTGGCGCTGAGATACGAATGAATGGATTGATGATTTTTGATTGTAGATTTTTGATTGGCGGTCTCCGAGGAGAGTTTGTTTTCAATCAAAAATCAAAAATCAACAATCAACAATGAATCTAATGGAAACACTCCTTAACGATCTTCGTTACGCAACAAGAAGTTTGTTGAAGCATCCCGGCTTCACCATCGTCGCGGTGATTACGTTGGCACTTGGGATAGGTGCAAACACCGCGATGTTCAGTGTCATCAATGCTGTGCTTCTGCGCCCACTCCCGTATCACGAGCCCCAGCGCCTGGTAACGATCTGGGAACAAAGTCCCGAGCGCAACTTGTATGAGATGCCAATATCCTTCGCTAACCTTCGCGACTGGGTAGACCAGAATCATACGTTCGACCAGATCTCGGCATATACATTCACGAACTTCAACCTAATTGGAGTGGGCGAACCCAAGCGGCTCGGAGCCGTCAGAGTTTCTGCCAATCTCTTCTCCGTCATCGGTGTCGCGCCGGAGCTTGGACGAGCATTCCTGCCTGAAGAGGACAGGGAGGGCGCCAATCACGTTGTCATCCTTGGTCATGCGCTGTGGAAAAACCGCTTTAATTCAGACCGCGCGATCTTGGGTAGATCGCTAACACTCAATAACCAAAGCTACACGGTAGTGGGCGTTATGTCCTCCGGCTTTCAGTTTCCAGTCGGGTTCGGTTACATGGGAAAAGTATTGAATGATCCCACTGACCTCTACGTTCCTATCGCGGCAACCAGCGATGAATTACGACGCGGCAGTTATTCATTCTTCGCGCTCGGACGGCTTAAGCCCGGCGTAACAATTGATCAGGCGCGCGCAGAGATGACGACCATCGAAAGCCGTCTTGAACAGCAATACCCAGACGGCAACACCGGGATTGGCGTCAGCCTTGTCGCAACGCAGGAGCAAACCGTCAAGGAAGTTCGCCCGGCATTGTTGGTTCTACTCGGCGCAGTTGCTTTTCTGCTGCTCATAACGTGCGCCAACATCGCAAACCTTCTGCTAACACGCGCAGCTTCACGACAGAAAGAGATGGCGATTCGCAGTGCTTTGGGTGCAAGTCGACTGGGAGTCGTGCGGCTATTGTTGACAGAAAGCCTGTTGCTTTCACTCCTGGGCGGACTCGTCGGACTTTTGCTTGCAGTTTGGGTTACGAAGGCCCTTATGGCGCTCGCGCCAGATAATATTCCCCGTCTCAATGAAGTTGGAGTTGATGTACGCGTATTTGGCTTTGCCCTTGCCGTCTCAATTGTAACGGGAATCATCTTCGGACTGGCTCCCGCACTGCACGCCACCAAGTTAGATCTGAACGCAGCGCTTAAAGACACTCTGCGGGGCTCGATGGAGAGTGCTTTGGGCAAGAGCACGCGAAAGGTTTTGGTTGTCGCGGAAGTCGCATTGTCGCTCATGTTGTTGATCGGTGCCGGGTTGCTGATTAAGAGCTTCTTACGACTCCAGCAGATGAACCTCGGATTCAATCCGGAAAACGTGCTGTCCGTGCAGTTGGAGCTTCCCGATACAACTTATCCAGAAGAGCGTCAGCAGGCAGCGTTCTTTCAAGAGGCGCTTGCGCGTCTGAGTTCTGTGCCAGGCGTAAAGTCAGTTGGCGCAACTACAGGATTGCCATTGACGCTGAACCTGTCCGGTTCGGATTTCCGCATCGAAGGACATCCCGACCCACCTGCCGGTCAAGAGATGATTATCGAGACGCGCAGCGTCAGCCCCGGTTATTTTGAAACGCTCGGCATCCCACTGCTGAAGGGTCGAGATTTCTCTGATAGAGACAAGAGCGATGCGCCTGCCGCTGCCATCATTAATGCGGAGCTCGCTCGCGTTTACTTTCCAAATGAAGACCCGATAAACAAACGAATCAGCTTTGATGATCGACAGTCATATATCTCCATCGTCGGCATAGTCGGAGATGTCAAGCAACAGGGTCTCGATTCAAACGCGAAACCAGAAGTCTACTTTCCCTATCTTCAAGCGGCTGCGCCTTCAATGAGTATCGTAGTCCGCACTGCGTCCAACCCTTTAGGAGCGGTTGCCTCGGTTAAAAGTCAGATCCAAACAATTGATAAGAATCTTCCCATGGATGATGCGGAGACCATGCAACAACTCCTTTCCATGTCGACGTCCGGACGAAGATTCAACACGTTGTTATTAAGCTTGTTCGCGATGCTTGCTGTGGTGCTGGCAATGGTTGGTATCTACGGCGTGATGTCTTACTCGGTGACGCAGCGCACACACGAGATAGGTATTCGCATCGCTGTCGGTGCGCAAACGAGCGACGTCTTCCGAATCGTGATCGGGCAGGGAATGCTGTTGGCCCTGATTGGAGTGGGTTTGGGCTTAGTTGGAGCGTTCGCCCTGACGCGATTGATGACGACCATGCTTTTTGGCGTTGAGCCGACGGATCCGTTGACCTTCATAAGTCTGGCGGCGCTGCTCATCGGTGTCGGGTTGGTTGCGTGTTATGTGCCTGGCAGGAGAGCGACCAGAATTGATCCATTGGTGGCACTTAGAAACGAATGAGGATGGTTTTTGGGTCTTTGGTCTTAGGTCTTTGTAGTTGTGTTCAGTGAAAGTTGAACACGAAAGCGAAAACCAAAAACCACGGACCAAAGACCAAGACCAGAGATGATGGACACTTTACTAAAAGATCTCCGCTACGGACTTCGATCGTTGATTCGATATCCGACGTTCACGGTCCTTGCAGTGCTGACACTCGCGCTCGGTATCGGCGCGAACACAGCAATCTTCACGGTTGTAAATGCTGTGTTGTTAAGACCTCTTCCTTACGCGAATGCTGAACGCTTGATGATGGTTGGGATCAGCACTCCCTCAGTCAAGCTATTTAATACATCGAAAAACAGATTTTTCTACTGGCGCGAACAAAGTAAATCCTTTGACGGCCTGACTACTTTTAGAACTTTTTCCGGCCCACTCGTCAATGGTGGAGTAGAACCCGACTACGTGACTGGCCTGCGCGTTTCTGAAGATTTCTTCCGCGTGTTTGCAACTTCTCCGCAGATCGGGCGCACCTTCTCGAATGAAGAGGAAATAACTGGCGGTCCAAGGGCCATCATCATCACCGATGCATTATGGAAGCGACAGTTTGGTGCAGCTCCCGACGTCCTGAACAAGTCGGTATCCATTAACAACGTCAATTACACAATCGTCGGCGTAATGCCCCAGGCGTTTTGGTTTGAGGTCGATGCGGACTTCATCACGCCTTTGCAACTTGGGACAAGTCGGGAAATTTCCACCGCTGGCCTCAATTATCCGGTGATTGGTCGGTTGAAATCTGGTGTCACCCGCGATCAAGCGCTGGCCGAGATGAAAGTAATCGCGCAGCAATTTCACGATTCCCATCCTAACGAGTTGATAAAAGGCGAAGGCGTCAATGTAGTTGATTACAGAGAATTCATGGTCGGCGAAATTCGTCTGCCGCTGATTGTGTTGTTGGGAGCTGTCGCTTTCGTACTTCTCATTGCCTGCGCGAACGTCGCAAATCTTCAATTATCGCGGGCCGTAACACGAGTTAGAGAAATCTCAATTCGTGCTGCGATGGGCGCAAGTCGCTGGCGCGTTATGCGGCAACTATTAACCGAAGGATTGTTGCTCTCTTGCATCGGCGGAGTGACAGGGTTGTTGTTAGCAGTGTGGGGGGTTGCCGCTTTTCGCAGATTGATTCCGGAAGGACTGATCCCTCGGGAAGATCAAATCGGCCTCAGTCCATCAGTATTTATCTTCGCAGCAGCTGTCTCGGTTATTGCTGGCATCGCCTTCGGTCTTGCTCCCGCGTTCCATTCAACGCGGCTCGACCTAACGCATGCACTGAAACAATCAACTGGAACCGGCTCAACAGGCCTGGTACACGGCTGGCTTCGCGGTGCACTCGTTGTTAGTCAGGTGGCTCTTGCACTGGTCCTACTTATCGGTGCGGCTCTTCTCATTCGCACGTTTGCGAATCTACGCAGCGTTGATCCCGGCTTTGATTCCAGCCGCATGCTCACATTCGAATTCGCGCCGCGTGGTCCACAGTACGAAACAACAGCTCAAGTAGCTGAATTCAATCAACGAACGATCGAGCGGATTAGCGCGTTGCCGGGCGTCGAGGCTGTCGCTACGACCAACACTTTGCCGCTTCGACGATGGCTCAATTTGCCTCTCGAGTTCGAAGGGAAACCGGATGAGGTTATCTCCGCGGAGTGGCGAATGATCAGCACTGGTTATTTCGATGCGATGAAGATGAGGATCACTGAAGGACGAAATATATCGGTTGACGATCGTAACACTTCTGCTGGCGTTGCTGTAATCAATGAGTCTTTTGCGCGGAGATACTTTCCCGAAGCAACTCCACTCGGTAAGCGAGTCATTGTTGGCAGAACGATGGGAAAAGATCTGGCGCGCGATATTCCTCTGGAAATCGTTGGCGTTGTCAGTGACAGCAAGCAAACCAGTCTGAAAGACGCGGCACTGCCGACGATCTATGTTCCCACAACGCAAGTGCCGGATAAGTTGATGGCCAACTTCCGTAGCTTTTACTTCGTCATTCGCACTAATGATGATCCACAGTCATTCGCCGGCGCAGTGCGTCGCGAAATGCTATCGCTCGATAGCCAACAACCAATCAGAAACATTCGGACGATGGACGAAGTCGTCACCACATCGATCTCTGCCCAGCGATTTCAGATGTCGCTGCTCACATTGTTTGGAGCAATTGGTCTGGCTCTGTCAGCGGTGGGCATCTATGGCGTGATGGCCTACTCCGTTTCTCAACGCACGCGTGAGATTGGTATTCGCATGGCACTCGGCGCGCAAATGAAAGATGTGTTGCGCATGGTAATTGGGCAGGGAATGAAACTCACGTTGTTGGGAGTTGCGATCGGGCTGGCGGGATCGTTTGCGGTGACGCGTTTGTTAAAGACGTTGCTTTTCGGAGTGCAACCAAACGATCTAACCACGTTCGCAATTGTTTCTGTGGTGTTGGTAGTTGTCGCGCTGCTCGCTTCATACATTCCGGCGCGCCGCGCAACGAAAGTCGATCCGTTGGTGGCCTTGAGATATGAGTGAAAACATTGCCGATTTTTGATTGCTGATTGTTGATTGGCCGCCTCAGAAGGAGGTCTGCTTTCAATCAAAAACCTAAAATCAACAATCAAAAATGTATTTAATGATGGAACAGCTTCTTAAAGATTTTGCTTACGCGGTTCGGAGCTTGCTGAAGCGGCCCGGCTTCACGGCCGTAGTTGTTCTTACGTTGGCACTCGGTATTGGAGCGAACACCGCAGTTTTCAGCGTTGTGAATACAGTCCTGTTTAGAGAACTCCCATTTCACGCGCCGGAAGAGTTGGTCACTCTGTGGGAGAGAAATCCGGAGCGGGGTTATGAGCAAAATCCGCCGGCGGCAGGCAATTATGTTGACTGGCAAAAACAGAATCAGGTGTTTGCGGAGATGGCTGCTTATGCACCGTCGCGTCAGTTTAATGTTTCGCTCGGCGATCAGCCCGAGCGTTATGCGGGCGCCGCAGTTTCGGCCTCGCTGTTTGAAGTGCTGGGAGTTGGACCACTGAAAGGACGCGTGTTTACGAGAGAGGACGAGGAGCCAGGAAACAACCAGGTCGTTCTTATCAGCTACAACTTCTGGCAAACGAAGTTGTCTGACGTTAAGGAGCCCGAAGGCAAGACCATCACCCTTAACGGCAAACCCCACACTATTGTCGGCGTCATGCCAGAACGGTTCCAGTTTCCGGGTGGAAGCGGAACGGTGCTTCGCATCTTCACGCCTGCGCCTGCGGAACTTTGGGTCCCGTTAACTCTCGATGACGCGGAGCTTCGGCAGCGGTCCGCTCATTACTTAAATGTGATTGCGCGTCTTAAGTCAGGCACGACCGTGGACCAGGCGACATCCGAGATGAACGGAATTCAAAAACGGATTGAGGATCTTTATCCAACGTTCTATGTAGGCTCTCATGTAAAGATCGTGCCGCTGTCGGAACAGGTCATCGGAACAGTGCGGCGGCCGGTGCTCATACTCTGGGGTGCGGTTGGATTTGTATTACTGGTGGCATGCGCGAACGTTGCGAACTTGATGTTGGTCCGTTCAACGGCCCGCCAACGCGAGATCGCGGTCCGGACAGCGTTGGGCGCGACACGATCACGCGTAATTCGCCAACTCCTGACTGAGAGTCTGCTTCTTTCTTTGGTTGGAGGCGGCGCTGGAGTTCTTCTCGCCGTTTGGTTCGTTCGCGCATTCGCGAGAATCGTCCCGCCGAGTTTTCCACGTCACGAAGAGATTTCGCTTGATGTGGGTGTTCTCCTTTTCACCTTAATCATTTCCGCACTCACAGGACTGCTGTTCGGACTTGCACCTGTTTTGCAATCGATAAAAGTGGAGCTTACTGAATCGTTAAAAGCTGGCGGAAGAAGTGTGACTGAGGTTGGTCCATCTCGACAGTTTCGGAATGTACTCGTCACAGCGCAGCTTGCCCTCACGGTGGTCCTATTGATTGGCGCAGCGCTAATGATCCAAAGCTTTCGCAATCTTGGGAATGTCCGTCCGGGCTTTAATACAGACCGACTCTTAACTATGGAGATCTCGGTCCCCGCCGACAGTTATCCACAGCCGCGGCGCTCTGCAGTCATGCAGGAACTCATCGAGCGGACAAAAACACTTCCCGGCACGGTATCGGTTGCGGCTGCCAAGCACTTGCCACTCAGCGGCGACAACATGAACTTCGCATTCGATATCGAAACGCGGCCATTTCCTGAAGGCAAATCACCAGGCGCTGATTGTCGAATGGTCACGTCCAACTACTTTGCAACCCTTGGAATTCCGTTAGTCAAAGGCCGGTTCTTTACTGATGGCGATGATTTGAAAGCGCCTCACGTTCTGCTCATCAACGATGCAATGGCCCGTGACTTCTTTCCAAACGAAAACCCTTTGGGCCAGCGAATGCAGCTCGGCATAAATGGTTTCACAGGTCAGATCGTCGGTGTCGTGGGTGACGTGAAGCATGTTGGACTCGATGCGCAAGCAAATCATGAAGTTTACATCTCGTACGCACAGGCGCCGTTTTCGGTAGACATGACTCTAATCGCGAAGACAGAAAACGATCCCTTGCAAACCGCGGCGGCAGTGCGAAACGAGATCAAAGGGTTGGATCCCCAGATTTCTGTAGGGAAGGTCCAAACCATGGAGGCAATCGCGAAGGAATCGATTGCCGGTGAGAGGTTTAGAACTTTGCTGTTGACGATTTTTGGAGCTGGCGCCTTAGTGCTTGCCGCTATCGGCATCTACGGAGTGATCTCATATTCGGTCTCACGACGCACACACGAGATCGGCATTCGTATGGCGTTGGGCGCACACGCAACCAACGTCCGTAATCTTGTTATTAAGAGTGGACTCAAATTGGCGCTGGCTGGCGTAGTAATCGGTGTAGCCTGCGCCTTCGCGATCACGCGCTTGATGAGCAGTTTATTGTTCGGATTAGAACCAACTGACACGCTCACGTTTGTGAGCGTTCCACTCGTGTTGCTCGGTGTCGCATTAGTAGCGTGTTACCTCCCCGCACGGCGTGCAACGAAAGTCGATCCGTTAGTGGCGCTCAGGTACGAATGAAGACATTGCCAATTGCCGATTGCCGATTGGAAAAAATGGGATGGGCTCACCATTACAGCGAGGCGAAGAGTGTGACATGGGAACGACTCCCTCGTGCTCAATCGGCAATCGGCAATCGGCAATGAATGAAAAGGAGAAACACGTCATGACCAGATCGCTCTTCTTAGCGATGACATTTTTGCTCGCGGTTGTTCCGGTGGCCGCTCAGCAAGACACAAACGCGGATCGTGAGGGTGTTCGTCAGGCGGTGCTTGACTACGTCGAAGGAATCTACAACGTGCAGCCGGAGCGAATCGAGCGCAGTGTCAGTCCGAACCTCGCCAAGCTTGGTTTCTATCGACCTCCAACTGAGACCGCCTACCGGCCAGGAAGAAGCATGGCCTTTCAGCAGTTGGTCGAGATCGCCAAGAATTTCAACAAGGATGGAAAGCTTAGCAAAGACGCTCCGAAGGACATCGTGATCTACGACGTGTTGGACCAGACAGCGACGGTGAAGCTAACTGCTGACTGGGGCACTGACTACATGCATCTCGCGAAGATTGATGGCAAGTGGTTGATCGTCAACGTGCTTTGGCAAAGTCATCCTCCGAAGAAGTGACGAAGGCTGGTCTTAGGTCTTAGGTCTTTGAATCAAGACGAAAGACCAAAGACCAAAGACTAAAGACTAAAGACCAAAGACCGAAGAACATAGAACAAGGTTATTGTGGAAACACTGCTGCAGGACATTCGGTACGCCATACGAACTCTCTTGAAGCGTCCGTGGTTCGCGGTGATCGCGATTGCGACTTTGGCGCTTGGTATCGGTGCGAACACCGCGATCTTCACGCTTGTTAACGCCGTCATGCTGAAGACACTTCCGGTTAACAAGCCCGAGGAGCTCGTACTTTTCACGGATGCTACAAATGAGGGCACGTCGATTGACGACGTTCCCCGAACGGGTAGATGGAGCAAATTCTCCTACGCCTCCTACGAATACTTCCGCAGCCATAATCAGTCGTTCCAGGACATTACTGCCATCCGCAGCGGTGATAGCCCGTTGAGTGTTCGAAAGATTGGCTCACAAACTGGAGAGCCTGCGCAGAGAGCAGCTGCACAACTCGTCTCGGGTAATTACTTTTCCGTGCTTGGTGTGAGGGCAATGCATGGCCGTGTTTTGACACCTGAAGACGATGTTCGAACTGCGCCACCTGCGGCAGTTATCAGCCACAAGTATTGGCAGGAACAGTTGAACGGTGAAGCAGCGATCGTCGGTAAAGATTTTGTTCTCAACGGCACTAACTTCACCGTAGTTGGTGTGATGCCCGCAGAGTTTTTCGGTGAGCGGATAAGGCGTCCGCCAGATTTCTGGGTGCCCTTGTCGTTCCAGCAGCAGATTGAGTTGCGTGACTCATTTCGTGAAAACCCGCAGGTGTACTGGTTGATGCTGATGGGCCGTTTGAAAACCGGTGTCTCGATGTCGCAAGCGAAAGCGAACATCAACCTGGCCTTGCAGCAGTTCTTAACAGAACAGGCGGGCACGCAGCTCAGCGAGGATCGTCGCCACAGGATTCAGGGAAGTTATGTGGAGCCTGTTTCGGGCGCCGGTGGGATTTCCGGACTACGGAGGCGCTACTCGACGCCGCTTCGTATGCTGATGGCGATCGTCGCACTGGTCCTTCTGATCGCGTGCGCAAACGTCGGTGGTTTGCTCTTATCGCGTGCCACTTCGCGGAATGCCGAGATGTCACTCCGCATGGCGCTGGGTGCGTCACGTCTGCGAATCGTCAGACAACTGCTCACGGAGAGCCTGTTGCTTGCGGTGTTTGGTGGCCTGCTTGGAGTAGCGCTCTCAATTTGGGGCGTCATGTTGTTGGTACGTCTCGTTGCGAGAGAGGCGCCGCTCGATACGCACCCTGACCTGATCGTGCTGGGGTTCACTGGTGCCGTCTCGCTTATTTCCGGTCTTCTCTTCGGTGTCGTACCAGCAATTCGTGCGAGCAAGACGGACTTAACTTCAGCTATGAAGGAGAAGGCGCGGACCGGCAGCGGCCGACTGCGTCTCAATCTCTCTTCGTCACTCGTAGTGCTTCAGGTCAGCCTTTCAATGGTCCTACTAACCGGCGCAGGGTTGTTCGCCGGCAGCTTGTTGCAATTACAGCGAGAGAACCTTGGCTTCGATCGCAATAACGTCCTCGTCGTCGAAATCGATTCTCGTCTGGCGGGTTACAAACCGAAGGAACTCCCCTCGCTCTACCAGCGACTACTTGATCGATTAAATGCCGTTCCTAATGCTCGTTCCGTAACGTTGGCCACCTACCCACCTTTCGGAGGCTCAAGCCGGACAAGCAGCATTAAAGTTCCTGGCTTTACGGCCACAACAGAAGAAAGCCTGCTGATTGACGATATGCTCACGTCACCGCATTACGCTCAGACGTTGGGCGTGCCGTTACTCCAGGGTCGAGAGATAGGACCACAGGATACAACTGCCTCACACCGTGTCGCTGTCGTCAATCAAAGCTTTATCAATCGGTATTTTCACAATCAAAATCCGATCGGCCGAACATTCAATTTCGACGACATCGAGAAAGAAAGTGGACCGATTGAAATTGTCGGTGTTATCGGCGACGTTAAATCGGACGACCCAAGGGAGTTGCCACGCCCGACTGTCTACAGTCCGATCCTGCAGATCGAGGATCCCTCTGCATATAAGGCTACGATTCATGTTCGCACACAAGGTGACGCTTCAGGTCTGGCGCCGAGTGTGCGGCAGGCGATTAATGAGGTCGATAGCACACTGCCAATCTTCGAAGTTACGACGCTTGATGAGAGCTTCAATAGGAATCTGAGACAAGAACACCTGATCACACAGCTCGTCAGTTTCTTCGGCGGCTTGGCGCTGTTGCTCGCCTCGATTGGTTTGTACGGTCTCATGGCTCACGCCGTAACTCGCCGAACGAATGAAATTGGAATTCGCGTGGCACTGGGAGCACAGCGTAGAACGGTCGGGTGGTTGGTGCTACGCGAAAGCCTCCTTTTGGTATTTGCTGGGCTTGTTCTCGGCGTTCCCGCCGCGATCTTTGCGGCGCGACTGATTTCGTCGCAACTGTTTGGAGTAACTCCCGCAGATGTCATCACGTTGATTGGTGCGGGTTTGGTGTTGGCGGTTGTGGCCCTCGTGGCGGCCTATGTACCGGCTCGACGCGCGATGAAAGTCGATCCGCTAAAGGCGTTGAGATACGAATGAAGGTGGTCCAACCATGCACACACTGATACAGGATCTTCGCTATGGCGTACGGATGCTATTCAAGCAGAAGACTGTCTCCGCCATTGCCTTGCTGTCGCTGGCTCTTGGAATTGGAGCCAACACAGCGTTGTTCAGCATCGTGAATGCGACATTGCTGAAGATGTTACCTGTCAGAGAACCCGAACGACTGGTCCTTTTCAGATCGGTAGCACCGCAAGAGTTCAGTCCCGGGAGTTACAACGGTAGCACCAGGCCTGATCCTGCTACCGGCGGCCGGTCCATGACCTCCTTTCCGTACCAGAGCTTCCAGCGTATGCGTGAGCAAGATAGTCCGCTGTCCGATCTCATTGCATACGGTAGAGTCTCGCTCAACGTTAACGCGGACGGTCAATCCGACGTTGCGAACGGACAAGCAGTATCAGGCAATTACTTCACAGCCCTCGGCGTGCTTCCGATCCGTGGTCGTGTACTAAACGATGAAGACGACAGGCCTGCAGCTACTCCGGCAGCCGTAATCAGTTACCGTTACTGGCA
>Ga0105249_10001967_pt1 | contig 17832 bp, 19 predicted proteins | sample KBSS44metaG_FD_81522 | JGI IMG/M metagenome (GOLD analysis project Ga0105249, IMG submission 81522) | Switchgrass rhizosphere microbial communities from Kellogg Biological Station, Michigan, USA - KBS S4-4 metaG | ecosystem: Host-associated > Plants > Roots > Rhizosphere > Soil | place...
CGCCGCTACGTCGTCCAGGGCTCGCGCTCGCTGGAGCGTGCCGGCCATCGCGTAGTCAGCTACGACGCTCGCGGTCACGGTGAGTCCGACCCTGCCCCGGCAGCGGAGGGTTATGGATACCCGCAGCTGGTCGGCGACCTCGAGCGGGTCGTGGCGGCGGAGGTGGGGGAGGGACGGCTCGTCCTCGCCGGGCATTCGATGGGCGCCCACACCGTCGTCGCCTACGCGCTGCGCCACCGCGAGGCGCTGGCCGAGCGAGTCGCCGGCCTGGTCGTGATCGGGCCGGTCTTCCGCGGCGGTGAGATCCCCGACAGCGCCTATTCGTACTGGGACGGGTTGGCGGAGGCGCTCGAGCGGGGCGGCGTCGACGGTTTCGTCGAGTTCATCGGTGGCCAACAGGAGATCTCACCGGCTTTCCGCGACTCGGTCCTGCGCTTCACACGCGAACGGATGCTGGCCCACGAGCATCTCGACGCGGTGCTGGCGGCGCTGCGCGAGACGCCGCGCTCGCGTCCTTTCGAGGAGATCTCCGAGCTGCGAGGGATCGAGGTGCCGGCGCTGGTCGTCGCCAGCCACGACGAGGCCGACCCAGGCCATCCCTACCGCAGCGCCGTCGCCTACGCCGAAGCGCTGCCCCAGGCTACGCTGGTCAGCGAGGAGGAAGGCGAATCGCCGCTCGCCTGGCAGGGAGGGCGGCTCTCTCGCCAGATCGCCTCTTTCCAGGAGTCGCTATCTTCGTCTTCATTGCTATGAAAGTTCCGACTGAAGATCGCGCAGCGTCTCCCGTTCCCCGACGATGAGGATTCCGAGCGAGGCAAACCTGCGACGGGCGATCGCCTTCATCGCGGCGCTGGGGGTCGGCGTTGCGACCTACATCACGATCGCCGACTCGGGCGGCGGCTCGCCGACCTGCCTGGCCGGCGGCCACGGGTGCCAGACCGTCGCCGAAAGCTCCTACTCACACATCGCCGGCGTCAACATCGCGATCTTCGGGATCGCCGGCTATCTGCTGCTCCTGGCCAGCGCCTTCTTCGTCAGCGACTACGTGCGGCTGGGGGCCTTCGCGGTCGCGCTCGGCGGCTTCGGCTTCAGCATCTACCTGACCTACCTCGAGATCTTCAAGATCGAAGCGATCTGCCAGTGGTGCGTGGCGAGCGCGGTTCTGATGACGATTCAGTTCCTGCTCAACGCGACGCGGCTGGTCGGCTATGCCGGGACCGACGGCGATGCCGGCAATGGCGCCGACGACCGCGAGCCGGACAGGGAACCGGAAGCAAGCACCGCGTAGAGTTCCCGCTTCCCGGAACAGACAAGACGGCTCGAACCAGGGGGATCGATGAGCAACAAGAAGGAGCGGGAGAAACGACGCGAAGAACGGCTCGCCGAAGAAGCGAAGGCGAGCAGCGGGGATCGCCGCACGCGCCTGCTCCAGATCGGCGCTGGCGCGGTCTTCGTCGCGATCATCGTCGTGGTCGTCGTGATCGTCATCGCCGGCTCCAGCTCCGACAGCGGCGGCGACGCCGAGAACCTGCAGGAAGTCAGCCAGGTCAACTCGCTGGTCCAGGGGATCCCACAGACCAAGCTGGTGCTCGGCGACACCAAAGCCCCGGTCGAACTGATCGAGTACGGCGACCTGCAGTGCCCGGTCTGCAAGGCCTACTCGGAAGAAATCCTGCCGCCGATCGTCGAAAAACAGGTCAAAGAAGGCAAAGCGAAGATCATCTTCCGCAACTTCCTGATCATCGGCCCCGAATCGCTGCCGGCTGGGGCCGCCGCGATCGCCGCCGGCAACCAGGGCCGTGGCTGGAACTTCCTCGAGCTCTTTTACCGCAACCAGGGCAAGGAGAACGGCGGTTACGTGACCGACGACTTCATCGAAGCCGTGGCCAAAGGCGCCGGGGTCAAGGACATCGCAAAGTTCAACCAGGAACGGACGAGCAAAGCGGTCGAAGAAGAGGCAAATCGGACCACCGAACAGGCGGAAACGCTGGGATTCGGCGGCACGCCGTCATTTGCGATCAAAGGCCCGAACTCGAACGGTCTCGAACTCCTCGGCACGCCGGAATCGTCCGGCGAGCTCGAAGAAGAAATCGAAAAGGTCAGTTAGCAGCTCGCCGGGGAGGGCCCGTGGGCAGGCAGCCCGCCCTTCTCTGCCTGAGTTGACATAACCAGCATTATCGTGCGTTGACCCTGTGGCTCAGGGGGTGGTCGCGAGGCGCCACAGCTCCCTGACCCCCGCGAACGCCTCCTTCGGCGCTACCGCCGACGGCGAGGCACCCGGGTGCTGCGGGGCGATCCGGACCCGCAGCGCGTTGTGGCGGACCGTGAAGCGCAGCGGCGGCTCGAAGCTCAGCGACTCGCCGTCAACTCCGACCGGGACCGGGCCGTCGGCCTCGACGGTCAGCTCGGCGATCGCCAGCTCGCGGTAGCGGCCCGCGCCCGCCGTTTCGCCCGCTCCCGGCGGCAGGAAGTCGACGACGCCGAGCCGGCCGCTGTCGAGGCGCGGCCGCGTGCCGGAGCCGAGCGTCGGGCCGAGCCGGTACGGGTTGTTGGAGACCAGCACCAGCGCTTCGCTGCGCTGCGGCTCGCCGTCGCCGTCGGCCCAGCGCAGCTGGCGCGGCGCGCCTTCGGGCCCGAGCGTGTTGGCGACCGTGTCGAGCAGGGTTCGCAGCTTGGCCTCGCGGTAGCCCTCCTGGCTGACCGCCTCGGCGTAGACGCCGAGCGAGACGTTGTTGACGAAGACGCGGCCGTTCACCTCCCCCAGGTCGACATAACGCTCGCCCGCCCCGTCGAGGAGGGCGTCGAGGGCGCCGACGACGTCTTCGCGGTCGACGCCGAGGTCGAGGGCGAAGTGGTTGCGGGTTCCCGACGGGATGCAGGCGTAGGGAAGGTTGTTGGCGGCCGCTGCAGCGGCGACGACCGCCTGCGAGCCGTCGCCGCCGGCCATCGCCAGGGCGTCGGCCCCCCTCCCCATCGCCGCATCGACCAGCTCCACCAGGTCCTCGCCGGGCTGCATCTCGACCACCTCGATGCCGCGCTCGCGCGCCGCCTCGACGAGGCCGACCCGGGCGGCGCGGCCGTCGCCCGAGCGCGGGTTGACGAACAGGACCGGGTGGCTCGGCGCCGGCGCTCGCGGCAGGGCATGCTCGGGTCGGAAGGCCCGCCGCGCCGCCGCCAGCGAGGCGAGCAGGGCGACGATCGAGATCGCCACCAGCCAAGCGTTGCCGCCGCCGAAGGTGATCAGGATCGCGACGATGAGGAGCAACGCCGCGATCGCGAGTCCGATAAACCGCGCGGTCCCCGTGCGCAGCAGGCCCATCCAGGCGGCGCCGAGCGCGAGCACGATGCAGAGGAAGATCCACAGCCCGCGCGGGAACTCGGAGACGAAGGCGTAGGCCGCCGCGCCGACCGCGACCAGCGCGGTGAGCAGCGCGATCGTGGCGGCCAGGCGGCGGCTCATATGATCGCCCCGTGCTGCCGGTCCGCGAGCTGCTGAGTGAGGCGAAGGTCGTCGACACCGCGATCTACGCTGCCGTCGCCGCGGCCGAGACGCCGCGGCTCGACCGCGGGATGCGGGCGCTGAGCCGCACCGCCGACCACGGCAAGCTCTGGATCGGGACCGCCGGCCTGCTGGCGCTGGCCGGCGGCAGCCGTGGTCGCGCCGCTGCCCGTCAGGGCATGGTCTCGCTGGGGATTGCCTCGGCGGTCGCCAACCTGGTCGGCAAGCCGCTGACCACGCGGCGCCGCCCCGAGCGGCAGGAGCTCGCCGAGCTCGAGGCCCGCCAGGTGCCGATGCCGCAGACCAGCTCCTTTCCCTCCGGCCACACCGCCTCGGCCTTCGGCTTTGCGACCGGCGCCGGCGCAGCCTGGCCGGCGGCCTCGCCGCCACTGCGGGCGCTGGCAACGCTGGTCGGCTACTCGCGTGTCCATACCGGTGTCCACTATCCCGCAGATGTGGTCGCCGGTGCATTTCTTGGTGTCAGCGCGGCCGAGCTTGCCGCCAGGCTGCTCAGCCGCACCTAGTCCCTCCTAGCCCGGGTCGGGGCGCCGCGAGGCGCTACTTGCGCGACTCGAGCAGCGCGTCGAGCCGTTCGAAGGTTTCGTTCATACCGTCCTCCATGCCGGTGCTGAGCAGGCCGTCGCGTTCCTCGGTGGTGAAGAAGATCGTCGTGCTGATCAGCTTGGTCTGCTCGCCGAGGTCCTCGAGGCTCTGCGTTTCGAGGCAGACGTAGCCCGGCATCCCCTCCCATTCCCAGGTCTGGACGAAGCGCTCGGGGGCGGTCACCTCGCGGTAGACGCCGCGGAAGGAGTGCCGTTCGCCGTCGCCGGACTCGGCGTGGTAGCGCCAGAGGCCGCCGGTCCGCGGCTCCATCACCTCGACCTCGGTCCTCCCGCCGTGCGGCCCGTACCACTCCGGGACCAGCTCGGGGTCGGTCAACGTCGCGAAGACGAGGTCGCGCGGCGCGTCGAAGATGCGCTCGACGTGGATCTCGCGATCGCTCGGGGTGGTGACCGTCGCGGTGTGCTTGGCGCTGGTCTGCTGCTCATTGCTCATGCTGTTCTTCCTTTCGTCGGGCCAGCAGCGCGTCGAGTCTCTGGTAGCGCTGCTCGACCATCTCGCGGTAGTCCTCGATCCAGGTGGCGAGGACCTCGGCCCGGTTGGGACCGAGCCGACATTGCCGGCTGCGGCCGACCTTCTCGCTTGCGACGAGACCGGCCTCCTCCAGGACCCGGAGGTGCTTCTTCATCCCGGTCAGCGAGATCCCGGCGGGCGCCGCCAGCTCGCTGACCGTCGCCACGCCGTCGCGGCCGAGTCGCTCGACCACGGCCCGGCGGGTCGGGTCGGCGAGCGCGGCGAGGGTCCTGTCGAGCTCCTGATACTGAACCATGTGGTTCAGTATAGGGCCAACAGCAGAGAGCGCAAGTCGGCGGCCGTTTTCTCAGCGGGAGACGACCTGACCGCGGATCAGCGGCCGGATGATCGGTGGCGACTTCGGCAGCTCGTCCTTTTCCAGGGCGCCGGCCTCGAAGCCGGCGGCGGCGAGGGTGGCGGCGGTGTCGCGGTTGCAGTGGCAGCCGTCGGCGAGGAACCGCCACGGCCCGTGCAGCCGATCCTGCCAGCGGGCCAGGTCCTGGTGGCCGGAGCGGACGTGCTCGATCAGCAGCAGCCTCCCGCCCGGCGCCAGCACCCGGCGCAGCTCGGCCAGGGTTGCGGCCGGGTCGGGGACGGTGCAGAGGACCAGGGTCGCGACAGCGATCTCGAACTCTCCGTCGGCAAACGGCAACCGTTCGCCGGGGGCTTCGAGCACCGTCGCCTGGCGCGGCGAGGCCGCAAGCCGCGCCCGCAGCCGCTTCGCCATGTGCGGGTCGGGCTCGACCAGGACCAGTTCGGTTACCGCCGGCGGGTAGAGGTCGAGATTGATGCCGGTGCCGGCGCCGAGCTCCAGTACCCGGCCGCTCGTCGCCGCCAGCAGCTCGCGCCGCATCTCCCCCAGTCCCGCCTCCTCGGTCGCCTTCAGGCCGCGGTCGTACATCGCGGCGAACATCCGCCCCCAGGTCGCGTCGTAGAGCCTGTGGGCGGCGCTCATCGGTCTACCTGCGCCGCGGCTTGGAATCTTTCGTCGCCGGCGGCAGGACCTTGAAGGTGGCGCTGACCGGTGCGCTTGTCAGTCCTGAGGTGGCATAGGCCCGCGCCTGCAGCCGGTATTCGCCCGGCGGCAGCTTGCGGGCGCCGACCCGGCCGGTGAAGCCGAACTGGTTGCGCCCGGCGGCGTCGTTGCGGACGAAGCTGATCACCTTGACGGGGCGTACGCACGGTTTCTTAGTCGAGTTCGATGTCGTCGGCCTGACGCACTTCTTGCCCACCTTGCGGCCTTCTTCGAGCTCGAACAGGACGAGGTTGGTCTGGGCCGGTTCGGAGCTCTGGTAGGTGACCAGCGCGCCGCCTGCTTTCGGTCGTTTGGCGATCACCATCGGCCCGGCTTTAGCTGCACGGAACTTGCCGGGAGCGATCGCGAAGCTCGAGAGCGTAGGCGGGGACTTCGGTGGATTGCTCTGCGGCTGCTGCGCTCCCTTGCCGCCGCTTCCGCCGGAGCCGGGTGGAAGCAGTGCATCGGGCCCGCAGAGGATCAGGTGCGCGCTTTTCAGATTGCCCACGCTCGAGTTCAGCTGGTCGTCTTTGATCACCAGGCCCCAGGTTCCCTGGCTCGGCTGGTTGGCAAGCAGGCCGAGCCGGCTACCGGCTCCAGGCTCCAGGTCGAGCGGACGCAGCGCTTTGTAGAGCGGCGGCACGGCAGCGAAGTCGTCGAAGACCGCATCCATCTGCGTCTGCCCCCCGGAGGAGGTCGAGCCGATGTCGTTGAACAGCGGCAGTTCGACCGCAGCGGGGGTGCGGAGCGAGACGTCGAGATCCGCCATCACCGACTCGACGAGATTGATGCTCACCGCGGCACGGCTGATTTCCACCGAATCTTCGATCGGGATCGGGAAGATCATCGTTTTCGCGTCTTTGATTTCGCCGATCGCCGAAGGGTAGGCCCGGCAGCTCGCGTGCCCGGCGGGGATCACGGTCGCGGACAGGTCGTAGCTCCAGTTTTCGGTCAGCGAATCTTCGCGTGAGGCAACTTTCACGTAGTAGGTGCCGGAACTGGAGACGGTCATCGTCAGCGCCTCCGACGGCGCGATCGAGTCGGGCGATTCGCTTTCCCCCGGCACGCCGAGGACCTGTTTGTCGCCGTCGCCCGCGAGACCGAACCCGAGCTGCGCGTTCGACGCTTCGCCCGGGAGGGCACTGGCCAGAGCAAGCGAGAGAAAGACCGTGTCGCCAGCCTGCAACTGCATCGAGAACCAGTCCTGGTCGCCAACGCTGTGTGCGCCAGTCACCTCGCCATCGTTGAGTGGGTTCGCTTCGGAGGATTTGTTGTTCGGCTCGAGCTCGACCGGCGGCGCTGCGGCGCGCTGCTGGAAGTAGAGGTCGTACGGGGAGACCCCGGTCGTGCCGGCGTCGCTGACCACGAGGTAGTAGATGCCGTCGGCTGGAATCGCGGCCCCCGCGATGCTCGAAGCGCGCGCGAACTGCGAGCCGTCGTCGTCGTCTTCGGCGATCGTCACGCCTTCGCCATTGAGCAGTTTCAGCACCGTGTCGAAGCCGGTGGCACTGCCCGCCGTCACGGTGTTGGCGAAGATCCGTTCGCCCGCCGCCGCGTTGAAGCTGTAGTAGTCGACGTCGCCCCCAGCAGCCAGGCTGGCGCGGACACGCTGGCCGCTGGTGATCGGCGTCGCGGCCGCCGCCACGTCGTTGGGCTCGGTCTCAGAGCCGGGCAGAGCGGGGAGCGCGACCGTTTCGAGCGGGACGGCGAGGGCAGCCGGCGACACGGCCAAGGTCGCGCCTGCAATGCAGGCGCACACGACGAGCTGCCGCCATTTACGCCTGTTCACCTATGCAGCATATCCTCCGAATCCTCGCTGCGGGAGCCCTCGCTGTGGGCTGCACGGTCCTCGTAAGCGCGCCGCGCCTCGTGATCGACCTCGGTCATCAGCTTGTCGGTGCCCATCGCTCGGCCGACCCACTCGCGGGCCGCTCGCGGCATCAGCTGACCGGCCTTCAGCAGGCCGGCGTTGGCGCGCGGCACGAAGACGTCGAAGCGCGGCACTTCGAGGACCTCGACGATCGCGTCGGCGACGTCGGAAGCCTCGACCGGTTTGACCCATTTCTGGCCGACGCCGCTGGTTAGCTCGGTGTTGACGACGGTCGGCATCACACAGGCGATCTCGACCCCGGTGCCGTGCAGCTCGGCCCGCACCGCCTCGCTCATCCCGACCACGCCGTGCTTGGTCGCCGAGTAGGTGGCGATCCCCGGGATCCCCGCTTTGCCCGCCTGCGAGGCGATGTTGACGATATGTCCCTCGCCGCGCGGGCGGAAGCGTTCGATCGCCAGCTGGGTGCCGGTGATGACGCCGATCAGGTTGATCTCGATCTGGCGCCGCACCGAGTCCGGCGACTCCTCGACGAACGGCGTCACCGGCATGATCCCGGCGTTGTTGACGATCACGTCGAGCGGCCCGAGCTGGCGCTCGGCCTCCTCGAGGAAATGCTCGAACGAGCCGCGGTCGGTGACGTCGAGCGGCAGCGCAAGAGTGCCGCCGCCGAGCTCGCCCGCGGTCCGCTCGGCCAGGGCCAGGTCGAGGTCGCCGATCGCGACCCGGCAGCCCTTGGCGACCAGCGCCGCCGCCGTCGCCCTGCCGATCCCGCGGGCGCCGCCGGTGATCGCGACGACCTTGCCGTTCAGTGACTTGCGCTGCTTCGCCATCTCTTCCTCCTCGCTGCGGCGGCCCGAACCGCCGCAATTGGCTGGCCGGCCAAATCTAGCGTGGATTGCCGTTACGGTCTGGTCGGTGAGCGCGACGATCGACCAACTGACGGTCGCCGACGTCCCCGCCGCCTGGGCGCGGCTCGGGTTCGCGGTCGAAGGCAACTCGCTGCTCGTCGGCGAGGTGCGGATCCGGATGGCGGGTTCCGGGCGCGGCCTTCACGGCTGGACGCTGCGCGACATCGCCGCGACCGAGCTCGACGGGCTGCCGACCTGGCGCTCGGACCAGCCTGTGGCGAGCGGCGAGGCGCCCACGCATCCCAACGGCGTCACCGCGATCGACCATGTGGTCGCGATCACGCCGGCGCTCGAGCGGACCGTCGCGGCGTTGCAGGCGGCCGGCCTCGACCTGCGCCGGATCCGCGAGGAGCCGACCCCGGCCGGCGCGCCGCGCCAGGCCTTCTTCCGGCTCGGCGCGGTGATCCTCGAGGTGATTCAGGAGCCGCCGGAGGTGGTCGCAGGCAAGGGCGCCGAGCGGCCGGCGTTCTTCTGGGGTCTGGCCTTCGTCGCGCCAGACCTGGAGGCGACCGTCGCCGAGCTGGGCGACCGGGTCAGCGAGATCCGCGCCGCGGTCCAGCCCGGCCGCCGGATCGCCAGCCTGCGGCGGTCGGCCGGGCTCTCGCTGCCGGTGGCGCTGATGACCCCGCCGGCCTAGCCCTCTAGGCTAGGCAGGCGCCGTCGCCTCGGGTTCCTCGCGGCTCGGCGGTTCCGCCCGGTTCGGCCAGATCACGAAGGCGAGGAAGATGATCATCAGGCCGACCACGGTTCCCAGTGCCCGCTGACCCGCCGCCTCCAACGCGGGCTCGCCGAGCGTGTCGACGGAGAGGACGACGAAGACGGTGACCGCGGTCGTGAACAGCGCGTATTGGACGGTGAGGAACCCATAGGCGAGTCCGATCGCGACCGCCAGCAGGATGCCGTCGACCAGGTCGGAGTGGACCAGTTCGGCCAGCGCCGTCGCGATGACCAGGCCGACCGCGGTGCCAACCCCGCGGAGGACGATCCGGTGATAGCTCTCCTCCCGTTCTGGTCGCATCACGAAGAGGATCGTCAGCGGCACCCAGTAGCCGTGGTCGTGGAAGTCGAAGACGTGGTAGAACGCGACGCCCACCGCGAGCGCAGTGCCGAAGCGCAGGGCGTGGCGGGCGGCGGGCGAGTTGAGGTTGAAGTTCGAGCGCAAGCTCGCGACCACCCGCTGCGTGTTCCAGCCGCTCTCCGGCTCGTCGGCGGCGCGGTCGACGAAGATCCAGACGAGCAGTGACCACAGAACCTGGATCATCGCGCCGGCGGTTCCCCAGAGCAGCGCCTTACCGGCGTCATCGGCGGGTAGCCAGAGGCCCTGGGCGATCAGCAGCGCCAGGACGGCGGTGAGGCCGACGAAGGCGAACCGCAGCGAGACGGCGAAACCGTAGCCGGTGATCGCGCCGAGCACCCCCATCGCCAGCACCGCGGTGACGGCGTGCTGGCTGCTGAGCACGCCGAGCGCGGCGCAGAGCCCGATCAGCACCGCCGCCACCGCCTGCCAGGCGGCGCGGGGTCCAGCCGGCGCGTCCATCCCGGCGAAGCCGCAGATCGCGGCGCCGATGCCGAGCGCACCTTGGGTCGGGGCCCCGAAGCCGAGCTCGGGAATCAGCGTGATCGCCACCGGCACCGCCAGCAGCGCTCCGCGGCGCAGCGCCGGTCCGGGCTCGCCCGGACCGAGCGCAAAAAGCGGCGAGGCCGGCAGTCGCTGGACCCAGCCGCTGAGGTTGTAGAGGCCCGGCTGGGGCCGGGACGGAGCCTCGCTGAGGGTAATCTGGGGGGTCTTGGTCAATGCAGTCATCAGCTCCGATCCCGCGGCGGGAGTGGGGATTTTCGCCGCCCTCGCGGCGGGAATCGTCTCCTTCCTCTCGCCCTGCGTGCTGCCGCTCGTGCCCGGCTATCTCTCGGCGGTGACCGGAGTCTCCGCCAACGAACTCGATCAGGCCAACTGGCGCCGAGTGCTCGGTCCCTCCCTCCTCTTCGTCTCCAGCTTCTCGGCCATCTTCATCATCCTGGGCCTGACCGCGACCGGGCTCGGCTCGACCCTCCGTGACAACGAAGAGACGCTGAAAACGATCTCCGGCGTCCTGATCATCGCGATGGGTGTCCTCTTCGTCGCCTCGCTCTTCATCACCCGCCTCAACCGCGAGTGGCACGTCGAGGCGCTCCTCGCACGGGCCGGCAAAGGCGGCCCGATCGTCGCCGGCGCCGCCTTCGCGATCGCCTGGACCCCGTGCATCGGCCCGACCCTCGGCGCGATCCTCAGCGCCGCCGCGCTGACCGACGACTGGGCCCACGGCGCCTTCCTCCTCGCCGTGTACTCGGCCGGTCTGGCGATCCCCTTCATCGCCACCGCCCTCGCCTTCTCCCGCATGACCACCGCCTTCGCCGTGGTCAAGCGCCACTACCAGCTGATCGTCGCGGTCGGCGGCGTGATCCTGATCGCGATGGGCTTCCTGATTCTCAACAACGACCTGACGCAGCTGAACTCCGAAGTCCAGACCTGGGCGGAAGAACTGGGCATCGACTTCTGGAACCACGTCTGAGCGGCAACCGCTCAGGGCATCAGTTGTTGGTTGGCGCGACGGTCTCCAACTCGCGGCCGACCGCCTCGGTGATCTCGAGGTCGCTGTCGTCGGTGTCGCGCGAGCAGACGATGCGGAAGCGGCCGGTGCCGAGCTCGGGGTCGGGCAGCAGGGGCAGGCCGCGGATCGTGTCCCAGCCGAGCCGCTCGATCTCGAACGGGTTCATCCGCACCTCCGCCGCCGGGAAGGGGCAGTTGGAGTTGTGCTGGTCGATCGCCTTCGAGATCGCCTCGAGGTTCTTCGCCTCAGCGGACATCAAGGTGGAGTTTAGGGGCCCTACAGAGAGCGGTCGTAGGGTCGGCCGGTGGATTCCTCCCTCGCCCTCCTCTCCACCGCCGCCGTGGCCGGCGTGATGGTCGGTGTCGGGCTGGTGGTCGGCGGCCTGCTGGCGGTCGCGCTGTACCGCGGCGGGCGCAGCTGAACGGCGCTCCGGCGCTGTGACCCGCAGCGGACGCGAACACCTGTTCGGTCCGGGGCGCGGCGTATGGTCTGGATCGTGGCGAGCGAAGTGAAGGACTGGCCGCGGGCAATCGCCCACATCGACATGGACGCTTTTTATGCGAGCGTCGAGCTGTTGCGGCGCCCGGAGCTGCGGGGGAAGCCGGTGATCGTCTGCGGATCGGGGCCGCGGGCGGTGGTGACGACGGCCAGCTATGAGGCGCGGAAGCTGGCCGGGATCCACTCGGCGATGCCGGCGGCGACGGCGCGGCGGCGGCTGCCGAACGCGATCTACATCACCCCTGACTTCCCGGCCTATCGGGCCGCCTCGGTCGAGGTGATGGAGGTGCTGCGCGCAAACGTCGAGACGGTCGAGGTGGTCGGGCTCGACGAGGCATACCTGGACCTCACCGGGCTGTTCTCGCCAAAGGCGACGATGCGGCGGATTGCCGCCGAGATCCGCGAAGTGACGGGCGGGCTGAGCTGCTCGGTCGGGATCTCGGAGAGCCGGCTGCTGGCCAAGATCACCAGCGAGCTCGGCAAGCCGGCCGGCCTGGTGGTGCTCTCGCGCGAGGACGCGCTGGCGCGGTTCGCCGACCACTCCCCCGGCCTCGTCCCCGGGATCGGCCCGAAAACGCTGCAGCGGCTGGAGCAGATGGGTGCGACGACGCTGCTCGAGCTGCGCGAGAACTTCCAGCGGAGCGAGCTCGAAGAGCGCTTCGGGCCGCGCTCCGGCGCCTGGCTCTACGCCCGCGCCCGGCTCGAAGACAGGACCCCGGTCAGCACCTCGCGGGAGACCAAATCGCAGTCGGCCGAGACCACCTTCGACTACGACGTCGCCGACCTAGGTGCGCTCGAACGCCACCTCGGCGAGCTCGCCGAGGAGCTCTGCCGGCGGCTGCGCAAGCGCGACCTCGCCGGCCGCTCGATCGGGATCAAGGTCCGCCTCGACGACTGGACCAACGTCAGCCGCTCGCACTCGGTGGCGGCGCCGACCAACGACCCGGAGCTCGTCAGAACCATTGCCCTCGACCTGCTGCGCGCCTACGACCCGCCGCGACCGGTGCGGCTGCTCGGCGTCCGCGTCGCCTCCTTCGAGCAGGAGGCGGAGGAGGGCGGCGCCGCGGCGGCGGAGCCCGAGGGCCCAGCCGCCGACGGCGCCGAGGGTGAGGCCGAACCGCAGCTGCGGCTCAGCCTCCCCTCCTGAGCCGCCTAGCGGCTCGCCATCACCGTCCCGACGCCGGGGAAGCCGAGCTTCTGCTTGACCGCGTAGGTGAGGTCGAATTCGCGGCCCGCCACGTAGGGCCCGCGGTCGATCACCGGCACGGTGATCTCGCGGCCGTGGTAGCGCAGCTTCACCTTGGTTCCGCAGGGCAGCGTCTTGTTGGCGACGCCCAGCGTGCCGGGCAGCAGGGTGCCGCCGCAGGCGACGCCGTTACCCCACAGCCCCGGCCCGTACCAGGAGGCGCCGGCCAGCCGGTAGCTGGTCAGCTTGCGCGCTTTGCTCAACGACCCCTTGGTGTGGCGGTCGTGGAGGCCGTAAGCGCGGACCGAGTAGTTGCCGGTCACCTTCGGCACCCAGCGCAGGGCAAAGGTCCCGTTGGCCCTGGTCGTGACGCCGCGGTGGCCCGCTTCGGGCCCCTTGAAGACGACACGCACCCGGTGGCGGCCGCCCGGCCGCACCTTGCCGCTGACCTTGATGCCGTTGCCGGCGAGCAGGTCATGGTTTGAGAGGTGCAGGGCGACGTGGGACTTGGCCCGCTCGGGGCGCTTGTCCCGCTTGTGCTGGTCGGCCTTCTGGTGGTGCTGCGAGGCGGCGGGCGCTGCAGAGGCGCCGACCGTCAGCGCGACGGCAACAGCAGCCGCGGGCACGATGTATCGCATGGGGGTTGAATCACTCGCTTTCTGCTGCCTACGGGGTTAGCTGACGGGCTCGCGGGCCCGGCTCGGTGCCGGACGCTTCGCTACAGGCGGCTCGCCGCCCGATTCGCCCCGGGCCGCGGCGGCAAAAGACGCATTGCCGCGGCAAGTGGGTCCCCCGTTCCCCGGCGCTTGCGGCACGGGGACTCGGCAGTTGGGTGTTCCGTTTAGAGCCTGAACACGCTACGGCTGCCTGGGAAGCGGAAATGTGAGCGAACGCACACATAACGCAGCACGCACGAAATCGCCCATTCGGCTCTGCAGAGCCGAAAATCTGCCCCTATACCGGCCCAGTTTCTTGTGCGAAGATGATCTAATGGCGGACAGGCTGACGGGGTTGGACGCGTCGTTCCTGCATCTCGAGCGGAGCGGCGCCCACATGCACGTCGCCTCGACCAGCATCTTCGAAGGCCCGGCGCCGAGCCACGAAGAGTTCCGCGACCACATCGCCTCGCGGCTCCACCTGGTCCCACGCTTCCGGCAGAAGCTGCGCTACGTACCGCTCGACCAGGGCCGCCCGGTCTGGGTCGACGATCCCTACCTCAACCTCGACTACCACGTGCGCCAGACCGCGCTGCCGGCCCCCGGCTCCGACGAGCAGCTGCGCAACCTGGCGGCGCGGATCTTCTCCCAACAGCTCGACCGCTCGAAGCCGCTCTGGGAGCTGTGGCTGGTCGAGGGGCTGCACGACGGCCGCTTCGCGATCATCGGCAAGAGCCACCACGCGCTCGTAGACGGCATCTCCGGGGTCGACATCACCACCGTCCTCTTCGACCTCGACCGCGAGCCCGAGGTGCCCTCGTCGCCTCCCCCACCCTGGGTCGCCCGCCCCGAACCGACCGATTTCCAGCTGCTGCAGGAGGCGCTGCGCGAACGCCTGACCAGCCCGGGCGAGATCGTCCGCGGCGTCCGCCACGCGCTGCGCGGCCCGCGCAAGGTGCTGCACGGAGTCGGCGCGACGACGAAGATGGTCGGCGCCGGACTGGCGGCGCCGCACTCGGTCTTCAACGTCGAGATCGGCCCCCACCGCCGTTTCGCGATGACCCAGGCCGACCTCGACGACCTGAAGCGGGTCAAAGACGCGCACGGTGGAACCGTCAACGACGTGATCCTCTCGATCGTCGCCGGAGGAATAGGCCGCTACCTGCGCGCCCGCGGCCACGAGACCGAGGGAGTCGAACTGCGGGCGATGGTGCCGGTCAGCATCCGCGCCACCGACGAGCGTGGCGCCCTCGGCAACCGGATCACGGCGATGATGGCGCCGCTGCCGATCGGCGAGGAGGACCCGGTCGAGCGGCTGCACATCCTGACTGCCGAGATGGGCGACCTGAAGGCCTCCGGACAGGCGGTCGGGGCGGAAATCCTGACCAAGCTGACCGACTTCGCGCCGACCACGATCGCATCGCAGGCGGCCCGCCTGCAGTCGGCGCAGCGCTTCTTCAACCTCGTCGTCACCAACGTGCCGGGGCCGCAGTTCCCGCTCTACCTACTCGGCCGCCAGATGGAGTCGATCTTCCCGATGGTGCCGCTGGCCCAGAAGCAGGCCCTCTGCGTCGGGATCATGTCCTACAACGGCCAGGTCAACTTCGGCCTGATCGGCGACTACGACGCGATGGCCGACCTCGAGAGCTTCGCCCTCGACCTCGAAGAAGCGACGGCGGAGGCGATCGCCAGCGCCCCGGCTGGTCCCGGCGGCGGGCTCAGGCGCGAGCAGTCCCCTTCCACCAACGGCTCGGCGGCGCTGGCCGGCGAACCGAGCTGATGCCGACGCCCGCCGAGCAGATCGACGCCCGGATCGAGGAGCTCGGCGACTGGCGCGGCGAGACGCTGGCCCGCGTCCGCGCCCTGGTCAAGGAGGCAGACCCCGAAGTCGTCGAGGAGTGGAAATGGCGCGGCGTCCCGACCTGGTACCACGAGGGGATCGTCTGCACCGGCGAGACCTACAAGGACAAAGTCAAGGTGACCTTCGCCAAGGGCGCCTCGCTCGACGACCCTGCGCGCCTCTTCAACTCCAGCCTCGACGGCAACGTGCGGCGGGCGATCGACCTCCACGCTGGCGACGAGATCGACGCCGAGGCGTTCAAGGACCTGATCCGCGCCGCGGTAGCCCTCAACGAGGCTTGAGCCGCGCGCTGCGGCCCGGGCTCGGCAGCTAGGGAATCAGCCGCCCGCTCAGCACGAACGGTTTGCCGTCCATCAGGTAGCGCCAGTCGAGGCGGCGGGCGCTGTAGCCCTGGACCTGGGCGTCGGCGTTGACGATCACCGCGGTGATTCGGTTGAAGCGGCCGGGCTCGGCGAGGCGGGCGGTCAGCGTGCCGCCAGCGGGCTGGTAGTCGAGTTTGGTGATCACGTGCCCGTGATGTTCGCTGCCGATCCGCCCGACCAGCGCCAGGCCGGCGGCGTTGCCGTTCGGCGCCACCGCGTGGACGACGACGGCGCGCCCTTGCCGCGCCCGCACCCGCAGGAACTGGAAGGTGGTGTGGTTCAGCACCCGGGTCAGCCGCCGGCCGTCGAGCGGCAGCTCGCCGCGGCGCGGCACTTCCGGGTAGAGGTCGGCCTCGCGAAAGCCGTCGTTGGTGTGCCACTCGGCGACGGCGGCGGCGAAGCGCGAGAAATCGCGGCTGAAGGTCGACGGTCCGGCGGCGCGGATCGCCCGTTCGTAGGCGGCGACCGAGAAGCCGCCCGGCCGGGCGTGGATCGCGCCGGCCCAGATCTTGCGGATCAGCGCCCGCCCGTAGTGGCGCGCCAGCCACTCGTTCCAGACCGCCGAGCCGTACTCCTTGATCGAGTTGGCGGTCAGCGGCGTGTCGTAGAGCTTCACCCAGCGCCGCGCGTAGCGCAGGTAGTCGTTGAGGTTGTTGTAGACCTGGTCCTCCATCCAGACCGCGGTCGACTCGGCGAACCAGGGGTCCTGGTAGGCGTCGTAGCCGAACTGGAGGATGTGGTTGTACTCGTGGGCGACCGTCACCTCGAGGTCGTCGATCGGTTTGGTGCCGGGGAACTCGAAGGCGCTGTAGTCGTTGTCGAGGACCAGGTAGCCGTAGAGGCGGCGCGGGATCGGGTGCCCCTTGGTGTTCTGGCCGCGATCCGGGGCCGCGTAGCCGAACAGCTGGCCGCCGATCTGCGAGAGGTAGATGTCGGTCTTGCCGTCGCCGCCGCCGCGGTGGCCGTCGCTTTTCGGCTCGCGCCAGCCGAGCTGCTCGTTCTCGACCTGGTGGACGCGTTCGGCGACCCGCAGCACCCGCTGCACGTAGTCGGGGATGCCGCTGCCGTCGCTGTCCTTGAGGTTCGGCGCGTCGAGTCCCTCGGCGACCCAGTGGACGCAGAAGAAGGGCCCGCAGAAGGGCGATTTCGGCGCCTCGGGGACGCTGTAGGCGTTGCGGTTGGGGTCGTTGCCGTCGGTGGGGCGGGCGCGCACCTCGTCAGGGCGCGGCTGCGGTGTGATGAACGGCTTCTGGGCCGGCGAGGCGAGTGCCGGGATCGCCGCGTCCAGGCCGGTTGCCGCCTGGGCGGCAGCGGGTAGCGCGGCGAGGGCGAGGAGCGCCGCCGCCGCGACACCGACCAGGAGGCGACGGTCACGCATCGGGCGAAGGGTAGCGGCGCGGGATGAAGCGGCGCTTAAGGGGTGCCGTCGGGAAGTGGCCTGCAAAGGAGATACTTCGGGTACGAGCCGCCCCGACTGACGATGCGCGTAGCCCTCGCCCAGATCGACCCCACCGTCGGCGACATCGACGGCAACTCGGCCAAGGTCGCCGAGTGGATCGGCCGCGCCCGCGAAGAGGGCGCGGACCTGGTGATCTTCCCCGAGCTCTGCATCCCCGGCTACCCGGCCGAGGACCTCTACCTGAAGCGCCATTTCCTCGAGGCGAACCGGCGCGCGGTGGATCAGCTCGCCGCCGCGGCCACCGGGATCACGGCGCTGGTCGGCTTCGCCGAACTGATCGCCGACGACGACGGGCGCACCGACTCGCCGCGCGCCCACAACTCGCTGGCGGTCCTCGCCGACGGCGAGGTCAGGGCGGTCTACCGCAAGAACCGGCTGCCCAACTACGCCGTCTTCGACGAGCAGCGCTACTTCGTCCCCGGCGACGGGCCGGCAACGCTCGATCCCGCCGAGGGCATCGCGGTCGAGTTCAAGGTCGGCCTGACCGTCTGCGAGGACGTCTGGGCGCCGGGCGGCCCGGCGCAGGAGGAGGCCGAAGCGGGCGCGCAGTTGATCGCCAACCCCTCGGGCTCGCCCTACCACCGCGGCAAGGGCCGCGAGCGGGAGGAGATGTTTGCCGAGCGGGCGCGCGAATACGGCGCCCACTTCGCCTTCTGCAACCTGGTCGGCGGCCAGGACGAGCTGGTCTTCGACGGCTACAGCCTGGTCGTGGACCAGGACGGCGAGCTGGTCGCGCGCGGCGAGCAGTTCAAGGAGGAGCTGGTCGTCTGCGACATCGATCCGTCCACCGCAGATGCCGCGCGTCTGCGCGACGCCCGCCACCGGCCCGCGGCGC
>Ga0105249_10001968_pt1 | contig 17825 bp, 12 predicted proteins | sample KBSS44metaG_FD_81522 | JGI IMG/M metagenome (GOLD analysis project Ga0105249, IMG submission 81522) | Switchgrass rhizosphere microbial communities from Kellogg Biological Station, Michigan, USA - KBS S4-4 metaG | ecosystem: Host-associated > Plants > Roots > Rhizosphere > Soil | place...
GTCAGTGAAAAAACAATTGGCCTTGGCTTTAAGTCTTCCGGTTCTTCTTATTTTCACGAATGTAAAATCAAGGAATGACCTGACTAATATGACCAGTATGTCCTTTAACCTGCTTTCTCTTGGCGACTCTTATACAATCGGAGAATCCGTTTTACCCCAGGAGAGTTTTCCGCATCAAACTGTCCAGCTATTACGCAATGCAGGTTACAGTTTTAACTCACCTGAGATAATTGCAAAGACAGGATGGACAACTGATGAATTACAATCGGCAATAAATGATCACCAGTTCCATGCTAAGTATGATTATGTATCCCTGCTGATCGGTGTAAATAATCAATATCGTGGCAGGACGGTTGAAAATTATATACCTGAATTTGAAAGTTTATTGAAACAGGCGATACAATTTGCCGGCAATGATACCAATCATGTTTTTGTTTTATCAATACCTGATTGGGGCGTTACTCCTTTTGCCGAAGGCAGGGACAGAAAACAGATCGCAAAAGAAATCGATGATTACAATAATGCAAATAAAACGGTTGCCGAAAAATATCATGTGGATTATATCGATATTACCGTGGACACACGGGAAGCAGTTAATGATCCTTCGCTGATTACTGCGGATGGATTGCATCCTTCAGCAAAAGATTATAACCGGTGGGCAGCTAAACTTTCAGAGAAGATTAAATCCCGAATTCAGTAAAACCATTATCTTGCCGGGATGAAAAAGTACCTCCTGATCATTTGCAGTTTAACTGCACTTCATTCATTTAGCCAGGACATAAAAATCTCAAAAAATATTAAACAGGCGATGGACCGGATCGATACAAACACCATTCGTTCGCATATTGCCTACCTCGCCGATGATAAATTAAAAGGCCGCTTACCTGGAACAGAAGGTTATCAAATGGCAGCTGATTATATTGTTGATCAGTATAAAAAAATCGGGTTAATGCCGGGAGGCGATAAGGACGAATACACACAAAAGCTGGTCATCCGAAAATCGATTTTAAATAATAGTTCACCGGTAACTGTTTTAAAAGATAAAAATGGGAATACGGATACCCTTGCATTCATCAAAGATTTTACGCCTGCACCGCACCCCTTAAAAGAAAACTCTTCTGCAGAAGGACAATTGGTATTTGCCGGGTATGGAGTTGAAATACCGGGCGGTTATTCTGATTATGCAGGAATAGATGTGAAAGGAAAAATCGTTGTATTGGTAAGCGGCGCTCCTGATGGTTTGCATTCCACCCTCACAGCACATTTTTCCAATGGGGGAAATAAAATGACCACTGCATCTCAAAAAGGCGCAATCGGTATGATCCTGGTAAATCTTGCTGCACGTCCTTCAGCTAACGCCAACCCGACCATTCAATCTAATGTTACCATGAACCTGGGTAAAACAATCGCTTATGGCCGGGGCTTTGTTGGTAACCTGGATATTGTTTTAAATAGCGGTAAGTATTTGTTGAGCCGTTTATTTATGAACTCAGGTAAAAATGTTGATCAGGTTTTAGATGCTATTAAAAAAGGTAAGGCTTCTTCATTCGATCTGCCTTATACAGTTTTCGCTTCTTATAAAACCAGCCATACTGATATCGAAAGTTATAATATCGTCGGCCTTATACCGGGGTCTGACAAAGTTTTGAAAAATGAATATGTTGTTCACTCAGCGCATTTAGATCACCTGGGAATTGGAAGAGTTGTAAACGGTGATTCCATTTATAACGGGGCACATGATAATGCTTCGGGTGTTGCCTCGCTTTTAGAAATTGCAAGAGTATATAAGTCATCCGGCGCCAAACCAAAACGTTCAGTATTAATTGTAATGATGGTTGGTGAAGAAATGGGATTGATCGGCTCATCTTATTTCGCAGCCAACCCAACTGTTCCCGGGAATTCAATTGTTGCCGATGTAAATACCGACATGCCTACCGTGATCGCTCCGCTTCTTTCCGTGGTTCCGTTAGGTGCAGAACATTCAAGTCTGATGAATAATGTAAAGTTTGCTGCAAACTATCTTGGATTGGATATTGAGAATGACCCGGAGCCAACCGAGAATCGTTTTGTACGCAGCGATCAGTATAGTTTTGTAATGAACGGGATCCCTGCACTGCATATTAAATATGGCAACAAAACAAATATACCCGGGTTCGACCTGGTCGCATTTGTAAAACAATGGAGAGCCAAGTATTATCATCAATCGGCTGATGATATTAATGGTATTTTTAATTTTGGTGCCGCCAAAACCTATGTGCAACTGAATTTTTTGATCAGTTATTCGATCGCTCAAACTAATGAACGGCCAAAATGGAATGAAGGTGACTTGTTTGGCGTCACAACAAAAAAAATTTTCTAAGCCGCTTTAAGCGGCTTTTTCTTTCATTTTCAAAGCGTTTATAAAGTTTTAGAACTCCCTAAAAACAGGGCTAAAACTCAACAATTACAAAAATTTCAATTTTCTTGGCTTATCATTGCAGTTGTACATATATATAATACGTATCCAAATCAAGACGACAACCCATTAAATTCATGGCGAAAAACCTCTTAATAGTCGAAAGCCCGGCAAAGGCAAAGACAATTGAAAAAATTCTTGGCAGTGATTTCCAGGTAAAAAGTTGTTTTGGTCATATCCGCGATCTCCAAAAAGCCGGAATGGGCATTGACCTGGAAAAAAATTACAAACCCACCTATATTGTTCCCCAGGAAAAAGAGAAGGTTGTCAACGACTTAAAAGGGTTGGCTAAAAAAAGTAAGGAAGTGTGGCTGGCGACGGATGAGGACCGTGAAGGCGAAGCAATCAGCTGGCATTTATGCGAGGTATTGGGTCTTGACCCGCGCAAAACAAAGCGAATTGTTTTTCATGAGATCACCAGGCCCGCTATAAAAGAAGCTGTTGAAAACCCCCGGACTGTCGATATGAATTTAGTGATGGCACAGCAGGCCCGCCGGATCTTGGATAGGATTGTTGGATTTGAACTAAGCCCGGTACTATGGCGTAAGATCAGTATGCGAAATAACCTGAGCGCCGGTCGTGTGCAAAGCGTAGCTGTGCGGTTGATCGCAGAACGGGAAAGAGAGATCAATGCTTTCAGCACAGTCAGTACTTTTAAAATTGAAGGATTATTTACTGCAAAGGATCTATCTGATCGCCCGGTAACTTTTTCTGCCGAAGGCAAAAAACAAAATACTGCAGAAGATGCAGAAAAATTTTTGAAAGGCTGTGCCGGCGCCGAATATACGGTTACCGATGTACAGGTGAAGCCCGGAAAGAAATCGCCCGCTCCCCCCTTTACTACTTCTACCTTACAACAGGAAGCATCAAGAAAACTTGGATACAGCGTAAGCCGTACCATGTTGCTTGCGCAAAAATTATATGAAAGTGGTAAGATCACTTATATGCGTACGGATAGTGTGAATTTAAGTAACACTGCATTGGGCGACCTGACCAACACAATTAAAAAAATGTATGGTGAAGAATATCACCAGTTCCGCAAGTTCAAAAACAAAAATGAAAGCGCACAGGAGGCCCATGAAGCGATCCGTCCTACTTACATGGAGAATACAACCGTAGAAGATTTTGATTGTAAAAAACTCTATGAGCTGATCTGGAAAAGAACAATGGCCTGCCAGATGGCAGATGCAGAGACTGAAAAAACAATTGCGAAAATTGATATATCAACTAACAAAGAAGAATTAACTGCTTCCGGTGAAGTATTGAAATTTGATGGATTTTTAAAAGTATATCGTGAAGATCGTGACGATGATGATTTGGCTGAAGAAGAACAGGAAGGAATGTTGCCGCCACTTTCGGTTGGACAAAAATTACCATTGGTTGAAATGAAAGCAACTGAACGCTTCAGCAGACCGGCGCCAAGATACACAGAAGCATCACTGGTAAAAAAACTGGAAGAGCTCGGGATTGGTCGCCCTTCGACCTACGCTCCTACCATTTCAACGATACAAAAAAGAGAATACGTTGAAAAGCGTGATAAAGAAGGCACGAAGAGAGATTTTCGTGTTTTTATTTTGAAGAATGACAAAGTAGCGCTGCATACAGAGAGTGAAAATACCGGTGCGGAAAAATCAAAACTATTTCCAACTGACCTCGGCCTGGTCGTAACCGATTTTTTGAAACAATACTTCGATGATATAATGGACTATGGTTTTACGGCAAGGATCGAAGAAGAGTTTGATGAGGTAGCGGAGGGTAAGATCAAGTGGAATAAGATGATCGATGATTTTTATCTGCCTTTTAAAAAAGATGTAGATAAAACAATTGAAACGGCCGAACGGGCACATGGTGAAAGAGAATTAGGTATTGATCCGGAATCGGGTAAAAGAGTGGTAGCAAGAATGGGACGCTATGGAGCCATGGTACAAATTGGCGAAGCAAGTGAAGAAGAAAAACCAAAGTTTGCCAAGATACCAACGGGCATGAGTATCGAAACGATCAGTTACGAAGAAGCAATGAAATTGTTTTCGATACAGGGCGTAATGGGGCAATATGAAGAAAAGGATGTTTCCGTAGGTGTGGGACGGTTTGGACCCTATGTGAAATGGGGTGAAGAATATGTTTCAATCCCGAAAGGGACCGATCTGCAAACCGTAGATTTTAATAAAGCGGTTGGTTATATCAAACAAAAACAAATTGCTGATGCACCCATATCTACTTATGAAAACAAACCTGTAACCAGGGGCAAGGGGAGATTTGGTCCTTACATTAAGTGGAATGACATGTTTATTGCTGTACCCAGGAGATATAATCACGATAACCTGAGTGTCGCTGATATAAAAGAACTGATCGAAGCTAAAAAAGTAAAAGAAGCAAATCGATATATCCATAACTGGCCTGAAGAAAAGATCTCTGTTGAAAATGCAAGATGGGGCCCTGTGATTAAGTTGAAAAAGAAGGTTATCAAAATGCCGAGAAAGCCGGATGAAACTAAGTACACCGCTGATGAATTAAGGACGATGGGTGTGGATGATGTAAAGAATTTAATACTCTCTGTTGATCCAAATGCATTTGGGAAAAGGAAGGCAGCCGCAAAGAAAGCCCCTGAGAAAAAACCTGTTTCTCAGAAAAGCAGCACCAAAAAGAAAAAGAAATAAGTTAAAGCTAAAGAACTTCACGATAAACAAACAAGTAACAAGAAGGCCCTGAGCTATCAGGGCCTTTAGTTTTTCACCGTTCCCTATATAAATATCATTGGTTATTAAATTTTGATCTGAATAAATAATATCGCAAAAATTATTCCTGAATGCTGTTCAAACCCTTATCCATCCTGAATTAGACAGAGTTTTGACAAAAACCTCATGTGACACCGTAAATTGTAGCACATCTATAGTCACACAGCCAGTTCTATAGTTCAAACATCTAAACAATAGCAAGATTAACAATCAATCCAAACCCTTTTTACAACTCCAGTTTCATTCCTCTCTATGCTTTCTCCTTACAAACTAGTTCCGCGATTCATAATTGGTGATGTTCATATTCTTCCCTATCCCATAATCAATAGTTAATTAATGACCCCTAAATCAATTCGGCGGGTTTTTCATACCTTGTACAGACATAGCCACCGAAATTCTCACCCTTTGATTGCTACTCACTCATTCTTCATTTTAAAAATCGAACCAACATGAAACGCAGAAAATTTATCCAGGATTCATCACTCGTTGCATTAAGCATAGGCGTATTTGGAAATATTAAATGGGATGGTACTCATTATGTAGGTAATGATCCAACAACAACAGATATACTCGGACCCTTTTATCGTCCGAACGCTCCTTTTAAAACTGACTTGGTTCAGTCCCGAACAAAAGGTGAAATACTTCATTTCAGCGGAACTATATTCGGAAAAGATGGCAAGCCGGTAAAAAATACATTAGTAGAAATATGGCATTGCAATGAGAACGGCGAATATGATAATACATCCGACAGCTATATCTACCGGGCTTCAGCAAAAACAGGTGCCGATGGTAAATATAATTTCAAAACAATACTTCCGGTTCCTTACGCGGCTGGAGCAACGCTTACAAGACCCGCACATATCCATATGCGTGTATCCGGAAACAGTCAACAAGATCTTGTGACACAAGTTTACTTTAAAGGAGATAAATATATTGCCGGCGATATAAGCGCTAAAGACCCCAGCGCATTAAACCGGATCCTGGAGATCTCAACAAATGATAAAAAAGAAAAGGTCGTCAAATTTGATATTTACCTAAGAAACGAATATATCCTTGATAGCTCGGCGTTCAAAAAAATTGAAGGATTATATGAAATGAAGGATCATTCAATGGCAGAATTTTATCGGCAGGGGGATCAGCTTTTTGCAAAATTGAATGGACAGATCATGGAAGCGATGGACTATAAAGGTGATAATACGTTTGGTGGAGGGATAGACTATATCAGGGCAAAATTTGAGATACTTGGTAATGGAGGCATGAAAGTAGTTGTTACTGTAAAAGAAGATGAAACTAAGACGATCGAAGGCACTAAGCTTCTTAAATACTGATCGAAAAATATCTGCCGGCTAACACAAGGCTTGATGGTTTGATGGTTAATAACAATCAAACCATCAAACAATATTTATAACTCTAACTTCCACCCTTCCCTGTATTTTCTCCTTACAAACTGGTTAGCAGGTTCATAATTGGTGATCTTCATATTTTCACCATCCCATTGCAATTGTTTGCGCCCGTTAAATTGTTTATCTCCTTTGCTGTTGGTTTCGTAATTATTATAACTCATCACAGCCAGGTTACCCATCAGCACAGTTTCCGCTAATGGGCCTGCCTGTGAAAAAGGTGAACTGGTGTATGCACCATATCCTTTTTTGCATGCATTGGTCCACTGTGTTTGATGACCTTCCGAACCTCTTTCAACAAACGGGAATTTTGATACAGGTAAACTGGTCGATGCCATCAGTTTTGTTGGCAGCAATGTTGGCTTGCGACCAAACAATCCCGCCATTAACTTTCCTTTTGTTCCTTCGAATATCATCCCTCCATCCCACTCTGCCATTTCTTCATCAGGCAATAACTCAACCGGCCGCTTTGGTTTTATTCCGCCATCATACCAGATCAATTCAACGGGTGCCATCGTACCACGTTTTGGAAATTGTAAATGAATTTTAGAAGAAGGCGGAAAACTTCCTTTATAAAAACTTTCCTGGAAGAATCCAGTATAAACAGAAGTAACACTGCATTCAACGGAAACTGGGTAACCCAGTTTCAATGCACGATAAGGAACATCGATAAAGTGGCAACCCATATCACCCAATGAACCTGTTCCATAATCTGTCCAGCCTCTCCAAATGGCAGGTAAATAAGCAGGATTATAATCACGATAAGGTGCAGTGCCTAACCATAGGTCCCATGCCAGTTCTTTAGGCACTTCAAATTTTCCTTCCGGTAATGAAACACCGGATGGCCATACAGGTCGATTGGTCCATACATGAACCGTATGCACATCACCGATCACACCGCCCTGTATCCATGTCTCTACATTTCTTGTATCGTTACCACTGCTGCCCTGGTTACCCATTTGCGTAACCACTTTATATTTTTTTTCTGCCTTCGTTAAAATTCTTGCTTCATAAATATCATGCGTTAAAGGTTTCTCTACATAAACATGTTTACCGAGCTGCATACAAGGCAAAGCATGAACTGCATGCATATGATCAGGCGTCGTTACCATTACCGCATCGATATTTTTATGTTCTTTATCAAGCATTTCACGGAAGTCTTTATAATAAGGTGCGCCGGGCCAGTTCTTTCTTGCGTTGGCGGCCATGCGATCGTCTACATCACAAAGTGCTACGATATTCTCAGCGCCTTTATTCCATGCATAAGGCAAATTCACTTCAGCCTTACCTCCGCATCCAATACCAGCAATATTGAGTTTGTCACTGGGCGCAATAAAACCTTTTCCCAATACATGACGTGGTATAATAAAGAAACCACCGGCAAGCAGCGAAGTGTTTTTAATAAAATCGCGACGTGACTTTTGTTTTGACAGGCGATTCATTTTCATGTGAAGAATTTTGGATTAAGTTACAAGCATTAGCGATAACAATCAAAAAATCATAGTCAACATTAAATTCGCAAATCATTTATCTTTAGCCCGCTTACTAACTCATTTCCAATGAACAGACATTACTGGGAAAAAATTGCTCCCGATTATAATGAAGAGATATTTGATGTGCTTGCAAATGATAAAAAGAAAATCATACAAAAAACGATCAGGCGGTTTGCATCAAAAAATAAATCTTCGATAGATATTGGATGTGCAATTGGCAAATGGCTTCCTATTCTTTCTTCTGCTTTTAAAAAAGTATATGCGATTGACATTTCTCAAAAAAATCTTGACATAGCCTGTCAAACTTTTCCAGGCCTTCAGAATATTGTTTATAAAAGAGTGGATATGTCCGTTGCAAATCCAGTTATACCTGGATGTGATTTTGCTCTATGCATCAATGCTATTCTTACCGGGACTGAACAAAAAAGAAAAATATTTTTTGAAAACCTAAGTAAAAGTTTAAAAAGAAACGGACATATTATTTTGGTTGTTCCCTCGCTGGAATCGGCTATGCTTACATCTATCATTCGTCAAAAATGGGATCCTGATAAAGATGCAAAAAAGATAATAAGTAAAAAAAGACCTGTAGCACAATTGAAACATTTGCTGGAAGGCAATACAACCATTGACGAGGTATTGCATAAACATTATCTAAAAGAAGAATTGGAAATACTTTTAACGAATGCCGGATTGATGGCTCAAGAGTTTCAAAAAATAGAATATGATTGGAGCACTGAATTTCTAAAACCACTTAAATGGCTGAAAGAACCAAAACCATGGGATTGGATGGCTTTGGCAAAGAAAAAATAATGTTCAATATTCAATTGAACATCAGACGTCAAACCTGAAACTCAAAGATAGCCTTCTCCCCATCTGTGGATAAAACATACTAATTAATATCGTCTCTACGTTAGATATTGTGCCAATATCTATACCATGGAAACCACCAAAGAGATCAAAGCCCTGTTGCATTTAATCGATGACCCTGACCAGGAAGTCTTTGATGCTGTCACGCAAAAGATCGTTGATTATGGTAAGCCGATCATCCCTAATCTTGAACATCTTTGGGAGACTACGCCCGACGAGATCACACAGACAAGAATAGAACTCATCATTCACAAGTTGCATTATCGCGACCTGACGGATGATTTTCATACCTGGAAAGTTTCAGGGCATCACGACCTGATGGCCGGCGCCCTGTTAGTAAGCCGGTTTAATTTTCCTGAATTGAGCACTACACCCGTCTACCAGGAACTGGAAAAGATCAGGCGGAATATCTGGCTTGAATTGAATAATTATCTTACTCCCTTAGAACAGATCAATATCGTATCAAGTATCCTGTATAGTTATTTTGGTTTAAAAGGAAGCGAGGTCAATTATAAAGAACCAAATGATTTTCTGATTCATAAAGTTTTGGAAACAAAACGTGGTAACCAGGCCGCTAATGGAATTCTTTACCTGGTATTATGTGAGTTGCTGGATATCCCCGTGAAAGCCATAAACATTCCAAAACAATCCGTACTTGCTTATTTCAAGCCGGGTTATTCAGATGAAAATCTTCCTAATCCAATTAATAAAATCGAATTTTTTATTGATCCTTCTTCCGGGCAGGTCTTTACACATAACGATGTAGAGAGTTATTTTAAAAGAATTGCGGTACCCCCTGTCGGCACTTATTTTAAGCCGCTAAAAAATAAACGCATTATCCAATTCATGCTCGAAGAGTATTCAAAATGTTTTGATACGGATAAAGACAGCTATAAAAAAATCGAATTATTGTCGCTTGCAGAAATGCTGAATGAAGCCCCTAAATAAACCTGCCTTAAAAACATCTCACAGATATTTTCACGCAACGCCGCCAGGGCACAATGTTATAAATCATAAACTATCGTTGCGTCTTAGCGTCGTTGCGTGACTTATTTATCTTTTTATCAGAATGCTCTTGGTGTTGTCGCTTTTCTCGGCAACTTCTCATCCCGTTGTGCTGTGTTATAAACAAACGATGCAATGATCGTCGCAGCTTGTTTCAGGTCATCAGCGATCAGGTGATCATACGTGTCCATATTGGTATGGTGTGTCCTTGTATTGTATTCGATTGGATCCTGTATGAACTGGAATCCGGGAATGCCAATACCATCAAAAGCCTGGTGATCGGTACCACCGGTGTTATTGATCGTAATCGTTTTTGCACCCAGGTCATTAAATGGTTCAAGCCATGCTGCAAACAGATCTTTTACATTCGGATTTGATTGCAGATACACTCCTCTTATTTTACCCGTACCATTATCCAAATTATAGTAAGCAGATACTTTACTTTTTGCAATTGAGTCCGTAAAATGATTCTTTACATAATTACGGCTGCCAAATAAACCTTCTTCTTCACCACTCCATAACGCAATACGAATGGTGCGGCGTGGTTTTAATCCGCTCGCCATTAATATTCTTACTGCTTCCATCATTACTGAACAACCGGCTGCATTATCAGTAGCACCGGTTGCCGCATGCCAGGAATCCAAATGACCGCCCAACATAACGATCTCATCTTTTAATTTGGGATCAGTGCCAGGGATTTCTGCTACTACATTATATCCTTTAATATCATCTGTGTAAAATTTTGTTTTTATGTCTGCGTCGATGGTCACAGGTGTTCCTCCTTCTATCAATCTTTGAATACGTAAATAATCATCACTTGAAAGAACAACAGATGCAGGAGCGATCTCGGCATCTTTTAAATAGGAACCACCACTGCTTACAAAAATAGTTCCGTCATTTCCATTTGCACTCATTGTAAGTAATAAAGCCGGTTTCTCTTTATTGATCATTTCATTCATTCTGCGCTGTACGGCAAACTGGCTGGCAAAATTTCCCTGGCCTTGTGGTCTGCCACCTTGCCCTTGTCCTTGTGCGGGCTGACGGAGCTCAGCTTTTGCCATTTTATCCAAAGATGTGTCAGCAAAACGATTGCCATCAGGATCGAATGATGGTTTTAATTGGGCCTGCGACCAGGTCATTACAATTTTTCCTTTCAGTTTACCGGCATATTGCATCAGTTCAACAGTATCCTTTGCTTTTACCAATACGATTTCTCCTTTGATCGATTTTTTTCCCGGTGTACTGCCGCACCAGGCACGGGGCATTGCAATGAACGGCTGGTAATACGGAGCGGTCATGGCTACATAACATTTCTGTTGTTCCCATCCTTTTCCAAAGTCACCCCAGGGCTCCAGTTGTGCATTCACCAAACCCATTCTTGTCAATTCATCTTTTGCCCAACTAGCAGCACGCATAAAACCGGGTGATGCGGTGAGCCGCGGGCCGCTTACATCGGTTAAGTGATGTGCAAAGTCCATTACCCTTGATTTATTCAAACCTTCATCTCTTATTTTTTTTACCGCATCCATATCAGGTTTGTCCTGGGCAGATAAAAAAGTGAAAGCAAAAAGAGTTGAAACCAAAGCAGCAGTTTTTCTCATGTTTTTAATTTTAAGAGTTTGAAATCAGCTATGAAATTAAAGCAGTTCATTTAAAAATACGCAACTGGTATTTTTAAGCAATTGTCTTTATTAGGACGGATTTCTTTTATCATTCCTGCGAGTCATGGGGCATTAAAACAGGTTTTATACAGTTATCCAGTTTTTTATCAAAGATGTCATAGCCTTTCGCTCCATCTTCCAGCTTAAGCCTGTGTGTAATGATCGATTCTATTGGATAACGCTGCACTACTTCTTCACGCAATAATTTATCTGCATAATATTTTGCCGGGCATCTTCCGATCTTATACGTAAGATTTTTATCATAGGCTTCCCCGGGTGAAAATGAAAATTGCTTTGCTGTATGTACTCCCACCGAAGAAATTGTTCCGCCAGGTCTTACTACATCTAATGCAAGCCGCAGTGCATTCTCACTTCCCACCACTTCCATTATGGCATCGGCTCCGCGGCCATTGGTCTGTTGAAGGATCTCTTCTTTTACATTTGTTACTATAAAATTCAAGGGGATTGCTCCAAAGCTTTTTGCATATTCTAACCGGTTGGCCACGCTGTCGATTGCAAATAGTTTTTCAGCACCTAAATGTTTTGCTGCAATGATAGCCATTAATCCGACTGGTCCGCAACCGATCACAACATAGGCTCCTTTACTATTCACGCCTGCATTTTCCGCACAGAAATAGCCGGTCGAAAAAATATCTCCCAATAATAATCCTTTTTCGTTTGACAGATCATTACTCAGGGGCAACAATGTATTGTCAGCCATGGGTACGCGGATATATTGTGCCTGCGCACCGTTTAATCCTTTTCCTTTTTCAACCCAGCCAAAAAGATTTCCTTTTTCGCAGCGACATGTTAAACCTATCATGCAATAATAACACTCACCACATGAAGTCGTGAACGGGCTTAATACCTTAGATCCTTTGAAAAAATTTTTTACTGCTGAACCAATTTCTACTATTTCTCCCGCGAACTCATGCCCCATTACGGTACCATCATCAATCCCGGTCTCCCTTCCATGATAAACGTGCAGATCAGATCCGCAAATACCAGCGAGTGATATTTTCACAATAGCATCGGAAGGATCAAGAAGGACGGGGTCGTTTACCTGCTTATATAAAATGGACTCAGTGCCATTAAACGTGAGAGCATGCATAAAATGAAAATAAGAAATTAGCCCATGATTTGCGGCCCAAGTTAATCTTTTACCTTAAAAGCTATAGAGCATTGGTCTCTCATGCACGCCCGGTCTTTTCATTTGCCGTCCCGCCTGAATTGCCTTTCATCAAATTTTTTTTGGAAACAACGAAAATAATCGTAGTTTGAATCAACAAAATCAATTTGCCATGAAACAAAAAACTCTACTCTTTTTTGTAATGATCCTTCTCATTACCACAACATTTGGCCAACGAAACCGTAAACAAGAAAGCAAAGAAAACAATTTTGGTTATGCAATTACAGCAGCCGAAAAAGGCGGGCATAGCTGGAAAGAAGTAAAGCTGGTAAATATTGTTACCGGCGAAGAACTTCAATCTGTTTACAACAGCAAACAGGAAATTGAAGCTTTAAATGCACGAACAGGAAAACCCATCGCAAAAAAATCAAATGATCTTTCAAAGACGAATCTGGAAGTGCAAAAGAAAAAAGTTGTGAATCTCGACCAGGAATTAAACAGTACACGTCCGCAGGAGAAAGTACAGGTTTACCACTTTGACGATAGTCACGTCAGGACCCTGGTAAAAACAGAAGTGCATAATGTGGTCATCTATAGATCAGGTGTAATCGATCAGTCCGATAAGCCCTTCGCCACGAACTCTGCTGCGATGGCTTACGATAAAAAACACGAACGTCTTTACTACACCCCGATGGGTATCAACCAGCTTCGTTATATTGAGCTTAATGCGAAATCACCCAAGGTTTATTATTTTGAAGATGAAGCTTTTGGAACTGTTGCAAACAGTGGCGATGCCCCTAACCAGATCACAAGAATGGTAATTGCTTCCGATGGCAACGGCTATGCGTTAACGAATGATGGCAATCACCTGATCCGTTTTACTACCGGTAAAAAACCAGTAATAACAGATCTGGGTGCGTTGACTGATGATGCAGCCAATGCAAAATTTTCTGTACATAGCCGCGGTGGTTTTGGCGGTGATATGATCGCAGATAAAGATGGTAATCTCTACCTGATCCAGGCAAACAGAAATGTTTTCAGGTTTGGTATTGAAAATAAAACAGCAAAATACCTGGGAACAATAAAAGGTTTGCCCCAGGGTTTTTCAACAAACGGCGCTATGGTTGAAGAGGGCAGCAAAGTAATTATTGCCAGCTCCGAATCAACTGTTGGCTATTATCGTTTTGACCTTTTAACCATGCAGGCTGAAAAAGTATCCACCTCTCCAAATGTTTTCAATGCCTCAGATCTTGCCAATGGTAATTTAGCTTTTGATAAGAAGAAAAAGAAAGATAAAAAAGAAGAAGCTGTTGAGCCTGTAAAAGAAGAAGTAACTGATGCGACTGAAAAGACACAGCAGGTTATTCCTGATGAAGTAATCAGTGATCATGCCATATCTGTTTTCCCTAACCCGGTTACAAATAGCCGCGTAAAAGTTTCATTTGATAATATTCCTGCCGGTAAATACCAGGTGCAAGTGGTTGACTTAGCCGGTAAGCTGGTAAGCAATCAGCAAGTGAACGTAGCAACAAAAGGCCAGGTAACTGAGCTCAGACTTCCACGATCACTTACGGCAGGAACCTATCTGGTAAAAGTTTCTAATGAAGCTAACCAGGTTTCAACCAGTGCAAAGATCCTTGTTCAAAACTGATACATGCATTGAATGATATAAAAACCGGGCCGACAGCCCGGTTTTTTTACTTAATAAACTAAGTATAAAAACTGATAGGCAATAATAAATTATACAGGATAGTAAAAAACAAATGCTGTTGAACATCGTTTAAACTTTTTTCTTCCTTAATATTGCCCTGTCAACAATATTTAAAGAGTATTCGATTAAGGTTCCGTTTCCACGGAACTTTTTATTTTTCCGAAATAGAGAATCTGAATCCTACGCCATGTATCGTTTCAATAGATATTTCATCGGAGCGTTTGAGATGTTTCCTCAATTTATTTACAAAGACATCCATACTTCTTCCCAGGAAAAAATCATTCTTGCCCCACACATTTGAAAGCACCTCCTCCCTTTTTAAAAGAACACCAGGATGCTGGCAAAGAAATTCCAGTAATTGTCTTTCTTTTACTGTCAGCACAACCGTCTCATCATCATAAACAAGTTTTAGTTCCTCGGGTATGAATAATGCAGAACCTAATTGATAGGATAACGGCGAATCCTTAACAAGCATTTTGTTTCTCCTTAAAAAAACATTGATGCGCATCAACAGTTCCTTCATCCGGAATGGTTTTGTAACATAATCATCAGCTCCGATTTCAAATCCTTTTATAACATCCTCTTCCAATGATTTAGCAGTAAGGAAAATAATGGGCATCGTATCACTTTTTTGCCGGATCTTTTTGGCTACTGAAAAACCATCCCGGTAAGGCATGTTCACATCGAGGATACAGAGGTCAGGACTTTTTTTCTGATAAAAATCCCAGGCCGATTCTCCATCGGGGCAATTGATCACATCAAAGCCGTTCTCCTCCAGGTTATCTTTGATTATAAATCCCAATTGCAGGTCATCTTCTGCGAGTAATATTTTCATTTTTGATCGCATAGTTTTATTTTTAAGCATTCAGTTGAACTTTAAATATGCTGCCATTACCGACAACACTTTCTGCCGTGATACCGCCATGATGCGCTTCCAGGATCGTCTTGACAAAGCTTAAACCAATACCAAACCCCCTGGAAGAATAAACCTCGCCGTGATAAACTCTGTAGAATTTCTTAAATATTTTATGCAGTTGTTTTTTTTCAATACCAATACCATTATCCTGTATCGAAAAACTAAAGCTATTGTGCTGTCGCTTTGTTGTTATGATGATTTCGGGATGCCGGGAATATTTTATTGCATTATCAATAAGGTTCATGAGAACGATAAGCATATAATTTTTGTCGGCCTGCACAACCGGGTCCTCCGCATTTAACTCCAGTTTTAATAATGCGTTCCTTTCTTCAATGAGCGGTGAAAGATGATTGATCGCCTCGTTGATCGCCCGGTGCATATCGACAGGCCCTTTTTCCAACTGCAAATGTCTTGATTCGGTATAGGCAAACTGTAAAAGTTTTTCGATCTGGCTGGCCAGGTAATTACCCTGGTAGCGAATAATACCTGCGTAAGTGCTCAGCTTATCATTCTTTCCATTTGTTTTATCCAGGATGGTATCAGCCGCAAGGCTTATAACGGATACAGGTGTTTTAAATTCATGCGCAAAATTGTGAACAAAATCTTTCTGTGTTTCCGCTAAAAATTTTTGTTTGTAAAAATAAAAGATGGCGGCGCTGAATAAAATGAGTATGAGCATCATCAATACGCTGCTTATGATCCAGATATTGATCTGCGATAAAATATAGCCTTGCCGGTTAGGGAAATAAAGCGCCACATACGTAAATGGCCTTGCGGGGTGTGGTATTGCAGGAAGTATTTTTTTATTTGTCTTTACCGATGTAAGCACATCGGTGTAGATGAATTTTGCTGAACCGGGATCGTAAAGCCCATACTGGCAATCCGTGAATACACCAAAATCTTCCAGTTCATATTGCAAATAACTTTTTAAGGTATCATTCGTGACCTGTGCATGCAGCCGGAACATGTACAGGTGTGGTTCAGGATTCTCAATGAGTTCATTCAAATGAGTGGAGTAATACGTATTCATATCGAGATCTTCATAAAGACCTCTTATTACTTTTACAATATTCCTGTCAAATTCTTTTTGTTCAAAACGATAGGTTTTCTTCAGCCATACCAATTGAAAAATAATGATCGTAACAATGATCAATGTGCTTAAAAATATTCCCCACCTGATAACTGCCGAGCGGATCATAAACGATTTCCATTTATTCAACCGCAAAGTTTGTTTCTTCGGAGAAAACCATTTTGTTAACATTAGTTAATTGAACGTTAATTGAACGGGTATAAAAATAAAGACGGCCCTGACCACGGAACCGTCTTTTTATAGCCACAAACCCAACAGCCTTTTAGTTACTCTTAGCTTTTTTTGCCGGATGATGATGATGTTTTTTACGAATAGTCGTTACTGGTTTAGCTGTTACAGATGCGGTTGAAGTTTTTGCAGGTGTAGTAACTTTTGCAGCATTACTACTGGTGGTCTTTGTTGTTGTTGTTTTCGCCGGGGCCTTTGTTGTTTTTTGCGGAGTTGTCTGTGCACTTGCTGCACCGCCTAAGAGCAATGCAACAAATGAAAATAGAACGATTTTTTTCATAAAACTTATTTTTAAAATTTATACTGCTAAGGTGATATACAAAAAACCGCGGAACAAATTTTCAAGCCTGCTTAACCTCGGATTAACGGCTCTTAACAATTTCAAAAAAATCGTTCAATAGCTGACAAAAAAAAGCAGCAGATAACTCTGCTGCTTTTGAACTTACTATCCTTAGTGTCTCTATTGTTTTACAAGTTTAATTTGTTTTGTCTCGTTACCTTGTCTTATTTCTGCGATATAGAAACCGGCTTTCAGGTTATCGCCCATCCGGATGATCTGATTTCCGGCCAGTTCATTTTTAACTTCCAATACACGGCCTGATACATCGAAGATGCGAACGGATATCTTATCTTTAAAATTACCCGTTTGGATCTCTATATTAAAGTAGCCAACACTTGGATTCGGATAGATACTCACAAATGTTGCTCTTTCAGAATTTTCTTCATCCATTATAACGGCCGTATTTGTTCCATGAGGATTTCCATGTCCATTTGTCCATCCCAGTGGAATACCTCTTACCAACAAGCCTCTATTATGAGGCACTAAAACAGTTGCAGTGTCCTTGCCGGTATTTCCATGTGCGTCTGTACAGGCAACTATAATTGAATAAACCCTGCCGTCGCCTGTTCCTGATCTTTCTGCACGCACTTTTACAAGATGATCATTCACGAGAACCCAATCAGCCGATGAATTACCATCTCCTGTTCCATTCCCAGATTCATCACTTGTAACAGTCAATTGGCAAGTGATCGGTCCCGGACAATTATCTGTAGACGTATAATTAACAGAAACATTTTTCATTTTATGATTAGGCGGCCATATGATAGTCGGATCTAAAGTAAGGTCATGAATAAC
>Ga0105249_10001979_pt1 | contig 17784 bp, 15 predicted proteins | sample KBSS44metaG_FD_81522 | JGI IMG/M metagenome (GOLD analysis project Ga0105249, IMG submission 81522) | Switchgrass rhizosphere microbial communities from Kellogg Biological Station, Michigan, USA - KBS S4-4 metaG | ecosystem: Host-associated > Plants > Roots > Rhizosphere > Soil | place...
ACAGCGAGACCAATGCCGCCAAGCGCCTCTACAACAGCGTGATGGCCCGCGGCGACGCGGTAATCGCCAACTCGAGGTACACCGCGGCTCTGATCGCCGGCCGCTATGGCACGCCGGCCGGACGGATGGAGGTGATCCATCGCGGAGTCGACCCCGCCGCCTTCGATCCGGCCGCGATCGCGCCGGAGCGGGTGGCGGCCCTTCGTAAAAAATGGGGCCTCACCCCGGGCCGGCGCGTGATCCTGCAGGCCGCCCGACTGACGCGCTGGAAGGGCCAGGGTGTCCTGATCGATGCCGCCGCCCGCCTGCAGGCGCAGGGCCGGCTGCACGACGCGGCGGTGGTCCTGGCCGGCGACGCCCAGGGGCGGGACGCCTATGTCGCAGATCTGCGCAGCCAGATCGCCCGCCAGGGGCTGCAGCCCCAGGTCCACATCGTCGGCCACGTCGAGGACATGGCCGCCGCCTATCTCGCCGCCCACGTGACCGTGGTTGCATCGACCGAGCCGGAGGCGTTCGGCCGTACCGCCATCGAGGCGGCGGCCGTCGGCTGCCCGGTGATCGCCACCGACATCGGGGCGCCGCCGGAGACGGTGCTGGCGGAGAACCGGGCGGATCGGGATGCCGGGGGTCTGGCCCCCGGCCCGAAGCTTCACGTTGAATCGCAGCCGTTGGAGGCCAGGGGTCTGACCCCGTCTCGCGGCCCTACTGGCTGGCTGGTGCCGCCCGGAGATGCGGAAGCGCTGGCGGAGCGTCTGGCCGAGGCGCTCAGCCTCGCTCCAGCCACCCGGACCGCCATGGGAGTGTGCGCCAGGCAGCACGTCCTGGCCAACTTCTCGGTTACCTCCATGCAGCGGAGCACGCTCGGCGTGTACGACCGGCTGCTCGGCACCGCCCTGCAGGCCAGATTCGACCAAGTCTCGCCCAAACACTCCCCAACACTCCCTTGACAGTTCTGTGAACGTGTCGCTGCAACGATCTTGACTTGAGGCCGCATCCCTCGGATTCTTAGCGCCGCATCGTACTGAAACGCCACGCACCGCTGCCCCGCAAGGAGTGGCGGAACGGGGCGTTGGGTCAACCAGAGAAGGAGACTGAACATACGCCGTCCAATGAGGGCCGCGCCCGAGCGCGCGCCATCCGGTCCGCGGATGAACGAAGACATTCGCGTACCCGAGGTTCGTTTGATCGATCAGAATGGCCAGAACGTCGGCGTGGTCGCCACGTCGGCTGCCATGGCCCGCGCCGTTGAGGCAGGGCTCGACCTGGTCGAGATCTCACCGGATTCCAATCCCCCGGTTGCCAAGATTCTCGACTACGGCAAATTCAAGTACCAGGAGCAGAAGAAGGCTGCGGAGGCGCGCAAGCGCCAGAAGGTCGTCGAGATCAAAGAGATCAAGATGCGCCCCAGCATCGACGATCACGACTACGACGTGAAGATGCGCTCCATGAAGCGGTTCTTCGACGAGGGCGACAAGGTGAAAGTGACCCTGCGCTTCCGCGGCCGCGAGCTGTCCCACCAGGAGCTCGGCTGGCAGGTGCTGCAGCGCGTTAAGGCTGACACCGAGCCCTTGGCCAAGGTCGAGGCCGAGCCGCGCATGGAAGGCCGGCAGATGGTCATGGTCCTGGCGCCGCGGTAGGTAACGCGCCCGGCGATGTGACGCGGCGAGACGCGGCGAGACAAGGGTCAGGCTTTTCAGCACCCGACCTCAGGGTTTGCGCCTAGCCTGACCCGTTCGGTCGCGCCGCGGCCGATCCGATCCCATCTTTCCGCACGCCTGGGCTGCGTCGGCTGTACGCGACGTCGGTGCCTTGTCGCAGCCGCCGTGGCCGCGGCCTGCCGTCAATTGATCCGTCTCAATGAGCCGTTAAGCCGGATAAGGAAAACTGCGCGGGCTGCATCCAGGTGCGGCCGGGAGTTGCTAGTGTGGCGCTCGACGATGTGTGCCCGCCCGGCAGCCGGGCACCAAGGCACGGAAGGCTGAGCCCATGGACCTCGACCCAGTCCTCCTCGCGCGCCTTCAGTTCGCTTTCACCATCACGTTCCACATCATCTTTCCCGCCTTCACCATCGGCCTGTCGGCCTACATCGCCACGCTGGAGGTGATGTGGCTGAGGACCGGGCGCGAGCACTACCACCTGCTGGCGCGGTTCTGGACCAAGATCTTTGCCGTCTCCTTCGCCATGGGCGTGGTGTCGGGGATCGTCCTTTCCTACCAGTTCGGCACCAACTGGAGCCGCTTCTCCGCTGTGGTGGGCAACGTCATCGGCCCGCTGATCGGCTACGAGGTGCTCACCGCCTTCTTCCTGGAGGCCACCTTCCTCGGCGTGATGCTGTTCGGCTGGAACCGAGTGCCGCCCTGGCTGCATGTGCTCGCCACCGTCGTCGTTGCGCTCGGCACGCTCTTCTCCTCGTTCTGGATCCTCGCCGCCAACAGCTGGATGCAGACGCCGGCCGGCCACGCGATGAAGGATGGCATCGTCATTCCGGTCGACTGGCTCGCCATCGTCTTCAATCCGAGCTTCCCCTACCGCCTCGCGCATATGGTGACGGCGGCGTATCTCACCACGTCGTTCGTGGTGCTGGCGGTGGGAGCGCGCTACCAGCTCGCCGGCCGACACCCCGAGGAGGCGCGCACCATGCTGCGGATGGCGGTCGGCTTCATCGCCATCGTGGCGCCGCTGCAGGCATACATCGGCGACCTGCACGGCCTCAACACGGCCAAGCACCAGCCGATCAAGGTCGCTGCGATGGAGGGGCACTGGGACGGCAGCGAGCCCGGCGCCTTCCACATCGTCGCCTGGCCGAACGAGAAGGAGGGGCGCAACGACTTCGCCATCTCCATCCCCAAGGTCGCCTCGCTGCTCATCACCCACGATCCGAACGGGTTGTTCCCCGGCCTCAACAGCGTGCCTGCGAGCGACCGGCCACCCGTGACGATGGTGTTCTACGCCTTCCGGCTGATGGTGCTGATCGGCCTCGCCATGATCGGGACGGGCTGGGTGGGCGCCTGGCTGTGGTGGCGCGGCCAGCTGTTCGAGACCGGCTGGTTCCTGCGTCCTGCGGCCAACGTCTGGTGGGCGGGCTTCGTGGCGGTGATCTGCGGCTGGATCGTGACGGAGACCGGCCGCCAGCCCTGGGTCGCCTACGGCATTCTGCGCACCGCCGACGCCACCTCGCCGGTGCCGGGCGGCAGCATCCTCACGACGCTCCTGCTCTTCATCGTCGTCTACGGGATCATCTTCTCCATGGGCATCTACTACATCAACCGCCTGATCCACCGGGGTCCGGTTGGTCCATCGATCGCGCCCTCCGAGCATGGTCTGCCGAGCCGGCCGCTGTCGGCTGCCGAGGAGGCCGCGCGCGAGGCACTGGGAAGATGAAATCGGAAATCGGAAATCAGAAAATCACAGTGGCAGCAATTCTGGATGCCGATTTCCCATCTCCTAGCCGATTTTCCTATTTCTGACTTCTGATTTCCGACTTCCACCGGAATGGAGAACCGACGATGGAATGGTATCTGCCGGTGATCTGGGCAGCGCTGATCGGGGTCGCGGTCGCCCTCTACGTGATCCTCGACGGCTTCGATCTTGGCCTTGGCATCCTGTTCCCCGCCTTCCCGCAGGAGCGCCATCGAGACCTGATGGTCAACACTGTGGCGCCTTTCTGGGACGGCAACGAGACCTGGCTGGTGCTGGGCGGCGGCGGGTTGTTGATGGCGTTCCCACATGCCTACGCGGTAATAATGCCGGCGCTTTACATCCCCGTCATCTTGATGCTGCTGGCGCTGGTGTTCCGCGGCGTCGCCTTCGAGTTCCGCTGGGTGGCGCGCACCGGCAAGGTCTGGTGGGACCACGCCTTCTGGCTCGGCTCTACGCTGGCCGCCTTCTTCCAGGGCGTGATCCTGGGCGGCCTCATCCAGGGGATCACGGTAGCCAACGGCGAGTTCGCCGGCGGCCCCTTCGATTGGGCCACGCCCTTCTCGGTGCTCTGCGGCCTCGGCGTGGTGGCGGGCTATGCTCTGCTCGCGGCGACCTGGCTCCTGATCAGGACCGAGGGTGAGGTGCACGAGCGAGCCCGCGGGCTGGCGAGGATGCTGCTGCTCGCCGTGCTGGGCTTCATGGCGGTCGTGAGCCTCTGGACCCCCATTGCCAGCGAGCGCATCGCCGCGCGGTGGTTCTCGCTGCCCAATATCCTCTATCTGTGGCCCATCCCCCTGATCACCGCACTGGTTGCATGGGCCTGCTGGCGCTGGCTGGAGGCCGGGCGCGAGGTGCCGCCGTTCCTGGCCGCCATCGGCTTGTTCCTGCTGGGCTACCTCGGGCTGGTGATCTCCTGGTACCCCTACATCGTCCCACCAACGCTCACCGTGTGGGATACCGCCGCTGTGCCGGCCAGCCAGATCTTCTCGCTCATCGGCGTGCTGGTGATGCTGCCGATCATCCTCGGCTACTTCGTTTTCATCTATTGGCTGTTCCGCGGCAAGGTGCGCGAGGGCGAGGGGTATCATTGAGGCTCCGGGCTCCTGCGCCTCCGGCCCTGACGGATCTATGCAGCTTTGGATGGGAAGCTGCGACGCCCGTCGCGTTGTCTCGGCCGGACGCATTTGTTACGCCTTTCCCGAATGTTGCATGCAGTTCCTGACACGGGACGCGACACCTCGGGGAGGACGACCAGAATGCGCCCGAAGGCGGGCGGCCACCCTTTGCCGAAGCCCAATGCGGGCAGCCGCACTCGCCCGCCCGCCCTGCCCGTTCTCCAACCCCCCAGCCACATGCCCGCCGAAGCCACCGCACCCGTCCCGACCGCGCCTGCGCCCAGCTTCTGGCGCGACCTTGCCGCCACCCACGCGGTAAGCGGTCTGGTGGCCTTCCTGTTCGCGGCCAGCGGCCCCCTGGCGATCATCCTGGCGACCGGCACGCGCGGCGGGCTGTCGGAGGCCCAGATCGCCTCCTGGGTGTTCGGCTCGCTGTTCCTCAACGGCGTCATGAGCGCGGGCTACAGCCTCGCCTGGCGCCAGCCGCTGGCGTTCTTCTGGACCATCCCCGGCACCGTGCTGGTCGGCCCGGCGCTGGGCCACCTGTCGTTCGCCGAGGTGGTCGGCGCCTACATCGCCACCGGCGTGCTGATGATGGCGCTGGGCGCCCTCGGCCTGGTGCGGCGCGCCATGGCGGCGGTGCCGATGCCCATCGTCATGGGCATGGTCGCCGGCGTGTTCCTGCAGTTCGGCCTCGACTGGGTGCGCGCCTTCCAGCTGGATTGGTGGATCGCCGCGGCCATGACGGCGACGTTCCTGGCGGCCAGCGCCATCCCCAAGCTCGCCGCCCGGCTGCCGCCGATGCTGGCCGCACTGGCCGCCGGCGCCGCCGCCATCTATGCCACCGGCAGCTTCGCGGCCGGCAGCCTGGCAGACCTGAGCCGCGGCGCAGTGCTGGCCGCCCCGCAGCTGCAGCTGCCGCAGCTGTCCTGGACCGCCATGGCTGAGCTGGTGGTACCGCTCGCCATCACCGTGCTGGTAGTGCAGAACGGACAGGGCGTCGCCATCCTGACCGCGGCCGGCCACCGGCCGCCGGTGGACGCCATCGCCATCGGCTGCGGTGCCGCCTCCGTCGTATCCGCCTTCGTCGGCGCGGTCTCGACCTGCCTGACGGGACCGGTCAACGCCATCATCTCGGCGGGCGGCGAGCGCCGCAACCAGTACACCGCCGGCGTGATGGTGGGCGTCTACGCCATGCTGTTCGGCTTGGTGGCCCCGCTGGTCACCCGCCTGATGCTCTCCACCCCGCCCGCCTTCATCGCCACCCTGGCCGGCCTGGCCATGCTCCGGGTGCTGCAGTCGGCGTTCGCCGTGGCTTTCCAGGCGCGCTTCGCGCTCGGCGCGCTGGTGACCTTCCTGGTCACCGTCGCCGGCATCCCCATCCTCAACATCGGCGCCCCGTTCTGGGCGCTGATCGCGGGCACGCTGGTATCGCTGGTGCTGGAGCGGGAGGACTGGCGGGCGGCAGACCCTGCCAAGGCGCCGCGTTAGCCGGGCTCGGCCCGCCACTCCCTCTCCCCGCGCATCGCCAACCTCACCCCACACTCCAGCAGCGCGGGGAGAGGGCCAAGGGAACCCGAATCGTGAGGGGCAGGATCTTGCTCCAACGCCCATTGGAGAGGAAAGCGCCACTATCCTCGCCGCGGCGTGCGCCGCCCGAGGGGAAGGAAGGAGGAGCAGGGCGTCCAGGCGCGTGCCCGTTGGCCTCTGACCTTTATCGCGAGGGGCACGCAGGGCGCCCTGCTCGGTCGCTTCCGACGGCCGCCCGGCGCTTGGATAGGCCTATCCACCATGCCCTGCGGGGTTCCGGAAGCTCGACTTCGCCGCATCCGGGCTCCTGCCTCGGCGGTGCGCCGAGGGAGCCCTCGCTTCCACCCCCAACCCAGTCCGGGGGCCTGTCCCGAGTGCGCTGGCGCTTGGACGGTCTATCCACCATGCCAGCCGACGCACCGGACTACGGCACCCCGGCTCCTATCTGAGGCACGGTGCCGGCCACCGCATCCCCATCTCCGAGGCGCGCGCATGATGCCACGGGAGGGGGCGTGCCGTCATGCTCCGCCCACATACACGATGAACGCGGATTGACTATCCCCGTGCGCCGGGCTTGAGGGGGCAGACCTGCAGGGCTTGAGATTACCAGAACCTTGTGCGCCTTCTGAGTGCGCTGCGAAGACGTACAATAAGGCGCGAGCCGATGTCTTGAACACTGAGTGCCTGCTCGCCATCCCGGCAATCTGTGGCCCGGCCTGGCCCTGATGCGATCGTTGCCTTATGCGGAAGAAAGCCGTTGCGCGACGCCTCCCAACTGCGAATCGCTCAAGTACAAACTGGTTGGCACCGGCTATCAGCGGATTTTCAACCGAAGTACGCCTCGCGCACTTCGCTGCGATCCGCGAGCTCAGCGGGCGTCCCGCTCGCGACCACCCTGCCCTTGGACAGGACATATCCATAGTGGGAAATGGCCAGGGTCTGGCGCACGTTCTGCTCGACGAGAAATACGGTGATCCCGCGCTCGTTGATCTGGCGGATGATATTGAAGTTCTCTCTGACCAGTAGAGGCGAAAGGCCGAGCGAAGGCTCGTCGATCAGCAATAGCTTCGGCGCCCGCATCAGGCCGCGTCCGATGGATATCATGGCTTGCTCTCCGCCCGACATGGTGCCGGCGAGTTGCGCCCGCCGTTCGGCCAACCGCGGGAACTGCCGATAGATGTCCGCCATGCGCTCCTGCGTGACGGTCTTCGACGTTTCCTGATAGGCGCCAAGGCGTAGATTTTCCTCGACCGTGAGCTTGGGAAAAACCTTGCGGCCTTCCGGGATGCACGCCATTCCAGCCGCAACCACCTTGTGGGTCGGCAGCGCGGTGATGTCGGTCCCGTCGAACCAGAGGCGTCCGACGCGTGGCCGCGTCAGGCCCAGGATCGAGCGGATCAGCGTGGTTTTGCCGGAGCCGTTTGTTCCCAACAGACAGGTGATGCGCCCCGGCTCGATCTTGAGTGACACCCCTTCGAGCACATCGGCCTTGTCGTAGGCGGTAAACACGTCCTCGATGCGCAACCCCGCCGTCATAGTGCGACCCCGAGATATGCTTCCTGCACCTGCCGGTCGGCGGCGACCTCGCGGTATGGGCCCTCCGCGATCTTGCGTCCGAAATTGAGCACCACGCAGCGGTCCGTAATGCGCTCGATGACGCCCATTTCGTGCTCGACGAGGATGATCGTGAGCTTGTTGTGGCGGTCGCGGACTTGCAGAATGTCGCTCATCAGCTCGCTTGTTTCGTCGTGCGTCATGCCGGCCGAAGGCTCATCGAGCAGGAGCAGCTTGGGCTCGTTGATAAGCGCCCGGCAGATCTCGATGCGGCGCCGGTCGATCATCGGCAGGCCGGCGACGGGTTCGAACATCTTGTCGGCGAGTCGCGGCTCGAAGACCTCCACCAAGGCGCGCGCGGCGCGGTAGTTGTCGTCGAGTTCGCGCTTGAACTCTTTCCGCTGCATCAGGTTGAACCAGAGTCCCTGATTGAGCCGCTTGTGATTGCCTACCATGATGTTGTCGAAGATCGACAGGGGGAGCGACAGCCGCGAGCGCTGGAAGGTGCGCGCTATGCCCGCGCGATAGATCGCCTGCGGCGACGCGCCCGTGATATCCGCGCCGTCAAAGGTGATGTTGCCGGCGTCGACCCCGTAGATTCCGATAACGACGTTGAAGAAGGTCGTCTTGCCGGATCCGTTCGGACCGATCAGCCCAAGAATCTCGTTGGGAAGGACGTCGACATTGAAATCGTCGAGTGCCACCACGCCGCCGAACCTCTTCGTGAGGCCGCGCGCTTCCAGCAAGGGGGTCACGGGCGCCACCCGGGAAAGTAGCGCCTGACCTGCCGCGGCAGCAAGCCCTCCGGCCGAAACAACAACACCACGATGATTAGCAGCGCATAAAGCAAGAACCGGTACTCCTGGATGGTCTGCAGCTTTTCGGGGACGACCACGACAATGATGGTGGCGACCGCAACGCCCCAAGGATTGCCGATGCCTCCGAGGAGGAGGATCGAGACCAGGATGAGCGAATCTGCAAAGGTATAGTTATTGGGTGCGACGAACCCGCCCACCATGCCGAACAGCGCGCCCGCAATCCCGATCAGAAAATTGCCGAGCGTGAAGGCCGTGATCTTCCAGCGCGCGGTATCGACCCCGAAGCAGCTCGCGGCCGTCTCGTCGAGCCGCAGCGCGTCGAGATTGAGCCCGATCCACGACCGCTCCAGTCGACGCACGAGAATGAACGCGCCGACGAGCAGGATCATGCTTACCGCGAAATAGCTCATGTAAAACGACAGCTCGATGCCGCCGATGGCGATGTTGTCGTTGAACGACCAGCCGAGGATCCGCATGCCCGTGACCTGCAGACCCTGGGGGCCGCCGAGCACGTCGTTGACCTCAAGGAAGGTCTTGAGCAGCAAAGCGAAGGCAATAGTCACCAGCGCGGCGTAGTGACCGCGCGTGCGCAGCACCGGCAGCAGCAGCAAGGAGCCGATCAATGCGGCGAGCAGCCCCCCGAACAGGAGCACAACGAGGTGGGGGACTGCGGTGTGAGCATTGAGCACCGCGGAGGTGTAGGCGCCGATACCGAAGAAGGAGGCGCCGGCGAAGTTGAGCACGCCGGCATAACCGAACTGAATGTTCAGGCCCAAAGTCGCGACCGTATAGAGCAGGACAGTGAGGATCAGCAGCAGAACGAAATGATCTTCGCGGAAGAATGCAGCGACCGTGAAGGCGGCAAGGATTGCCAGCACACCCAGCACATTCTCGCGATCGGCGAAGCTGCGGCCCACAGACGCAAGCAGCCCGAGCCAGTTGGCGGCCATGACGGCCACGATCGCGAGGGCCAGCAAACCCATGATGAACTGCTGCGTCTCAACCGCCAGCAGCGCAATCGCATACACGGTGGCAAGCACGAGCGCGGCAATGCCCGGCCACACAGACGCCCGCGACTTTGGTTCGGCTCCGGCCATTCAAACCCGCTCGCTGATCTTTTCCTGGATCAGCCCGGTCGGGCGCCAAGCCATAAAAACGATGACGACCGTGAAGGCGAATACGTCCTTGTAAGCGCTGGGGAACGGCAGCGCTACCGCACCGATCGTCTGCAATGCGGCGAAGAGAAACCCGCCGAGAATGGCGCCATAGACGCTGCCTAGTCCGCCGACGATGGCGGCCGTGAACCCGATCACCCCGAGCAGGAGCCCCATGCCGAAGTTGATCTCGTTGTAGTAGAGCCCGTTCATCAGGCCCGCGAACGCGGCGAGCGCCGACCCGATCCCAAAGGTGACGAGCACGATGGCGTTGAAGTTGACGCCCATGGTTCGGGCAGTCTCTTCGTCCTGCGCTACCGCGCGGATGGCGAGACCGAGCCTTGTGCGGTTGAGCAGAAGCTGCAGTCCGACGACTGCCGCGACGCCGGCTGCGAGCAGGATCGTGTTGTCGAGCCGCAGATTGAATTGGCCGAGCGGAATGGACGTTGCCGGCAGCAGCGCCGGAAAGGGCTTCGGATTGGCGCCTTGCGGGTAGAACAGCCGCACCGACTCCCGCAGCGCCGTGCCGAGCATCAACGTGACCAGTAAGGTGTTGAGGGCCGGCGCCGAGCGCAGCGGCAGCACCAGATAGCGGGCGACAAGCATGCCGAGAGCCGCCATGGCAACGATCGCCGCCGCGAGCATGGCCAGGAGCAGCAACGGACCGGAATGGACGCCGACCGCCGTCAGTCCAACGAACGTCGCCAGCGCCGTGAAAGCACCCACCGTGAGCACATCGCCATGGGAGAACTTGATCACGTCGAGCACGCCGAAGAACAGCGTAAAGCCGACCGCCACCAGCGCGTACATCATGCCGAGCATCAGCCCGTTCATGACGTATTGGGCAAGCAGTCCCACGTCCATCTCGTCGTTCCCTGCGCAGGGGAGGCGGGGGAAGGATAGCGCGCGCCGGCCCCTGTCGTGACTATTTCTGTTCGGGCAGCTTGCGCTTTCCGGACGCGTATTCGCTCTCGTCCCACTCGACGAACTTGCCATCCTGAATCACATACTTGGTGATCACGGCCACGGTGTTCTGACCGTGGTCGTCGAAGGTGATCTTGCCGACGATGGAGTCGCGATCCTTTACGTTCCCCAACTCGGCGATGACACTCTTACGGTTGGGACCGACTTTTTCGATCGTGTCCAGGATGAGGTCCATGGCTGCGAAGGCGAAGGCGCCATATGCTTCCGGCGGGCTGTCGTACTTCTGGGCGGTGTATTTCTCCATGAAGAACTTGCCGCCCGGAAGCTTCTCGGTCGGCGCGCCCTCGCGGAACGCGAGACAACCTTCTGCCAGCGGCCCGAGACCCTGGATGAAGGCGTCCGACACGATACCCGAGGTACCGTCGAACACGGCCTTGATTCCGAGCTTGTCCATCTGCGAGCGGATGCGCACGCCGATTGGCGTCAAGCCGCCGAAGTAGATCACTTGCGGATTGAGCGCCTTGATCTGCGTGAGTTCGGCGGTGAAGTCCTGCTGGTCGGCCGTCACTCCGAAGGTACCGAGAATCTTGCCGCCCAACTTCGCCAGCGCAGCGCTGAAATACTGGTTGTGCCCTTTGCCGTAGTCGGTGGTGTCGTGGATGACCGCGAAGGTCTTGTAGCCGAGCTTCGTCAACAGCTCGGCGTTGGCGTCGTTCTGGTTGATCATAGTGCCGTTGACGCGATGCACCTCGGCATACTTGTTGCGATAGGTGATATCGGGGAGCACTGCGCCCCAGACCACAACCGGCAGGCCGAACTTGTGATACACGTCCACCGTGGCGATCGCCGTCGACGAACAATAGTGTGTTGCAGCGGCGATAATTTCCTTGTCTGCCGCCATCCTGGTGGCGACCTGAACCGCCACGTTCGGCTTGCATTCGTCATCGAGCACAACGAGTTCGTACTCATACTTCGCTTTCGCGCCGGCATTGCGCTGGTGCACCGCGAGATCGGCGGAGTTGCGGCCGCCAATGCCGTTGACCGAGACGCCACCCGTTAGTGGCCCGATAAAGCCGACCTTGACCTTGTCTTTCGCCTCGGCGGTTGCGACCATAGAGTTGGTCACCAGTACGGCCGCAAGCACGGCTACAATCCTGGCTGTCATGAACATGGTCTTACTCCCCGTCACAAGCAGTGCTACCGCGAGGTCGCCTCGGTTCAGTATCGGGCTGCAAAGATACACTGGACTACTAGCGTCTGCGAACCGTCTCGATGTGGTAGGACATCGTCAGAGGGTGACCTTCGGAGAATTTGAAAGTAGCTGCTCAGGCGTCAAGGTCAATCAGCTGAGCGACACGCCCCATAGGCATGCGCTAGATCTGCACCTGGTAGTGCGCGCTCCGGCTGTGACCGAACCTCCCGTCACGCGGCAGCAAGGCCGGGCTAGGCTGCTGCGCTACCGTTTCGGTCTGGTCAATCCCTTGGGATCGACAGCCAGCCCTGGCCGCATCGTCCACTGTCGGACGCCACGGCGGCCGTCTTCGAGATTGCGGACTCTGCAAAAATGGCCGGACCTCGTGCGCCTCGGTGGACCAATCACGCGGCGGATGTGCTCAGGTCGGCTTTGCGGCTACTCGCTCTCGCCAATACCGCCATGAGATCCCGCTGAAGCCCCCTGCCTCGGCATCGAGATCGACGATTCCATCGGAAGCGCGGAGAAGCTCGACATCTGAGGAACCGGCGTCGGGGTTGTCATCGGGAGCTTCTCCTTGAGCGAGGTTGTTGACGACCTCGATCCTCAAGGCGGGCTCTCCGACCCGTCACCTCAACCCGTTAGTAAGCCGCCTAACGCTCCCACCTCCTCCGTCTTCCTTCCCGCATGCGGGCCGTCGCGAAGCGACTTCGTGCTCCGTATAGCTGGTCGAGCGCCGGGTCAGCCGCGCCGTGGCGATCGTCGAAGTGACCCCATAGCGTCCATCAGGCGCCTGTCGCAGCGTGCCATAGCCAGCCAATTCGGATCGTGGTCGAGTAGGCATCGCACGATCGCATGCCGGTTAACCATGAAAGCTCTCCCCCGTAGTGGGGATGCTGCATGCCCCCAAACGCCCCACCTGATGCGCGCGGTGGGAGAGGTTGGAGGACAATCGTGCGTCGCATCGGCCATACCCTTGCTCAGATGGCTCGGCTTTCCTTACCGTATTTCCGATCAGACGACGGGTGGGTCGGTCGCGGCCTCCTCGGTGCCATCCTTGCCATTGAGCTCACCCAGGTCGGCATCGCTGTGCTGCTCAATGCCTGGAATGCCCGCTTCTACGATGCGCTCCAGAACAAGAACGCTGCGGCCTTTGGGTACGAGCTCCTGATCTTCGCCGCCCTGGTTGCGGCGTTCATTTTCCTCGCGGTCTACCAGCTGTATTTGAGCCAAGGTCTACAGATTCGATGGCGACAGTGGATGACGGATCGCTTGCTCGGCTCCTGGCTACAGGGGTCCACACAGTATCGCATGCAGATCTCGGCCGACTGCGTTGACAACCCCGACCAGCGCATCGCCGAAGATATCAAGCTGTTCGTCTCGAACACCCTGTCTCTCGGCACCGGATTGCTTGGCGCCGTGGTAACGCTGGGCTCCTTCGCGATGATCCTGTGGGGTCTCTCCAACGCCGCGCCACTCACGCTGTTTGGCAATGTGCTTCCCATCCCCGGCTATTTGGTCTGGGTCGCAATCCTCTATGCGGTTGCAGGCACATTGATCACGCATCGGATTGGAAGACCGCTCGTCCACCTCGACATTGAGCAGCAGCGGCGTGAGGCCGACTTTCGGACCGGCCTGCTGCGTGTTCGCGAGAACGCCGAGCAGATTGCGCTGTTGAAGGGCGAGGCTGCCGAGCGCCGAAGGCTGATGGCTCACTTCGCCAAGGTCAGAGAAAACTGGACCGCGATCATGAACCGCCAGAAGCGGCTGACCTTCTTCACGGCGGGATACAACCAGGTGCAGGTCATAGTGCCGATCTTGGCCGCGGGCCCAGTCTATTTTGCGAGCGCGATCGGCCTGGGCGGCCTGATGCAGACAGCATCGGCCTTCGGGCGGGTTGAGGGGGCCCTTTCGTTCTTCGTCAAGGCGTATCCGCAGCTTGCCCAATGGAAGTCCATCATCGAGCGACTCGACGGTTTCGAGCGGAGCATCGCCAGCGCGGCAAGCCCCAGCCCGGCGCTGGAGGTTGTCGAGAGTAGTGCTGGGCACACCATCAGCGCGCTGGCTCTTGATCTGACGAAACCATGTGGCTCGCCCCTCCTGAAGATCAAGGCGCTTGGTCTCACGGCTGGTGAAGCGACGCTTGTGACTGGTCGATCGGGCACGGGTAAATCGACCCTGCTGCGCGTACTGGCGGGTATCTGGCCGCATGCCCAGGGCAGAATCGAGGTCCCCGCCGGTGCCCGTTTGCTGGTCCTACCCCAGCGCCCCTACCTGCCGGAGGGATCACTCCGTGATGCCATTACCTTTCCGCGTGTCTTATCGGCCCGTGAGGACGCACGCATCGCTGCCCTGCTGATGGAAGTAGGGCTTTCCGCACTCAACGATCATCTCGACAAGCAGGCCCACTGGCAGCAAAGGCTCTCCCTCGGTGAACAGCAGCGCCTAACGGTGGTCCGGGCCATCCTCTTCGAGCCCGACTGGCTGCTTCTTGACGAGGCCACGGCTTCACTCGACGAGCCCGCCGAGCGGATGGTCTACGCGCTCATGCGCGAGCGGTTGCCGCAAACTGCGATCGTGTCCGTCGGTCACAGGTCGACGCTGAAGGCGCTGCACAACCGGAGCATCGATGTCGGCCAGCTGCACGCCTACGAAGCCGTGCTGAGCGCCAACAAGGAATGCTTCGACCGGAGTCGAACGGACGCCTTCTTGTCGGCCGTAGCGTGATGCGAAACGTCAGGGTGCGAATACCGACCGAACGCGAGATGCTCGCCGAGCTGCATCGATTGCTCAGGGAGAAGAGAGGGCACCCCATGGGCGGACGGAAAACACTTACATAGCGTCGCAGCGCGCTCGCAAGCCGCCCTCCTGATCCGGGCGCTCCACGCAACAGGTTCAGAGCGACGCTCGGTCCCCAAAGCGAGGCCGCTGGCCCGCGCTTGCGGCAACCTTCTATGGGCACGATGTCTAGGGCGGCCTGACGACCCGGCGACAGCGACTTGCATAAAAAATTCAGGGAACTTTCACGACCAGGCCGACCGGATCGGGCTGCGTCCAACCGTTCACTTGGCGATGTCACTTTACGGACGGGAAGATCGCCATGACCTATCTTTCGCAATTTCCTGAGAATGCGTTGGAAATCGCCCCGGTTGCGTCCAACTCCACCGGCAGATCTGGGCTTACGGCCCGCATCCGGTCCATGGTCAAGTGGATCGGCGACTCCATCGACACCATGATGGAATACTACGCCGCGGCCACTATGTACGAGCAGCTTTCGAAGCTTTCTGACGCGGAGCTGCGGCGACGCGGCCTCTCACGCCACAGCTTGGCGCGCGATGTCTTTGAGCGCCGCGCTTTGTAGGGCTGCCTTGAGTCTCGCCTCGCCTGGAGGGCTTCGGCGGCGCCGCCTTCGTTGGGCAGTCGATGCGGACCTGCTGTTGGGTGGGTCTGCCCCCGGATATGGGACTTCACTCCGGAAAGGTCCTCGGGCATGCTCGGAAAAGGCATACCGGGCGCGAAGCGGCTGAAGTGCCTCGCGCCCGGCTCCGCCATCTGGGCGAACTATCGCCTCACGGTTGAGCTAGTTACTGAAACAAGCACCCAGTGCGTTGTAGTAACCTGGAGGACAGTGCCCACCCGACTCGGCAGCGCTGGCAGGAGCGGCGATGCCGGCCAGCACGGCCACGGCGACGAGAGCGGCCATCAGGGTCTTCATGATCATTCTCCTTGATTGCTTTTTATCTGCGCGTTGCAGTGCAGGCGGCGGCGCCGCCTACAGAAGGAGATTTCGCCGCATGCGATGCGAGGGTTACACACAGCCCGCGCACGATTGCGTGAGTTGCAGGCGGCCCGCCTCTCCCGACCTGCGGCCATGTCGCAGGATGGTGCCCTACGCCGACTTCTCCAGCCTCGCGATACCGGCCAAGTCGCGCTTGAGCTGGGTGACGCGGCACTCGCGCGTTAGTGATGCATAGTGATGGGGCGGATGACGACACGCTCCGCAAGATGGCAGACCGCATTCAGGTGCGGGCGGTGCGTAGGTGCGGCGAGTTGCTCAAGACGTTCAATTCTCAGGGCAGCACACGGATAGATGAATGCAGCTTTTTGCTTTTGAATTCAGCCGTTTATGTGAATATTCCGAGCGTCGGCGATAGTCCGCGAAGCACGCCAAATCACTCCCACTCAATCGTCCCCGGCGGCTTCGATGTCACGTCGTACACCACCCGGTTGATGCCCTGCACCTCGTTGATGATCCGTGTCGCGGTGCGGCTCAGCACCTCGTGGGGGAACTCGAAGAAGTCCGCCGTCATCCCATCCGTGGAGGTGACGGCGCGCAGTGCGCACACCTTGTCGTAGGTGCGGGCGTCACCCATCACGCCGACCGTGCGCACCGGCAGCAGCACCGCGAACGCCTGCCAGATCTTGTCGTACAGCCCGGCCTTGCGGATCTCCTCCAGGAAGATGGCGTCGGCCTTGCGCAGCACCTCCAGGTCCTCGGTCCGAATTTCGCCCAGGACGCGGATGGCGAGGCCAGGACCGGGGAAAGGATGGCGCCAGATGAACTTCTCGGGCAGGCCCAGCTCGCGGCCCAGCGCCCGCACCTCGTCCTTGAACAGCTCGCGCAGTGGCTCCACCAACTTGAGGCTCATGCGCTCGGGCAGGCCGCCGACGTTGTGGTGCGACTTGATCGTCACCGACGGGCCGCCGATGAAGGATACGCTCTCAATCACGTCGGGGTAGAGCGTGCCCTGGGCCAGGAACTCGGCGCCGCCGAGCTTCTTGGCCTCCTCCTCGAACACGTCGATGAACAGGCCGCCGATGGTCTTGCGCTTGGCCTCCGGGTCCGCCTTGCGCTCGAGCGCCTTGAGGAACCGCTCGCCGGCATCCACATGCACCAGCGGGATGTTGTAGGCTCCGCGGAACAGCGAGACCACCTCCTGCGCCTCGTTCTGCCGGAGCAGGCCGTGGTCCACGAAGATGCAGGTGAGCTGGTCGCCGACGGCCTCGTGGATCAGCACCGCGGCAACGGCGCTGTCCACGCCCCCTGAGAGACCGCAGATGACCCGGCCGTTGCCGACCTGGGCGCGGATCTTGGCAATCTCGCTCGACTTGAAGTGCGCCATGCTCCAGTCGCCCGGCAGCCCGGCGATGCGGCGCACGAAGTTGCCGATCAGGGCGGCACCGCGCGGGGTGTGCGCCACCTCGGGATGGAACTGCACGGCGTAGAGCCGGCGCCTCTCGTCGGCGATGGCCGCGAACGGGGCGCCCTGCGAGACGGCCACCACCTTGAAGCCCGCGGGCAGGCGGGTGACGCGGTCGCCGTGGCTCATCCAGACGGTGTCGGCCTCGCCCTTGGCCCACACGCCCTCGAACAGGGCCGAGTCGGCGATCACCCTGAGGTCGGCGCGGCCGAACTCGCGGTGATGGCCGGCCTCCACGCCGCCGCCGAGCTGGGCCACCATCGCCTGCTCGCCGTAGCAGATGCCGAGCACCGGCAGCCCGGCCTCGAACACCCAGTCCGGCGCCCTGGGCGTGCCGAACTCGGTGACGCTGGCCGGCCCGCCGGAGAGGATCACCGCCTTGGGCTTCAGCCGCTCCAGCGCGTCCTGCGCCCTGTTGAAGGGCACGATCTCGGAGTAGACGCCCTGCTCGCGCACCCGGCGGGCAATGAGCTGGGTCACCTGGCTGCCGAAATCGATGATGAGGACGGTGTCGGTCATGTCGGCCCACTTGTCGGCCCCACTTTGTCGGCGACGGGGGCTGCCGCGGCTGGCACAGAGAATCGGTTGCACGCGCAAGCCCGATACAGCACCGGCGGTTGCGCCGGGTCAAGCGACGCCCCGGCAGGAGGGCCGATATCGCCCCACTGTCAGGAGCCTGCGAGCCGCCCGAGGCGAGGGCCTGCATGGACAGGATGAATTGCCCTACATAGTGCTCGCATGGCTCGGTGCACAGGCCCCGGGATGGCAACCTGGGCATGGCAACCTGGGGGCCGCCCCGGAGCGCCCGCCCGGCGGAGCGGAGAGAGGAGCCACAGAGGAGCGCCCATGAGCGAAACCGCATCCACCCCGCAAAGG
>Ga0105249_10001985_pt1 | contig 17761 bp, 12 predicted proteins | sample KBSS44metaG_FD_81522 | JGI IMG/M metagenome (GOLD analysis project Ga0105249, IMG submission 81522) | Switchgrass rhizosphere microbial communities from Kellogg Biological Station, Michigan, USA - KBS S4-4 metaG | ecosystem: Host-associated > Plants > Roots > Rhizosphere > Soil | place...
ACCCGTTAAGTTGAGCTTGCTGTCTGCGGCCATCGTGACAACCGCCGGGGAATTGATCGTGAGCGATCGCGCAGTCATCGAGGTGCTGCTAAGCAGTGTCCCGCCGCTTAGAGTGGCCTCGTCTTCAATAATCAGACGCGTGTCTCCGCCGGTGAATGTGCCACCACTCTGCTGGTAATGACCGACGCTCAAGCGGAAGTTTCCCTGATTGAAAGTGCCGCCAGCGAGCACCAGTTCGTTCCTCACCGTCAGGTCGCGCTTGAGACTAAGGGTACCGTGATAATCCTTCTCCAGGATCAAACCCGACACAGTGCCCGAAGAGTCTGCGTTCACCGACACTTCCGAGCTGGAGCTCGCTGCGAATCGCGCTACGTCTGATGTTCCCGGCACCCGACCGCCATCCCAGTTACCGGGATTGCCCCAGCGATTGTCTTGGCTGCCCTTCCAAGTCAGAACCGCTGCTGTCGTGCTCTGTGAAGGACTGTTAATACTGCGGAAGTCGTCCGTTGCAACTTCGCTTGAGTTGCCGCTACCATCTACTGGTTTCGAGACGATGCTCACGTTCGAGACGTCGACCGAACTCGCTTGACCTGCAGTAGCGATCCACGCGGAGTAGATGACACTTAACGCAGTCACACCGACGACGATAAAGAGAAAACGGAAGCTGAGAGGAGTCGCGAAAATGAAATTCCGCCTTGGGCTATTCATTTATTACACCTAAGAGATCGAGTATTAGTGAGTAGATAACTACCCTTAAAGCCAAATAGATTGGAAACCGGCTATAGTGATTCGTTCGACGCCAGAGGTTTGACACACTACTGACACACTAAGAAGAGGATAATGTCCCTCCAATTATATATACAGAACCTTAACTACTGAAAAGGTTGAGATTAAGATGGAGCCGGTGATAGGACTTGAACCTACGACCTGATGATTACAAATCAACTGCTCTACCAACTGAGCTACACCGGCTTGATGTGTGGCGAACGCGGCAAACGTTGATACTAGCAAACGGACTAATTTGTGCGCAAGCAACGGAAAATCGGGCCGGATCTTTCTTCTTCAGTTAAGCGAATACACCCACACCGCCGATTACTTCTCGGCACGAATTCGCTTCCGTTTAACAATGAAAATAATTGTTGACCTGTTTTTGTCCGAAAGGTTACGATATTAGTGGCCAAAACTACGGCCGTCCGCCATTTTAGTCCTCCGCTTCTTCTATCCGGAGTTCTTCAAGCCCGATCAATTCACCGAAGTTAAAGGAGAAAATCGTGAGATTTCAAATCGTTTGCAAAAGAGTTGCTGCGGCCGCATTCGCAGCTTTCACAGTCTTCGCAGCGGCAGGCATCGCCCAGCAGAAGCCCCTAACCGTTGCCGCTCCGACGACCCACACCTACAATGTCGCCGGTGGTAACAATCTTTACTGCGCAGGATTTATTCAGAAAGCTCCGATCGACACAAGCCAAAGCATCGTCGGCGCCGTCGAAGAGCAGGAGCAGTTCATGTTCACGGAGAGAAACTACGTGTACATCAGTGCCGGAGAGAATAAAGGCGTTAAGGTTGGCGATATCATGACCGTCGTCCGTCCTCGCGGCCAGGTCAAATCCGTGTGGACGCGCAAAGGCGATCTCGGATGGTACGGAGAGGAAGTCGGCGCTCTTGAAGTCGTAAGTGTTAAGGCGAATGTCTCGGCCGCTCGAGTAAAAAAGGCATGCGACGATATCATGCTTGGCGATCTCGTTCAGCCGATGGGCGAACGCAGCGCTCCGGTTTACCATGAACGTCCGACAATGGATCTTTTCCGGGATTCGAGCGGCAAGGCCGTGGGCCGTCTGCTTATGGCCCGCCACAACGGCGATCTGATCGCACGTGACTTCATCGTCTATATCGATCTCGGTGCCGAAGACAACGTTCAGGTCGGAGATTACCTGACCGTCTTTCGTCCGCTCGGAGATGGCGGCCCGTGGATGGGTGAATGGGGCGAGTCGGCGAGTGCTCGTGACGAGTTCGACAGCTTCGAATATAGAGGCGGGCGCTTCTCGAATCTAGCCGCACGCAAAAGCGGCGAGACAGCCAAAGGCAAAGTGGTAACCACCTACAAAGCGAAAGATGGCCGTCCGGATTTCCTTAGAAAAGTCGTCGGTGAAATGGTCATCCTCAATGTAAAGGAACGGACCGCAACGGCGCTGGTCACCCGCACGGCACAAGAGATCCATCCTGGAGATTGGGTCGAAGTTCAGTAAGTAATTTCCAACTATCGAAATACGAGAGGCTGTCGGAAAATGACAGCCTCTTTTTTGTGTTTCGCTGGATCTATTGCGGATAGCTTTCCTTGAACCGGATTTGGCGGATGTGGCGGGCCTGAAACTAGAGAGCTTTCTTGCTTAGTGTGTTTAGTGTGATTCGTGGTTTGGTTTTTTATGCATTCTCATTGGGCTCATGTCAGAAGGAGTGACCACGAATCACACGAAACACACGAAAAAGAACACGAAAAAAGATGGGACGGTCTGAAACATTCAGAGCCAGGTTTTCATCCGCCTGACCAGCCGGTGCGCGTTCAAAACAAAACAGTCCCTAAACGATTCGGTCTATTTCGGACGCTGCTTCAGAAGGACGGGATTTTTCGGATTCACATCCTCGAGTTTGTCGAGAGTCTTCTCCAAACCGTTTGCGTCGTTCTTTTCGATCAGAGCCAGAGCAAGATTTTGAAGAGCGATCTCGCTCTCGGGTTCGATGGCGAGTGCTGCGTCATATTCTTTTATTGCGCGATCGATGTCGCGCGGAGTGCGCAGATAAAACGTCAGCCCGAGATCGGTCCGCACATTAACATCCCTCGGGTTTTTCTTCAGCGCAGCCTGATACCATTTCTCCGCTTCCTCGTATCGCTCGGCATCGAAATTCGTGTTGCCGATCTTCAGAACCGACTCGCTGTCCGATGGCCGCAAACGATTTGCGATCTCGTAGAATTTTAGTGCGTCATCGTATCGCTGTATCTGATAGTAGAGATCGCCGGCCGTCATTTGCGCTTCGAAATTGTCCGGCTCACGTCGCGCTTTCTCGATCGCTGCCGTGACCTCGGGAAGAGCTCCGCCGGACTCAGATGAATCATCGCTGCCCTGCGAGATGGGCGGGTGATTTGGTGGCAAGACGGAGTTTGAGATCGCGGACGTATTTGACGCGATCGACGAATTGGCACCAAGCGAGGCCGACCGGTTCACGCTGTTGGCGAATAGGAAGCCGATGGCGAATCCGATCACGATCCCGCCGATCCCGAATAACAATCTGTCAGTTGTCATAACTATGTGAGCGTAATTCCGATCGACTTCAGAAAGCGGTCCGGACGTTCGCCGCCGATCAGGGCGAAAACATAATCGTTTGCAATCGTCCCGACCTCTTCGCCCGTCTGAACATTCTCCAGAAGGAGTTCATGCTCGCGCATTTCTTTGATCGCGACCCCGAATCGAAGATCGAGAATGCCGTCATCCGCGCACTGATAAAGCTGAAACTTGTTTCCGAATTTTACAGTCGGTGCGAGCGAGGTGCGGACAAGCAGCGTCACCTGATTTCTTTCGGATGACGGCCGCGGCTCGATCACCGAGCCGATCCGCTTCGCAACAAGATCGACAGCAGCTTCGACCGCGACATTCCCTCCGCCGACAACAACGATCCTCTTGCCGCGAAAATCGTCCGGATTCGTTAGGCCGTACATCACCTTCTGATGTTCGCTGCCATCGATCGCGACTTTCAGATCTTCGTTCGGCAGTCGAAGTCGATTCGGAGCTCCGCGAAGTCCGATCGCGATCACGACTCTTCTGGAGCGATACGTTCTCGCAGATTTATCTTCGCTCCGTTCGGTTCCGATCAAAAAATAATCGCCATCCTCCGCTCGTGCGACGGATTTGCAACTTTCGAATTCGTTTACCTTGATTCCCTTTTCATCGAGCGCATTAAGCCAGACTCGGAGAATGTTCTCGCGTTGGTCTCCGGGCACGCGCCCGACGATCTGTTTGAAGATCTCGCTGCTGAATTCCGACAGCAGTCGATCCTTCTCAGGTAAGAAGCTCTGCTGATACGCCGTAGTCGGATCGTTCTGATTTTGTGCTCGTAGAAAAGCCGCGATCCGCAATCGAAGCCCGGACTCGATCTTCTGAGCGAGCAGCGGAGTCAGCTCAGCACGCACGGCCGACGGAATTCTCGATGCGAGTTCGTTGAGCACGATAGAACTCTGATTGCTTATCATCTCCTCAACAACCGGATCGAGCGCCTGGTGGATCTCGCCGGTCGCTTCGTCATCCGACTTCGCGTACTTTGATTTTGAAAGTCCGAGCCCCGCCGCGGGAAGTCCGCCGAACCAATCCTTTGTATCCGGTTTGAAGAAGATGTACTTCCCTTTCGGATAAGCGTCGATCGTCGAAAGCACTTTGTCCTGTTCGATCGCGATGTATCTCAATCCCTTCTCACGCGCCGCCGCCGCCGCTGACGCACCGGCTGGGCCGATACCGATAATTGCGACGTCGTATTCCGCGGCGGGTTCCGCATTCGCCTGAGCCAGTTCGGACGCGATCTGCGAGACAACTTCGTATCCTTCCTTGACGGCGTTCTTTATCAACGGCACTCCCGAAACATCGCCGATGATGTAACAGCCGGGAACGTTGGTTTGATAGCTCGCACCATCACGCGTCGGCGCCGGCCTCGACACGACCGGCTTCGCGGTGTTGATAACGATGCATGCTTTCGGATTGACCGGGCACTCCGCCTGACAAGCGGTGTCCTCCATGCACAGATCGGGCGCGATAGCTGCCGCGACTCCGTCGACTATCGCCAGGACGTCATGCGGGCAGGCCTCAACGCACGCCTGACAGCCGATACACCGGTCAACGAAGATCACGGGATGCGGATATGTCGGCCCGCGATATTTGTCGAGACGCAGTTCGGCGAGTTCCGCGGATGACAATGTTCGGATCGGACGATTCGATGGAATCCTTCTGCCCAGCAGACTGAAGAAGCGGAACGCTCGAGCCGAATCATTAAAAACGAAAATGATTCCCGCAACGATCAAGATCGTCGTCACACTTGCCCACCCGAACCACGTAAGGCCGCCGTAGGTTGCGGAGTCCGGACCCAGACCCGTCCGGCTGATCCAGATGAGCATCGTCACCAACGCGAGGCAGAGGAATATGTGTAATGCCTTCATTGCGACTTCAACTCCTCGATCCTTTTGACGACAGCATCCTGTCTGCGCTTCTCCGCGTCATCGGTCAGAAACTCGCTCCATCGCCGGGTGCTGAACGGATGCTGCACATGACAGGAGATGCAGTTGATCGAATCCGGAGCGAATCGCGCATCGCGGGCTGCAGATGCAGACGACGAAGTGTGACATGCCGCACATGTCTCGCGTGGTGTGACCCGATCGATCGGGTCGAATGACTTATGGCAGCTCGAGCACGTGACGAGTCCGCGTGAATCTCCGGCGACACCCGGCGGAGCTTTTAGACGGGCGACGTGTATCGTGTGGAACTGACGGCTGAGCTTGGCCTGCTCATCCGGATCGCCCGTCGCCGAGCTCCCGATCTCAGGCACTGCCGCCGCGACCTCAGAGTAAACACCCTTCCATTTCCACAGCCCGTTTTCAGCCGGATATCCATACGATCCGCCGTGAGCAGTTCGAACCGAGTGGCCGTTGTACGTCGCGTGGTTGTTATCGCTGTGACACGTGCTGCACGAACGGATCGCCTGCGTGCTTAGATCAGTTTCGGCGCCCCGATGCTCTTGATGACAGACGGTGCATGTGACTCCGGCTTCTTCGTGCGCCTTCGTGTTGGTCGAATGGAATTCGGTGCCCTCATGACATTTTATGCACGCGTTCTCGATCGGCTCGTTCGGCGTGTGACACGTAGTGCATGAGTTTGCGTTAGACGAGATTGCGATAGGGCTGTTGCCGATGTCACTCGCATGCGCGCTCGAAAGGGGCACCGGCTCATACGCTGCCGGGTATTTGAAGAATGCAAGAACCGCGATCGCCGATATCAGGAGAAACGCCCAAACGAACAGACCTGTCCGCCACGTCCGCCGCAGATCTCCGGTCGGGCGCCAATTGAACATCGCCTTTCCAGGGCGCGGCTTTTCGGTCGGACGCAGACGTGTGCCCCAATCTTCCTTGGCACGTGTCCGCTTCTCCCAGAAAACCTTCATCACATCGTCGATGTTGGCTTCGGAAGGTGCGTTCGCGGCGAGCGCGGCTTCTTGGCCGGGCGACGGTTTAGCTCGACGAACTGGGCCGGAGTGAATGCTAAGCAATATCTTATCGCCAACGCTGTCGACGACGATGGCAAACGGTCCGACCTGAACGGTGTCACCCTCCGTGAGGACGTCGGTTTCTTCCGCACCGAGAACCCGGCCGTTGAGCGTGAGAACATTCGATGTCGAGAGATTCGCAAGTTCATACCGCGAATCGTGAAATGTTATCGCGGCGTGGATCCGCGACACCATTATGTCGTCGAGAACGACATCGCAACTGTCGAGTCGGCCGATGAGGATCCGCTCCTTATTAAAACTGCGGGGCGGCTCGGCCGAGCCGAGACGATTGACATGAAATTGTCCGGTGTCCTCTTTCATCTTCTAACGGACATTAAAGTAGACGACCTGGGCGATGTGCACCGCCATCAGCACAAGCATTATCGATGTAAAAAGTACGTGCGGCGCGACCCAGAGTTTGAGAAGCAAATGCAGATACACGAGGGCATCAACTCGGCGGAGAGTTGCCGCGTTCTCGACCGCTTCGAGCAATTTCGTGTGATCCGCTCTCGACATCGTATCCGCCAAGCTCCGAAATTCGCGGCGTGCGGCGGCGAGCATTGTGTTCAAATCGTCTCGCCCGAGATACTGTCTCAACAGATAACCAAAACCGAGAAATCGCCTGCGTACATCCTTCCGAATCGAGCGCCGGAGCTCAGGCGTTTCAGCCTGTTCCGCCGCTCGGATGAGCTCGGCCCGCAGTTCGGCTTGTCTCGCCTGCAGATCCTCGACGAGTAGCGGTTCGCGCTCGATGCGTGTCATGAGCCGCGGCACGAATACGTAGCACGCCGCGCCGAAAATTCCGGATGCGAGGACGAGATCGAACGAGATCATGAGCGCAGTCGTCAGCAGTCCGCCGGATGTTGTGCCTCCGTGAACCAGGAGAAGAACACCGGCGATCACACCAAAATAAATGTGCGATAGCATCCAGTATCGAAGAGCACCCGCACGCCGGCGATAGATCTGCTTTCGCATCGGGTACATCATCACCCAGACGATCCCGCCGAGTCCGGCAAGCCCCGTCAGCCATCGCATCGTCAACCAACCATCAGATCCGAGCAGCGCCGAGTCCTGCGAAAACTTTTGCGTCGCCCAAATCGCGAGACCGCCGAGGACGATCGTCGCGATGATCCCGCCGACGTGCCACATCGTCGACTTGATATCCGAGCGATGGATGTTCACGCCGATCGCATGTGTCGCACTTCGCCGCACGAGGCCGATCGAGCCGTTGATCTCGTCGAAATACTCGCGGGGGTCGACGCGAACCAATGCTCCGGTCGGACAATTCTCTTCGCAGGAATACGCCTCGCGTTTTGCTCCGGCCGGGTTCATCGGAGTTCCATGGCAGAGATTGCATTTGACCGCGACCAAATTCTCGACCTGCTCGACCGGTGCGGGCAGCGGCGTTTCGCCGAGCGAGAACACCGAAGCAAGTCGATGGAGCGGATTGCTTTTGTCCCCGCTTGTGCCCGGGCGCGCGATCATCGAGATCGCGTCGTACGGACATTGCGTCGCGCAATCACTGCATCCGATACAAGTCGTCGGATTGATATCGATCTGGCCGTCGGGAAAACGAGCGATCGCGCCTGTCGGGCATCCGGTCAGACACTCCGCGTCGCGGCAATGCATGCAGACCGACGGAACGAGAATGCTCTGAGTCGCGGCACGTGTCGGCCGGACCGGCCGTTCGATATGAATCCCGCGCCTGACGAGTCGCGTGTGTCCATGGACCTTGTGACATGCCAGCGAACAGTTGCCACAGCGGATGCACTTTGCCATGTCCATGACGAGAAGGTTGACGCCGTCGACGACACCCGTGTCGATCTCGCGGCTCGCCGCAAGAAGCGAGCGGGTGTCAGCAGGACGCTCCGTCACTTCCGGCGAAGCAGCTTCGGCCTGGTTCGATAGAAACGTCAACACGCCGGAGCGCAGTTCACCGTCGTCACGGAGCCGCGTCAATGCAACCTCGAGCGTTTCCGTTCGGCCCCGCACCACGGCCGTGTAATTCCACTCGGCGTTTTCGTTGCCCATGGCCTCGATCCCGACGTACTTGCCCGGGCCAATGAAATCAAGCGATACCGACTCGTCCGATTCGATCAGCAGCTCGGCGGCGTTCGGGTTGAAAGCGATCCCGCTCACGCGTTCTATCCAGCCATTCCGAATGAAGAAGATCCGATTCACCGGATCGCCTTCGCGAAATAGAACGTGCCCCTTTTCATAGACAGCGAACCGCGCCGCGTCATTGAATTTTTTCAGAAAGGAACCGTCGAAGCGCACGTTATCCGATTGCCTCAGCTCATTGATCGTCAGCGTGAGACCGTAGTTTCGATAATTTCGATCGAGGGTTTTTACGAAGCGCGGTAGTTTTCGGAGAAGTCTGATCGCCGGCCGGGTGAGCTCGAGTACGAGGGCAGGAACTCCGCCTGAAGCGACGGCGACGGTCGCGGTTCTCCTCGTTCCCGAGAGCAGCGCCATCTCGCCAAATGAATTACCCGGTGGTATCTCGCCGAGTTTTTTCCGCTCGCCGTTCGGGTTGACGACGCTTGCCTCGAGCACGCCTTCAACGAGGATGTAGAAGATGCTGCTCTCCCAAGTGTCGGCTTCGACGATCGTCTCGCCCGGTGCGTACTCAAGCAGACGTGAATACGGTCCGACCTGCTTATCGCGATAGCTGCGGCCGAACAGAATTATGTCCATGTCGAGCTCGTTGCGAAACTCACCGTTCGGCAGTTTCTCAACAAGCTCCGAAAGCATTTCAACCTTTTGAAATGCCTTGACGATCTGCTCGTGGTTTTCGACGACAAGCGGCATGGGCAAGAACGGCGTTCACGACAGAGCGCGGGGGTGCAATCTGTTTTATCTATAGTAAAAAAATGCCGCCGCGACCGCGGCGAGCGCCACGAGAATTACGAACGCGATGACGGAGAGCAATATGACACCGATCGCTATCCACTTTGACGACGCCTGCTGAGTGGAGGGCTCCGCCGAAACCTGTCGCTCTTTTTGCTCGGGCGCCTTCACGGTCGCTGTGGGAACGAGCGGCGTGACAAGTTCGGTGCGCTTTTCTTCGCGGTCAGGCTGCTTCGAAATGTCGAGGCCCATGTCCGAAAGCATCTGATTGAACATCGTCGCACCTAGCTGGACGGTGCGCTTCGACTGATCGTAGTCCGATACAGAAGTCCGCTGTTTTTCATCGACAAAGGAATGTCCGCAGCCGGGGCAAAAAGCCTTTGCCTCATCGACCATTTCTCCGCATTTGCCACACTGGATCTCAGCCATCTAGTTTGGACGGTGGCATGTCATACAGTCAGTGGTCGTCGCAAATCCAGTTCGGCCTTTCAGCTCGGGGCGGAGCTTGGCGGCAGCGTCATGACACGTATTGCAATTGATGTGATATGCCAACTCGTTGTTGAGGTCTTTGGTCACTTTCTTACCGCGTTCGTCATACGTCGCGGTTGGCAGCGTGGCACCTTCCGGCACGTTGGCAGTTTGAAAATGACAGCTTCTGCACTCTTTCACTTTTTGGGCCGATGTTTGCCACGAGGCAAGCGTCAACGCGACATCGCGCTCCGAAGTTGAAAGAGGAGGCTTCAAGGCGGACTTCGGTTGGTCGGTGTGGTGGCACTCGATGCACGCGATCGGCGACTTGCCGTCCGGGCTGTACATCTTGAACGCATGCGAGTCGTGGTCGAAAGCTACTTCGCCGTGCTCGTCCTGACTATCCTTTCCGAGTGTGAAAGACTTCGGTATCTTCTTGTCACCGCCGGCGGCAGCAGGAGTTGGGGCCGGTGCATTCGCAGCGGCGTTAGCTCTCGCATTCGCAGCGGCATTCGCGTTTGTGACCGGCGGCGTAGGCGAGGGCTTCCCAGCTACTTGAGCGGATGCATGCGGCCTTCCGATATCATTTAGAAAAAGGAAGAGGGCAGCGCAGCTGAACAAAAAAATTATCGTTATCTTTGTGAGATTTCTCATAGAAGTGCTGGCTAATTAGAACTCCGTTCGATTCATAAAGTCAATGGTTTAGGCGTACGCGATATCGTTCCGCGTCCATGATTTACCCAGCCGGCTAAAAATGCGCTACTTCATGCGTTGTTTTTATTGGGTCTGATATCCGTCCTCTTGGGGAAGCGATCTCTGAACCTACGGAAGCATGTTGAAGCCGGAACCTGAATGGCATCGGCCGCAGGTCGTCATGTTCGTCGGATCATTCCCTCCGAATGCCCTCGATCCGTTGTGACACGAGGCGCAATTATTTCCCGCTCCTTTATGTTCCTGCGCCTCGATAGTAGAAACCTGGCCGCCCTGGGGTGCACCGGCGCGAACCGAATGACATTCGGAGCAATTCACGCCTTGGGCACTACTGTGTTCGCGATGGCTGAAGACAGCGCGAAACACGTATCGTCCAGCCGGTGTTCGACGATACGGTGCGATCTCATGGCACACATTGCACGAACCGATCTGGCTTTCGGGAGTGTGACATGTATAGCAATTCGCGTGTGCTTCGATCCCGACCGGAAGCGACTTCCCTGCTCCCGCAGATTCATGACACGACGCACACCCTTGCGGCGGAAGGCCCTTGCCGGAAATATGAGCCGAGTGCACGAACTTCATGTTGAATCCCTCTTCGAATTTCGTTGGAAATTCGCGCATGGTTGGCGGAGCCGATTTCATGTCGTCGTGGCAGATCGTGCACATCGTCTGCTGCTCGGGATTCGTGAACTGGCTAATGTGGCAGCCGACGCATGAGTCATGGCCGGCAAAATTGAGATCGAGAGTCGCTCCTTCGCGCCGGTGGCACGAGTTGCATTCGAACTTCTGATGTTCGGGAATGCTGTGCGAGAAATTCTTGAATGTTTTGTCCGAGGCCCGGACCGCGATCGCCTCGGGAGTTTCTGATGCGGTGATGACAACCGGAGTCTTTGGTGCGCGCTCGATACAGCTCGCCGCAAATGTCGCGAGGGCAGCACACACAACTAAAGACTTGAACAGTTTTTTCATTACTGGGAGCCGGGGCTGAGACCGATAGTGACCAATAGGACCCATACGTCCCATTGGTCCCAACGGCACGCGCTCTCTGGTTCAGATTTGCTACTGCTTCTCATGACTAGGGGGAACGGGAAAGCCGCCGACCGCCGCGGTATGACAATAATTACACTGAAACGCCTTCGGAGCCTCGGCTCGCTTATCCAATTCGGTCTTCAGATCAGCCGCATGATTATGACACGACATGCACGCCATGATCGGCACGTCCGCATCCTTCAAAGTCTTCAGATCGCCGTTCCCCGAGATGCGAACATGACATGTCATGCAATCGCGGGTGTGCACGAGATCGCCCTTGTCATTCACCGCCGAGTGATCGAACTTGAGCGAGTAGCGCTTTACGACTCCAGATTCGAAGTACGGTGGAGTCAGTCGATGACATCCGGCGCAGTTCGTCGCAACCGGCTCCAATCCCTGATAGTGGCATTCGAAACACGTGGCGTGTCCCGAAGGCATCGTCTTGAAGAACCGGGCCGTCGGTGCAAAATTATCGCCCGCCGCTTCGCCGACCGGTGTCTGCCCGACAGGTGGACGGGCTGCGAACTTTGGCAAAGCCGTCGCCGTCGCGTGGCAGATCGCGCAGTTGTTGAATTTAGGCTCGTCGTCCGGCAGCGTTCGAAAACTTGCGTTCACGAAATGCGCAACCGCGACGTCACCGCGGCGACGCTGCTCGCCGGCGATGATGTCCTGATGAACGCTGTGCGGAAAGACGATTGCAAACTCGTGCGAGCGCGAACGCACCGGAAACGGAAACAGCGGTGCACTTCGCGGAGTCGCATTGGTGTGACACCCCGCACAGAACGCGGGCTTATTGCCGACAAAGAAATCCTGGCGGTGACAACTCGCACACGCGACGTGTCCCGGGAATTGCGCGACATCCGGAAATCCGCGAGCCGGAAGCCAGTTCGACGTCGGGACCTTATGACATGATGAGCAATCCAACTTTTTATGGGCAGCAGACGCGTGAGAAAAGCGATCCCGCTGTTGTGCGGCGGAGCGCGGAAGGAAGTTCGCTGCGATCGCCGCAGCAATAAAGACCGTGATCACGATTGCGGTACGGATCCTCATTTCACGGTACATCCTTGCCCGTCGCAGGCGGGAATGTCTCGCACGAAGACCTCGCATTTATCCGCGCGTTTGCCCGGTTCGGGAACCGGAAGCGATCGGACCGCTCGCTTATCGGCCGAGATCTCAACCTCGCAAGCCCACACGTAACTCTTCGAACCTATCTCGAACGGTGCGAGATTCGACACCAGAAATGTTTCGGAAGTTTTGCCCGCCGGCGGTGCGACTGGAATGTCGATGAAGATCGCCTTGATCGAGACGCTGTCGGTCATTCCGGTCTGCAATGGTTTAACTCCGGCGAGCAGTCCGTCGATCGCTTTCTTGCGCTGAAGATAAAATCCGTCGCGAAGCTCGGGTGCGAGATTAGTCGTCAGCCAGCCCGTAGCGAGTGTGGGTTTCTTTGCGAACTGACGCTGCCCCTTCGCGAGCGCGGCTTTGAACTCCGGAACCTTCGCCGCGTCTTCCGCAGTTATCTCTCTGCAAAAAGGTGATTCGCAATCTTCTGCCTTGAGCCACGCGCGAAACTCGGGGCTCGCGTTCATGCGGCAATAGAAGCAGTCCCGCGATACAAATTCCGCCGCACGCATCCGATCGATGAGAGCTTTATTCGCCGCGAGCCCACCGCGGAAAAGGTAGAAGCGTTTTCGTTTGAGTCGTTCTTGCTTTCCGTCAACCTTTATTCGCCCGTTGACCTCGAGCACACCGGTTTGTGCGTCGACGGGAATAACGGCGAGCAGAAAGAGCAGGATTGTGAGGCGGAGAAGAAGCATTCGAGTTAAACCAACGGTTCTTTGCGGCTCTGCCGCCCGACAGGCGAAGGGTTTTGCGGCTCTGCCGGAAAGGTCCTGCGGCTGTGCCGCCCGATGAGCGGAAAGGCTTTGCCTTTCCGCGAACGATGATTAATCCATGGAGGCTACGCCTCCACAGGGCGGCGTAGCCGCGGAGAATTTTTTGCTTGGACGGAAAGGCAAAGCCTTTCCGCTCATCGGGCGGCACAGCCGCGAAACCGGGCGACGCCGAGGACCAGTCAATCTAAAAGCCCGAAGTTTTCCTCAAGGACTATCCAAAAAAGGTCTCGCCGGAAACTTCAGGAATGGCAGCCGAACGCCCCGCACGAAGATCTGGTCCGAGCGGATCGGAGCCGCCGGAGCAAACGCGTCCGCACCCGCGGCCGCAATAATATCGTCCTGATCAATTCCGTCTCCGCTCACGCCGACCGCTCCGATAAGAACACCGCCGCGATAGATCGGCAGTCCGCCGGCAAATATCTGAAGCCCGTTTCGGACCTCGTTGATCGAGGAACACGGGCACGGCGCAAGATTCGCGCGTTTTAGAAAGGCGGCTGACTTGCACATCATCGGCGGAGAGAGGAGCGCACTGCTGATCACATCGAGCTGCAACCCGTTATTGAACGGACTCCAATCCGCGAGTTGTGTGCTGAATGGTCCGGCCGTTGTTCCGTTGATCCCATCCGGGAAAAGCGGACGGTGCATAAATCCGATCGCACGATCGCTGAACGCGATACCTCCGTTCAGTCCAAGTCCGTCGGTGCTCGCTCTCGTGACATACGAAGCGAATCCTGCTGAGGAAAGTTTTGTCCCCGCATCCGACCGCGCAAAAAAGTTCGACGTTCGCGCTTTCTGAACCGAAACGTCGAAACCGAAAACGGGCGCGTCGGGCTGTCTAAAAATCCCCAGCACGTCTCCATCCGTATCGACCACCGCGATCGTCACTCGAGCATTGCTTCCGATCGGCTGTCGGATCGCCGCCCGCACGCGATTCGCCAGCGTGACCGCGGCCGACAAGATCTGCTGCACCTCGGCTGCTGTCAAAGCCGAACCAGCGACCGTCGGAAAACGCGAGCTGTATTGGCCATTAATTCCACCGAGCGTTCCCGGCACAAAATCTGTCGGCGGAGCTGCGCGGACAACTGACGTCACAACTCCCGGCAAACTTCCGAACGGAATCAGCGGCACGGTCTCGAGCATCGGAACATTGGCGAAAGGAAGACGAATGCCCTCGACGAGAATGTTGTCCGCTCGAATGAGCGCGGGGGCCTCGAATCCGCCGGAACCGTAAGCCGCGATTATTTCCTCAGCCGTCTGATCGTCGTCGGTCGGAATACGATCGACCGTATAAAGTCCGTCACCTTCGACTCCGATACCTCCGACCGCAACGCCATTCTTATATAAAGGAATGCCGCCGGGATCTGCTGACAAGCCGAGCGGCAGACTGGCGATCGCGATATCCGAACAAGGCAGTGTAGAGAACTGAACTCCGTACAAAGGCCCGCCGGGACGATTGTCGATGCCGGGTGGAAAATGTTCCTGGATGATAAAACCGGCCGTGCGGGTCGTGAACGCATTACCGCTCGTGGAAAATATTCCCGCGGTTCCGGCTTTGGAGTTCGCCGCAGCGGCGGCAGGAACTGAAATGTTCTCGAGTCCCTGACCTGCGCGACCGACACTTCGAATCAATGTCGTGGCCGGTGCTCCAGTCATCTGGAATGTGCCGAGCAGATTCCCCTCGTCGTCTGTCACCGACACCGTAACCTTCAGATTCATCGCGACGGCTTTCGAAACGGCGCGCGACATTATCTGCTGGACATCACTGACTGTGAGTTCTTGCGACGGCGTAACCAGTACTGACAAAAATAACGTGAATAAGGCGGGCAAGAACGTATGTGGTTTTACCAACACGGTTCTACTCATGACGCAACGAATATCAACTAATCTCGGTCGAGAGTCAAGGTTAAGTTGCTTCGAACACTGATTTTGTGCAAGAATCACGCTCAGCAAGTCGGGCCTCTTTTCAATTCAGCACCGGTACAACTTATGCCGTCCAGTTTTCCGAAACTGACTCTTTGGTTTGCTGCATCGATCATCGCTGGTTGCCCTCTCGTATTAATCGCACAATCTTCGTTTGGAACTCTGCAAGGCAAAGTGTCGCTCGCCGATGGAAAGCCCGTCGCCGGCGTCATTGTCGTGATCACAAATCAAACTACCTCCGACGAGACTACGCGACTCACGAATAGCGACGGAACCTATTCAGCTCGTCTCAGGGCCGGTGCATATCGCATTCGCGTGGACGCTCCATTCGAGGCGCGGTTCGATCGTGGAAAGGTGAATGAGTACGGTGTCTTCGCCAACGTGATATGTGACGAGACGAAGAAGCGCTGCGCAACGCTCGAGAATGTGATCGTCGAGAGCGGCGAGCGGAAGATAGATATCATCGTCGTGGAACCTGCGAAAGAAACTTCGGATGCCGCGACTCCCGTGGCGGCGACTCAGCCCGATCGTCGAGAGGTGCGTGATCGATGGCGGATCGAATTCCCCGAATATGATCGCTACGGTGACAAAGGCGCTCGCGGACGCGACGTTCCGTTCCGCCGCGGCCGATGGTACAACCCTTACAACCAGAACGTGCTCAAAGGCGATCGTCCGATCTTCGGCAATGACTACTTCATGATCTTGTCGGGCGTAAGCACGAGTCAGATCGAGATCCGCCGCACGCCATCCGGCAACAACGTCAGCTCGAACGAACCGGATAGCAATAACTTTTTCGGGAGACCGGAAAGTTTGTCGTTCAATCAAACGATCCAGCTCTCGTTCGAATTCTTCAAAGGCGAGACCGTCTTCCAACCGCGTCGCTGGGCGTTCAAGATCTCGCCGACGTTCAGCGTGCCGAACTATTTGAATGCTCGCGAGAACGGCATCGTCAACGTCGATGTCCGTCACGGGACGAATCGGGTCGATCTGCATGCGTCGCTCGAAGAAGCGTTCGGCGAAGTGAAGCTGTTCGATGTAAATGACAACTACGATGCGGTCTCGGTGCGAGCCGGGATCCAACCTTTCTCGGCTGACTTTCGCGGATTCTTATACTCCGACAATAACCTCGGTGCCCGCGTGTTCGGCGGATTTTCAAATAACAAGTCTCAGTTCAACGTCGCGTATTTTCGCCAGCTCGAGAAAGACACGAACAGCGGTTTGAATTCGCTCGAAAAACTTCGCAACCAAAACATCTACATCGCGAATTTTTTCCGCCAGGATTTTCTTTTCAAGGGCTACACGATAGAGGCGGTCGCGGCGTACAACGACGATCGTGCGAGCATCCATTACGACAGCAACGGATTTCTTGTCCGTCCCGCACTCGTGGGAAGCGCCAGACCTCATTCGATCAAAGCCGGCTACATCGGCGTGAACGGAGACGGCCATATCGGCTGGCTGAATCTTTCGAACTCGTACTACTTCGCGTTCGGCGAAGATGATTTCAATCCGATCGCCGGCCGTCGCACAAAGATTCGCTCGCAGATGGCTGCCGTCGAAGCGTCGGTCGATCGCGACTGGCTGCGTTACCGGGCTTCGGTTTTCTACGCATCGGGTGATGAGAATCCGACCGATGATCGTGCAACGGGATTCGACGCGATCCTCGACGATCCGAATTTCTCGGGCGGACAGTTTTCGTATTGGAATCGAAACGGGATTCGTCTCGTCTCGACCGAGATCGGACTCGTTCAGCCGAACAGCCTGATCCCCTCTCTGCGCTCGAGCAAGATCGAGGGCCAGGCAAATTTTGTAAATCCCGGCATCATGATCTTCAACGTCGGCGTCGATGCGGAAGTGACGCAATTGTTCAAGGTGATCGGGAATGCGAACTATCTCCGGTTCGATCGGACGGAGTCGCTCGAGTATGTTTTATTTCAGCCCGGCGTGAGACACGAGATCGGAACGGATCTTAGCGTCGGCGTAGTCTATCGTCCACTTTTGATAAATAATGTGACGTTTACGTTCGGGGGAAATATTTTCCTGCCGGGGCGCGGCTTTCGAGATGTGTACACCGATCGGACCGCCAACTGTCCGATCCCGAGTTTCTGCGGAGATACGGTGCCGAATCCGACGAAGCCGCAGTACACGTTGTTTAGTCAAATGAAGTTGGTTTTTTGAGTTCAGAGCGCGCGATTTATCGCGTAGTTCACGTCGCGATTTATCGCGGTGTCTTCCACTCAATCCAGACGCGATAAATCGCGACCGGAACTACGCGATAAATCGCGCACTCTGAACGGACGACACACGAAATAAGAACGGAAGCGTTGTGAGATGACTTCGAAACGTAAAACTAAATCGCGCATCAAAATCTTCGTCATCGTACTATTCGCGTGCTTAGTGGCAACAGCTTTCTGGAAACGCGAAACATTGGCCGAGAAGCGGAGTATCTTTGCGATGCCGACGCCGACAGCGACGCCGATTGCAATGCCAACCTCAACGCCCGCTCCCGCGGCTGCACCGGCCGCCGCCGCAACACCACCCGCCGAAGCAGCGACCGAAGGCTGCCTGAAATGTCACAACAACATCGAGCCGATGCA
>Ga0105249_10001987_pt1 | contig 17754 bp, 25 predicted proteins | sample KBSS44metaG_FD_81522 | JGI IMG/M metagenome (GOLD analysis project Ga0105249, IMG submission 81522) | Switchgrass rhizosphere microbial communities from Kellogg Biological Station, Michigan, USA - KBS S4-4 metaG | ecosystem: Host-associated > Plants > Roots > Rhizosphere > Soil | place...
GCCCGGCTTCCTCCGTAATCATAGGATAATCGATGTCGGCTATAGCTAGTCGGAGTCGAGGAGCGATCCCCTAGTGGGATAACTAAGGTGGCACCGCGAGCCTAAAACTCGTCCTTAGAAACACAAACGTTAGTTTTGTGTTTTCGAGGACGAGTTTTTAAATAGCTAAAGGAGGCTCGCATGGTCAGCGACGACGTAAAACAATATAGCGAAAAACTAACTAACATGGGCATCGACAACCAGATTGCCGAACACCCCGATCTAAGAACTCCACCTGATGTGCAAGGCTATCTCGGCCTAACCCTGGCCGATGGCCTGGCAACCATGATTATGAAAGCAGGCGATAAGTTTATCGTAGTCATCCGCCGCTGTGATTGCCGCCTCGACTCCAAAAAGCTCAAGGCATTGGTCGGTAACAAGCTGCGCATCGCGAGCCCTGAAGAATTTGTCGAAATCACCGGCTTGCCACTTGGGGCAGCCAGAGTATTAAACCCAGGGCTGCCAACCTACCTTGATGAGAAGTTGTTTGAAACGGAGTATCTGACCAGCGGCTCCGGCAGCTTTACGTGCAGCATCCGGGTCAAAAGCGAGGACTTAAAGAAACTACCGGATAGCCAGGTAGTGAGTATTAGCGAGTAGGCATGAATAAGCGACTCACCCGGTTCTATGGCTATTCTGAATTGGCCTTGGCCATGATCTTTGTCGGTAGTTCTTTTGTGGCCGCCAAAGTCTTGACCGATAGCTTGCCGATCTTTTTGGCAAACAGCATACGCTTTATCTTTGCGATGCTGGCTATGGCACCATTTATCGTCAAGCACTGGCAAGAGGTGCGGGCGATCAGCCGAGCCGACTTCATTCGGCTAGCCTTTCTTTCGTTGACCGGCGTGTTTTTGTTTAATGTCTTTCTATTCTTGGGTTTGCAGCACATTGGCGCTGGCACCAGCGGGATTATTACCAGTTTTGCGCCGATTGTCCTGGCGGTACTGTCATTTATGCTGCTCAAAGAAAAGATCACGGCCTCTAAAATACTCGCCATAGCTACAGCCACCGTCGGCATTCTGGTTATTAACATTGGGGCTGCTGGGTCACACGATTTTAGCTGGCTTGGCTTTGCCCTGATCTTTGGCGTGGTGCTGTGTGAAGCAGCTTTTACGCTCACCGCCAAGTCGGTGTCCAAAGAAGTATCGCCGAAAGTTATGAGTGCCGTAGTTCTGGCATGTAGCACGATATTGTTCTTGCCGTTTGGTATCGTGCAGGCTGTCACTACACCGCACTTAGCGCTGACTACTAAAGACTTGTTACTGTTGGCTTACCTTGGTGTGATAGTCAATGCCATGACCTACTTTCTGTGGTATTCAGGTCTCAAGAAAGCAACTGCCAGCCAAGCAGCCGTGTTTACGGGTATTATGCCGGTGAGTGCGTTGCTGCTGGCCTGCTTGTTCTTGGGCGAGTCGTTGAAGTTAATTGATGTGGCTGGTCTTGCGCTGGTGCTAGTTGGCGTATTCTTGGTTACGAAGAAACCTAAAGATATATCAGTAGCAGGAGTTGAGTGAAGAAAGAGGCTACGTCCCTTCTTTTTCACTGCCAGACATTAATGTTTCGCCACCGTCCTTTTGATCGTTTTTCTTTTTGCCATTAGTGGACCTGGGTTTTTTCTTTTCAGGGGCAACATACTTTTTAGCGTAGTTGGCCCGCGAGCTGGCAATTATGGCTTCCACCAACTCATCGTTCTCGCCATCTTTAAGCGGTATAGTAACGCCAGAAACGGGGTCTTGTGGTTCAAGCCCGCCGGATAACTTAGCGTAGAAATTGTAAGACGGTAGATTAGATATTTCGCCTGGCTGTACCTTGTTATTGAATAAGTGCAGCATTTGCCGTTCGTCGGCTTGGCTATTTGACTTGAAGCAAATGATAGTACCGGCGTTGGTGAGGATGGTGTTTACTATCTTTTCGTCGTCCTGCTGCGAGGTTGTTTGCTCGGCCATCGTCAGGAATAGCTTGTATTTTCGGGCTTCGGATAACATTTCAACAAACGATACAGTAGCGAAGTTTTGGAATTCGTCAACATAGGTATAAAACGGCTGCTGCTCGGCCCGCTTTTGTTTAATACGCCGGTAAGCGGCTAGCTGTAGTTGTGCCAATATCGCAATGCCAAGCACTTCAGAGGTATCTTCGCCAATCGTACCTTTGGCCAGATTGCAGATCAGGATTTTGCCGTTTAGAACATCATCAAAGTTGATAGTGGACTTTGGCTGCTCCAATGCACGTTCGGCTGATGGGGAGGCATGGTAGCGTCCGATCTTCGACGTTACGCCGCTCATCATTTTGACCTGCTGATAGTCACCGGCTTTGGCGAACTCGTTACGCCAGAAGTTTTTAAGCCAATCCTGCTCTAGTTTATCGACAATAGGCTTGCGGTAGTCTTTGTCGGTGAGAATGTCGTACACGGTAAATATGGTGGCGTCCTTGACTGTTAGGGCGGTCAGCACGGCGTTGCGCAGTACGTATTCGATGCGGTGGCCGCCCGTACCATCATCCGAGAAAGTCTTGCGCATAATGGACACCACCATTTCGGATACAAAGTCTTTAGCATCAAGCAACTGGTCGCCCGTTAAACCTTCCGGTATTTCCAGTAAGTTCATGCCGATGGGGTAGCTGATGTCCGCCGGATTGAAGTAGATAACATCTTTAATCCGTTCTTTGGGAATGTGCATTAACAGCTCTTGCGCCAGGTCGCCGTGCGGGTCAACGACCGCCACGCCCTTGCCCTTTTGGATGTCCTGCACGATGGCGTATTTAAGCAGCGTAGTTTTACCATTACCCGTACCGCCGACAACAAACACATGGCGCTCGCGTTCATCTGCTGTGAGGCCAATATCTGTGGTTCGGCCGTGATGATGGTTGCGACCAAGCACAACATCGAACTCGGTGCCATTTTTAAGTGTGAGTGGCGCAGGCAGAGTTTTACTAAGGGACTTAACGACATTTTCGGTTTTAGCGGAATAATTGTTTGGGAAGTGATGGATGTCGGCTATTTCGGAAGCCGAAAGGGTAGCTGTACTGCGAGCAAAAATGGAAGGTAGCCGGTGCCGAAAAACAAACAGTCGCCATTGACCGTGCAAAGGCATCGGCAAATGGAAACGAGCCTTGAGCGCTTGGTATTTGGGCACCTTGTAGGCGCTGACCGCGTTGCGTAAACCTTTGGCGCGTTGCTTACGTTGTTGAGGGCTGTCGCTCACAATAATAGCTCGAACATCAACTCTAAATAGCGGCTGTGATAGCTTGCGGTTTACCGACTCGGCCAACTCTTGTTCTAGCACGCCAAGCATACGAGCCGGTTTGACTTTTGCTGCGACCTCTCGTCTGTGATACACGTCGGCGGTGCGGGAATAACCTTTGGTCGGCGTTGTCACCTCGCCTACGGCATCAAGCAGGCCAAACAGGACGGTGTTGATTGCATCGAATATTTTACTGGCAGGTATGCGTCGTCTGCCAAGCTGTGTTACTAATGCTTCGTTGTGTGCCAACCGGTTTTGCACGAGTTCCGCCTCGCGCACTTTTGTGGGTGACACAATAGCCTGAAACGCAATAAGCTCACCTGGCTCAAGGTGGGTCATAGCGCCGTTTATATAAGCCACGGGGTCGTGGCGCTCTAGCTCCGGCTGTGTTTGGAGCGGATAAGCGAAGTAACCAGTTTGCTTGAACGATAAGACGCGTGCATTTTGTCTGCCTATGTTTTGCGGTAAAAAGTCATCGGCATGCTTAAACTTGGTTTCCGGCATGTAGGAGGCGATGACCTGCTCAAAGATTTCCGTTTCGGCTTCCGGTACTCGCCACGCAAAGCGGATGCCTCCTTCGCGTGTGGACACCGTTTCGAGCGAGAAAACAACCTTGCGTTTGAGTAGTTTATCTAGCTGTCTGCGGCTGCCCTCCATACCATGTAGTACCGAGAACAGCCGTTGGTTGGCGTCCGGCGTTTTGTCGGTCTGTGCGGAGGGTGTCAGCTCAATAAAAACAGCCTTTTGTTTCAATAGGCGCCATGTATCGAGCAAGTTTAAGAGAATATGGGTAGCGATAAAAAGAGCGGTCGCTGCAATCAGCCCGATTACAACTGCGGGCAATATGCCTTCGAGGTTATGTAGCCAGTGAAGCGCGGTGTCGGTTTCCATAATGCCTAGTGGATAAAGTTATAATCCTTTGCTTGCCCTGGCTTGAACGTCCGGCTGCTCAAAATATCCCAGCCCTTTACGTTCATTTCGGACACTTTCCAGCCACCATCAGGGCTGACTTCTTCTACAAAAGCAACATGACCCAGGTCGCCGGCATCGGTTTGCATGATGGCATAGACGTCTGGCTTATGGTCTACTGTGTAGCCAGCCAGAGCTGAGTTATTGTCCCAGTAATGGGCATCACCCCAGTTGTTAGGTATTGGTAGCCCGACTTCTATGCGGCGTTGGGCCACCCAAAAGGTGCAGAAACCATAGTCGTAAGTGTTGGCAGTGGAGGCAGTGCCGGTAAAAAGTTGCGAGTTATCATCCTCTTTAGCTAAAGCGCCGACGTTAGTAAGCGAGGCGACAGCCATTAGCGGCAAAATGAATACCAACGCCACCACCATCAGAACAATGGTGATCTCCTTTTTCAGGGAGCGGCGCGATAGGAGCAATACGAGCGGGATCATGAGCTATAAAGTTCGGCGGGGTTAGTGGTGATGAGGGGATGTTCTTTGCTTGAAGCCACGATCTTAACTGCGACATGATTTTGGTCGGCGATAATGAGCGCGTCGCCCCTGCCGCACGTGAGTAAATAGCTTTCTTCGTATTCGCTCAGGTTAAACTCGGACGCTACGTTTTTAATGGTCGTTGTGTCTTGCTTCATCAAAATGCGAAGCGAACTTTGCGAAGCTATAGCACGGCCGTAGTCGCTCTTTAAGAAGTCGTTTGCCTGCTGCGAGATGATAGACACGCCCAGGTAGTATTTGCGTGCACGGCGCACGAGTCCAGCTACAAAGCGAGCGCTTTCTTCATGCTCCAAAAGCAACCAGCCTTCGTCAATTACCAGCAAGCGTTTTTCCGGCTTGGCTTTTACCGTGTTTTGCACGAAGTTGGCGATAATCATCATCATGATCTGGCGCAGCGATTCCGGCAAATCTTTAATGTCAAAAACGACGAGCCGGTTGTTAAGCTTGATGTTGGTTTGCGCGTTAAAGACGTTAGCCAGTGAGCCGCTAATATACTTCTCGAGCCGCTCGCATAGTTTGAGCTGACCAAGGTCTTTCAGCTCGGCATATAGATCTTCTAGCAATGGTGGTTCTTCCTGGACTTTAGCGTAGATTTTCAGGATCGCCTTATCTACGGCCGCCTTTTCGCGGGCGCTCAAGCCTTCGGCCATGAGCGAGATTACTTCGGTTAAGTCCTGGGCGTGTTCCGAAAGATCGTCTTTGCTGTGGTTAGTGGTGGCGAGGTCAAAAGGATTTATCTTTTCTTCCGACTTGGCGGACAGTTTGATGTAGGTACCCTTAACCGACTCGGTAAGGTTTTTATACTCGCGTTCCGGGTCGATAACGATTACTTTGGTGCCCTGCATGAGCTGACGTAAGATTTCAACTTTTGTAGCATAGCTCTTGCCGCTGCCCGATTGGGCGAAAACAATACCGTTGGCGTTATGCAGACTAAAGCGGTCTAGGATGACCAGCGAGTTATTGGAATTATTAACCCCGTATAAAATGCCGGTTTCCTGTACCATTTCTGAGGACATAAACGGGAATGCCAGTGCTGCCGAGGAACTATCCAGATTGCGTTTCTGGTTGAGCTGATCTTCACCACGAGGCAATATCGACTGCAAAGCTTCAAGCTGCTGGTATCTGGCTGTTTTGATGGCGAACAACCGAGAAGCCAACGCATTTTCAAGCATCTTGGTTGTTTTGTTCAGGTCGTCTAGCGTTTCGGCTCGTACTGTCACATATACAGACATCTGAAATAGTTTTTCCTGGCCGCGCTGAATTTTGTCGCGCAGCTCCATAGCCGAGTCTAGCGGGTCGGTAATTTCAGAGCCGATGACGGCACCTTTGCGCATCATTGCCCGACGGGTCGATTCCAGCTCGGTAATTTTACGGTGCAACTTTGGCAGCGCTTGTAGGGCGTCAACTTCGTGGATGTGGTACGAGATGTCGGCGCTGTGGTTAAAGTGAATGAGGCTATCCAGCCAGCCGCTTTGTGCGACGAATGGGTAGCCGGAAATAAATAGCGTACGCACATACTGGCCGTCGATGCACAAGTAGTCGGGCCGTTCTTCTAGCCCTTCGTAGGACAGTGCGTCTAGCTGGTCTTGCTCGCCAAAGCTTAGGGCTAGCTCTTTTGGCCGCTCGTCACGACGTTTCTTCCATTCGGTAATCCGATTCAGGAGTTCCTTGACGTTTATCATCCTTTTGCTCCTTGCACGTATGAGCTGTTAAGTAGCTGCGCCACCCGCTCGGTAATAGGTTGGTGCTTGGCGTGTGCTGGGTTATAAAACGAGTGAAACAGATCAAGTATTTCCAGACTGCCAAGTTGCTGCGCTCGTACACCGAGGCGCATAAAACCTTTACTGATAATGTCGCTATTGATAGTCAACTGTTCTTTAGCTGCGGCAAAATCATCGGCCTGGTATGGCAAGACGACATAAAAATGCCGCGATAGAATTCGGTTGTCGGCCACCAGCTCTTGTACAAATTCACTGTAGTTTTCGATCTGGTCTTTGTAGATGGGTTCTTTTTCGTCATGCAGCCGGGCGTTGAGGTCGGCTAGGTACTTACTCATATCCAATTCGCGGATACGGACGATAATTTGTAACGGGCAAGGCAGTGAGTTCAAAAAGCTTTCGTAGGTATCAATTAGTGCGTCCTGTTCGTCTTCACTCTTTAGCTCGAAGTTGACTGACGAGACTTCCAGCGCCATGCGGTACTGATTGCGTGGCAGCATTAACACGCCATCGCGTACCCCCTTAATATTGATCTGTTGTCGGGCTGACGCTTTCTTAGCGGACTTCTGTAATATGGACATACAGCTCTCCTTTGCGATTGGTTTTGAAATGCAGGTTGGCTTGGGGATTCGTGATGATATTTTCAATTCGCACCAATTCGGCGGTGCTTAGTTGGGGGAGCGATGGCAGCAGTTTCTTTTCGGGCTTAGCCTGTTCAACGGCCTTTTCTTCTTTGACCCTCGGCGCGATATCCCGCAGATGTACATCGTTTTTATTAAAGACGTAGTACCTGGGCCGTGAGTTGTAGCGGAGCAAGACAACGCCCCAAAGCAGCAGGATTTTGCCTTTAATGCGGATGGCCAGCAGGCCGCAGAGTGCGGCGAATGCAGTTATGAGCACGACCTTGTATGTGGCATAGCTGAAAAACGGCGGTAGAAAAACGAATAAGGCACTGCCGCCAAAGATGGGCACGGTCAGCAAAATAAGCTGCGATAACCCAAGGCTACCAGCGATCTTGTCTTCGACAGTTGTTATTTGGGCGGGGACAACAGTTGATCTCATTTTTTCTTGTCCTTCTCTTTAGGTTTACTTGCAGGGTAATCTTGCTGGTCTTGGTGCATTTCGCCCGCCTTAAACTGCGACCGGTTCATGACCGGAGCGGTAGCGTATTCGGGTGTTAGGGTGCTGAGTTTAGGGCCGGTCTGTGCCTCGTGAACCGCTTTTAAGTGGCTAGCCTTCTGCTGCACAGAATGGAAAGCTTTCTGAGCCTTTTTTGCTCCTTTAGCAGCTTTGGTGGCTGTCTTATAGGGGAGCTTTGCAGCCTTCATTGTGTAACTCACGCCTTTCATAAAGGCACCGGACATTTCGCGGGCAGCGCGTGGAGCGCTGGCGGCATAGGACAACTCCTGCATTACACCTTGGGTTTTAAGCAGTGCAACTACGGTTGCTAGGCCGACAATCAGAGCCATTAAGGTGTTGGGTTGGCCGCTAGTGTCACCATCCACTACGCCGCTGAGCAATGAGGCAGCTAGCAATAAGATCACTACATGCACAAATAGTACAAAGATCGTTGTTAGGTAGGTTTTGAGCGCTGTTATGGCGAAGTCCTTAAATCCCGGCAGTAGGTATAGCAATAGTACGAGCGGCGAAAGTATTGCCCCGATATATAGCGTCACCAAACGTAAAACGTAGTACACCAGCAGCATGACCGACAAAACCAAGAACGCTACCATAACCAGCAGTCCTGCTACACCCAAGTCGGCCGACTGTTTGGTAATCTGCGCTAAAACCGCCCACACATCGGTACTTGGAAAGCCGCTGCGGATAGCGTAGATCATACCGTTAGACAGGCTAATAATTGCGTCTATCAAGAAAATAGAAGTGTTTATGAGCAGGAATGTAAGCGCGATTTGCGGCAGCAAGTGTTTGACCTCGACTTCGTCCAGTCCAAAGGTAGATACGCCCATGACCTTAAAGCCAATCAAGGCCACCACCAAAATAAACAGCACATCGGTAATGCCGACTATCGCCAGCCACAGGTTGAACACGCTGGCATTGTCGCCCATAAGCGGCGTGTGACTCAGGAAGAAGCCGAGAGCATTTAGAAATGGCTCGCCGACGGACTGTACGATATTTCTGAGTAGCGCCACAACCGCCTTAATTAGGACATTCCAAAAACTTACGCCATCGTCGGCTGGTTGAATGGGTTGTAGTGTTGGAAACTTTTCGGTGGGTGTTGCGCCTGAGCTTGAATAGGCATGGCTCAGGATTGCCGTTAGAGTCGCGGCGGCCAGCACCAGAACTAAGCCTATCAGGGCGTTCTTAATAATTTTCTTGGCGTGCTCCAGTTTTTCGGGGTTGCCCGAACTCGTCATGTACTGGATGCCGCCGTTCACTAGAAAGAAAGTACAGGCTAAACCCGCCAAGCCACAGAGGGTGGTGATAATCGGCGTCACATAGTCCCGCATCGCATCCGACGCGAAGGATGCATTAGCCAGCAGCGATAATGGTACGTCCACCGGAATACCCATAGGTTATTTTCCGAAGGCGCTCGTTGCTAGGTCGGTCACAATGTTGCTAATTACAAAGGCGGCGATCACAATTGCCAGCCCCACACCCGACCAAATGAGTGTCTGCTTGGCCTTATCCAGTCGCTCCGGGTTGCCGGAACTGGTGATGTAGTTTAGCCCGCCCACTACAAAAAAGCCGGTCGCAATCAGACCGGCCAGTCCAGCGACAACCTTAATCACGCTCCTAATAAAGTTCTCTACTTGCCCGACGTTGCCATCGGCCGCAAGCGCCGGAGCGGCGAACACGAAAGGAATGCCGAGAGCTACAATCAGAGCCACCTGCCTTAATGTTTTGTATTTCTGCACCGACTACCCCTCCTCAACACCTTAGCCTTAGTTAATCACCCAAAGAATAACATGGTCATTTGACATATGTAAATAACATGTTAAAGCGTAAGCTCTATCAGATGATGTATAATCGGCATATGGAGAAGAAAACTGAAACTAAAAAACAGGCTCTTGACCCCAAGAAGCGCAACCTTATGATTGCCTTAGTTGTGGTTGCTGTGGGGCTGGTGATATTTTGGTTAATTAACCAAGCCGCACCCCAGCGCTCGGTTGCTAATTATTGCCAAACTTACAAAGTAGAAAAGGCTCGGCTTGCCAAACTACCCGGCGACACTTGGCCTGCGGGCATTTTTAACGACGAACTCAATGACGCGGGTGAAATTGCAAAATCCGTCGGCCGTCTGGAGCAAGTCGCACCCAACGACATCCGACCGGACGTGGCTACCCTTAGGGGCATTTACCAGAAGATTCACGATGACCCGTCACAGGCCATATCTGCCAGCCTCAGTGGAGTTTCGGCTGAGGAAAATGTAAAGACTTGGACGCAGAAGAATTGTAGTAACTAGTTGTATCGTGAGTGGTTGGTCGTGGCAGCGCTGTTAAGATAAACCGGTACAACTAGCTCTTTTTCGCTTACCCTTAAAAGGGCAATGCCCATATCTTTTGTGCCGCCCGTATAATCCGCAATAATCTCGTAGGCTTCGTAGTCGGCGCCCAGCTTTACAAACAAAACCTCGATTTGCTTCTGGATTTCTAATAGCGATTTGCCGCCTACGGTTATACCGAAGATTTCTACAACACGGCCGCCCGCCTCAATATGCGACTTGAGCGCAGAAGCCGTAGTCTGTACTTCTGGCGCTTCGGAGGTAATCAAAACTACTTTTTGCAGCGCATTTGGCGCAGCGTGCACGCCAGGATTATAAAGCAGCGATTCGTAAGTGTTGTATGAGGGGGTTTGCTTAAAATCACTCCGGCTGTTGGACACTATTGTTATTAGCGCTTTCTTTTGGTCAAGAGGCGTAGGAACAAAAACGTATGGGTGTGCGGCACGCACATGTACATAGATAAGAACCAGTACCGCCGCGAAGAAAGCCGCCAGTAACGAAAGCTGAACTAGCATTACCCCGTCCAGGTCGGGAGTTGTCGCCGCGTAGCGCATCAGCTCAAAAAGGCCGTTAGTCAGTAGCCCGAAGAATAGGATAAAAATGAGGCTCAAGACCGGGTGCTGCACCGACACGCTAAGAACGCTGCGTAAAATAGTGCCGCCTTTGGCGAAGTCCCGCTGTTGCGCTTCTAAAAGGTCGTGGTTGGTTTTGAAACTGCTCATTATTCTTCCAGCTCATTAAATGGTGCCGTGGGCGGCGTAGCCTTTATGACTTCGACAACCAGCTCCCAGCTTATTTGTTTGTCGGGGTATGCGCCCAACAGAATGCTCGGCAGAACTCGCTGCGTAAGATCGGAGTAAGTATAGCCATAACCTAGGCCGTCATAAGGGGCGCAAAGCGCTGCGGCTTGCTTGGCATGGTCGTCAGTAAATCCGATGTCGCCGAGATAATTCTTTAGCAGCGCCGCGCATTGCTCTTGTGAAGGGCGATTAAACTCAAAAGTTACAGCGCTGCGACGGCGCACGGCCGGGTCAATGGCGGCGTGCCTGTTGGTACACATAATGACAAGCACCGGCACGGGCAAGCCCTGCAACGAATCAATGCCCCGGATAAGCGCATTTACTCCCGCCTTGTCTTCGTGGTGCATTTGCTTCGCTTCCCTAGATTGTGCAAGCGCATCAGCCTCATCAATGAAGAATACGAGCGCGGCTTTACTACCGGCACGCCCTAGCGCATCTTGCTTAATTTGCTCAAAAGATTGGGTGACGAGCTTGGTCATTTCACCGACGATGCCCGAGCCGCGTGCGTTAAGGCTCAACTTGTACAGCATTACTTCGATGCCCTCTGAACGGGCTACTTGGTCGGCAAACGATTCGGCCAGGGCTGTTTTGCCGGTGCCCACGTCCCCGGCAAAGATAAAGAGTGGTGGCCGGTTTTTGAACACTTTAACTAACTCCACTGGCTTTTTATAAAACTGCTCACTCCACTGATCGAGACTGGCGGGGTTTAGCATTATGGCGGCCTCACGCTCCAGCCTGCCCTTAATGTGGTCTATCCCTACCAGCGCCGCATATTTCTGCTGGGCGACAGGGTCAGGAAACGGCTTAACGAACTCAAAGGTATTCTCTTGCATTAGTAACTCCTAAACTGGCCGCGCGAAATGTCGGTGCCGTTCCTATAATATGTCTTATCATTGCTCCACGCGCCATTGCTTGCGCTGGGTTCGCTACCGCCGCCACGCTGAATGGGCAAAAGTTCGTCAATCGCCTTCAAGTCCTCGGCGCTCAAGTTGGGATTATGACGGCGGGTCAGGTAGGACGACCACGACGCGCCGGTGACGTTGGCGGTGGCGTCAACACCACCGGGGCTGTCGTTGGCGACCTCAAGTTGCCCCAGATAATTAACAGAATAGCTTAGAGCAAAAACCCATTTGCCGTCCTTTTGGTAGCCGTACTTCACGTTACTTAAAAGCCCGGCTTTGAGTAAGATCGCTGCCTCAACCGTAAGGTCTTGCACCTTCTGCTCGGTTAGCTGGCCGTAGTAAAGGCGTAGCTGGGTCAAATCGGACGCGATGCGTGAAGCAAGGTATTTCGCATCAGCAATGGTGAAGGTTTGCGAAGCTGAGAGTGTAGTGCTGTACGTCATGCTAACCCCTGAATGTCGTGCCAAACACGACCTGCCAATTAGTTACTGCTTCGCCCTTAGTGGTGCTGGTGGCGGCGGTAGTGATCGCGTCAAGCGCCCTGGCCGCCTCGCTAACGATCAACTGGCGCTGCGCTTCGGTGTAAGTGCCCGCGATATTATTTTGAGGGTTCACGGGGTCAAAAATCTGCATAACTGCCGTATCGGAGAGGTTTATGCTGCCCGCACCGTAGTAGTCGGTAAAGAAAATCGGCTCTTTAAGCCCCGTCTGGACGATGTACGCAAAGAACCGGCGCAGAGCTTCGGTGTAGTCGCTGGCGTCTAACCCAGTGTCGGCCAGGTGCGCGCAAATCAGCTCAACCATTAAGGACTTGAAGCGGAAATGACCGCCCTTTGCCTTGTACAAGTCCTTTTGGTGCCTCACCCAGTATTTAGCAAAGCGCACGAACTGCGCGTAGTGGTCGGGCTGCCGTGCCTTGCGGTTGCGCACGAACTCGATGTGCAGCGAAATGCTAGTTAACACCCGGTCGCCATTGCTGGTTATCAAAAACCCTTTATTGTCGGGATCACCTTCGTAGAGAACGGGCACCACGTCCACATCCATAAGGCCGGGGCTTTTGTAATGTACCGTTACGCAGTGGTCGTGCGCTTCAAGTTGGTCGTCATCGAAGTTAGGATAAACCTCGGCTAACCGGTCGCGCAGCCAAGCGATAAGACCTTTGTTGTCCACATCGCCCACAGCAGCGGCCTTGACGTAAATAGCTGTATCGAGGTCGTTAATGCGCCGCAAGGCCGTGCCTTTCGCCAGGCTGCCGGAGTGCAGCATTTTTACGAGATCGTAGTCGGGGTGTTCTTTGATGTAGCTTTCCAGCCGGTCGCGCAGGCTCCCAACCTGTGCGCGGTACTGTTTGGCAATATCGGCCGGCAAGTTTACATGGCTCGTCGCGTATGCTAAAAGTTCAGCGTTTGTTATGGGTTGGGCAACGGTGAAGTCGTCCAGAGTGTAACCGTTCATGTGTATAAGTCTCCCTCCATCCGGTGCCGCCTCACAGGACTGTTTTGGTACAATAAAAATAGCGGAATTAGCTAGGTGGCTAAGATACGCAAAAAAGCAGGCGGAGCAAACGCCTGCTTTTGCCGTTTACGGGCTAAACATGCGCCCTCCGCTCCGGTTTGATTACCCCTTCAACAACACCTAATACCGAAAAATCTTCAAGCAAGATGCGCTTTTTGTGCAGCGGGTTGTCGGATGACGGTGTAAGCGCGGGCAGGCCATCTTCAAAGCTCAGATACTTGCAAGTGGCTTCGTCGCCGATTAAAACAATGACCTTGTCGTTTTTGCCTGCCTCCTGCTGCTGGCGCACAAGCAAATAGTCACCATCATCAACACCGGCGCGGTTCATACTGTCACCGCTGGCACGCAAGAAGAAATATAGCGCCGATTTAGAACGCAGACGAGCCTCAGGGTAGGCCACATAGGTATCAATGTTTTCTTCGGCCAGGAGCGCCGGGCCGCAAGAGACATTGCCCACCAAAGGAATGTCCCGCAATTTTTCGCGGTTGGTCTCGAAGTCGAGCAGGCCTTTTTCCCGCAACGCGACAATATGGTGCTGTACGGCGCTTGGGTAATGGTAGCCCAGCTTGCTTTGCAGGAAGGCTAGTGTCGGCAGCTTGCCGTGCAGGTTGTAATAAGCACGGGCGGCGTGCAGGACTTTTTCTTGCTCTTGAGTGACTGTAATTTTCATACAGTAGCTATTGTACTTTATCTACAGAGAGTTTGCAATCAGGGCTAAAAGGTATTCTAAGATGCTTATGCTTATAATACACTCCGAGTTTTGTCATATCTGTAGTAAACTTGGCTCATATGGGATTTTTCATCGGTTGCGGCATCGTCCTCAAACAGGGCGACAAATACGTACTTATCGAAGAGGTACGTGGTGATAAAGCAGGTTTATACAATTTACCCGCTGGCACACTTGAAGTACATGAAGACTTTATAGAGTGCATTACCAGAGAAGCAAAAGAAGAAACAGGTGCAGATATAACACTGGAACATTTTGTTGGTATGTACCAGACAGTTATAGCCACTGGCAGCAATGTGGTATTCGCTGTTTTTGCTGGCAGTGTTGCGGATGATGTCACGTTCCAGTCTGACGAGCATACTGTTATCCAAGCATTAAGCTACGATGAAATCGTAGAGTTGGACAAAACAGGTAAACTACGCGCTCCAACCGTATTAAAAGCAATCAGCGATTACCGTAACGGCCAACAGCTCCCGCTTGAGGCAGTACAGGCTTGGCATATTGAAACGCTTAATTCGATTACCGTCGAGAAAGATCACTAGACGATGATTCAAGTAGCAATGCTCTGGCTAGTGAATGACAAAGGCGAGTTATTGCTTGCCCGACGTGCTGACCATAAAGCCCAAGACCCCGGCTTGTGGGGGCCAAGCGTAACGGGAAAGTTGGAAGTTGGCGAAACCTTTGAGGATGCTGTAGTACGGGAAGCCGAAGAAGAACTTGCGCTAGACCCGAATAGTTACACGCCAAACTATCTTTTTGAGACCGATTTTCATCATCCTGACGGCGAATTGCGGAAATTTAAGGTATTTACAGCGGCTATTTCTGATGAACTTATAAAAACACTTAGGTTTGACACAAACGAAGTGGCTGAAATCAAATGGCTGCCAGTCGGCGAGATAAAGAAGCTCCTAAACAGTAAGCCCGGCGAAACAATTGTTGCGTCGGCCTTTGTACTTTGGGGTCAGATATTTGAGGCGTTGGAAAAACGAGAGGATTCGTAAGGTTCCCGCCATGACCGATATAGACAGAAGCAAGCTCCCTCTAAGACAAAACTGCGAAGGCTATTTTACTGATGGGGGTGGCAATATCTTGGCCCAGCCTTCTGAACACGGATACATTATCTTTCCCGGCGGCGGCATTGAAACCGGTGAAGACCCTAGGGCGGCACTAATACGCGAAACTTTGGAAGAAACTGGTGCAATCGTTCGAGTCATAAAGTCGCTAGGAAGCATAAGCTATGAATGGCCTGAGGGCTGGGCGCAAACCGACAAACAGAAACACCGATACGAACAATTTCGGGGCGATGAGATGCACTTTTTCGCCGGTGTAATTGACGGCTTTACTGATACAGAAAGTACCGAAGAAGATGTATGGCAAGGTCGCAAGCTAGTGCCTATTGCAGAGATTGTATCGCTAATTGAGAAAATGCAGCCGTTCACAGGAACTCTAGCACCTTATTATTCGGCTCAGTTAGCGTTTCTTAGACAGCTACATTAGCTGCCGATCAACCCCTGTTCCCGAAAGCTAAAATACCCAGTTCTGGTAACAATAAAATGATCTTGCAGCGGTATACCTAGTAGCTGCCCGGCAGCGGCAAGCTGCTGCGTCAGTGCAATGTCATGGTCGCTGGGCGCTGCCACGCCGGACGGGTGGTTATGGGCAATAATGACCGATGCTGCACGGTCAGTTAGTGGCCCGGCGAATACTTCGCGGGGATGCGCCAGAGTGGTGTCGAGTAACCCTATTGTAACAACGCGTTGGTTTATGAGTCGTCCGGCGTTGTCCAGTGACAGACAAATAAGATATTCTTGGCGTTTACTTCGGAAGTGCTTGAGGCAAAAGAGAATGTCCTTACTTGTGCGAAGCGGTTTGGTCATGGCAGGCTTATAACAGAGGGGGCATGGCTCGTCTTTGCCCACTTTACTCTCGGTGCTCATAAATCACCACGAGCGAGTGCTGGCGCATCCAACTCGTCAATAAGTACAGTTGGTGTCGTTCAATCCCCGCAGTAATGTACATCGTGCTACACTCCGGCGGCCATAGTAGCGCCTCCTCGACGCCTACGACATAGACATCACCGGGGTATTCGTCTGGCGGGTAGCTTCGGGTAAACCGCAGCCCCAACATGTAACGCACCCCACCTTCCAGCTCAGATATCTTGGCTGCATTTAGGGTTCGGGCGCGTTCAATCATTTTCTGGCGTGCCAGCTTGAGCCATTGCTTGCGTAGCACACCAATGAACGCCTGCGGCCGATCAGCAATCACTACAGTCTTGCCGTAGTGCATCCTCCCATAGAGATGATTAGCTATATCCCGTGCCCCGGAGTTAGTGGTAAATCGATGTTCTTTTCGGACGATTAGATTGTCCATCTGCTTATTTCCTACTGACACTACTAGTGTTACTTGTATCTGTAAAAGATAGTACACTATTTTAACGACTGACACTAGTAGTGTCTGTTACTATTAGTGTCAGTTGTCTACAGTGAAGGCATGACATCTAAAGAGGCAAAATACCTCGCTGTATTCGGCAAACGCGTGGCGGAATTGAGACATAAGCGTGGTCTGACACAAGAGCAGCTTGCTGAAAAAGCGGGTTTGGCGCAGCGAACTATTGCCTCCATTGAGCAAGGCCAAAGATGGGCCAAGCTTTCTACGCTGACCAAGCTCGCAAAGGCGTTGGGAGTACCTCGCAAAGAATTGCTAGACGATTAAAATGAGCATGGCTAAGTTACAGAAAACGATAGGTGCTAATCTACAGAGAGCCCGCAAAGCACGACACTTCACACAAGAAGATGTCGCTAAGGCTGTTGGCGTAACCACTAATTACTACGCCACACTAGAGCGCGGCGAAGCAATCGCCTCTATAGAGACCATGTATGATATTTTTGCCGTGCTTAAAGTTAAGGCTTCGGATATTTTCCCCGATAAGGCCTAGTTTTTCTTCTTCGCGTTAGCTTTTCTAATGGCTTCGGCCAAAGCCTCGTCCGACCTGGCGATCTCACCGCCAAATTCCTGCATAGCTTCAATAAGCTGTATGGCATAGTCACGGTCGGCGTTTTCGGGGTCGTGGATTTTGAGGTAGCGAATGATGGCCTGGATGTCGTCTTCGTTGATTTCGTAGTCGTCGTGCATATCGGTCTCAGTATATCACCAGAACCTGTTGTTGATCTTTGTAAAGGCGGCCATCTGCCCGGCCAGGACAGCAGAGTTGGTTCGCCGCATGACTTCGCGGCTAAATGCTTGCGAGATGATATTAAGCGAGCCTTCCCATAGTATCTTGTCGTCAATGATGGCCAGCTTGCGGTGCCGCAAGTCACTAAAGAAGTAAACTTTAACGCCGTGGTCACGCAAAACCCTGATGGCCTTCCAAGATTGGATTTCCAGTAGCTTGTCGTGGTGACGGGGGTTGCGGGTGTTAACTCTGACCTTAACACCGCTTCTGGCTAGGTTGGCAAACGACCTGGCAAAGTACAGTGCACGCTTTTCTGTCAGAAAAGGGCTTTCAATGACGACGTACTTTTTGGCTGCCTGTACGTCGCTCAAAAATGCACGGTAAAAACTCGCCTCGTTGAATAGCTGGGACGTCAGCAGACCAGCCCCGTCAGCCGCCTTGCTCTTGTTGAATAACTTCTTAAACACGCTCAACCTCCTCACCCTTGGCAACGTAGGTCATTGTACCGTTAACTTCCACAACTCCCAAGGCCTTTAGTTTCGGGTCAATTTCCTCTAGAACATCAAACAAGGTTTCGACCTGTTTCACCCTAGGGTTCACCACAAGAGAATTACAGGTCAAGAAGAGTCCGACACTTTATTTTGTCGGGCTTTTCTTTTATGTCTATCTCTGTTATTTCGAGTTCGACTCTCGCTAGGTGGTGGACGTGCAGTATAGTA
>Ga0105249_10001992_pt1 | contig 17741 bp, 7 predicted proteins | sample KBSS44metaG_FD_81522 | JGI IMG/M metagenome (GOLD analysis project Ga0105249, IMG submission 81522) | Switchgrass rhizosphere microbial communities from Kellogg Biological Station, Michigan, USA - KBS S4-4 metaG | ecosystem: Host-associated > Plants > Roots > Rhizosphere > Soil | place...
ATACTTCATTTGCCTCAGTGTTTGTTTATCCGTTAGTGGATGATACGATCAATATTGAAATAAAACCAGCTGATGTGAAGATGGAAACATCACGCAGTGGTGGTGCTGGCGGACAAAATGTAAATAAGGTTGAAACGAAAGTTCAGTTAACACATATACCGACTGGTATAGTTGTAGTTTGTCAGCAAGACAGAACTCAGCTTGGTAACAGGGAATTGGCGATGCAAATGCTGAAAAGCCGTTTGTATGAAGAAGAACTTCGTAAACGCCAGGCGATAAAAGATGCTACAAATTCTTCAAAGAAAAAAATAGAGTGGGGCTCTCAAATACGTTCATATGTTTTTCATCCTTATAAAATGATCAAAGACCATCGCACCGATTATGAAGTGGGAAATGTACAACCTGTAATGGATGGAGAGTTGGATGGATTTATAAAAGCGTATTTGATGAGTGAGAAGGAATCGCAAAATTCTTAATCTCTTGTAGTAACAATTGACTTTGCAAATCGTTTCAATAAATAATTATAGTCTTGATTTTGCAATATTTCTATGTGTTAACTATGTGCCTATGATCCTATGTGGTGAAATTTTTTTTACCACATAGGCACAAAAGAAACAAAGGATACACATAGACTGTATTTCAGATAAATCATTATAGTTATCGCTTATGAAACGACTCTTTACAATTATCCTTTTCAGTTGTTTTGGTTTGTCTGCCATTTCACAAGGCAAAGTGTTGGATGCTGCGTCAGACGAGCCATTATCATCTGCAAGTATCATTTTATTTTCTTCCAGAAAAAAGACAGGGCTTGTTGCAAATAAGGAAGGAGTTTTTTCTTTTACATCTTCCTATGATTCTATTCGTGTGTCGATGGTTGGTTATCGTTCAAAAACTGTTTTTGCCAAAGATTTTTCAAATAAAAAATATTTTGAAATAAAACTTGAATCTGCTCCTGCCGAGTTAAGTGAAGTAATTGTAAAGAAAACAACGGCACTTGAAATTATTAAAAAAGCAATTGTTGCTATTCCATCTTTTCAGCCGAAAGAAAACTTTGAGAACAAAGGATTTTACAGGGAGATCATTAAGGACAAAGAAAATTATTTTTCTGTTGCCGAAGCTGTATTTGCTGCACAATTTCATCCGGCAAAAAGATCTTATAAACTCCAATTGATATATGGCAGAAGCAAAGAAGACATTGCTTATACAAGATTGTTTGAAGATTATCATCCCGGTGGAGGACCACAGGCAGCGACCGGAAAGAATTTTTTCTTAGATATTCCTGATTTCCTTGACGCAAAAAAGATCAAAAATTTTATTTATAAAATTGATTCACTTGTTCAGTTTGATAGAAGATGGTTGTATAGCATCAGTTTTGATCAGAAGCCTGATGTAAAACAAGCATTGGAAAAAGGAAAATTATTAATCGATATGGATGAGTTTGCAGTGGTAAGATACGAGGCAGAGAATAGTCCGCTTGGCGCTGCTTATATAAAAGATCTTACAGGCAGTGATAAGATCTTTGCCGCCTTATTGAATATAGATTTCAACCGTAAGAGTTGGAGAGATAGGGTTGATTTTACCAAGGTGGATGATAAATGGTTATTGAGCCATATTGAATCAGAAAAAAAGATCGGGTATAAACAGGAAAAGAAGAAGATCGACCTGGATCTTACTATTAATTATGAAATGATGTTCACTGACCTGTTATCAACAATAACAAATGAAATAACAAGTGACAATGAATGGAAGAGAAAAAATTTAGTGAGTAATCTTCCTTCGGCTTTTGATCCATCATTCTGGGGTACTAATAACATTATATCGCCAACAGAACAAGTAAAGAATATTGTAGAGGCGATCGGAAAGAATAATAATGAAGCTAACGTTCCCACTGGTATTATGAGTGACTGGCAGTATTTAAATAGAAATTTATTTGTCTCCTATCAGAAGAATGACACTATAACAATGATCCCAATTATGAAATGCTGGTGGGAAGATGAAAAAAGCGGCGGTATGCTATTTAAAGAAATGAATGAAGATTTCTCAATTGAAACAAAAATTAATATTTCTAAAAGCAATACGGTTGAAATGCCAGACAAGGGGTTTCAGCAAGCTGGAATTATTATTCGAAAGAAAGATGATCAAAAAGAGAATTATATTTTTTTAAGTATTGGAACCGGTGGGAATCCTACTCCAAAAGTTTCGTTTAAAAAAACTACAGAAAGTAAAAGCAAAACATTTGCAGAAAAAGTAGAGAGTATGAATGGATGGCTCCGAATAGAAAAAAAAGGAAATAAATTAATTGCTTTATATAGATCAGAAACGAATAATGAATTTAAAAAGATCGGTGAGTATTCAAGTGATTGGTTGAATAGTCAGTTCCAAATCGGACTCGCTGTTTATGCAGGCTTTCCCGGTGAAGGGCCAAAAATGAAGCCTGATGTGAAGGCAGAGTTTATACAACTTGAAATTAAAAACTATTAGTTTTTATCGTAATATTATTTCTCTTCTTTGATCCCCGAAATTTTTTTTATCGCATACGATTCTTGGAAATGTAGTCCATCTGCTGTAAGTTTAATATATCCCTTTTAAATCACCACTCAAAACTCCTGCTATGAGATCAAAATTAATTCTCCTACTGCTTGTTTTATTGTTGAACAAGATCAGTAACGCCACCGATTACTATTGGGTTGGCGGAACAGGTATGTGGTCTGATTATACTGATTGCGAAGTTGCCAATGCAGGTGCTGATCAAACAACTTGTGGTGCTTCATCAATCACTCTTGCTGCTAATGCAATTCCTGGCGGTAACTGGACAGGTGGTGCGGGAACATTTGCTCCAAATAGAAATGCCGCTTTCGCAACTTATACTCCTGCTATATCAGAAATTGGAACAACAATTACTTTAACATGGAATGTTCCTGATCCCGATGGTACCGGTCCTTGTACTTCTACAGCTGATCAAATGAATATCAACAGTGCAACAGTTGCCAATGCAGGTGCTGATCAAACAACTTGTGGTGCTTCATCAATCACACTTGCTGCTAATGCAAATGCTGGTGCTAACTGGACAGGTGGTGCGGGAACATTTAGTCCAAACAGAAGTGCTGCGAATGCAACCTATACTCCTGCAGCTAGTGAAATTGGAGCAACAATTACTCTTACATGGAATGTTCCTGATCCAGATGGTGCCGGCCCTTGTACTGCTGCAACTGATCAAATGAATATTACTATCAACAATGCAACGGTTGCCAATGCTGGTGCTGATCAAACATCTTGTGGAACTACCTTTGTTATACTTGCTGCAAATACGATGTCGGGCGGCAACTGGACAGGTGGTTTGGGAATATTTAGTCCAGACAGAAATACTGCTAATGCAACCTATATTCCTGCTCCTAGTGAAGTTGGCACTACTATAACTCTTACATGGAATGTTCCTGATCCAGATGGTGCCGGTCCTTGCACCGCTGCAACTGATCAAATGAATATTACTATCAACAATGCAACAGTTGCCAATGCTGGTGCTGATCAAACAACTTGTGGTGCTTCGTCAATTACTCTTGCTGCTAATACAACTACTGGTGGTAACTGGACCGGTGGTGCGGGAACATTTAATCCAAGCAGAAATACCGCTAACACAACTTATACTCCTGCTGTCGGGGAAATTGGCACTACTATAACTCTTACATGGAATGTTCCTGATCCGGACGGTGCTGGTCCTTGTACTTCTGCATCTGATGCAATGACCATTACAGTAAATGCTCCGGTAACCGCCAATGCAGGACCCGATCAAACTGTTTGCAGTGTATTTCCAATTCCCGTTTATCTTAATGCTAATAATGGTGGAAACTGGACAGGTGGTACCGGTACATTCCTTCCGGACAGGAATACTGCTAACGCGACCTATGTCCCTGCTCCCGGTGAGGTTGGCACCACTGTAACTCTTACATGGAATGTCGCTGATCCTGATGGTGCCGGTCCTTGTACAGCCGCAGCTGATCAAATGAATATTGTGATCAATACGCCGATCCCACCAACATTCACACAAATTGGTCCGCTCTGCCAGAACAGTACTGCTCCGGCATTGCCTGGTACTTCTAATAATGGTATTAACGGAACATGGTCGCCTGCTACAATCAATACATCAACTACAGGTACTACTACTTATAGATTCACCCCAATTGCCGGTCAATGTGCTCACCCTGATACAATGAACATTGTGATCGAGTTATGTTGCACAGGTTCTGTTTCAGTTGGTACGGATGCAACTTCTTATTTTGGGTTGATCTCTGAACAGTGTGTAACTAAAACTGCTGTTGTTCAGAATGGCACCGCACCATTTACTTATTTATGGACTCTTGACAGATCTCTTTTAACCGGTGAATCTATGGGTGGAGCAAATTCCCAAATTGTTACAGTCTGCTTGCTTGATACGGCAAACTTGTGCGTTACCGTAACCGATTCTAATGGGTGCATCTTTACTGATTGTGCTGTGATATTTGCACAAGATGTGAGATGTTTTGCGGGGAATAGTGACGATCATAAAATAAAAATGTGTCATAACAATAGCACGATTTGCGTTGATCAGAGTACTGTTAATACACATTTAAGTCATGGAGACTATATCGGGCAGTGTAATGCAAGCACTGCGGTTCAGACAGAATTAGTTGGTGAAGAAATTCCGGGGTCATGGCTTAAAATATATCCTAATCCGGGTCATGGAAATTTTACACTTTATTTAAATTCAAGCCGCTCAGATATAAATTATGTTGATGCAGAAATAATAAACATGAGTGGACAAATAATAAAACAAGTGAAAATTAATGGTCAAAGTAAAATTGATTTTAGAATTAATAATGCCGGAGTTTATTTTATTCGTGTGATATCAACTAATAGAAAGATTTTAACACGAAAGGTTGTTGTGATGGAATAAAACTATTCCGGGAAATTATATCAAGTATATCTTGATTATAGATCTGGTTTATATAATTCCTTTATTAGAAGAATCGCACTTCATTTGAAGTGCGATTCTTCTTTAATAAATACACAATAACATTATCTTTGCAGCTCAAATTTTCATTATGAGTCTTGGATATTTTTCTTACCCGATGCCCGCAAACGAACCAGTATTAAGTTATGCTCCAGGTTCAGCAGAAAGAAAAAGATTAAAAGAAGTTTTAGTTGAATTAAAAAAAGAACAGATCGATGTGCCCATGTATATCGGTAGTAAAGAAGTAAGAACAAATAAAAAAGGAACACTTCATCCTCCACATGAAATTGCTCATACACTTGGAACCTATTCTGAAGGTGATGAAAGACACGTGAAGCAAGCTATTGATGCTGCATTAGCAGCAAAAGAATCATGGGCAAACATGGATTGGGAAACAAGAGCTAATATTTTTTTGAAAGCTGCTGACCTGATGGCGACAAAGTATCGTCCCTACATGAATGGCACAACGATGCTTGGTCAAAGTAAGAATGCTTTCCAGGCAGAAATAGATGCAGCATGTGAGCTAATTGACTTCTTACGTTTCAATGTTCATTTCTTAAGTGAAATATACAAGCAACAACCGATCAGCAGTCCTGGCATGCATAACAGGATGGAGTATCGTCCGCTTGAAGGATTTGTATTAGCTATCACCCCATTCAATTTTACAGCTATTGGTGGCAATCTACCAACAAGTGCAGCTATGTGTGGAAACGTTGTTGTTTGGAAACCGGCGCATACACAAATTTATTCTGCGCAAATGTTCATGCGCATTTTAAAAGAAGCAGGATTACCTGATGGAGTTATCAATTTAGTTTTTGTAAGTGGACCTATACTTGGAAATGTATGTTTCAATCACCCTGATTTTGCCGGTGTTCATTTTACCGGTTCAACAGGTGTGTTTAATTATATGTGGGAGACCATTGGAAAGAATACATCTATATATAAGTCATATCCAAGGATAGTTGGAGAAACAGGTGGTAAAGATTTTGTTATCGCTCATAAAACTGCCGATCCTGATGTTGTTGTTACTGCATTGCTTCGTGGCGCATTTGAATTCCAGGGACAAAAATGTTCTGCAGCATCAAGAGCCTATATTCCTTCAAACATTGCTGAAGAAGTTAAAAAGAAATTGATTGCTGGTATAAAAAGTTTTAAAATGGGAAGTCCTGAAGACTTTACCAACTTTATAAATGCAGTGATCGACGAAAAAAGCTTTGATAACATTAAAAGATATATTGATAACGCAAAAAAAGATGCAAAGGCAGAAATATGGATAGGAGGTAAGTGTGATAAAAACCAGGGATATTTTGTTCAGCCAACTATCATTGAAGCAAAAGATCCAAAATATGTAACGATGTGTGAAGAGATCTTTGGTCCCGTACTTACTATATATATATATAATGCTAACCAGTTTGAGCGGACATTGGATCTTGTTAATTCAACTTCACCCTATGCGTTGACGGGTGCTGTGATTGCAAAAGACAAATCGGCTATTGAACTTGCAACAAATAAACTTAGAAATGCTGCTGGCAATTTTTATATAAACGATAAACCAACTGGTGCCGTTGTGGGGCAACAACCATTTGGTGGTGCAAGAGCCAGCGGTACAAATGATAAAGCAGGAAGTATCCTTAATCTTTATCGTTGGTTGAGTGCAAGAACGATCAAGGAAACATTTAATCCGCCAACAGATTATAAATATCCATTCATGCAGGAAAAATAAATTGAAAGCTCCTTTCATGGGGCTTTATTATTTTAGCATAAATATCAGGACAATTGAAATCAATACTTACAGAACCGCAATTAGAAATAACAATTAAACGACTTGCTCACCAGGTATTGGAAAATCATGTCGATCTTACCAATACTGTTGTAATAGGTCTGCAACCACGGGGTATTTATCTATCAGACAGAATTGTGGATGAAATAAAAAAAGAAACTGGTGCAGATAAAATTCAATATGGTAAATTAGACATTACATTTTATCGCGATGATATTCGAAAAGAACTTCATATTGCTAACCGTACCGATATTCCTTTTTCAATAGAAGGTAAAAATGTTATCCTTATAGATGATGTATTATATACAGGAAGAACAATTCGTGCAGCGCTTGATGCTTTACTTGATTTTGGTCGTCCTGAAAAAGTTGAACTCTGTGTTTTGATCGATCGCCGATTCAGCCGGCAATTACCGATACAACCAGATTATGTCGGAAAATCTATCGATTCCATTCTCTCACAAAAAATAAAGGTGTATTGGAAAATCAAAGATGGGAAAGATGAGGTGATCATTTCAAATGAATAAAAGCATTTTATTCCTGCTTCATTTTAATTCAAAAAAAATAATTTTTCTAACCTAAGACATTCGTCTACTGATAAAAGAGTCAGGGGAAGTATGTAATTTTTTGCAATATTTATGCAATCGGTTGCATCGATATGCACATCAAATACACAGCACATTACATTTTACAAACATCTGTTTGCTTAAAAAAAAATATGTAATCGGTTGCATTTATATAAAATTCTCTTATATTCGTTACGGAAATTTTTAATTTGATAGCTTATATCCTTCAAACCAATTTTAAAACTGCTTGTATTATGAAAAGAAAAAATCGACTACTTGTCGCATTGACGAGACACGCATTCCTTCCTGCATTTTTCCTTTTATTAGCTTTCAACACTTTTGCTCAAAAAACAATCACGGGAACAGTTACGGGGCCGGATAAAAAGCCGGTTGCTGGTGCTTCTGTAGTTGTAAAAGGAACAACCGTAGGAACAACCACTAATGATCAGGGGGTATTTTCAATTGCTCTACCCGCAAATCATGATGTGCTTATTATTACATATGTATCATATGAAGTAAATGAAGTTACAGTTACAGGTAATTCGGTAAATGTTACCATGAAAGAAAGAGACATCACCCAAAATGAAGTTGTAGTAATCGGTTATGGAACTCAAACCCGCCGTAATGTAACGGGAGCAATTGCTTCTATTAATAGTAAAACCCTTAACGAAGTGCCGGCGGCCAATTTTACGCAGGCTTTGCAGGGAAGAGTGGCTGGAGTGAGTGTAGTAGCCAACGGAACTCCCGGAACACAACCCATTGTACGCATCAGGGGTATAAGCTCCATCACTAATTCTTCTGATCCTTTGTATGTAGTAGATGGAATCCCTACTGGTGACTTATCAAGTTTTGATGTCCATGATATTGAAACCGTTGACGTATTAAAGGATGCTTCTGCCGCAGCCATTTATGGTTCCCGTGCTACCAATGGTGTAATTGTTATTACTACTAAAAAAGGTAAAAGGGATGGCAAAATTCATGTGGGCCTTAGTTCTTACTATGGTGTTCAAAAAGTAACAGAGAGACTGGATCTGCTGAATACCCAGCAGTTTATGCAGTATGCCCTGGCTTACAGAGGTAGCCAGGTGCCGCGCCTTACTGCACCCAATATCGATCAACCGATCTATACCGGCGCTACCCAGACTTATGGCCAGACAAACACAAACTGGCAGGATGAATATTTCGAAGATGGACCGATGACGCAGACAGATATTGATGTAAGTGGTGGAAACGAAAATTCCCGGTTCAGTACATCTGCAGGTTTTTTTGACCAACAGGGCACAAGCCCTAAAGTTGGGTTTAGACGTTATAATTTTAAAATAGCTTCTGACCATAAAATAAGCAAGATCTTTACATTTGGCGAAAACGTATTTGTATCATATTCTGACCGCAAGACTGATGCTAACGATCAGGGTACAAGAAGTAACCTGGTTAATGTTATTCGTATGATGCCACACATGCCTGTTTATGATCCTACTTCAAATGGTGGATACAGGGGTGTGAATACTGTGCTAGACGGTGGAGACCCGACAAATCCGATTGAAGATGCTGAATTAAAAAATCCGGGTAGGAGCACTACTTTAAAACTTCTGGGTAATGTCTTTTTAGAAATTAATTTCACCAAATTTCTCAGGTTTAAATCAACCTTTGGCATTGATTATTCTAATAACTTATTCTATCGTTTCCAGCCAATTTTTAATGATAATGGAACAGTTGCAGGTTCCAGCGCTACACAAGCTACTGTTACCAATAACAGGAGCCTTTCAACTGTTTTGCTTCAAACGCAACAATTAACCTTTGATAAACAGTTTGGAAACCATCATGTAATTGCTACAGGAATATTTGAAACGCAGGGGCAAAAAACACAAAGCGAACAGGGATCGGGAAACCAGTTGTCAAATGACCTGAAGACCCTTAATAATGCATTGAACCAGGCAGTTCGGACTACTGTGGGAGAGAATTTTTTGATCTCTTATTTAGGGCGTGTTAATTATGATTTTAAAGGAAAATATTTGTTAAGCGCTGCGATACGCCGCGACGGAGTTTCTGTTTTTGCTCCGGGTAAAAAGTGGGGTACTTTCCCTTCTGCATCAGTTGGCTGGAAAGTTGACCAGGAAGACTTCATGCGGAACCAGGATTTGTTTTCGGAATTAAAACTCAGGGATGGTTATGGTGTTACAGGTATCAATGCTGTATTGTTAGGTAATACACCATGGTTGGTGAATGTATCTTCAAACAGTGCAACTTATCCTTTTAATAACCAAAATCCGGGAGGATTAGCTTCTTCCATTCAGCAGTTAGGAAATAAGGATTTAGAGTGGGAAACTTCCAATCAATTTAATGTGGGTGTAGATATGGGTTTTCTAAAAAATAAGTTTACGTTGACAGCAGATTATTTTAAACGTTCAACAGATAACCTGATCCTGAACGTTACTACTCCATTGTCGTTTGGTTTTATCAATCCCCAGGTTCGTCAAAACGTGGGTGCTATGGAAAACACCGGTTTTGAATTTGTGCTTGGTTACAACGACCGTGAAGGTGATTTTAAATGGAATGCAAACGCTAATCTGAGTTTTATCCAGAATAAAGTAACAAGACTGGCTGAAGGTCTTACCAACCTGGAGGCGGGAGGGGATCAAGCAGATTTTGGACCTTATAATGTAACAAATACCAAACCTGGTGAATCTATCCAATATTTTTATGGCTGGCAGGTTGCGGGTATCTTCCAATCCCAGGCAGAGGTAAATTCATCACCAGCACAGGTAAATCCCGTCGCTCCTGCAATATATGATCCGCTAAAACATACATCTGCGGGTGACCTCAAATATGTTGATCAAAATAAGGATGGTAAAATTGATGGTAATGACCGTGTGAACTTAGGAAGCTATTTGCCTAAGGTATCATATGGATTTAACCTTTCAGCGGAATACAAAAACTTTGATCTGAGTGCATTCTTCCAGGGAGTAAGTGGCAATAAGATATATAACGATACAAGGGTAATTACAGAGGGCATGATCCGTTTCTTTAATGCAGGTACACAAGTATTAAGAGCATGGACGCCTACAAATACCAATACAGACATTCCACGGGCTGTTTTAGGTGATCCCAATCAAAATGCACGTACATCTGACCGGTTTCTTGAAAATGGATCCTATTTGCGCTTAAAGAATCTTGCTTTAGGTTATAATTTTACCGGTTCACAATTGCGGTCTTGGACAAAAGGAGTGGTTAGTAGCTTCAGGATATATGTTTCTGCTCAAAACATCCTGACAATTACTGATTATACCGGGTACGATCCTGAGGTAGGTAACAGAACACCGGGAGCGCAATTAACCAACGGTATTGATTGGGCTATATATCCGCAGCCTAAATCTTTCCAGGTAGGTATCATTGCGAATTTCTAATATGAATCAAAATTGTTTTTTTGCTATAATAAAATAATAGATATATGAAAAATAATATAAACAAATTAGTTATTGCAGCTCTTCTGATTTGTTGGTCTATATCAGGCTGTGATAGAAAACTGGAAGTAGTGGATAAAAACAGTCCAACCCAGGAATCCTATTTTAAAACAGCCGCTGAACTAGTCAACGGCGTCAACGCTGTTTACTCCAATCTTCGCGGAGGATCTATTGTTGGCAGGGAGTGGTTTTTTACCCACGATATGAGAGGTAGCGAAACAGCGGCAGGTGGTGTACAACTGGAACAACCGAGAGCTGAGATGTTAAATCAGGCCAATGCTGCTCCTACAAATGCTGTAATGACAGATTTATTTAGGGGCACTTACCAAATGATCAACAGGGCAAACCTGGTTATAACCAAAGCTCCTGGTGTAACTGATAATGTAGCCCTTAGGGACAGGGTAGTTGGGGAAGCTAAATTTTTAAGAGCCTGGGCTTATTTTGAGCTTGTATCACAGTGGGGAGATGTGCCCATGTATACTGCACCTATTGAATCTTCTACAGCATTTAAAGCTAAGGAACCTGCTGCAAATATTTACACACAGATCATTAGTGATTTAACAGACGCCGCAGCTAAATTACCTACATCTTATAGTGGTAATGATCGTGGACGTGTTACCAAAGGAGCTGCTAATGCCATGTTAGGAAGGGTTAACATGCAAAAAGGAGATTATGCTGCGGCCAAAACAGCACTCTTGGCGGTTTATAATTCAGGATTATATTCTTTAGTGAACTTCCAATGGAATTTCGATGGAGAGGTAAAAGACGGTACTACTACTTATGGATCGGGCGGTCATGAGTACAATGCTGAATCAGTATTTGAAGTTTCCTTTTTTGACAAGGGGGATAATAATTTTAACTGGGGATATAATGGGGAGGGTGTTAACAACCCGATATCTAATATGCGCCCCCAGGAGTATGGTATAGTGTGGGGTAATGTGGTTCCTTCAAACAGGATATTAAATGAATTTGAGGCAAATGACCCAAGGTATAAATTTACTTTTTTTGAAGAAGGAGATCTGATCTTAACAAGAGAGGGTACTGCTCCTGGCAAAGCGATAACAGCAGGTGAAATGAATGTTGCCGCAAGTACAAAAGGTAGTGTAACAATTAAAAGAGTTTATAGAAAGGGTTCAGACCTGGAGTGGATTCAATCAGGGTTCCACCCGGGAGGTTTTAACGTGCGTGCTATCCGTTATGCCGATGTTTTATTAATGTTGGCAGAGTGCGAAGCTGAAGTAGGAACTCCTGCCCAGGCAGCTACTTATATTAATTTGGTTCGTGCAAGGGCAGGTGTTGCTATGCCTGCTATTACAGCGACTACAAAGAACGAGGCGTTGGCTAAAGTAATGCATGAAAGAGCTGTAGAGCTGGCAGGTGAAGAGGTAAACAATATTGATATTTTGCGTTGGAGAAAGAAAGGATATTACCCTTTAATAATGGCAGATCCTAGACCAGGTCAGACTGATATGCTTCCAATTCCAAATGCAGAAACATCAGCAAACCCACTGGTTAGATAAAATTTTCTTTGTCCAATAAATTTTATAAAAGAAGGCTGTCTGAAAAGATAGCCTTCTTTTATATGAACAGGCAATACGATTAATTCAGATCTATTACGAAATTGTACAAGTATCTTTATTTGCTTCCTATAAGATATAACATTCATCAGTATGCAGAAACGGGTTCATTATGGTTTGTTTATTTTTCTTAGCCTCATGTTTTTTTTGACTTCATGTGGTAGCAAGCAGAAGAATAATTTGTTCACACAATTATCTTCTTCTGCATCAGGTATCCATTTTAGCAATGATATTAAAGACACAGACTCTTCTTATTCTTTTATAAACGAATTTGGCTATATGGGTGGTGGTGTTGGTATTGGAGATTTCAATAATGACGGGTTAAAAGATATTTTCTTTTCAGGTAACCAGGTTAGTTGCCGCCTGTATATCAATAAAGGCAATAACAAATTTGATGACATAACAACAACTGCCGGTATTGAAACAAGTGTGTGGTGTACGGGTGTTAGTATCGCAGATATAAACAATGATGGCTATGATGATATTTACGTGTGTGTTTTTGGAAAAGACCTGATGACCCATTCGAAAAATTTATTATTCATTAATCAGCATGATCTCACATTTCGGGAAAGTGCCGCAGAATATGGATTAGCTGATGAGGGCTATTCTACGCAGGCTGCTTTTTTTGATTATGATAAAGATGGTGATCTCGATATGTATCTTACCAATTATTTATTGGCTGACCGTAATGCCAATACCATCTATCCACGGGATAGAAGTGGTTTTTCAGCTGCTAATGACAAGTTATACCGCAATGATGGTGATTCGGTTAACCGGGGTTATCCTTTGTTTAAAGATGTAACAATCGGGGCCGGGATAAAAGAAGATGGGTACGGCTTGGGCTTATCTGTCAGCGATTTTAATAATGATGGATGGCCCGATGTATATGTTGCGAATGATTTTTTAAGTAACGATAATCTTTGGCTGAACAATCGTAATGGAACATTTACTAATTGCATCAGCCGCTCACTTCAGCATCAAAGCTATTCCAGCATGGGATCAGATGCCGCCGATATTAATAATGACGGATTGCCTGATATAGTGACCCTCGATATGATGCCCGAAAACAATGAACGAAAAAAGACATCTTATTCTTTCATGAACGAAGAACGCTACCAGACAGAGCGGAATATGGGGTATGAACCTGAATTTATGCGGAATATGCTGCAACTTAATAACGGTACCTATACTGCAGGAGATACAAGTATGCCTTTTTTTAGCGAAATAGGTCAAATGGTAGGTATTCATCAAACAGATTGGAGTTGGAGCGTACTACTGGCAGATTTTGATAATGATGGATGGAAGGATATGCACGTTACAAATGGTATCGGCAGGGATTTTATTAACGCAGATTTCCTGGAGTTTAGCTCAGGAATATTTAATAATAACATGTCAAAAGAAGAGCAACAAAAAGCGGTTAGAAAAAAGCTATCCTCTCTCAGGCATGTTAATCTCCCCAACTATTTGTACATTAATCAGCACGGCTACACTTTTTCTGACTCTTCAGGTAGTGCAGGTATTAATGAGCTATCCATGTCAAATGGAGCAGCGTATGCTGATCTTGACAATGACGGAGATCTTGATCTTGTTACAAACAATATCAGCAAAGAGGCTTTTATTTTTATTAATAATACAATTCAAAAAAACAAACCGGTCAATAATCATTTTATTAGTGTCCGGCTGAAAGGAGATAGTTTAAATACCCATGGATTCGGTACCAAATTGTTTTTATATTATGATAAAGGCAATGTTCAGATGCAGGAGCAAAACCCGGTGAGAGGTTATTTTTCGTCTGTGGATATGCAACTGCTTTTTGGTTTGGGCAAAGAAAATCATATCGATTCTCTTATTGCTATATGGCCGGATAACACAAAGCAGGTGATCAGGAATATTGTTGCTGATACAACAATAGAGCTTTCACGGAAAGATGCAGCAAAATATGATTGGCTTATACCCGCTAAAATATCATCGCTTTTTTCAGACATAACTGCTTCTCCTGGTATCGCATTCCTGCATCATGACTATCCATTCAATGATTTTACGGAACAAAGATTGTTGCCGCAGAAGTATTCCCAGTTGGGCCCTTTTATCACAACGGCCGACATTAATAACGATGGTACCACTGATTTTTTTATAGGTGACGGGTTTAATTTTCCGGGTAAAATTTTTACACAGCAACAAAACCAATCTTTTCATTCAAAAAATATTACTGATAGCATCAAGTGGCAAGAGGATATGGACTGTGTTTTCTTTGATGCAGACAACGATGGCGATGCCGATCTTCTTATTACAAGCGGTGATACGCGGTATCAAGAAAATTCTGATTATTATAAGCCACGTTATTATACAAATGATGGAAAGGGAAATTTCACCCTGCAGCCAAACGCAATTCCTGCGAATGTAAAAACGATAGCAGGCTGCGTAAGTGCCGGCGATTATGATGGTGATGGAGATATGGACATTTTTATTGGCGGGCGGATTTCTAAAACATACCCGGTTTCTCCGCGAAGTTTTTTGTTGCAAAACAATAACGGAATTTTTTCTGATGTAACTGAAAAAGTGTGCCCGGCTTTAATTAATCCTGGTATGATCACTTCGGCTGCGTGGACTGATATCGACAATGATAAACAACCCGAGCTGGTAATTGCAGGAGAGTGGATGCCAATACGTTTTTTTAAAAACGAGCAGGGCATTTTAAAAGAGGTTACTGAGCAAACGGGGTTGACAGAAACAAATGGAATGTGGCGCAGCCTTATTGCGACTGACATAGACAATGATGGAGATATGGACCTTGTAGCAGGAAATTTGGGTTTGAATTGCGAGTATAAAGCCAGCGTTGCAGAGCCAATGGAGTTATATGCTGGTGATATAGATGGGAACGGAAGCATTGACCCTGTTTTTTTCTATTATATAAAAGATAACAATGGTAAAAGGAAATCGTTTCCGGCAATCAACAGGACAATGCTTGCAAGCCAGGTACCTGCTATAAAAAAACAATTTTTATTGAACAGCAATTATGCTAATGCTTCGTTTGAAGATATTTTTAAAGGGAAAAAAGATAATCTTCTGCATTTTTCCTGTAATGAAACAAGAAGCTGTTATTTTGAGAATACCGGTAATGGTAAATTTATTAAACATCCGTTGCCTCAGGATGCGCAATTTGCGCCGGTAAATGCAATTATTTGTGATGATTTAAACAATGACGGGTATAAAGATCTGCTTTTAGCAGGGAATGAATATCAAACGGAAGTAATGACCGGGCGTTATGATGCATCTTACGGATGCTTTCTGAAAGGAAGCGACAAAAAAATATTTACGCCTGTACCTCCTGTACAAAGTGGATTTATAATTAGAGGAGATGTAAAAGATATGGCACTTATCCGAACGGTGAAAGGAGAGAAGCTGGTGCTTGTTGCTGTTAACAACGATTCACTGAGGGTGTTCCGTATTAATAAATAATAAAGTTTTAATAAATTGATTATGGCAGAATATGATCATAATAAAATATTTATTGTAAATGGATTTTATCATTGTATGAAATATAGTAAGACCGTATCGTTATTTTTTATACTGGCATCTTTATTTGTTTCCTGTAAGCACAAGCCATTGCCTAACCAGGAAATGATCGATCTTTTACAATCGACTGATCAGCATGAATACAACCAGGAAAATATTTTTTGTCCTGAAGCCGTTTTGAAGTTTGCAGATTCTTTGCTTAATATATCTTCTGAAGGGGATGACCTGATGAAAATAAAATTCAGAAAAGCAAGTGCCCTGCTCCAGTTGGGTCAGGAACAAACGGCAATTGATGTTTTTGAAGATATGATGAAGAAAACATCGCCGTTTGAATTTGATCAGCGCAGGTCAATTATGAAAGATCTCGCCATGGCTTATTTGCGATTAGGAGAAAGAACCAATTGTTTTCATAACCATACTTCAGAATCCTGCATTTTTCCTATTTCATTAGCAGGAGTGCATATGGATAAAAAAGGTTCGGAAAAAGCAATTGAATTATATAAACAGTTGCTGGCAGATGATCCTCATGATCTTGAATCAAAATGGCTGATGAATATAGCTTATATGACCATAGGTGGTTATCCGGACCAGGTACCAGCCAGTTTACTATTGAAAGTAGCAAACGAGGATACTATGAACACGATAAAGCCTTTTACCGACGTAGCGGCTAATGTTGGATTGAATATAAATAACCAGGCTGGGGGAAGCATTATAGAAGATTTTAATAATGATGATTACCTGGATATTGTAACCAGCAGTTGGTCATTAAAAGAACCGATGCATTATAGCAGGAGCAATGGCAATGGCACTTTTACTGATGTATCTGATTCTTCCTGGCTTGGCTATCTTACCGGTGGATTGAACATAACGCAAACAGATTATAATAACGATGGGTTTAAGGACATATTTGTTTTTCGGGGAGGCTGGAAAGGAAAATTTGGTAATGAGCCTAATTCGTTGCTAAGAAATAATGGCGACGGTACTTTTACAGATGTAACCAAAGCAAGTGGTTTGCTTTCGATTCATCCCACTCAATCAGGAACCTGGGCAGATTTTAATAACGATGGCTGGCTGGATATTTTTATTGGCAATGAAACAATGCCGGGAGGAGAGTTGAATACATCCGAATTATATATCAATAATAAAAATGGAACATTTACGGAGATGGCAGCGCAAGCGGGCTGTAATATTGTTGATTATGTAAAAGGGGTTACTTCTGGTGATTACGATAATGATGGTAAGATGGATATTTTTATTTCTACAATAACCGGTCATAAAATTTTATTGAAGAATGAATCAGTAAAAGGAGGAGCGGTTAAATTTAAAGATGTAACACAGCAGTCCGGGTTAGGCAGCAACCTGGTCCGAACTTTTCCCGGATGGTTCTTTGATTATGATAATGATGGTTGGCTGGATATTCTCGTGTGCAGTTATGAGTTTACTGAATCATTAGCATATTATGCAGCAGCAGAAGCCACGCAATTTAATGCCGGAAATTCCGGTAGAGTAATACTATTCAGGAATAAACACGATGGTACTTTTGAAGATGTATCTGTGCAAACAGGATTAAAAAATATTGCTTTTGCAATGGGTTCCAACTTTGGAGACATTGACAACGATGGTTATCTTGATTTTTACCTGGGTACGGGCAACCCGCCATTTCAATCTTTGGTTCCTAATAAGCTGTTTAGAAATATCCGGGGAGAAAGGTTTATGGATATTACCACCTCTGCGAGAGTCGGCAATCTTCAAAAAGGACATGGTGTTTCTTTCGCAGATCTTGACAATGATGGGGATGAAGATATTTATATTGAAATGGGAGGCGCTTTCAGCGGTGATGCATATGAAAATTCTTTG
>Ga0105249_10001996_pt1 | contig 17724 bp, 8 predicted proteins | sample KBSS44metaG_FD_81522 | JGI IMG/M metagenome (GOLD analysis project Ga0105249, IMG submission 81522) | Switchgrass rhizosphere microbial communities from Kellogg Biological Station, Michigan, USA - KBS S4-4 metaG | ecosystem: Host-associated > Plants > Roots > Rhizosphere > Soil | place...
AATCCTTTCTGGAAAGATTTCAATGCATTGAATGCTTACGCAGCAAGATGCCAGAGTTTCTTACAGGCAGGTAAACCTGATAACGATGTGTTGCTGTATTTTCCATTTGCTGACAGGAACAATCAGCCATCACGTGGCGGCATGTTACAACATTATGATGGAATGGAAGGTTTTGATGAAACTCCATTTAAAGCGGCAGCGGAAAAGATGTTTGAGTTAGGCTATAGCTGGGATCTTATTAGTGATAAACAAATTCAGCTTCTAAAGTTTTCAAATGGGAAAATAAAAGCACCGGGTGGTGATTATGAAACGATCGTTTTAAGCGGCGTAAAATATTTGCCTTTAACTACTTTTCAGAAATTAGTTTCGCTTGCCAACCAGGGAGCTACAATAATTTTTCAGGATGGTATTCCTTCAATGGTTCCTGGATTAAGTGATATTGAAAATAAGCAAAAGCAATTTGATGCATTAATAAGGCAAATGCCATTTATAATAACAAATGCTGCTGGTATTAGTAATTCAACAAGTGGCAAGGGTATGTTTTGGGAGGGCAAAGAGATAAAATATCTTTTAGCAAATGCAGATGTAAGACATGAAATGTATCTGGCCGATCATGATCTTAAATGCATCCGAAGAAAAATTAATGGAGGCGAATATTATTTTATTACTAATGATGGGAAAGAAGCTTTTAATGATTGGGTTTTGTTGAATACAAAATTGAAGCATGCTGTTTTATTCGACCCAATGATGGAAAGAAGTGGAGTGGCTAAAACAAGGCAAGGTGATAATTATACACTTGATATTTTTTTACAGCTTAAACCCGGTGAATCCTGTATTGTACAAACAAGTACGACAAATATTACTGGTAAGCAATTCCCTTATACAGAAATAAGTGGTGATGCAATTATAATTGGTGATAAATGGGATCTGAAGTTTTTATCCGGCGGGCCTTCATTGCCTGCATCAATCCAGGTGAATGAATTAGGGTCATGGACAAAACTTGATATAGCAGGAGTAAAAGAATTTTCTGGTACCGCAGATTATAGTACGCATTTCAAAATTCCGACAGTAAAAGCAGATCTGTGGTCATTGAATTTAGGTGATGTGAAAGAGTCTGCAACAATTTTGCTGAATGGAAAAAAGGTCGCAACGGTAATTGGCCCGTCATATTCAGTTACGATACTGTCATCTGATTTAAAGGCTGATAATTTTTTACAGGTGATCGTTACCAATGGTATGGCAAACCGGATAATCGACCTGGATAAACGAGGTGTTCAGTGGAAGAAATTCTATAATATAAATATGTCAGCAAGGCTACCTGAAAATCGGGGCCCAGACGGTTTGTTTACTGCGGCAAAATGGCAACCCAAACCATCAGGATTGCTCGGCCCGGTAACTCTTACACCAATGAAATATGAATGATGAGTATTAGCTAATCAGGATAATTTACTTTGCAAAATTATTCTTTCCAATTCTTTTACTTCCGCTTCTGTTGGCATCGTTAATGGAGGCCGAACATCGCCGGCAGATTTGTCTATTATTTTTGCACCCGCCTTTATTAAACTTACTGCATAACCGTTTTTTTTGCCGCGTAATCTTACAAATGGAATATAAAACTGTTGAGTAATTCGGGCTACAGTTGCTGCATCGCCTGCACGAAGGCTTTTATAAAACTGGTTGGCTAATTCAGGCACAAAATTAAATGCAGCCGAAGAATAGGTGTTCACTCCAATAGATAAATATGCCTCAGCAATGATCTCAGCAGTAGGTACTCCACCAATATAAGAAAGCCGTTTGCCAATAGTTTTAATAGTATCGTTCAGATCCTGCATATTGCCTGTGCCATCTTTCAATCCAATTAAGTTAGGACAGGCATCTGCTAATTTTTTTATGTAGTCTGTTGATAAAACTCCATTGCCCCTGTTATAATAAATAACAGGCAGCGAAGTAGTTTGAATAATTATTTTGGCATATTCATACACACCATCCTGCGGGCACTCGGTGAGATAAGGTGGAAAAAGTAACAACGCATCAATGCCTGCTTGTTCAGCCATTTTTGCAAAAGCAATTGCTTCCGGAATACTTCTGCCCACACTTGAAATAACAGGTACTCGTCCTGCAACTGTTTTTGCAGCGATCGTTATTATTTGTTTGTATTCATTTGCAGATAGCGAAAAAAATTCACCTGTTCCTCCAGCAACAAAAACAGAAGACACATTATGACCAACAAACCATTCTATGCGGTCGGTATAAGTACCGGGGTTAAATTCTCCTTTTTCATTAAAGTCTGTAATTGGAAATGAAAGAAGACCGTCTTCAAGCGATGATTTTATTTGTTTTAATTCCATAAATCCAGAAGAATGTCTATTTACTGATGAAAAATATTTTTAATTCAGAAATGAAATTACCATCTCGTTGCCTTAAAAGTCCAACCGGGTTGTACTTTTTGCATTTCTATTTCGTCATTGCGTTTAGTTAAACCACAAGCCAAGTAGTTTTGATGAAGTTTTGCTAATGCTTCTCTATCCAATTCAACACCCAAACCTGCACCCTTTGGCACTGCCACTTGTCCATCTTCAAATTTAAACCGTCCGCCAATAATGATCTCATCTGATTGCCATGGATAATGAGTATCCAGCGCATATTTAAAATTCGGAATTGCTGCACCCAAATGTACCATTGCTGCCAATGAGATTCCTAAATGAGAATTGGAATGCATAGATAGATCCCGGCCGAAGGTTTGACATAAACCAGCTAAGGTCATGGATGCCTGCAAGCCTCCCCAAAAATGATGATCACTGAGAATAATATCTTCCGAAGCTAATTGAATACTTCTTGGAATATCTTCAAAAGAAGTAGTACACATATTAGTTGCCAAAGGTGTCTTCAATGCTTTTCGTACCAGTGCCATATTTTCCTGGCCACGTACAGGATCCTCCAGGTATTCTATCACTCCTTCCATTTCTTTGCCATATTCAATAGCCGTTTCAACTTTCCAAAGAGCATTAGGGTCAATACGAATGGGTACATTTTCTCCAAATGATTCACGAAGTGCCAATACTGCATCAACTTCCTGGCGTGGTTCGAAAACGCCACCTTTCAATTTTATAGACTTAAATCCAAATTCATTACACATAGCTTTCGCCTGTGTTACTATTTCTGTTGGGTTCAATGCACTTGCTTGCCGGGCAGCATCCCAACCTTTAGCATCGGGGTTTGTTTCGAAACCTAATTCACCTCCTGCTCCTTCATATTTATAAAAAAGATATGCCGCAAAGGGAACATTATCCCGGCGACGACCACCCAACAAATCAACAACTGGCCGGTTGATGATTTTACCAATAATATCCAAACAAGCTACTTCAATAGCACTGAAAATATGTACCAATACACGCTGGTCCCAGGGAGCATCACCTCTTTCAGAAGTTTTATCAATACCAAAATGAGTAATGAGAATATCTTTTATCTGATTTAACTGAAAAGGATCCTGGCCAATGACCAAAGACTTACTTTTATCCAAAGCCTTATCAATAGAAATATTTCCAGGAATTTCGCTGATGCCACTGATATTATCTTCAGTTACTAATTCTACAACGGTCCGGAGTGCATAAGGAGCATGAAGCCCCGCAGCATTGAGCAATGGTGGATCAACGACTGCAATGGGTGTTATATGAAACTCTTTAATTTTCGGCCCTTTTTTATTGACAGAAAATTTCATTTATTTTAAAATTAAGTGAGTGGCCCCGGGTTAAACAAAACGAGATCATTATATATACCCAATTTATCCGTCGATACTTTTTTAGTGCCACTTGCTATTTCAAGTATAAGATGAAATAACTCCCAACCCATTTCCTCGATCGTTTTTTTTCCGAAGGCAATAGGGCCTGCATCAAAATCAATTAAGTCATGCCAGCGGTTACTTAGTTTTGAGTTTGAACTTACTTTTATTACAGGCACCATATTTAATCCATACGGTGTGCCTCTGCCGGTAATAAAAACATGTATATTCATTCCGGCAGCTAACTGCAATGTGCCGCAAACAAAATCGCTGGAGGGAGTGGCAACAAAATTCAATCCCTTTTTACGGATCTTTTCACCCGGTGAAATGACATCAACGATCGGGCTGGTACCAGATTTAACAACCGAGCCTAATGATTTCTCTACAATATTACTTAAACCACCACCTTTATTGCCGGGTGTAGTATTAGCACTGCGGTCTGCACTTCCTTTTTGTAAATAATTATCATACCAGGCCATTTCTTTTTTCAATGCATCAGCAACAGTTTCATCAATAGCCCTTGGTATTAGTAAATGAATAGCATCGCGGACTTCTGTAACTTCTGAAAAAAATACAGTGCCACCTGCTCTCACAATTAGATCAGCCGCAAAGCCAGATGCAGGATTACCTGTCAAACCAGAAAAAGCATCGCTTCCACCGCATTGCATGCCCACAACCAGGTCAGATGCGGGACAAGTAGTACGCTTTCGTTGATTGAGCTTTTGCAAATGTTTTTCTGCCATCTGCATAATGCCTTCTACCATATCGCCAAAGCCTTCAAAAGATTCATCCTGCAAATAAAGAATTGAACTTTCAGAAGGGAGTTGTCCATTGGGCAATAATCTTTCGGGACGTAATTTTTCACAGCCCAAACCAATGATCATAATTTCTCCACCGAAGTTGGGATTCTGGGCAATGTGCTGAATAGTACGAATAGGGACTATAGCACCCGGCGCATCAATGGCAATACCACAACCGTAACTATGGTTGAATACTACTATATCATCTACATTGGGGTAAAGTGGCAACAACTCTTTTTTAATTTTCTGACAAATAAAATCAGTGATGCCTGCCACGCATTGCACACTGGTTGTAATACCTAACACATTTTTTGTTCCGGCACTTCCATCCGCATTTTTATAGCCTTGAAAAGTATAGCCTTCTAATTGTTCAATAGTTGATAGTGGTTTTTTGATGTATGTTATTTCATTTAGATCAGGCGGCTGGGGTAGATTCATATTGTTTTCATTGATCCAGCTTCCTTTTGCAATTGAAATTTTTGCATAGCCAATTGTTTGTCCATAACGTATAATAGTATCATCTTTTTCAAATGATATTAAAGCTACCTTATGTGCCATCGGAATATCTTCTAGTAAAACGATCCCGTTTAAAACAACCGTGCCCTTCTTCAATCCGGAAGGATTGGCTATTATTCCTACATTATCCTTTGGGGTTGTTTGTATTACTATATTGTCCATTTGGAAATTTGTGAATTGATCTTTAGTTTTTCCAAGATCAACTTATATCATTGGAAAAAGTTTTGCTGCTATCATTGTCAAAATTAACCCAGTTATACCCATTAAAGTTTGCATGGGGGCAATGGTTTTTAGAGCTTCTCTTTCGGTCAGGTTACTTGTTTTGCACATGATCCAGAAACCTGCATCGTTCATCCAGGGAATAAGCTTTGCACCACTGCCAATAGCAAGACATAAATAGACAGGGTGAAATCCCAGGTTCTCATTTTGAGCCATGCCTGCCAATATACCGGAAGCTGTAATTAACGCAACAGTTGCCGAGCCTTGTGCTGTTCGAACAATTGCCGTTATTAAAAATGCCAATGGGATCAATGCCATTTGATAATCTTTGGTAGCATTTGCAATACTTTGGCTAATGCCCGATTGTTGTAACATACCCCCAAATGCACCACCGGCAGCAGTAATTAAAATAATACCTCCACCAGTCATTAGTGCTGTTTGAACAAAAGCAGTTAGTTTTTCCCGGGTTGTTTTTTTCTGTTTAGCTAAAACAATTAAAGCAAAAATGCCACCCATAAGCATTGCAATATTTTTATCGCCAAAGAATAAAATGACATCTAAAATTTTATTAAGAACAGCTGAGTTAGTTAATGCTGTATTGGTTTTGTCAAAAGTTTCAACAAACGAATGAATGCAAATGGTGACCAACGGAAATGCCGCTGGCAGCAAAGCCCAACCAAGAGAAGGTAATTCATTATCGGGTTTATTAGCAATGGCTGCAATGTCTTCCAACTTTGCATCAGGAGAATCACGGAGTGGAATGGGCATTTTTTTATTTAACCACACTGCAACAAAATATCCAACAGTAATAGTGCATATACCAAGCATTGCTCCGCAGACCATCATCAAACCGATCGGTACATTCATTGCACTCACTAAAAACAAAGGGCCAGGTGAAGGTGGAACATAAGAGTTTGCCATAACCGCACCCGCGATGACAGACAGAGCCAGTAACAAATAGTTTTTACCCAATCGCATCCCCATTGCTTTTGCTAATGGCATCATCAAAAAAATAACTGCATCTACAAAAACAGGAATGGTAAGCAAGAAACTACTGAATACAAAACCAACAGGTGCTCTTTTTTCTCCTGTTATTTTCAGAATGGCCCTGATGATCTTTTCTGCTGCTCCGCTATCAAGCATGGACTTACCAATAATAGCTGCCATCGCTATCAGGATACCAACTTTGGCGCAGGTATTGCCAAATTCTATTGCTATTCGTTCCCCAATACTTTTATGTGATTGTTGCAACGCTTCTGTAGCTGATAAGCCTTTTGAAAGAAAAAACTGTTCAACCGATGCCAGCGGTGTAAGAATAGCAACCACCAATGCCGCCAGCAATAATGATAAAAACGGGTGGAGTTTAAATCCTATAATTCCTCCTACAACAATTAGGATACCGACAAGAAGGATAAAAATGGGATTTGCCATGATCAGGTCCAGTAATAATTAGAATGTAATTTCTATGTGATATTTCAAACTTAATCATTTTTGTTCTTTGGTTTCATTTATAAGATAATTAATTATGTTCTGATTGTAATGCCAGTGGATTGATTGCCATTTCCGAAACAAAAATGTCATAGAACTTGATTCAAATCTACCCATGAGCTAATAGCACTATCCTGCCGAGAGAACAGGATGGAAATTGCTTTGATATTAATAGTTTTAGTTATTATTTGAGGAAGAAAACTGTCGAAACGATTTCTTTTAAAACTGCCATATGCGCTGTTCATTGATCATTTTATTCTTTGCTGTGATCCAGCACAGTTTTGCTCAGCAAAAACAGATTCAATATCTCTCGGGTACTGATGCTAAACGAACTGTACAATGGGATTTCTTTTGTACAGCAGGTCGCAACAGCGGTGAATGGAAAAAAATTGAAGTGCCATCATGTTGGGAACAACAGGGGTTTGGCAATTATAATTATGGCCGTGATTACAAAACCAATGGTAAGAATGCAAGGTTTTATGATGAACAGGGAATGTATAAATATCAGTTCAAAGTGCCTGCCTCATGGAAAGGAAAAATCATCAATATCGTTTTTGATGGTAGCATGACCGATACTGAAGTAAAGATCAATGGAAAGTCAGCAGGGGAAATCCACCGTGGCGCATTCTATCGTTTCAAATACGACATTACATCATTACTGTTTTTTGATAAACCCAATAAACTCGAAGTAACGGTGAGTAAAATGAGCAGTGATGCCAGTGTAAACAATGCAGAACGCCTAGCTGACTATTGGGTATTTGGTGGCATATTCCGTCCTGTGTTTTTGGAGGCCATGCCAAAACAATATATAGATTATGTTGGGATAGATGCAAAGGCTGACGGAAACTTTGCGATGCAGGTCAATTTGAATAGGGACATTCCGGGTTTATCAGTTATCACAACGATCACCGATGTTAATAAGAAGGTTATTGAAACTTCTTATGGAACGCCAATACATACTACAACATCTTTTGTAATAAGTGGACAGGTTAATAATATTAAGCCATGGACATCTGAAACACCAAACCTGTATAATGCAAATGTTGTTTTACAAGATGCAGCCGGAAAAAAATTATATGAACTGAATGAAAAATTTGGTTTCAGAACGATCGAAGTGAGATATGGGCAAGGAGTTTATATAAATAACACGCAGGTAAAATTTAAAGGGGTAAACCGGCATTGTTTCTGGCCGGAGACTGCGAGAGCATTAAGTAACGAAAACCAGTTACAGGATGTGTTACTATTAAAAGAGATGAACATGAATGCAGTTCGCTGCTCACATTATCCTCCAGATAAATATTTTTTACAACTCTGCGATTCATTAGGCATTTATGTGTTAGATGAATTAGCTGGCTGGCAAAAATTTTATTCAACTACAGCTGGTGAACCATTAGTAAAGGAAATGGTACTGCGGGATTTGAATCATCCATCTATTATTTTCTGGGATAATGGTAATGAAGGCGGTACTAACAAAGATCTCGATGATGATTTTGTAAAATGGGATTTTCAGAAACGTCCTGTTATACATCCCCATCATCGTCCGGGTAACCAGTTTAATGGTATTGATTGCAATCACTATGAAGATTATTATAGTACACAGAAAATTTTAAATGATTCTCTCATCTATATGCCAACAGAATTTCTGCATGCACAGGATGATGGTGGCGGTGGTGCAGCTATGGAAGATTTCTGGGAACTTCACTGGCGATCACAGAGATCAGCAGGCGGGTTTATCTGGGCAATGATAGATGAAGCAGTAGCGAGAACGGATCTAAATGGTATGCTGGATGCAAACGGTCTTAATGCCCCGGATGGGATCTTAGGACCGCACAGGGAAAAGGAAGGGAGCTTTTATGCTTTGCGTGAAATTTTTTCTCCAATAAAGCTTTCATTATTCAATCAACTGCCTTCCAACTTTAACGGTGAAATAGAACTAGAGAACCGGTTTCATTTTCTTAATACCAATCAATGCAAATTTTACTGGGCTTTGGTTGATTTCAGCAAACCATTCGACCGTTTTGATGGCTACGTGGTAAAACAAAAAGGAATTGCTGTATCACCGGATATTTCTCCCGTACAAAAAGGCATGCTGAAGATCAACTTACCTGCAGATCATAAAAATTATGATGCACTTGTAATTGTGGCAAAAGACAATTTCGGTAAAGACATTTATAAATGGATATCAAAAATAAAAAGTAATAGTTCGCTCCTTCAAGATTTTGTTACTACAAAAAATGATTCCACATTTTTAAAAGAAACTGATACCGTTTATACAATTACAGGTGGCGAAGTAAGTGTGGTGCTAGATAAAAAGACCGGCAATCTTGTTACAACAAAAAATACAGCGCAGGATTATGTGTTGTCTTTCAACAATGGCCCGGTACTGGTAAAAGGAAGTGCAACAGTTGTTTCATCTAAAACATACAAGGAAGAAAATAACCAGGTGGTGGAGTTTACTTACAACGGTAATATGAAATATGTAAAATGGAAAATAAACAGCAGCGGATGGACAACGATGGAATATGAGTACAACATTGAAGGCGACCAGCCATTTGCAGGGATCAGTTTCAGTTATCCTGAGAATTATGTTTTATCGAGCCGTTGGTTAGGCAAAGGCCCGGCACGCCAATGGAAAAACAGGATGGCAGGTACTCCAATAAATGTCTGGCAGAATATTTATAACAATACACATACCGGCTATTCACCGGTTATATATCCTGAGTTCAAAGGTTATTATGGGGAAGTTGCATGGATGGAGCTTAGTACAGTACAGGGAAAATTATATATCGCCAGTCCTGATACAGGCTTGTTTGTTCGTCTTTTTGATTTTTATGCTTTGAGTGATGCAGGAAAGGCGCATCCCGAGATCCCAATCGGTGATATTTCTTTTTTAGATTGTATTCCGCCAATAGGAACTAAGTTAGCAACAGGGCTTACGACCAATACAAAAGTATATGGTCCTATGAGTGAATTGAATCATTTAAGCGGAAGTAAAAAACGAACACTGTATTTTTATTTCGGTATGCCGAAAACAACAAACAGCAAAGAACAATATAGCAGACCTAAAGTTGATGAGGTGTTTTAATTTTTTATTTATGGATCAAACTGGATTACTACTATTGAACATCGTTGCGACGCTCCGTTCAAGTTTCTGTTCGCTATTCAGCAGACTAAAACAAAAAATCTTTTTGATTCTTTGTGTGGTTTTTATTTTTCAAGGAGAGCTAAATGCTCAGCAAAAAATAAATCGGGAAGCGGTAGTTCGTCGTCATACAATCAAAGTTGATAAAATAGACTCTCTGTCATCTCTTTCAGTTGGTAATGGAAATTTTGCTTTTACAGTTGATGCGACAGGTATGCAATCCTTTCCAGATGCTTATGCAAATGGAGTTCCATTAGGTACAGAATCAGTTTGGGGCTGGCATAGTTTTCCCAATACGGAGAATCTGAAAATTGAAGATGCACAGAAAACTTATGAGTTGGAAGGAAGAAAGATATCTTATACCGTACAGCCAAAGGAACCGGAAAGGGCAAAGAAAGCGGTTGAATATTTTCGGGTTAATCCACATCGTTTGCAATTGGGAAATATTGGGTTGGAAATAAAAAAGAAAGACGGCTCACTCGCTACTATTAATGATATAAAAAATATTAACCAGGAATTGGATCTGTGGACAGGGATCATCACCAGTTCATTCACTGTTGAAGATGTTCCGGTGAAAGTAAGTACTGCCTGCAATCAACAGGAGGATGTAGTTGCGTTTAGAATTGAATCTCCTTTACTAAATGAAAAGAGGATCGTTATTCGTATCCGGTTTCCTTATCCAACCGGGCAATTTAAAGATGTTGGGAATAACTGGAATGCTAGTGTTGCTCACTCTTCTGTTGCAAGCCCTGGTCGGAATAGTGCTTTTATTAAAAGAGCTCTCGACAATTCTAATTATAAGGTCAGTTTGTATTGGTCAGACAGATCTACCTTTGAAGAAAAAAAGAAACATTATTTTTTAATAACTCCTCAATCGGTAAAAAATAATAGTTATGAACTGACATGCCTTTTTGAAGGCAAAAAAAAATTATCAATAGTTACTGGCTTTAAAGCTATAAGTAAGAATAGCGCTGAGGCCTGGAAAAAGTTCTGGCAAAGTGGTGGCGCTGTTGATTTTTCGGCAGTAAAAGATCCAAGAGCATTTGAAATTGAAAGAAGAGTTGTGCTATCACAATATCTTACAAAAATCCAATGCTCATCAAACTATCCTCCGCAGGAAACGGGATTGACCTATAACAGCTGGTATGGCAAACCACATCTGGAAATGCATTGGTGGCATGCGGTTCATTTTGCACAATGGGGAAGACCCGAATTGATGGAAAAAAGTTTGGATTGGTATTTTAAAGTTGCAGACAAAGCAAAGCAAATTGCAAAACGCCAGGGCTTTGAAGGTTTACGCTGGCAAAAGATGACCGATAACGAAGGTGATGAATCGCCATCTTCTGTTGGAGCATTTCTGATCTGGCAGCAACCGCATTTTATTTATATGGCGGAAATGCTTTATCGCAGCAAACCAACAAAAGAAGTTTTAAATAAATACAAAGATCTCTTGTTTGCGACTGCTGATTTCATGGCATCATTTCCATCTTATGATCCTAAAACAAAAAAATATAACCTTGGGAAAGGATTGATACCAGCGCAGGAATGTTTTGATGCAGTTACTACATTCAACCCAACCTATGAACTGGCATATTGGAATTGGGCTTTGCAAAAAGCGCAGGAATGGAAACAACGTTTGGGTTTGCCACGAGACAAGAAATGGGATGATATCATTAATAACCTTGCACCGTTACCACAACTAAATAATGTATATCTCGCGACAGAAAGTACTCCTGATTGTTACGAGCCTGGCTCAAAATATTTGACAGATCATCCTGCTGTTCTTGGTGCATATAGCAGTTTACCTGCCGTACATGGGTTGAATACCACGGTGATGAAAAATACACTGGATACTGTTTGGAAGATCTGGAAATGGAATGATACATGGGGTTGGGATTTTCCTTTGACCGCCATGACCGCCGCGAGATTGCATCTTGGTGAAAAAGCAGTTGAGGCTTTGCTAATGCCTATCAAAACAAATACTTATTTGATCAATGGACATAATTACCAGGATGACCGGTTAACAATTTATTTGCCGGGAAATGGTGGCGTATTGAATGCGGTTGCACTGATGTGTACAGGTGCTGATGCAGATAAAGAGATCAATATCGGTTTCCCGAAAGATTGGAAAGTAAAATGGGAAGGATTAAAAAAAATGTTTTGAACTTATCAATGAGAAAAATATTTCTGATCTTTTTTATACTTATAGGGAAAAATATTTTTTCTCAACAGCTATGGCATGACAAAGAAAGAACACTTCGTTATCATCCGGAAGGGAATGATATTGTAATTGAAAACGGAGAGAAGCGTTTCAACCGGGCATTGTATGGTGGCAATACTGCTTTCCGTGCTGAAGCCGGCGATCTTCCCGAGTTTGCATTGTATATGCCCGGCATGGGTGGTAATCTGAAATTTGGAATTATTGCTAACGGCAGATCGAGGTGGCTGATAGATGCGAAATATATAAAAGCGAGTTATAGGGCTGGTAGTATGCTGTACGAGATAAAAGATGAATTGCTTGGTAATGGCCAGATTTTTTTGCAAGCAATTGCAACTTATGATGACGAAGCATTGATCCTGAAAATACAGTTAAAGAATATCAATAGCGATGTTGAATTGGTCGCAGTGTTTGGAGGAGCAACGGGTAAAAAGTTTTCTCGTGATGGTGATATTGGCGCTGATCCGGAATCTTCTTTTTATTTAAAGCCTGAATATTGCACTGATAATTTTTATAAGATCGACAAAAACTCATTTTCGCTTTTATATGGCTTCTCAAAACCTTTATCAGATGATGAACGATATGAAGTGCAACATTTGCCCGGTAATAAAATAAATGATACAACAAGCGATAAAGCTAAAAAGATATATGGTGTTTTCCCTTTAGGAATGAACATCGCTATTTCCAGTGCCAATTCATTACAAAACCCATTATCAGTTTTTGATTCATCGGCCTCAAGCTTTCCAGTCATTGCATCAAGGAAAAAACTTCAACAGGATGAAGAGCTATTTTTCCTGATTGGCAAACAAGATTCTGATAAAGTTTTACAAGCAGACATTAAAAAGAAATTTGATGCAGCCGAATCCGAAAGAAAAAAATTGGCAGAGAGAATAAAGATCTCAACACCAGACACATTTATCAATACGTTGGGGCCTGTATTAGGTATAGCAGCCGATGCTATCTGGGAAGATCCTTCTTTTATGCACGGAGCAGTTGCATGGCGCATGCGATTAAATGGATGGCGTGGCGCTTATGTTGCAGATGTTTTCGGGTGGCATGATCGGGCAAAGAAACATTTTAGTAGCTATGCTTTATCACAGATCAAAGATCCATTGACGGGACCGGTTGTGGCTGATACTGCTTTACATTTAGCAAGACAGTTAGAAAAGTTAGGCACTTCATTATTCAGCAGCGGATATATTTCCCGTAATCCGGGTGGTGACCTTCGTGCTCATCATTATGATATGAACCTGGTTTTTGTTGATCAGTTACTGAATCATTTTAACTGGACTGGCGATACGAATTATGTAAGAGAAATGTTGCCATTGATCAAAAGACATCTTGCCTGGGAGAAAAGGAATTTTGATGCAGATGGTGATGGCTTGTATGATGCATATGCAGCCATTTGGGCAAGTGATGCATTGCAATACAGTGGAGGAGGAGTTACTCATTCTTCTGCTTATAATTATCGTTGTAATAAAGTTGCCGCACAGTTAGCAAGAATGATCGGCGAAGATGGAACTGCTTATGAGAAGGAATCCTCAAAGATCTTAAATGCTATCAATAAAAAATTGTGGATGGCGGATGAAGGATGGTATGCAGAGTATAAAGATCTTTTAGGAAATCAGTTGTTGCATACTGCTGCAGGGCTCTGGACAATATATCATGCCATTGATGAAGGAATTGCTGATCCTTTCCAGGCTTATCAATCTTTAAAATATATTGATAATCATATTCCACATATACCTATAAAAGCAAAAGGATTAAATGATACTTCTCTTTACACCATTTCCACCACCAATTGGCAGCCATACACATGGTCATTGAATAATGTTGCATTAGCTGAAGTCCTCCATACTGCATTAGCTTATTGGCAGGGTGGAAGATATGAAGAGGCTTATCGTTTATGGAAAAGTAATCTTATTGAAAGTATGTATATGGGTTCAAGCCCCGGGAATATTCAGCAGTTATCTTTTTATGATGCTATACGTGGCGAATTGTATCGTGATTTTGCTGATCCGATCGCCATGGCGGGAAGAACATTGGTCGAAGGTCTTTTTGGTATTCAACCAGACGTTTTAAATAATAAGCTTATCATTAAACCTGGCTTTCCATCAAACTGGGATCATGCTTCAATAGAAGCACCCGATATCATTTTTGATTTTAAAAGAAATGAATCATTAGTCAAATATTTTATTAAGCAGAATTTTTCAAAGTTGTTATCTGTGAAATTGATTTTGCCGGCATGGGAAGGATCAATAAAAGCGATCTTGGCAAATGGAAAAAATATAAAATGGAAATCGATACCAGATAATGTGGGCATGCCTTTGATCGAGATAGATCTACCGCCACTAAAGAACTATGAAATTGAAATTCTATGGGCAGGTGATAAAATAATAAATGCTCCACTTACCAAAGAGGTCACGAATGGAAAAAATTTTACTTTGAATTTTAATGGCGTGAAACTGTTTAAAGTGTATGATCCCCAAAAAGTAGTTAATAAAATTTTACTTAGCAGTAATACAATTAAGGCCACGGCAAATGACAAACCTGGAGCAAGAACTATTTTTATAAAAGTTGCAAAAGAAAGCTTCACCTGGTGGCAACCTGTTCATTTAAATATCCTGCCTAAATCTTTCAAATTTAAAACAGAGGAGTCAATAACAATTTCCACGATAGGACCACAGTATGAAAAAATTGACTTGAGCCATTATTTTAACGATAAGGTCACAAATATTTTCAAAAATCAATATTTATCACCACGGCCTTCTGTGCCAACATTACAATTACCCACACAAGGCATTGGCAACTGGGCTTACCCGATGGCGACAGCTAATATTGTAGATAGTGGATTGAGAAAAAGAGCAGGAGCGAGTAATGAAATTATTACAAGTGATAGTATCGCATTCCGAACTCCATCTGATTTCAGTGCTAATAATATTTTGTTTACTTCTATGTGGGACAATTATCCTGATTCTGCAACAATACCATTAAGCGGCAAAAGCTCACATGCATATTTTCTGTTGGCAGGAAGCACAGATCCTATGCAATCCCGGGTGATCAATGGTGAAATAGTCATCCATTATAAAGATGGCAGTTCAGATAAGCTTGAATTGAAAAATCCGGTAAACTGGTGGCCCATCGAACAGGATTATTATGCGGACGGATTTGCATTTACAACGGGCGAAGAAAAACCATTAAGACTTTATCTTAAATCCGGGATCGATACCCGTGATTTTAAAGATTTTGTTCCCATACGCGGTTTTTCAAATTTTGGGATCGATGGGGGCGCAGCGACGTTCCTTGATCTGCCATTGGATAAAAAGAAAGAATTGAAAAGCCTTGTTATAAGATCAATTGCCAATGATGTGGTGATCGGTTTGATGGCATTAACCTTAGTAAGATAATATGAGAACCGCATTTCTACTTATAGCAATTAGTATTTCTTTTTTGATGAAGGTTCAGCAAACGGATAGTGCCTTCCTATTTTCTTATTTTAATAATAATGGTAAAGACGGTTTGCATCTTGCTTATAGCAATGATGGATACATCTGGACTGCTTTAAATAATGACAAATCGTTGTTGCTGCCTGTATTAAGTAAAGACTCATTGATGCGTGATCCCTGTATCATTCGTGGCGCTGATAATTTGTTTCATATGGTTTGGACAGTGAGTTGGAATGAACGAGGCATTGGCTATGCCAGTTCAAAGGATCTTATTCATTGGAGTGAGCAGCAATTTATCCCCGTAATGATGCATGAAGATAGTGCCCGGAATTGCTGGGCACCGGAGATCACTTATGATAAAAAGAAAAAACAATACATGATCTACTGGACAACGACGATCGCCGGAAAGTATGCTGTTGATCGATCTGTTGAGAATGGCTATGATCACCGGATGTATTATGTCCTTACCAAAGATTTCAAAACATTCAGCAAATCAAAATTGTTGTATGATAAGGGGTTCAATGTGATCGATGCTACGATAGTACGCGATGGCAAACGGTTCGTTATGTTTTTAAAAGACGAAACAAGGACCCCACCCCAAAAGAATATTAAGATCGCATACAGCAATAAATTAAATGGGGGATACGGTAATGCTTCTGCCCCTATTACCGGGAACTATTGGGCAGAAGGACCAACTACTTTAAAGATTAATGGTCAATGGGTCGTTTATTTTGATAAATACCGGGATCACAAATATGGAGCAGTTCAATCGCGGGATCTTATTAACTGGATAGATGTTTCTGAAAAAATTTCTTTACCCAAAGGAATTCGTCACGGAAGTATTTTTAAAGTAACAAGAACTGAACTGGACGCATTATTGAAGTTATAAGCTCTTATAATTATTGTAAATCAAGATTTCGGTATTCAGGATACAACAGGATGCCCTGCTACTGCTTTAGGGCTATTTTACACAACTAAAATTGCTTGCCCTTGAAAAAGATCTGCATCACGATTTTGTTATTCGTTTGTCTTTCTGCAACATCACAGGTTACTCCTCCTGCATGGGTAAAGAATGTTGGGGCTAAAACTTTTCCATCTTCTAAGAAAGTCTTTATTGTAAATGATTTTGGTGCAAAAAACGATACGACATTTATAAGTACAAAAGCAATTCAGGCTGCCATTGATAAATGTACTTCCGCAGGTGGAGGTGTTGTAAAATTTCTTCCCGGAGTTTATGTAACAGGAAGTCTTTTTATTAAATCGAATGTTGAATTAAGGATCGACGATAAAGTTTTGATCCTCGGCTCACAAAATTTTGATGATTATCCCGAGATACAAACACGTATTGCCGGAATTGAAACCACATGGCCAGCGGCTTTAATAAATCTTATCGGTGTTAAAAATGCAGCGTTGACCGGGAAAGGTATCGTCAATGCAAGAGGAAAATTTTGCTGGAATAAATATTGGAACATGCGAAAAGAATATGATAAGAAAGGATTGCGATGGGTGGTAGATTACGATGCAAAAAGAGTAAGAACGGTGTTGGTTCAAAATTCAGAACAGGTAACTATAAAAGATCTCACTTTTAAAAATGCCGGTTTCTGGACGATACAATTATTATACTCAACCTATTTAACTGTAGATGGTGTGGTGATAAAGAACAACGAAGATGGCAGTGGGCCGAGTACAGATGGAGTCGATGTAGATTCTTCTACCTGGACATTGATCGAGAATTGCGATATAGATTGTAATGATGATAATTTTTGTTTAAAAGCCGGGAGAGATTGGGATGGACTTCGGGTAAATAAACCAACTGAATACATAGTGATCCGTAAATGCATTGCACGTCGTGGGGCCGGGCTTGTTACCCTGGGTAGTGAAACCAGCGGAAGCATCCGTCATATTTATTGCACTGACCTTTTCGCAAAACATACTGATAACGGATTACGGATCAAATCAGCAACTACAAGAGGAGGAACTGTGGAAGACGTTTATTTTGTAAACTCAACTTTAGATTCAATTCGTACTGCCTACCAGTTCAATCTGAATTGGTATCCTGCATACAGCTACAGTGAATTACCCAAAGGATACAATATTGATTCGGTGCCGCAGCACTG